>ENA-ORRQ01000111-ORRQ01000111.1-human-gut-metagenome-genome-assembly--contig:-NODE-111-length-82020-cov-16.241640_pt1 | contig 82020 bp, 61 predicted proteins | sample MGYA00242177_ERZ509138 | MGnify/ENA primary metagenome ERZ509138 (study PRJEB26280, sample SAMEA2338628) | human gut metagenome | biome: human gut; feature: human-associated habitat; material: faeces... | reverse complement strand
ACAGTGCCGGATATTCGCTCAGAAGCTGGTTCGAAGCACTCAGGCTGTATGTCTACCCATTGAAAAAAAGTAAAGTGTATTTAATTTTAGGAGGAAAGTAATGTATGAAAATATTGTTGTTTACTATCATGCTTGTTGCCTTTCCTGTAAATATTAAAAGTCAGGAAATGAAATTTGGACAAATAACAATCACACCATTTATTGCAGATAATGTAAGTTTAGATGGAATAGGAAAAAAAATTATTATATGATAAATTAAACAAAATAATAACTAATGGTGAAGTTGCTGGCGGATTTGATAGACGTTTTGTAATAACTCCGATATTTAATGTTTTGTCAGAAAGTACAACAGCAACAATACCACAAAAAGTATCACTTAAGATATGCTTCACATTCTTTATAGGTGATGGAGTGTCAGGTAATTTGTTTGGATCTAGTGATATGGCTCTTGTTGGTATTGGTGATACTTATAATGATGCCGTTTTTTCTGCTATAAGAAAAATAAATACAAATGATAAGAATTTACAACGGCTAATATTGGATGGTAAAAAACGAATTGTAGAATATTATAATACAGTATCTTCAAGTCTCATAGATGAAGCTAAATGTTGTATGAGACGTTTAGATTATGAAACGGCCTTATCTAAAATATATACTATACCGTCTTTATGTGATAAATATGATATTGCACAAAAAATAATTGCTGAATGTAGCAGAAAATTGTTAGAAAGAAATAATAATAATTTGCTTGTAAAAGCAAGGACTGTCTGGTGTAGCAATCCAAATTTTAATGGGGCGAAAGAAGCAAGTGAATATATTTCACAGATATGTGTAACGTCTTTATCATTAAAAATAGAAATAGATAAACTTACAAATGAAATGAAAACAAGGCTTTCACAGATAGACAATAAGAAATTAGAACTTGAGCGAGCAGAAATTTCTAGTCTTGAGGAAATAAAGAAAGAGCAAATAGCAACTTCAGCAAAATTAGCAACGTCTTTTTGGGACGCTTTACCTAAAATTGTTTATCACATTTTTAACTGGTTTTAAAATGATATAATTATGAAAAAACAGTTATTTATTGTATTGTTATTATTTATATATATACATGCTAGTGCTCAGAAAATATCTTTTGATGCAAAATACATTAAAGTTGGAGTTGTTTCTAACATTTCATTATCTTCTATAGAAAATAATGATAATATAAGAAATCTTGGAAAGATTAATTATAGGTGTACATCCGATAAAAAAATTGACGGGAGAATTATTGCTGCAAGACTTAATCGAAATAAGATTGGGAAAATTGTGCTTAATAGATTGTTGAATCGTGATTCGTATGGCCATTTGGATATGACGAAGTTGTATAATGAGGCTTTAAAAAATATAACAATTCAAGAACAGGAAGTTGCTATACAGGATTTTAGTGCGGAAGAAAACGATGTATTGAAGAAAGAAATATCTTACCAACTTTTGAAAAATAATTATGTAATTATAATACAAAAAATACCCAAAAAGAATAATCCTAAAAAGAGTAAATGGTATTGGCAAGTTTTTCATGTAGATATAGATGATAGGATAATACAACAAGTATTCCTGAATTGGGAAAAAACTTCTATATATGATAAAATAGATGTTCCTGTAAGCTTTGTTGCTGAAGGCCGTTATTATACAGATTCGTTTATATTTAATATGAGTAAGAAAGTTTCTGCATTTGCCATTCGTGGTTCAGTGTTCAGTCGTCATCCGTTTTTAGCCTATACCACTGCTCAACAAGGGGTGAAAAAAGGAGATCGCTTTTTTGTTTATCGCTTTAAAGAAAATAAAAAAGGTATAATGTATTCAAAAAAAGTTTGTACGGCGAGAGTTACGGATGTTACAAATAAGTATACACGTTTATATACGATTAGTGGAAAGTATGCTTCAAGAAAGAAAGGTGATGTTGCAGTCCAAAAAGATCGGCATAACACATCTCTATCTGCAATGGGACAATATAGTGCAGGTAATGATTATCGTATCGGAGGTAGGTTATTATTAGATGGCTTAATACATTTTTCTAAAAGTGGTATTGCCCAATATGTTTTAATTGGCCTTGATTATAATAGATATAAGAAAGAACCTGAAGGTGTTTGGTGGAATGAATCAGGACAGGTTTCACAGCCAGCATTAAATGATATTAATATTTCTTTTGGCTATGGATTAGGATTCAATATGTTTGGAAGAATAGAAATCATGCCGTATGCAATGATAGGTTATCAACGTGCTTTTTTGACAGGTTGTGAAAGCTTGATATATTGGAATTACGATTCAGAAGATTGGGCAACAATCAGTTTTTATGATTCTAAAACAGAAGAAAAACATTATGGATATAATGCTTTTATTTGTCATGCAGGAGTAAGATTGAGTGTTAACCTTTGGTATCCATTGCAATTGATGGTTGCTGCTGATTATAACTATAATACAGAAAATAATATGTTTAAGCTTATTACAGATCGACATGAAATGAATCGAATCAATTTTTATGCAGGATTTAGATTACATTTTTAAAATATACAGATATGAAAAAAATAAAAATATTTGAATTAATAATTATATTATGTGCAATTATAACAATTCTGTCATGCACTTATGATTATCAATTTCCATATTATATATCTCAGAATGGAGACACAAAAATAAAGTATCATTATACTGTTACGGAAATTAGTTCTGAAGTAAGGCAACAACTGCTTCCTATTGCTAAAGAATGTGGTGTGACACTTCAATATTCTTCGGAGAAATGGAGACCCGTTATTACAGAAAAAGACGTAACAGGGAAAATATTATATCAAGGTGAACCAAGAGATGAAGCAGACATTAATACTAGGTTCTTAGAAATATCATATATTTGTTCATGCCGGCTTCAAAGTTTTGATTGGACTTATTATGATATCTGTAAATTTGATTTTGAAAAACAATATTTAATAGGAAATACGCCAAATCCTGTATATGTGTCAATAACTCCAAGTGATAAATATACAATAAAAAAATATCCGATATATATTTATAATATTGATAGAAGTCGTATTCCTGTAATTGAGAAAATAAACTCATTAGGTTACACTCTTTTAGATGTAAAAACTATTATAACAGAAAAAAAAGAGAATGGGGATACTGTTCGTACATTTGAGCATAGAATGATTGACGGAATGATAATTACTACAAACGTAAAAACAATAGATGTCGAAATTCCGTTATATGGAAATGCACAAAATTCATATGAAAAAGTATATGTTGGTTCTTATTTTTTTAATAATATAATCTTGGAAGAAATTAATGGTACAACACTAACTCTAACTGAAGATATGGAATATAAGTTTGTAAAAAATACAAACTTATAGAATTTCATTTCAAAAATAATCATTTCTTGTATAAGAATGAATTCTTATATAAGTATATTGGTTTAGAATATTTTTCAATTAATGTGATTTATATGAAAAATAGAAATGTATATATGATTCTCTTAACTTGAAATAATATCGTCTTTGCAAAAGGCATCAAATGGCTTATTAAAACGTGCCCTTTTGCATGCTGAAAGGCCATGTTTTGCAGTGTAAAAGGTATGCTTTTACATGCAGATGTTTTCCTTTATGTACAGCTTGACCATTATAAACACTTTTATAAATATCTTCAACAGGCAGTATTGCTTACATAGCTTAAGGCATGGCGTAAACTGAATATATTTTTAAAAGAAACTCATCACTCGTCACATTATCGCTTAATCTGTTGTAATTCAGCATGTTATGGCGTGATGAGTTGCCGAACAGACTCATCACGTTTAAGTATGCCAGAGTTAGAAAATGTTATTTTATGTGGATGCGGACAATAGTGTGATGAGTTCGCCCGGTAACTTGTCACACTGTAATGGCTTGAATGTAATGGCTTTATGCGCAGATGTGACGAGTGATGAGTTATTTAAAAACTTTTTTATGGCTTGTAAGACAAAATAGCATGTCAATACGGTATTAGTGTGATGCAGAATGACCAGGCGTTTATTATTATATTTTGTTTTCTTTTAGGTCTGTATTTCTTGTTGGATTTTTATATTTATATTAAGCACTGCTTCAGTAATGTCAATTATTTCATTATAAACTTCTGCTTTTATTTTTGCTTGAATAATTTTAGTTTTTAATCTGTTGCATCTCAGTTTTGATGGCTTTGGTATTCTGATAAAGTGGTTATGTCAGAAATGTCGGTTTTTAATTATTCTTATTCTTTTCTTCCATAATGTTGTATATTAATTTCGAATGAAATTTGGATGAAGAAATTGTTATACAAATAGTGTCATTTCAAAATTAATATTTTTATTTAAAGAATTAATGTGTATAAGTTTATAATTTGTGCTTTTATTCTCTTTTTGTAAAAATATATGGGTTCTCTATAAAATATATTTATTTTAAATATAAATTCTTTAAATTTTGTTTAACTATAATCAAATAAATTGTTATTTTTGCAGTTAAATGGCCTTCAATATAATACTAAATAAAAAAAATAACTAATGAATTATGAGAATAGATAAAATTTTGTCAAGATTAGATTATCTTTTTATAATTGTTGGTTGTGTAGTATTGCTAATGATTATAAGTATTCCTATTTCAAATAGGATACAAATAAGTCTTATTTCAATTTTAGGCTTGGTTGGAGCATTTTATCTTATCAATATGTTGTTCTTGATGATTTTCAGACGTATTGATTTTGATTGGAAACTGATGAATGGTCATTTTTCACGACGGATAATATGTATAGTTGTTTTGTTACCGTTCTTTCTGACTTTTGTGCTTGGACTTACAATGCATGTTGGTAAAGTTTATAATTTAGATGTTGTTGGTTCGCCCAAGGAACTTATATATGAAGAGAATCTTTATGCTGCCAATGATAGCCTTCCGAACGAAATCCGTAATAATCAGAGATCGCCATCCTTGTTGTGGATTGTGTATTGTCATTTTATGGATCCGGGAAACCAACATATGTCGACATCAATGGCTGGTCGCGGATGGACTGCGTTGTTTGCGATTCTTGGTGTTATCTTGTTGAATGGTATACTTATCTCTATTTTTACGAATTGGTTTGACAAGAGACGTGAACACTGGGTTCGTGGTGAAATAAGATATGCTCGATTCTTTCTGAAAAAAGATAAGTTTGCAGTTGTAATAGGTGCCAATGAAATAGTTTCGGCAGTTATAAAGAATCTGCTCTCTCATAAAGTTGAAGGTGAAATTAATTTTAAATGTGAAGGAAACAATAAGTATGTAATTTTACAGACATGTAAGGAAGCTATAGATATTCGTGAAGAGTTGTCTTCTCATTTGACAGACGATGAACTTAGACGGGTCGTGATTTATAATGCACAGCGTGACTCTAAAATAGAACTGGAAAAGTTGTTTATTGAAAATGCAACCGAGATATACATCCTTGGTGAGTCTACGTTGCAAGAGCCATGCGAGACATATCATGACGCAATGAATATGCGGTGTGTCAATATGATTGCTGATTATCTTGACGAACATAACAGCAAGGATAAGAAAACAGGTGTGAATGGCAGCCATAAGAAGGTATGTAAGGTAATGTTCGAATATCAGACGACTTATTCTGTATTTCAATATTCTGACATGCCTGAAAAGGTCAGCAACAATATTGTCTTTATTCCGTTCAACAGCTATGAAGCATGGGCTCAGAAAGTGATGGTTGAAGGTGTGTTTGACAATAGAAGCTTTGACAATGTGAAAGATATACAGTTAACAAGCACTGGTGCCAGTTCTTATTATATTGAATATACTCCTTTAGACGGAAAGGGAATATCCTGTGATTCTGATGAATATGTACATTTTATCGTTGTTGGCATGTCAAAGATGGGTGTCGCCATGGGTGTTCAGGCAATGTTTCAGGCTCATTATCTTAATTTTAGAAAAGCCCGTTCGAGAATAACATTTATTGATACGAACGCAGATAAAGAAATACATTTCTTTAAAGGCAGATATATGCATCTTTTCGGTTTGGTCAGAAATAAATATTTTGATGCAAATAATTGTGATTCGGCAATGTTGATACCTGATAACGGATGGACAGATCCGGCTGAACAGGCTGACTATAAATGGGCGCATTTAAGTAAGGATGGCAAGAATTTTATTGATTTGGAGATAGAGTTCGTCAAGGGTGAGATAGAATCAGATGGTGTGCGTCAGTATTTAAGAAATATTTCGGAAGATGAACACTCGAAGCTCACGATAGCAGTATGTTTGACACAGACTCATGAGTCAATAGCTGCAAGTTTATACATGCCTGTTGAGATATACAAGAAGGTGCAGGAAATATGGGTATATCAGCGGGAGGCATCAGATATATTGACTAATCTGAACGGTGCTAAACGTAATGACAGACGTTATAAAAAAATTCGTCCTTTCGGCATGATGTATGGAGAGTATATGAGAGACCGTTCTCTGTATCTGAAGTCTGTTATGGCAAATGGAGCTTATAAAAATGATGAAAGTATGAAAAATATAAATATGGGCGACAAGAATACGTATAAGGATTTACGTATGTCTTGGAAAACACTTTCTATAGCGAATAAATGGTCGAACAAGTTCTTTGTTGATACAATGTATCAGAAGATACGTGGGATAGTTCCTGAATTGTTTGATGGTGAGAATGTTGCCGGGGCCTATAAGAACAAACTGTTTAAAGATGGCGTAGACAAGAATATCGAGTCTGTCTTGATTGAGGCTTTTAAAAAGAATGAAGTTATATTAGGGCAGTGTGAACATAACAGATGGAATGTACAGCAGTTGTTGATGGAATTTAGTCCGTGCGGAAAGCATGATGATGAGGAATGTTGCATGCTAAATAATGCATACAGGGAAATTTCTTTAAAGAAACAGGAATATGATGAGAAGTCATTGCCGGATGTTATCAGATTAGCCTTTAACAAGGCAAAAACCGATTTCAAGTCAAAGAAGGAAAATCTTAAGGAGAGCGAGGACAGAATTCATCCTAACATTTGCGGATATAGCCATTTGGATGATGTGGACTTTGGGGCAAAGCAATTCGATATAAATATGAATAATGCTATACCAATGATTCTTGTTAAGGTTGACGGATACAGATTATTTAAATAATAAAATCAAAATATTTATTTTATGATAAAAGCATCAGAATTTATACACCCGGAAGATGCTGCTGCACTTAGACAATTGGAGAGCATACCCGGATTTCCGGCATTAGTTAAAAAGATACTGTCGCTGGGATTGGAACAAATGCAATATGGCGTTAACATGGCTTCAGCCATAAGGCTTTCACCTACACAGTTGCCCGAAATATACAATCATCTGCCCCCGATATGTGAAAAATTGGGTATTAGCGAACCTGAGTTTTATTTGGAAATGAATCCTATGCCAAATGCCTGGACTTTTGGTGATACGAGGATTTACATAACATTAACTTCAGGTTTGGTGGAGATGATGGATGATGAAGAACTTGATGCGGTAATAGCTCATGAATGTGGACATATTATATGCCGGCATGTCCTTTATCACAGTATTGCAAGTTATATTCTTAGTGGGGCTGACTCTTTAGGCGTGTTGGGCGCATTGACCGTTCCTATACAATATGCCATACTTTATTGGTACAGAAAGAGTGAATTGTCGTGCGACAGATGCGGCAGCATAATTACGTCGCCTGAGATAGTAAGCCGTGTTATGGCCAGGCTAGCCGGAGGACCTAAAAAATTGACAGAAAATGTTAATATGCATGAGTGGGCGAAACAGGCTGACAAGTATGATGAAATACGTACTGGAGGCTTGTGGAACAAGGCCTTGCAGCTTTATGTGACTATGGGATTAGATCATCCTTTTAATGCTGTACGTGTACGTGAGATTCTTAAATGGGGCGAGAGTTCACAATATATGAATCTAAAAGAAAATATTAAGTCTGAAACTTCAGGTAAGAAATGCCCGTCATGTGGAAGGAGTGTTTCACCTGATTGGACATTCTGTAAGTATTGTGGAAATAAATTACGTTAACCAATAAAATTTATATAATTATGTTTTTCAACGAAAAAGGAATACTTAATATTGACGAGTTGATTATGAACAATGCCTCTTTCAAAAAAATAATGGAAGATGGCATAGTGACCGAGGAAGAGATAAAGGAGCAGTCTGATAAAGTTGTTGCCTTGCTGCACGATATGGAAAAGAAGTATAGTGCAGAACAACTTAATGAAATCAAGGAATTATTGGTAGAGTCAGGAGTCCTTTATGCTGTTTATAATTTTTATTCAATTCAATCATTAAACTTAAACAAATAAAGAAATGGGAACATTCAGTACGAAAAAAACATTATATGGTTCGCCTTCATTGATACCGCAGATGGCAGTGCGCATACAAAACGAATTTCAGAATGAAGGATTTAAAGTGAAAGCTGATCCGTTGAGTGGAAATGGATATGACATATCCATAACCAAGGGCGGAATGTTTAAGGCAGTATTAGGTATGAGAACTGCTTTAAAAGTGACATTGTTGCCACAAAACTCGAATATCCTATTTGAAGCCAATGTGGGCATTTGGGGACAGCAGGCAATACCGACAGTTATTTCTATGTTGTTCTTCTGGCCTGTTCTTATAACTCAGATATGGGGAATGGTTGAACAGTCTAAACTGGATGATAAGGCTTTGGCAATAGCACAGGATGTGATAATTATGAATGGCGGAAACCAAACTAGTCAGTCACAAAGTCAGGGAAGAAAATTCTGTACTTCATGTGGACATCAGAATTCAGAGAATGCCAGATTTTGTAGTGAATGTGGTCATCCTCTATAATTTATGATTAAGCTTCAATCAGCCGTTATAGAATTGAATATATAGAATAAGCAAATAAAATTAATATTTGTGGTATAATGGCTGGTTGGAGTTAAATATGATAGGATAGAATATTTTGTAACGTAAAGAGACATAATGTCAATTATCGAAATAATAGATAAAAATTTATGAAAACTTATGACTTTGAGTAATACTATAATATATTCATCTTTGGCACTGATAATATTATGTGCTTTTTTGGCATTATGCCTTTTTCTTAGCAGTTGGCGCAGATGGATATTCCGACATCTGAAGTGGATAGCAGTCTGCGTTTTTGTTGTCGGCATCATGTTATACATGAGTGGATTCAATGATGAAGGTAGTGAGAACAATATTCTTGTGCTGTTCTTGCGTTCTTGTATCTCGTCATTGGAAATGTTTGTATCAGAGTCTGATTTAATAGAGGTTAAGTGCGCATTGAAAGATAACACTCTTTATATGACGATTTTCTCTATTACGCATTTCCTGGCAGTCTTTGTGAGCGCTATTTTCATCCTCAGGCTGTTCGGGCTCAGGCTGATGTCTATGTGCAGACTGTGGTTGCGAAGTTTGTTTTGTAAAAAATATAATCTTTATGTATTCTGGGGAATTAACGAAAAGACCATGATTGTTGCAGAAAGCATACAGGATTATTATCAATCGAAGGGTATTAAAGAAAATGCATACTTAGTTTTTGTAAAGATGAATGAAAGTGGACACCATCATTCGTCGCGTTTTACGTTCAGTCATTTTTTTCATTCGGCTGACGACGGCATCGAGAATTATGTTGAACGAATAGAAATGCTTAACAAAGGCAAGATAAAAACTTTCGTAACAGTTACCGAAAAAACTTTAGACATTAAACTTGCAGACAATATAGCGGGAAATGATGTATTTAATGAGCTTGGCCTTAAAAATCTTAGGCGTTGCATTCATAAAAGCGATAAAACTCAATTCTTTTTCCTTTCAGACTACGAGCACAAAAATGTTGAGGCTGTATATGCGTTGAAAAAGTTAATTACAGGTTACGACAGAGATATATCCGCTATTTATTGCCATGCACGTGAAAATAGAATAAACAGAAGCATATTTGATAATTTTGGCGCTGAAAATAAAATTTATCTGATAGATTCGTCCATGCTTGCTGTACAGCAAATAAAAAACAGTTCTGATAGTCAGCCGGTTAATTTCGTTGAATATGACAATGTTACAGGCACGGTGTCATCAGTATTTACGTCTATGATAATAGGTTTTGGTGAAACAGGACGAGACGTATTTAGATTCTTGTACGAATTCAGCTCGTTTGTCAAAAAGACAAGAAAAGATGATGATGGTAAGGATGATATAATTGAGCAAGACAAAAAATTTTATATTGTCGACAAGCATCTTGATGAACTTAAAGCGAAATTTATTGTCAATGCCCCTGCACTTGGGAATAAAGATTCTATTCAATGGTTGGAAAACATGTCAACTGAAGACATGCAGTTTTGGAGCAAGATGAAAGAAATTATAGACGACCTGAATTATGTCGTCATTGCAATTGATGAAGATGAGGCCGCTGCCTTTATAGCAGTACAATTGTTTGAATTTGCCCATTGTTATCGTAGAAATATGGATAACTTTAAGATATACGTCCGATTGCGTGACTGCAATAATAAGAGAATGTTGGAGCAGATTAGAAAATATAAAATAAATGATGGTGAAAAGAAGATAATAGAAGCCTTTGGAACAGCAGAAGAGGTGTTCGCTTATGGAAATCTGCTGGAAGTATCAACAGAGGAAAAACTTAAAGAATTCAGAAAAGAATATGATAAAATTTATAATGAAATAAGCAATAGCTTGCCAAAAGAAACGAACACAGAAAATCTTGACGCAGTGGATAAGGCGTTTAAAGAATATTATACGAAGGAACAAGACCGCTCTAACGTGTGTCATATTCTTACGAAATTAATATTGGCAGGTGTTGCCGACAAAGATAAGAGCCAAGAAAAACTTAATCATCTCATTTCTGTCACTTCACGCAATGAACGCAATGATTATCCTAATCTCGTGTCCGAACCAGATAAAACTTTGTTTTACAATCTTGCTTATTGCGAGCATCTTCGGTGGAATGCCAAGATGGAGTTGTTAGGTTTCGTTTATGGTGATAAAAAGTCGATGAAACATAAAACACATAATTGTCTTATGAGTTGCAATGACTTGATACGTTCGGACAATCCTTATATAGTTAACACTCTAAAGTATGATAAAGGCATTGTGGAATTGAGTATCAGAGGTTTAAAAGATAAAGAATAATGACAGACAAAGAAATAATAAATGGATTAATTGTCAAAGACAATCAGATTACCGCTGATTTTTTCTTTGTCAAATGTCGTCCGCTCTTCTATAGTATCATACGGCATATATTTTCGTATGAAGTTGATTATGATGAGTTTGTCAATGAATTATACCAATATCTTATGGAAAATGATGCTGCAAAACTGCGTGGCTTTCAATATCGTTGCTCGTTAATGCAATGGTTGAAGGTGTTGGCAATTCATTATTTTGTAAAAAAGCGTAATATGATGATAAAAGATTCAACACAAGAGTCTCTTTATATTACGAATATAAAAGAAAATACGGAGTCTGTGTCATCGGCAAGATCAGATTTAGAACGTGTTTTTAACTTTATGCAAAATAAACGTTATGTTTATGTCATAAAGAAACTTGTATTAGAAGATGTAAAACCTGAACAGTTGGCTCAAGAACTTGGGGTTACAACGGCAAACTTGTATAACATTAAGCGGCGTGCAATGCTTGCACTTACGGAAGCCGCTCTAAAAGATATTAAGCATTATGGCAAATAATAAAAAGACAGATAAAATATCCGACGAGCTGATTGCCGCTTTTCTTGAAGGCAACGTTAATGGTGATGAGGCTGCACGAGTATTGGATTCTCTGAAAAAGGATCCTTTATTGCGCGATACTCTTGAAATTGCTCTAAACATTGATAAGGATGAAAGTGGAGTTAAAGATGGTTATTTGCCAATGGCACAAATGGCGGCTGAAAGTAATGAAAATCTTTGTTGCGTGGATTGTGAGGCATACATACTTGACAGACATGGCATAAAATACAGCAAGCCAGTTCTTGTTAATATGGCCCGTGAGAACAATTGGCTGACGGATAAAGGAACGCCTCTGTATGCTGTAGGACAACTTATAGTATCTGAAGGACTGATGGTTACCCGGACGTATGATGCAACATTGGACGATATAAAAGAGACTCTTGTACGTGGCGGCGACGTAATAGTCGTTGTGGACAGCGACAAACTTAATCCCTCATTGCCTGATAAAGAAGACAAACCCAATCACGCAGTTGTAGTTACGGATATCAGCAAAGAAACCCATAGCCTGACGATTTATAACCCGCAAGACTCAGCGTCAAAATTACAGCGGGTAAGTATTACCGATTTTATGTCTGCTTGGCACGAATCACGTAATTATATGGTATGTACAATCAAATCCATTGATGAATATAGACCGCGCCCTATAAATCTTGATAATATCAGACTTACTGGCGACTTATTGGATTTACGTGAGGCTATAGCAGAAAATGCTCATAATGTGTGGGCCTTGGCCCGTATTAATGAAGGCTGGACATATGGCCCTGTACGTGATGACGCAAAAAAGCAGCATCCTGACTTAATCCCTTATTCAGCCCTCTCGGACAGTGAAAAAGAATATGATCGCCTGATGGCAATGAATACGATAAAACTTGTACAGAACTTAGGCTTTGAGATTGTGAAGAAGTCAAAGTAAATTAGCGATAGTCCAGTGCCAATATAATAAGACCTTATAAATATAATTGAAAGAGTTATGAAGCAAGTTAGATTATTTTTATTGTTAATTGTTTTGTTTGCTATAGCTTTGGTCGCTAATGCACAAAAACAGACTCAGCGCGGAGTCGTCCGTACAGCATTGCGACCTAACAAGAAAATTGTCTACTTGCCGGGCGTGACAATCCGTCAGCGTGGCGGTCACACTGCTGTGTTGAGCGGTGCCGGCGGTAAGTTTGAGATGACTATGCCGAAGGCAAAGGCCGGTGATGCGTTTTATCTCAGTTCCGTCAGGAAATCAGGTTACGAACTTGTCGACAACCGTACCATCGGCCGTGCCTTTACTTACTCGTCAAAGGTGCCGATAGAGATAGTCATGATTAACACGAGGGAAAAGGAAGAGGATGTCAGGCGCATCTCTGACAATTCCTATCGTCGTGCGGAAAAGACTTACAAACAGCGCATATCCAAGCTTGAGAAACAGTTAAGCGAGAAGACGATAAGCGAGGCTTCTTATCGTGAGCAGCTTCAAGAACTTCAAACATGGTTTGAGAAATATGAAAGTCTTATAAACATCATGGCCGAGCGCTATGCTTCGACCGACTATGCCACGATCGACTCTCTGAATGCAGCAATAAACATTGCCATTGAAAACGGAGAGCTGGAACGGGCAGACTCACTTATCTCAACCGCAGGCTCTTTGGAAAAGATGGTTAAGGAGAACAAGGAAGCGGAAAGGAAGGCAAACGAACGCCTCAATATAGGGCGTGACATAATTGAGAACGCCACTGCCGACCTTACGTCAATAAAAAATGATAAAAACCGTCTTGCCGATTTGCTCTATAGTAAGTACAGCATCTGTCTGACCCGTGCCGAGAGAGATTCCGCCGCTTATTACATACAGATGCGTGCAGAACTTGATACTACAAACGTGGACTGGCAGTTGGAAGCTGGACGGTTCATTGATGATTATCTTGCTGATTACGATGAAGCAATGGTATTATATAAACGTGCCTTAGATTCAGCGGTTGAGCAGTTTGGCAACAATCATCCTGATGTAGCGACAATCTACAACAATATCGGTGCTATTAACTATAGTCAGGGGAACTACGCTAAGGCATTGGGGTACCACAATAAGGCATTAGAAATACGTTTGTCGGTATTCGGTGATAGCCATCCCGATGTGGCAATGAGCTACAACAACATCGGTGTGGTTTATAATAGTCAAGGGAACTATGCCCAGGCATTGGAATATTACAATAAGGCGTTGGAAATATATTTGTCGATATTCGGCGACAGACATCCAAATGTTGCATCAAGCTACAACAACATCGGTATGGTTTACCGTAGTCAGGGGAACTATTCCCGGGCATTGGAATATCATAATAAGGCACTGGAAATACGTTTGTCAGTATTTGACGACAGAAATCTGAACGTTGCATCAAGCTACAACAACATCGCTGCTGTTTACAGTAGCCAGGGGAACTATGCTCAGGCATTGGAATATTTCAATAAAGCGTTGAAAATATATTTGTCGACATTTGGCGCCAACCATCCGAATGTTGCAACATGCTATAACAATATCGGTGCTATTTACAATAGTCAGGGGAACTATTCCCATGCATTGGTATACTTCAATAAAGCACTGGAAATACTTTTGCCTGTATTCGGCGACAGACATTCGAATGTGGCAATGAGCTACAACAACATCGGCGATGTTTACAGTAGCCAAAGGGACTATAACCGGGCGTTGGGATACTACTATAAGGTGTTGGAAATATATTTGTCGGTATTTGGTGGTAGCCATCCTGATGTGGCGAATAGTTATAACAGCATTGGTGTTATTTACTATAACCAGGGGAACTATGCTCAGGCGTTGGAATACTTCAATAAGGCGTTGAAAATATTTTTATCGGTATTCGGAGACAATTATCCTGATGTAGCGACATGTTATAACAATATCGGTGATGTTTACAGTGGTATGGAAAAATACGACAAAGCATTGGAATATTACGATAAGGCGTTGGAAATACGCTTGTCTATTTTCGGTGAAAATCATCCTGATTGATGTATTTACCGGTTATAATAAACTTATTATATGTAAGGATTATATTCTGAAGCAAAAACAAATTTATTTAAAGCCGTTGAAATAGAAAAGACGTTTTTGAATGCCAATTATGTTAATATGCAAATACCTTTATCTATGCTGTACCGTTCTTTGATAAAATCATCATCACTAGAAAAAGATGAATACTCATCGTTCTTGTTCGACAAGGCTTTTACGGCAAAAGTTGTATCAGATGAGACTCCTGCTTCCAAGTATGGAATGAGCGGAGAATATTACTTGCTTGAATTTGCAGACTGGAAATTTGAAAGCCCTACCGATTTATTTGATAAGAATGATGAACTTAAAGATAAACCAAAAGACATCGTCGTGATGAAAGACAGAGTGATAACGAAACATTATTTAGAAGATACAATAGGAATACAACTCGGAATTAAATTTGTAAGCAAGGAAGAAAAGCAGAAGATAATGGAAGCATATCATAAATGGAAGAACGAATGAAATAAAGGATAATATGGGGAAAAGATTTTATATTAAAGTATGTCTTTGTTTGTTGTCTGTATTATTATTGCTTATACCGTCAGAACTTATGTCACAGACACAACGCGGCATTGTCCGTACAGCATTGCGACCTAACAAAAAGATTGTCTATTTGCCGGGCGTGACAATCCGCCAGCGTGGCGGTCACACTGCTGTGTTGAGCGGGGCCGGCGGTAAGTTTGAGATGACCATGTCGAAGGCAAAGGCCGGTGACGCGTTTTATCTCAGTTCTGTCAGGAAATCAGGTTACGAGCTTGTCGACAACCGTACCATCGGCCGTGCCTTTACTTACTCGTCAAAGGTGCCGATAGAGATAGTCATGATTAACACGAGGGAAAAGGAAGAGGATGTCAGGCGCATCTCTGACAATTCCTATCGTCGTGCGGAAAAGACTTACAAACAGCGCATATCCAAGCTTGAGAAACAGTTAAGCGAGAAGACGATAAGCGAGGCTTCTTATCGTGAGCAGCTTCAAGAACTTCAAACATGGTTTGAGAAATATGAAAGTCTTATAAACATCATGGCCGAGCGCTATGCTTCGACCGACTATGCCACGATCGACTCTCTGAATGCAGCAATAAACATTGCCATTGAAAACGGAGAGCTGGAACGGGCAGACTCACTTATCTCAACCGCAGGCTCTTTGGAAAAGATGGTTAAGGAGAACAAGGAAGCGGAAAGGAAGGCAAACGAACGCCTCAATATAGGGCGTGACATAATTGAGAACGCCACTGCCGACCTTACGTCAATAAAAAATGATAAAAACCGTCTTGCCGATTTGCTCTATAGTAAGTACAGCATCTGTCTGACCCGTGCCGAGAGAGATTCCGCCGCTTATTACATACAGATGCGTGCAGAACTTGATACTACAAACGTGGACTGGCAGTTGGAAGCTGGACAGTTCATTGATGATTATCTTGCTGATTACGATGAAGCAATGGCATTATATAAACGTGCCTTATATTCTGCGATTGAGCAGTTTGGTGAGAATAATTCTGATGTAGCGACAAGTTACAATAACATCGGGTATGTTTACGGTAATCAGGGAAACTATGTCCAGGCATTGGAGTACTATAATAAAGCGTTGGAAATATATTTGTCGGTTTTCGGAGACGGACATGCTGATGTGGCGACAAGTTACCTCAACATCGGCGGTGTTTACTATAGTCAGGGGAACTATGCCCAGGCATTGGAATATTACAATAAGGCATTGGAAATATATTTATCGGTAGTTGGAGACAAACATCCGGATGTGGCAATGAGCTACAACAACATCGGTATGGTTTACTATAGTCAGGGGAATTATGTTCATGCATTGGAGTACTATAATAAAGCGTTGGAAATATATTTGTCGGTTTCCGGAGACAGACACCCTAATGTGGCGACATGCTACAACAACATCGGCGGTGTTTACTATAGTCTGGGAAATTATGCTAGGGCATTGGAGTACTACAATAAGGCGTTGGAAATATATTTGTCGGTATTCGGCGAGGAACATCCGAATGTTGCACTGAGCTACAACAACATCGGCGGTGTTTACGATAGTCAGGGAAACTATGCTAGGGCATTGGAGTACCATAACAAGGCGTTGGAAATATATTTGTCGGTATTCGGCGAGGAACATCCGAATGTTGTACTGAGCTACAACAACATCGGCAATGTTTATAATCACAAAAGAAACTATACTCTAGCATTGGATAACTATAATAAGGCGTTGGCAATATATTTGTCGGTATTCGGCGAGGAGCATACGAATGTGGCAACATGCTACACCAGCATCGGCATGGTTTACTATAGTCAGGGAAACTATGCCCAGGCATTGGAGTACTACAATAAAGCGTTGGCAATACGTTTGTCGATACTAGGCGACAGCCATCCCGATGTGGCGACATACTACACCAACATCGGCTATGTTTACAATAAACTAGGAAAATATACCCGAGCATTGGAATACTTCAATAAGGCGTTGGAAATATATTTGTCGGTATTCGGTGACAGACATCCCGATGTATTTACCTGTTATAATAATATTGGCATAACTTATTATATGCAAGGATTATATTCTGAAGCGAAAACAAATTTACTTAAAGCCGCTGAAATAGGAAGAATATTTTTGAATGCAGATGATGTTAATATGCAAATATTGTTGTCATTACTATATCGTTCTCAGATAAGATCATCATCACCGGAAACTGATGAATACTCATCTTTCATGTCCGACAAGGCTTTTACTGCAAAAGTTGTATTAGATGAGACTCCTGCTTCCCGGCAAGGCATGAACGGAGAATATTACCTGTTTGAATTTGCAGACTGGAATTTTGAAAGCCCTACCGATTTAATTGATAAAGCTGATGAACTGAAGGATAAGCCAAAGGATATTGTAGTGATGAAAGACGGAGTGATAACGAAACATCATTTTGAAGATACAATAGGAATACAACTCGGAATTAAATTTGTCAGCAAGGAAGAAAAGCAAAGAATAACGGAAACATATCATAAGTGGAAGAAAGAGCAGAAAAATGAAAAATAACACGGATAAAGAACTGAAGCTCAAATATTTTGCCTTTATAAGCTATAGCTCGCACGATACGGCTTGGGGCAAGCGACTTCAGAAGAAACTTGAGGGATACAGTCTGCCGACAACGTTGTGCAGCGAACACGGCTGGAAACGAAAGCCAATGCGCCCGGTGTTTTTTGCACCTACCGATATACAGCCCGGCGGACTTGATGAAGAACTGAAAAACAGACTCATGGCGGCGAAAAATCTGATAGTAGTTTGTTCGCCATATTCAGCACAATCGGAATGGGTGGGTAAGGAAATCGAATTTTTTCATAGCCTTGGGCGTCAGAACAACATCCACTTCTTTATAGTAGAAGGCAGGCCACACAGTGGCGACGAGGCTACGGAGTGTTTCAATCCTATTGTTGACGAGCTGAATATACCAGAAATTCTTGGTGCGAACATACATGAGAACATTTACCGTTGGCCGTGGCTTAACCGTGAACGTGCTTATGTGCAGCTTATAACCAAACTGCTCGGCATTGAGTTTGACGCCATTTGGCAGCGCCATAAGCGCAGACTAAAAGCCAAGATTGCCGCATGGACATTGGGAACAGTAGCAGTTATGGCTGCATTATGCTTAGCATGGCAAGCCAATCAGCCTGTTAACATTGAGTTTGCTTTAAATGAACTTAGCGAGCATAACAGCAAGTTGCCGCCATTGAAAGATGCGGTCATCACACTCACTGTTGATAATGAGGTTAAGACCGACACCATAAGTTCGTTAAGAGACAAAGTCGTGTTTGTAAACATTCCTCACCGATTTATCGGAAAAGACGCACACATATCATTGAGATGTAAGGATTTTCTCAATGTTGATACGGTTATGACTTTACAGAAAGACATGACTTTACCTGTCCGGCGTGATGTTTCTGTCTATGGTAACATAAACTTCAGACTATGGAATCCATATACAGAAAAGACAGTAAGTAATTGCCAAGTAGAAATACAGGGGCAAAAAACTGTTTCCGACTCTGAAGGCCGTGTGTCGTTCTTCATTCCGTTATCGCTTCAACAACCAGTTTACAGAGTGTCGGCCGCTGTTCCGTTAGAAGACAGCCTCCTGTATATGCCGAATGGTGCTGATGATGTAATTCTTATAAAAGAATAGAATGATTTGAAAACGAATGGATTTTATTATTCTCATATTTGCCACTTTGTTACCCGTAGTCGTTCTGTTGGTATATATTTACAGAAAATACATGCTGTCTGAACCTAATAAATTTCCTTTTCGGTGTAAAAAATCATATTTGTGTGATAGATTCCTGGTGTTTTAATGCTCTTTAATTTGTAAAATGGAAAATTATGAAGATGAAAAAAGAATATATACCTAATCCGCTTGACACGTCTGACGTGAAACTTCCGGATGAATTAGAAACATTAGTTGAACAAATGGCAAAAAATGTGCATGAAGTTTGGGCAGAAACAAGGATTAAACAGGGATGGACATACGGAAAACAACGTGATGACAAATTAAAAACTCATCCATGTCTTGTGCCTTATGAAGAACTCCCTGAGGATGAAAAGGAGTATGACCGCAATACAGCACTTGGAACGTTAAAACTGATTACTAAATTAGGCTTTAGAATAATTAAATAATAAAAAGAATCAATTGATTCTGGAGAGGGTGTGTTCAAATGTATCTTGACATACATTTGGGCACACCCTTAATTTGTCTTGATCTTATTCAAAATTAATTTTAATTTATTTTATTATATGCTTGCATATATGAAGATTTTTTGCGAATATTGCATATTGGTTGTGTATAATGCCATTTATTAAATTTTTTATACACTAAGTTATTAAAATGTAGCTTATGTATTTTCCTGGTACGTAAGTCTTGTAATTTACAAATGAAAATAAACTATATTATGAAAATGATAAAATTTAAAATCAATATTTTTAATATGCTAAAGATCATCGTCTTTGCATTATTATTTGTAGATGTGGATTTACCCGTAGTGGAAAGTAATACACCAACTATACAGGCTGGCTTTAATGGAAAATACATTCAGAAAGGATGGAAGTATCTGAAAGGATGCGTGAAATTAGGAGACGACATTCCTGGTAATGCGGAAAAGTATACAACGAAATCAATTGATGATGTCTTGGGTATGCGTAAAAGCATTGCAGCCGTAAATTTAAGCTCTGATATAGGTAAAATTTTTGATGATGCAGTCAATAGCGTTGATGACATACTTCCGCAGATAAATGAAAATCTATCTAAGTCTGCTTCAGAAACTCATTCTTCGCCCAAAATAATACAATGCTTAAAGCAAGATGCTGGTCAGACTAAAATGGCTTTATATGAAAATAATATTCTTAAGCTTAATAAGACCATAAAATCCAGCAGTAAGATAATCTATTTAGATGAATATGATGTTTCTCAAATGGAGGAATTTTCATATATAGGTGACGATGGCTTGGAGTGGGTAGTTTTTAAGATTCCTAGAAAGGCTGAATATTTATTGGATGGAGAATTTGAAGGACGCGTCTTTGAGTGTATGGTTTTTAACCTCCCAAAAGATTCCTCAGGAAGATGGGAACAGCTAAGGGCTTTTATAATAGACCTTTTTACAAGGCCAGGACAATTATGGGATGAATATTTGTTTTATCATGAATTGGAAAAACTAAGTATAAGCAAGCAAGAGGTAAAAGAACTGCACGAATATATGTTCGCATTGATTAACGGTATAGATTATGAAAATATTAAAGAACCTATTTTCAAAGAAACAATTGCCTGATAATTTCCTTGTTTGGTGTATCGGCATACCATATACGCAGGAGCAATTTAGAAAATGTTGCAAAAAACAGTCAAGTGATTTTATCGATTCACTCAAGTTGATGTATGGCACAAATGACGAAGTATTGCTTTGGGATTATTATTCTTCTACTGCTCAAAAAATGGAGATTGCCGTACAGCAATTACAGAAAAGAAATGTTTTAATTATCAATGTTGAAAACGTTGATGATTTAAAAAATGCATACAGTTACTCGAATGTTATAATTACGGCGCATTATCATAGGGTGTTAAGGGCCTTGGATTTTTATGGTTCAATTATTCCGGAAAAAGAGTTGATATGTTCAATACCAACGGATTATAAAGGTACTATAGATTTGTCTTCCTGTAATTCAGCTGATTTTCAGCTTAAATGTAAATTGAGGGCGCCTTCATGTACTGTTGTCGCAGTTGGAACAACAACATCTTTAGAACTTCGTATATCATTGTATAACCTTATTGTCAGATATATTCTTAATCATAAAAATGCTACATATCTAGAGACTCTTCGTCTTATTGCAAAAGAGATTATAATAAAGCAAGAATCACATAACGACAACAAAGTGTTGTTGGGTGGTAAGGCAAAACTGGTTATGACCGATTTAGATGATAAATCCATTTCGCCGGTTGATGCTTGTGCGCCAATTAAGCATTTATACGACAATGTCCTTTCGTCTGCTTTTGCGCCTGCTGAAATTAAAAGCTCATCGCATTTGTTGGTGCAGGTCTTTCTTCATTTAAGTGATGACTCAAATATTGTTTCCGATTTAGCGAAGGGGGCAGATAAAGCAACGGAGAGAAGAGATGTGTCTACTTTTCAGATGCATCTGAAACATGGAGATAAAGTGGATGTTGAGTTAAATGTTTATGGAGAAAATCTATTACATAATTCAAAGAAGTCGATAGAATGGCAAGGTAACTTAAGCAAATGTTCATTTTGCTATTTAGTTCCTTCAGATATTAATGTTAATGACTTGTATTGTGAGATAAATCTGTCTGTAGGTGGTGTATTATTAGGAACATTGTCATTTATAACCCAAATTGTTGCCAATCCTCGATATAAAAATTCAGAAGTTAATACTAATATTCATAAAAAGATTTTCATATCATACGCTCATCAGGATGAAGATAAGGTGAAATATTTTGCGCAGGCATATAAGGCTCAGGGTGTTGAATATTTTTATGATAGATATATTTTGAAAGGTGGGGATGTCTATGATGAGGAAATTGAAAGATTTATTGATACGTCTGACCTTTTTATTTTGTGCTGGTCATGCAATTCAGCAAAGAGTGAATACGTTGAAAAAGAAGTGGCACGTGCTCTCATACATGCGTATCCGCAGCAGAAATATAATAAAGCGACCTTAAAAATTTATCCTATCAGTATTGAGCCGTATGCAGATTTGCCAAGCAACATAAAAGATGTATATAATGTTGAAGTGATTTAGTTCTTTTAATTAGTATTCCATCATAAAATGTTGTTCTGTAATAATATGAGCAGTAGAATGAATTTATTGTTTATGTAATTATAGAATTTATGACATAACGATGCTGGAAGTTATTCTTGCATATGTCTTCGAAGGCGGATATTATGGACTGATAAGCAATGGTGGAAGTGTTATTACACTTCCGTCATATTCTGAAATAACAACTGTTGGTGAAGACCTGTCTCTTTGCACAACTGAGTTGAGTTATGGAATATTATTGAATGGGAAAAATGTAAAAAATTAATTAGAATTGTTTTTGTTATATTAAGCGTGCTAAGAAAATAAAATACTTGGCACGTTTTTTATTATCATCAAGATGATATTTGAAACTATAAAGTTTTTTAAATCTGATTTGATAATGTTCAAAATCGGTGATATAATTTTATAGAAAAGCATCTTTTTTGCAAAAGGCATCAAATGGCTTCTTAAAACGTGCCCTTTTGCATGCTGAAAGGCCATGTTTTGCAGTGTAAAAGGCATGCTTTTACATGCCGATGTTTCTCTTTATGTACAGCTTGACCATTATAAACACTTTTATAAATATCTTCAGCAGGCAGTATTGCTTACATAGCTTAAGGTATGGTGTAAGCTGAATATATTTTTAAAAGAAACTCATCACTCGTCACATTACCGTTTAATCTGTTGTAATTCAGCATGTTATGGCGTGATGAGTTGCCGGACAGAGTCATCACATTTAAGTATGCCAAATTTAGAAAAGGACACTTTATGTGAAGACGGACAATAGTGTGATGAGTTTGCCCGGCAACTTGTCACACTGTAATAGCTTGAAAGTCAGGGTTTTATGTGTAGATGTGACGAGTGATGAGTTATTTAAAAACTTTTTTATGGTTTGTAAGGCAATATGTCTAATTGATGAAGATTTCTTGGCTAGCGAAAGTCATATCAAACTACAAACATTAGTTAAATAATGAGCGCTTAGTGTTAATAAACTAAGCTATTTAGTTAAATGTGCGGTCGCTTTCACTCTTCTTAACATCAATGTTATTGCTATAACTATAATATTTAGTTATTTTGTAACAGTCGATTCCTTTATCATGAATTTGATGTTGATATTTCGGTAACGACGATTATTAGCCATGATTGTTATTAACACGATGTTTGATAAAGTCAAGTAAATGATGTTATAAAACAGACCACACTGTAATAAAAGGAGCGGAAACCAAAAAGCTATACGAGTAGGTTTACAGAAAATAAAAGATAATAAAGATATGAAGAGATTGTTCTTATGCGCGTTGTTTGCAGCTGTCTTTGTAACCGTGGCGTCTTATGCACAGACAATATCCAGTGCTGACCTGCCTCCAATAAAACCAATAGAGAAAAATGTGTTTGATACGGCTTATACAAAAATATACTATGAATATTCGTTTAGGAAGGATTCGCTGAAGAGTAAACGTACTGAAGGGCAGACTATCTTGTTGGTCGGCAAATATTGTCTTGGCTTTATGGACTATTACCGGTTGATGTCAGATAATATCAATGACTCTCTTTATTACGCCAAACAATCACCAATGACCTTATTTTCTAAGGTAATGGGCATCATGAAAAATATTGCTTATAAGTATCCTCTTGTCATTGACAAAAGAACGGGGCAGGCTACAATACAGGTGAATAATATAAATAAATATGAATATACAGAACCGCTGCCCGTAATAAACTGGAAACTGGCAGATGGTGACACCGTGATTTGCGATGTGCCGTGCAAGAAAGCATCATGTACCTTCGGTGGACGTGAATGGACTGCATGGTATGCTCCGGCATATCATCTGCAGGCAGGGCCGTATCTCTTTTCGGGACTTCCGGGACTTATATTCGACATCAGAGATACAAAAGACAATTATCGTTTCACTCTTAATGGTCTGGAGAACCTTCAGTCTGGCGTTGCGATATATTTGAATGCTGAAAAAAATATAATACGTACTACGCGGAAAAATGTGTTCCGGGCAGTGGAGAATGAGCAACGTGACATACTTAAAGCCTTTAAATTGTCGTCTCCAGGTATCCAGTTCTCAGGAGATATGAAGAAACAAAGTCACAGTCGTCCTTATAACCCCATAGAACTTGAATAAATGAGGCATCTGATTGTTTTTCTATTGCTTTTAGTGCCCGTATGTTTTTTCGGACAAACTGATAAAGACTCTATTTCGCGTGAGATGAAGTTGCCCGAGGTTACCGTCAAGATGAAGCCTATACGACAGGTCGGAGACACATTAAATTATAATGTGTCATCGTTCCGCGGAAAGGACGATCATTATCTTGTGGACGTGTTAAAGAAACTTCCGGGAATAGAGGTGTCGGAGAATGGAACCATATCTTACAGGGGCAACTCCATCAACCGTTTTAATATTGAGGGGCAAGACTTGCTCGGCAACCGCTATAACCAGGCCACGCGAAATCTGCCCGTTGACGCGGTGGCGCAAGTACAGATAATGGAGAACGACCAGCCAATAAGAGCATTGAAAGACAACACACCGTCAGAGCGCGCAACGCTTAACATCAAGATTAAACGCGACTATAAGTTGAGGCCTTTCGGTGAAATACAAGGGGGCGTCGGAGGCTTTGACAACACTTTGTGGAACAACCTTCTGACCATTATAAACATTGCTCCCAAGAACCAGATGCTGGTCACCGCAAAAATGAACAACACAGGCGAGAGCATCAGCGATAACACATTAGACCATATTGACGTTACCGATATGGACAACTATATCTCGTTGCCCGAAAACATCATCAAAACGTCTTCAGACGTCTATTTGCCAATCATGCAGAAAAGGTATCTGCGCAACAAGTCTTATTCAGTTGGAATTAACCATCTGTGCCGAATAGGGCGTTACGGCAATTTACGCACCAACATCACTTATTACGGCACGAGCGACCAGTTGTCCGACAGCACTTACAATTATTACGGAGGCTCACCGGCCATGTCTCTCAGCGAGAGCAACAAAAGAAAATCGCACGAGTTTACCCTCATGCCGCACTTGCGCTACGAGCTTAACGCTCCAAAGACTTATCTTATTGACGAGCTTTCGGGGGAGTTGTCGTATACAGACAATTTAAACTGGATGAGCAGCAACGGATTGCCTTTGCAGGAGCGGGTAGGGCGGCATACGTCTTACGTGCAGAACAAACTGCAGATGATTCTTAATGCCGGAAATCTTGTTTACTCAATAAACTCACTGACACGATATTTGCGAAGAAGTGAGACTATGGGAGTTGACGACTCGACATCGACATACAATACAGGCGAGAGGATAATTCTCCAGCGTATGTTTACGCGTAACAGCGTATCTACGTCATTGCCGCTTTGGGGCAACCGCATCAGACTGAAATACAGCATGGAGTATCGCCGTGACAGGCTGAAGGAGGCTTCAAGCAGATTTATGCAAAATTATTATCTGCTCAACAACATCGGGTTCAACTACGCAATAGTATATGCATCCGGATCTGTTACGCTTGATGTGCCTGTTAATGTCTTTTACTCTTCAGTGCCTTGGCGACATACTGACACAAGCGACACTAAAGTCTATGTTTCTCCGTCAATATTCTGGCTGCATAATTTTTCTCCGTCATGGCGCCTGAAAATAAACGGGAGCTTGAATGAAGACGCCGACAACTCAATATTATACTCTGACAGCATCTTGACAGGTTACCGCACCCGCATGATTCCATTTGACCGAATAGGCTGGAAACGCACGTCCGGTCTTTCATTCTCGCTTAATTATGTCGACTTCGTAAGAATGTTCACATGGAATATTCTTGCATCGGCGTCATGGATAAAGAACGACTATCGTTATCATTATAGTTACGGAGAGAAATATACATTGATAACGCCGGTTTGGGAAGACACTGATTCACGCATGATTATTGTGCAGACTTCCGCCGACAAGACATTCTCTGACATTGGATTCTCTGTCAACGGCAGAATAAACTATACAAGGAATGAGCTGCCTGTTATGCAAAACAATGTGGAGCAGACCATTAAATCAAACATCCTTTCACCGTCGCTCAATTTAAAATGGAACAAGTTGTCATGGCTTCAGCTTTCAAACGAGACCACATTTAATCTTTCATGGCAGGACAAATATCAGAACAGTGCCGGATATTCGCTCAGAAGCTGGTTCGAAGCACTCAGGCTGTATGTCTATCCATTGAAAAAAATATCTATGGAGATAGACTGTGAATACACGTCAACTGAAACAGAGAGAGGCAAATATAACCGCAACACTTTTGTTGACTTTCGTATGACCTATAATCCGGTCAACCGTATCGAGCTTGGTCTTACGCTGAGCAATGTTTTTGATAGGCACGAATACGTAGAAGCGTCTTTTACAGGATTAAACTACCAATATTATTCCATGCCGTTGCGTGGTCGTGAGGTTCTGTTTAGTGTAAAGTATGAATTGCATTGATTGCAAGGCGATGCATGGTTTTCATTAAAAAATGTATGTAGCACAGCTTATTTTGTTCCGATTCTTACTTTGCGTCAACACCCGATAAATACTCTATATCTAAAGCATCATTTGGTTTCATAATCAAGTGATGCCTTTTTATTTTGTTTAAAATTATGAGTTTGCTATAATGTGAAACAATAGGATTGAGTGAAATGTTATTTTATTTAGAATATCGACATTTTCGCCTCGTATTGTTAAAAAGAGAATCAGCGACTAAGATAAATATCTAAGTCGCTGATTCTTTTCGGTGGGCCATCCAGGGCTTGAACCTGGGACCTCCAGATTATGAGTCTGTTGCTCTAACCAACTGAGCTAAAAGCCCTACATTGACTTTCTGTCTTTGCGAGTACAAAGGTAAGAAAGTTTATACAAATAGCCAAATTTTTTTGAGAAAAAATGAGTGCTGATACGAAAATATTATTTGTTTGTGATAGTCTTTTGCGCTTTTGGAAGGGTGAAATGTATTTTTGGCTGTGCCTGACAATCTTTGTCTGTGGCGTGTTTTTTGTCCGTATAACAATAACTGCATCAGTTAGTGCTGATGTTGTGGAAATTCATAAATATACAAATCAGAGTACATATATTTATTTATGGACTAAAATAAGTCTCGTGTTTTTATGCCCTTTGGTGGAGTTTATTTATTAAGAAAGAGATTCTATAGGTAAGATTTTTATGATGTTTCATGTTGTCTGTGATATCTTATCCTATAGAATCTCTTTAATATTATTAAGGAAACTTTATTCCAATTATTTTATCTGGCGTATCAGACAGCCAGGTATGAAATCACCGCCTTTAACCTTTTTGAATGTAGTGCATCCAAGTGTGGCTCCTTGCGCCATTTCTTCTTCAGCCATGTACCTGTTGTCCCATATAAGGTTTGGCACAGGCTTAACTTCACCAATCTTTTTATAGGTGATTTTTCCATTTTCGTCTTTTACACGTTCAAGCACTTCAAAAAGTGAGTTTTCCGTAATACCTTCTTTCTTGCCTATTTTTGCTTCCATGGTTTCTACGTCCAAGGGTGACTTTATTTGGAATACCTGGAAGTTTTGTTGCAGATTGGCAATATTTTCATCCAATGCACGCTGACAGGCTTTTCTTATCATCAGTTCAGGCTGGTCTTCGCGTATACCAAGAAATGAAGTCCTGCTGCCGCTGCTTGTCTGCTCACCGATGTATTTCAGTTGGAATTTTTCGCGCATTTTCTCGAAAGCGTCTTTGTCTTTCCATGCTGTTTTATAGAATTCAGCCTGTACTTCATCTGTCCATACAAGTTGATAGAGTGACGTGTGTATGCGTACAGAGAATCCTTTAAAGGTTTCAGCTATGCTTCCTAAAGAGTTGCCGAGGTCGCTGTATGAGTCGTCATTTGTAGCAACTGCTGCTATTGTGCCGAGAACTTTAAATACGGTGCCTATTGCTTTTGAACCCTTTGACCTGTCTATGTAAGTTATGTCGTTCACGAGGACAAATGTGTTTGGAATTAGATCTTCGCCTGCATCAGAGAGCACTGCGTCCATACCGCGTACACTAGTAGCAGCTTTTGCCTTTTCAATCTCGCTGGCAGCATATTTGCCTCGTTCGCTTATCAGATTAATGTCCATGTCGCCGGTATATGGATTGTAGTCATACCATTTGGCAACAAGACGGCTGGCCACTTTGTTTCGGTCTAGAAATTCATTTATTTCGGTTATTCCGTTTTCGTTATTTCTTGGTTTTCCGAGTCGTTTTCTGTTAATGCTGACAACCTTTACAGAAAGGTCGTGGTCATTGTATGCGTCTGGAGTAGGTATTTTAAGAAAGCACTGCTCTATTTCTTTATTGAATTTGCTGTTGGTGTGCGACACCATTAGCGAGTACAGTGAACTTCGTCTGTAGTTCTCGTCTATATCTCTTTTGTTTCCCTGCGACATTGCCTGTCCTGCGATAGTGACGAGCAAGACGCTTATTAAAAATATCTTTTTCATGTTGTCCTTAATTTTGCATTAGAAATCCCAGATGTTGTCGTCAATAGTGTCAGACAGTTTGTACGTATTACGGGTTTCATTGGTCCATGCTGCTATTCTGTGTGCCTCAACTTCAGTTACTTCAGTCATATTGTGTTGCGTCATGACTTCATATACTTTGCTTAAAAGTTCTTCATCTTTTATCACGCATGGAATTGCTTCTTTGCCGTCGTGTATCAGTCCGTACATGTTGGATGAGTTTTTAACGACAATGCCCAAGTCTGAGAGTTTCATTTCTGTATATTCAGTCGGTGTCAGTTTCTGACCTTTCTTAGATCTTTTAGCTGATGTCTTTTCTACATATGAATAGTTTCCGTTGTCCGCAACCCATACAGACAATTTTCCTCCGTTGTCAACATAGCTACATACTTTATTGTATTTCAAAGGTACGATAATCTTGTTGTCTTTGTTGATTATTCCGGATTTTTTGTTTAATGTGACTATTGCATAGTCGCCTGTAAAGGCGAGGCCGTTGTCGTAAGACATAGGTACGACCGTTTTGCCGTCTTTGTCTACATACCCGAATTTACCCTTTGCATTTTTAACTCCGAATAGTCCTGAGTTGGCGTCAAATACCTGAAGACATCTTACAGGCACAATGCTTTTTCCCTGTTTGCTTATTATGCCAAAACTGTCGCCATGCTGTACTATATATCTGTCATTGGCTAACTGCAAATTGTCATATACTTCTGACACCTTTTCGTTTTTCTTGTCAACAATATAGAAATCTTTATTAGATTTAGAATTGTATGACATAGAGTATCCGTCTTTAAATGGCAGGTATGTACGTGAATTGTTGGCAGGTGTGAATGTCTGACTGTTGAGGTCGAAAAATCCAAGTCTCTTTCCGTCGTATGCTACAGCTATGCCGTCAGACGGTACCATGACGTTGGTAAGTCCTGACCCTAATTTGTTGATTTGTTTGCCTTCCAGGTCGTATATTATAAATTCTGCATCTATTTTCTTGTCCTTACTCTTCTTCACTGTGGTTACGTATGGATGTGAAGAGTTTATCCATGTGATGTTGAAGTTCATCAGCGGCAACAGAATCTCCGGGTTGTTCCATATCTCTTTATGTGCGAGCAGAGTGTCGACATTTACAAGATTAAGAGAGCCTATGTAGTCGTCTTTGAAATTGTAAAAGCCAAGTCCTTTTTCGCTTTCAGGTACAATGACCTTACCGTCTTTGTCAACAACAGACCATTTTGAGCCCTTTTTGTTGCGCAGCGCAGCTATGCCCTGATTGTTGAATGGTGTAATCACGTCATATGTTGCAGGGAATAACACTTTTCCCGCCTTTGAAATCAGTCCGAAAGAATTTTTTTCTTGGAATGCTATGACGTTTCCTGCCATTATGTCGCTTAGCTCCTGGTATGCAGGTTTAATTATGATTTGTCCGTCTTTGTTAATCAATCCCCATTTGGCACCGCTTATACCATAATTTAAAGAGCCTTTAAAACCATAGGTACAGAGCGAAACTCGGTTCTTTGGCATTTTGTCAGTGCGTTTTCCGCCTTCAGCTACGAGCCAGTAGTCTGTGCCGTCGTATGGCGCAATAAGTGTGTAGCCCATTTTTTTGCCTATGGCTTTGCCCTGCTTGTTGATAATGCCAAATTTCTCACCTTTTCTGACAATGGCAACACCTTGTTCGTTAAAAGGTTTTGCCTCGTCCCATTGTGGCTTAATGGTGAAAGTCTTGTCACCTTTCACACCATAGCCGAACTGGCCTTTTTCGTTGTGCATGGGCACAAGGTCTTGTGCATATAAATTCAGACATAGACCCATAGTCAGCACAACCGATAACATCTTTTTATTCATGTTCGTTGCTTATGTTATGTTTGTATTATTGTTACATTCTCATTTAGTGCATCCTCAGATATGCTTACCGTGCATATAGTCTATTTAAGAAGCATAAAAACTTTAGTCCAAGCATTAAGGCTGCGGCCTTATATGCGAGGACTATTGTTTAAAAAATCTTATTCTTTAAGTTCTTTTCAGTATAGTGGTTTTATTATTACTTGCGGTTGGTTTTGTGCGTAAGCTAATGCTATTTCATGGGCGTTGGCGAGCCTTTGTGATTCAATCGACACCACGTCGCTCCATTGTTTCATTTCAAATTTCCATTCTTCACCCATGTGGCGCTTTATTTCATTCACAAGTTTCATAGCTTCACTGTGGCATGCTGCGTCAGGTTCTATTTCAGACAGAAATGTTGCAGCAATGGCAGCATTTTCTTCATTGAATCCTGTCATCCATGCAGCCTGAGCCTGGGCGAGATTCTCTTCACACTGTTTGTCAATATACTGCTGATACACAACTTTCACTTGCGATAATACGGTGTTGTATCCTCTGCAGCATTCAGGCACCGACAGAAGCTCATATAGAGCTTTGTCATATTTCTTTACGGCAGCGGCCATTTTGGCTTTTTGGATTATATTTTGATAGTTGTTGTCATACCATTCTATAATTTTTGTCTTGCCGCGTTCAATGAATTCTGCCAAGTTCCTGTTTTGCACATTTAGCTTTCTTATCGCATTATTATATGCTTTAGTGTCGTTGTTGCCAACACCATTTACGTCTATTGTGTATGATGAGAAAACTTGTCCTTTTGTCAGGTCGCCGATATATAAAGTCATTGACAGATTTAATACTGTTTTTTGAGGCGCTCCGGCAATGATATGCTTATTTACTACGTCAGCCTTTGCCATGATGCCAAATTGAGCGTTGGCAGATATGGCGTCGTCACCGCTGGTTGCGGCATGCCGTAGAACATTTTTGAGATATTGTGCACTTTGTGGCGTAATACCATTATTCTCGCTTGGTACAACCACCTGCAACGGGATGCTGCAGTTTTGTGCTCCTGAAAGCAGCGTTGCTGCTGTCAGAAATAATGTTATAAATATCTTCTTCATATCTTGTGGGGTTTATTTTTCTCCGATAATCAGTTCGTATCTTCCAAGTGTACGGCTGCCTCCCTGTTTAGACTTTATTCCGAGTCCGTTCAGGTATTTTCTCAGGTCTCGTCCAAAAGCTCCTGCGTCTTGTGGGCGTTCGCGTTCGTCGAAAAGAGCTATTTTGACATCCTGAAATGTCATAGAGGTTTCGGTGTCGTCAGTGATGTTGTAAGAGTGCCCTATTGTATTGTCTGACACCCAGTCTTCTATTATCTCCCTGAGTTCTTTGTCGTTAATTTCTTTTTCCATGTCCATGCCGCTTCCGTCATCGAAACAGTTGACCACCAGAGTGATGCCTCGTCCGTTCTGCAGACAGTCGTCAAAATAAGCCTGCAGCTGCGCAAGGAATGTATCCATGTTGTTTAGTATGGCTTCTTCTACGAGAGTAGGAGTTTCTGATGAGAACGAAGGCTGTCCTGTTCCTGAGACAGATGCTATAGAATTGTATGTATAGGCGTCGTATGCGCTCAGTGTGTACGACACTGTTTTCTTCGGGCCTGTTGTGCTTATCTTCCAGTCCACGTCAAAATATATGTCGGCTTTTGCGCTCATATTTATTTCGTCCATGAAAGATACAGCCAGTCCGCTTCCTGTAGTTTTTGATGTCATTCCGCTGTTGCGTGCAGCTTGTGCTCTTACGCCGCGTATTGCTGTCAGAAAGTTTACAGGTGAATATCCCCTCTCGTTCATCTGACTTTCAATTTTGGTTATGGCCAGATTTAGGTCTTGACTCGTCTGCAGTGCCAGCTCATAGTTAGGCGTCAGCATGGTGGAGCCTTGGTCGTCATTTTTTATCATGAATCCATTGGCAGCACACCACGTTTCGGCAGGGCGTACCATTATTCTCGGTTTTTTAGCTTTTGTTTGTCCGGCCTGTGCTGCACAAGTCAGTGTTCCGGCAAGTAGTAACAGAGTGAAAACAATAGACTTCATCATTTTTCTGGTTTTGTGTGTTATTTGCGTAATACATTATCGTTTTGTAATCGTTTTTTTAGTTCAGACCTGAGAACCCTCACGGTTACGCTCATTTTTCTTCCATATTGGTATTTTTCCGTATTTCGGCTTCCTGACTTTTCGTCTACGGTTGACACATATTTTGTGTATTCGCCCCCGTCAGTAAAGAAACGTTGAAAATACTCTTCATATTTCTCCTTAGCATTTGGAGTATTGAGCAGAGGTCTTTGGTCGCAGCCCCCATTGCCGTCATGTATGCCGTTGAATATAACCTCGTATACGGCATTTTTCTTCGCCTGTTCTACGGCGTCAGCTTTATTTCGGCCTTCGCCCCACGAAAGCAATGTCTGTGAACCGTCATGTTCAATGCCAAGACATTGTATCTTATAGTCCTGGTATGCACTTGCTGTAGTTTTACGTGAGCATCCTGTTGTGATGCAGGCAGCAATGGCAATGACAATGATAATAGATTTTTTCATATTCAAGTTTAAAATTCATATCCAACTTTAAGGCTGACGCCACTTATATTCTCATTCTCTTTCTTGTATGTGTCGTGTTGTTGCAGAGTATAGCTTAAGCCTACAATGACACTTCCGCGTTGTGTTCCGAAACGGTAGCCCAATGTCGGTGAGAAGTATATTCCTCCACGGATTTCACCGCCAATGTCGACCGACCAGAACGGAACAGCACTTCTGTCTTGTTGTGAAATGATATTTCCGCGTATATCTGCGAAAATAGGGAATGTCCATTCAATGTCAGAAACCCTTAAGTTATCGTTGTTTATGTAATAGCGCAAGCCTACGCCTGCACCTATTCTTATAAATTCGTTGAATCTATATCCGTTAATCCAGTCGGCACCTGCGTTTTGTATGTTTTTTCGATTAAACATGGTCGATGTCGATATGTTGGCAGTTATAGCGCTCCAATATCCGTTGTCTTTTGTCCTATAGTCAGTATAGTGTGTCCTGCCTTTAGGCATGTCTGGCAATACGACATCTTGTGCTGATACTGCTGTCGCAAAAAGTACGAGGGTTGTTAAAATAAATTTTTTCATAATTAAGGTTTTTGCGTGAGTGTATTTTAGAATCCTAATTTTCTTACTATTCCGGCTTGTTCCATAGCCTTTCTCAAATTGTCTTTGGCTATGTTTACCGTGGCTGTTATTTCATATCCATAGTCAGTCTTTACCGTTGAAAGGGTTCCTGCCACTATATCTGCGTAGTTTTGATAGTCGTTTTGGAAGAACGCATTGAAGAAGTCTGCATTCTGTGATTCTGTTGAAGGACTGCAGATCGGTTTTTGGGCAACTCCGGCAGTGCCCTGTGACACTCCCTTGAACAACGCTCCGTGAACAGCGCATTTTTGTAGAATGGCTCTGTTTATTTCCTTTTTCTTTTTTACATAAGCAGTTACTTCTACGACCCAATAGCCTTGTTGACCACTTCCGCTACTTTTGATGCTGTACTGTAGATTGTTTTCTTCTTTGTCCTTGGCAAATGTCTGGGTGAAAGTGAAAACAAATAGCATAAGAATTAGACACCGTGTGAAAATGACCTTTTTCATAATAAACGTTATTTGTAAATATTTGTGCTTATATCAGCCGGTTCCAACTGACGGTTTGTTGTCTTTGCTTTTGTATTAACATACATCTTTGTGGCGGAAACCGATATCTCCATCTGATTAGTCGAAATGTAATCTGTTAAAATATCAAATTTTTGTTTATATATATGCGGATTATTGTTCTGAATAAACCGAGATTTTGATAACACCATTAATATGTATGTGTTCGTTTTATGCCGTTCTTTTTTGTTGTCGCGGCAAAATCTTGAACTTTACAAAATTAGTATAATTTATTGAATGTATATAAAAAATAACCATAAATCTAAACATATGTCGCCATAATAGGTACACAATGCATAGTTATGTTAACTGTAAGTTTACATTATTTGCAAAATGTTTATTTAAACATTTAAAATGTTTTCTATGAAAAATGACTTGTGTATGCAGCGGTGCGATTATGTATTTCAGTTAAGTTTTCGTTATCGTGCGTTGGCTTACGAAAATTATGGAAAGATTAGTTAAAAAATGCGTGATAATATGCCTTTGTGGTAGTTAATGTCGGCTTTTTGTGCTAAATTTGCATCGAATATTGACTTAACTGTTTTTAAATGAGTAACGAATTTAACCCATTATTCACCAATCAGCCCGGGCTGACGGATAATGAAGTGGAGAAAAGCCGTTCAGAACACGGCGAAAATGTGCTTACACCCCCGGAAAGGACTCCCTTGTGGAAACTTTATCTTGAAAAATACAAGGATCCGATAATCAAAATCTTACTTTTTGCAGCGGTTATATCGCTCGGACTTGCCGTCATCGAGAACAACTACATTGAGTCGATAGGCATTATCCTTGCCATTATCCTTGCCACCACCATTGGATTTTACTTTGAGATGGACGCGGCAAAAAAGTTTAATGTGCTTACGGCTCTCGGCGAGGAGTCGCCCGTAAAGGTGCGCCGCAACGGCAAGGTGGTTCAGGTGGCACGTAAGGATGTTGTTGTTGGTGATGTCGTCATAATAGAAGTAGGCGACGAAATACCTGCCGACGGAAATCTTATTGAGTCGACCGACCTTCAGATAGACGAGTCGTCGCTCACCGGCGAGCCGATAATAACAAAGCATGCCGACCCCGACAAGAACGACAAGGAGGCCACTTATCCCTCGTCAAAGGTGCTGCGCAGCACCATGGTGATGAACGGTCGCGGCGTGTATAAGGTTACTGAGGTGGGCGATGCCACGGAAATAGGCAAGGTGGCACGCAGCAGTACCGAGATGACGTCGGTTAAAACCCCTCTGAACATGCAGCTCGACAAGCTTGCCAAGATGATAAGCAAGTTTGGTGTGGGCATATCAGTGGCAGCATTTGTGATATTCCTCGGCCGCGACATACTGACCGATCCGCATAACCTGTGGCATACAGACAACTATCTCGGCATGGTTAAGGTGGTGCTCGAATATTTCATGATGGCCGTTACGCTTATCGTGATGTCAGTGCCCGAAGGCATGCCTATGGCCGTTACGCTTAGTCTGGCCCTCAACATGCGCCGCATGCTCAAGAACAACAACCTTGTGCGCAAACTACATGCCTGCGAGACAATGGGCGCCGTTACGGTGATATGCACCGACAAGACGGGTACGCTGACGCAAAATAAGATGCAGGTGGCCGACATGGCAATGTATGCCGACGACGCAGCCCTGTTTAACGATGCCATAGCATACAACACCACTGCCCATCTCGACGAAGAAGGCGGCAAGGGTATTGGTAACCCTACCGAGGTTGCCCTGCTGCTGTGGCTCGAAAAGAACAATATTGACTATAAATCTTTGCGCAAGGCTGAAAACGTGGAGCATCAGCTGCCGTTCTCAACCGAACGCAAGTATATGGCAACAATAGTGAAACGCGGCTCTGAACGAGTGCTCTTCGTGAAGGGTGCGCCCGAGATTGTTGCCAAGTTCTGCGACATAGACGACGCGCGCCGCAACGAGATACGCGAGCGCCTTACGGGATATCAGAACCAGGCCATGCGTACACTTGCGTTTGCATATAAGGTGCTCGGCAACGGCGACGACATAGACACAGCCAAGCTTACGCCCGACGCCCACCTTACGTTCCAGGCCGTGGCAGCCATAAGCGACCCGATACGTCCCGACGTGCCGGCAGCCGTTAAGGAATGTATCGACGCGGGAATAACAGTTAAGATAGTAACGGGCGACACATCGGCTACTGCCATTGAGATAGCCCGCCAGATAGGCATCTGGGATGCCAATACCCCTGCAGAGGCTCAGATAACAGGTCCCGACTTTGCCGCTTTGAGCGACGAAGAGGCTTTCAACCGTATTATGAAGCTGAAGGTGATGAGCCGCGCAAGGCCGGGCGACAAGCAGCGCCTTGTGAACCTGCTGCAGAAACACGACGCCGTGGTGGCCGTTACAGGCGACGGAACCAACGATGCCCCTGCGCTCAACCACGCTCATGTGGGCCTGTCGCTCGGTTCGGGAACGTCGGTTGCCAAGGAGGCCAGCGACATGACGCTGATAGACGATTCGTTCCGCAGTATTGTCAACGCCGTTATGTGGGGCCGCTCGCTCTACCGCAACATACAGCGCTTCCTGTTCTTCCAGCTCGTAGTCAACGTTACAGCCCTGCTGCTCGTTCTCTGCGGATCAATCATCGGAACAGAAATGCCGCTTACCGTTACACAGATACTGTGGGTAAACATCATCATGGACACCTTTGCCGCACTGGCTCTGGCTTCGCTGCCGCCGTCGGAAGAGGTGATGAAGGAGAAACCGCGCAAGCGCTCCGACTTTATCATAACCCGCGGAATGGCCAAGGGCATAGTGTTCTGTGGAGTGGTGTTCTTCGCCATATTGCTGGCATTGCTCCTGCACAGCCTGTCGAGCGGTGCCGACCTGCAAATACATGAGTTGTCTATATTCTTCACGACGTTCGTCATGCTGCAGTTCTGGAATCTGTTCAACGCCAAGTCGTTCGGCTCTAACCATTCAGCCTTCCACGACTTCAGCCACGACAACGGACTGCTGCTCGTGCTGCTGTTCATCCTCGTGGGCCAGTGGCTCATCGTGACTTTCGGTGGCAGAATGTTCCGTACCGAACCATTGTCGGCAACAGAGTGGATAACCATAATCGGCGCAACATCCGTAGTAATGTGGGTAGGTGAGATATGGCGCGGAATAAAAAGACTGAGATGCAAGAAATAAAAAACATAATATTCGACTTCGGCGGCGTGCTTGCCGACCTTGACAAGCAACGCTGCATCGAGGCTTTCGACAAGATTGGAGCACACAAGATAGTAAAATACGTTGACGAGTGCCGTCAGGAAGACCTGTTTCACGACCTTGAGGTGGGCAATACCAGCATAGGCGACTTCTGCCGCGAGGTGAGACGCCTGTCGTCTGGCTGCAAGGCGTCTGACGAGGAAATATGCAACGCATGGAACTCTCTGCTGACGGGCATACCTGAGCAGAGACTCGAAAAGCTGGCAAGCCTTAAGGGACGCTACCGCATGGTGCTGCTGAGCAACACCAACCCCATACACTGGCGGAAGGCACTGGACGGAATGTTCAGACATAACGGCATGGACGTTGACGACTATTTTGAAGGTACGTTTCTGTCATACCGCATGCACATGCTAAAGCCCGACCCTCAGATATTCGTCAAGACGCTCATGACGTCGGACATGATGGCATACGAGACACTGTTTATCGACGACTCGCCTATAAACTGCGCCGCGGCCAGCGAACTGGGCATGATGAGTCTTAACCTGAAGGGCGACGAATGGCTCGACAGAGTGTGAACAAATAACCGCAAAGGAGTTATGAAAACAATATTTACAGATACCGACAACGCCGAGATGGCGCCCTGTGTGGCAACGATAGGATTCTTCGACGGCGTTCACCGCGGTCACAGATATCTCATAAAGGCTGTAACCGACTGCGCTGCCGCCAACCCTGAACTTCAGTCGACGGTGATAACCTTTGACCGCCATCCGCGCCAGGTGCTCAACATGGACTTTCAGCCCAAGTTGCTCTCTACGCTCGACGAGAAGCTGGCACTGCTATCAAAGACGGGAGCCGACAACTGCGTTGTGCTGCACTTCGACCGCGAAATGGCTGCCATGCCTGCCTACGACTTTATGCGCGACGTGCTGCGCGACCGCCTGAACGTAAGGAAACTCATCATGGGCTACGACAACCGCTTCGGCCACAGCCGCACTGAAGGCTTTGACGACTATGTGGGCTACGGCCGCGAAATAGGCATAGAGGTGGTGCGCGGCAATGCTTTTGTGCTCAACGGCGTTAACGTCAGTTCTTCTGTTATTCGCACTTTCCTGTCGGGAGGCGAGGCCGACATGGCTGCCATGTGTCTCGGTTATCCCTATTTCTTTTCAGGCAAGGTTACGGGCGGCTACCGCGAAGGGCGCAAAATGGGCTTCCCTACGGCCAACGTGAAGGTAACCGACGCCCAGAAACTTATACCCGAGAACGGCGTCTATGCCGTGAAAGCGAGAGTGGAAGGCTGCGACCGCCTGCTCAAAGGAATGATGAACATAGGCAAACGCCCCACGTTCGACGGCCATGAAATCACGCTCGAGGTAAACATCTTCGACTTTGACGAAGATATCTACGGCCGCGAAATAGACGTGATGTTCTATCACCGCCTGCGCAGCGAACATAAATTCAGTTCGGTAAAGAAACTTGTCGACCAGCTCCGTCTTGACCGTGAGGAGGCCGAAAAGATACTCGAACAGGTATAAAATCATCACGATAAACATCCATTCGCACCCAATTTCACTCTTAATACACCATTTATATAATATAAAATCCCGAAATGAAAAAAGCATTATTATATCTGTTTGCATTCATCTGCATACAGTATTTCGTTTCATGGGCCGTGTTTACGGTGTGGCTTCTTGCCGCCGGCCATCCCATGGCTGACGTGCAAGCCGTGTTCAACGGACAGAAGCAAGAACTTCTTACGGCCCCAATGCAGATACTTGCGTGCGCAATATATTGCGCTATCACCCTTGCCATATTCATCTGGCGCAAGTGGGCTGTGCTCTCGCCGGCATATATGAACACCCGCCAGTGGGACATATTCTTCTGGAGCGCTGTGGCTTCGCTCGGCACCATTCTGCCTTCAGTGTGGCTGCAGAGCCTTATGCCCGAGCTTCCTGACACATCAGCCGAGATATTCAATAAGCTTATGGGCAACCAGTACGGCTATTTTGTCATCTGCCTGTTTGTTCCGTTTGTCGAGGAGACCGTGTTCCGCGGCGCCATCCTCAAGTCGCTGCTCGGAGTTTTCCGCAGTCCGTGGGTGGCCATACTTATATCGGCAGTGATATTTGCCGTTGTCCATCTCAATCCCGCCCAGATGCCCCATGCCCTTCTCATAGGTCTGTTGCTCGGCTGGATGTATTACCGCACCGGGAGCATACTTCCGGGCGTTGCCCTCCATTGGGTTAACAACACCGTGGTGTATTCTTTGTGCAAGTTGTTTCCTCAGGCAGCTTCGGTCAACAGTCTTGAAGGTCTGTTCGGCAGCAATCAGAAGAGCATCGTCCTGTCGCTTATCTTCTCGATGTTCATCTTGCTCCCCGCGCTTTATCAGCTCAACATGAGGATGAAAAAGTAAAGGAAACTGATAATTTAGAGCCGCAGGCACAAGCGTTGTTAGGCTACTATTTTGATGGCGAAAGTGAATGTCTTGAAGATTCTATTCTAATGTCGGGTGAACTGAAAATAAATGAAACAGGAATATAAAAAATGGTTATGGATAAATCAATCGGCATATTAGATAAGGACTACACTTTATGGGTTAAGGAACTTGTAAAGCGTTATCGTGGCAGCCAAATCAAGGCGGCGATAAAAGTAAATAGAGAGTTGCTTTGCTATTACTGGGAGCTGGGCAAAGATATTGAAGAAAAGCAAGCGGATAATAAATATGGCAGCAAGTTTTATGCCACACTAAGCCGTGATTTGCGTCATGAGATGCCGGGTGTAGAAGGACTTTCCGAAACTTCTATTCGCTATGCGAAACGATTTTATACCCTTTATCGTCAGCAATTTGTAAATCTTCCACAGCTTGTGGCAGAATCAGAAAAAGCAAATCTTCCACAACTTGTGGAAAGATTATATTCAGATTTGTTCTCAATACCTTGGGGACATCATCGCTATATTATTGACAAATGCTCGAATTATTCAGATAAGGCCTTGTTCTATGTTCGCCAGACATTGAAAAATGGCTGGAGCAGGGATTTATTGCTCAATATGCTGAGCACAAACCTGTATGAGCGTAGTGGTAAGGCTCAGACAAATTTTAAGAGTACACTTCCTGATGTGGAAAGCGATTTGGCGCAAGAACTGACACGCGATCCCTACGACTTTTCTTTCACTGGCTTGCGCGGGAAATACAATGAGCGCAAGCTAAAAGATACGTTGCTTACTAATATCACGAACTTTTTGCTGGAACTTGGCACCGGCTTCGCTTATGTAGGCAAAGAATATCGTCTGCAAATAGCTGAAAAGGAAAAATTTATTGACCTACTTTTCTACAACCTCAAACTGTCATGTTATGTTGTCGTAGAGGTGAAAATCGGTGAGTTTGATTTTGCAGATGCCGGTCAGTTAGGTGGGTATGTTGTAGCCTGCAATCATCTTCTTCGCAAAGAGGGACGCGATAATCCCACAATAGGATTGCTTATTTGCAAGCAAAAGAATAACACTTTGGCTCAATATGCACTTGAATCAAGTAACCAGCCCCTCGGAATATCCGAATATGAGCTTGAAAAACTCTATCCGGAAAAGGTTGAAGGCACAATGCCATCTATCAAAGAGATAGAAGAAAAATTAGATGGTCAAACTAACTGCTAAATTCTCATTTATGGAACGACAGGTTTAACTGTTATCAGAAATACACAAATATCTTTTGTTATCAAACATAGAAGATGTTGATGACAAAAAACAAAGCGTATTCGTTTATATAATGCTTTTGCTAAAGCATGTAACGAATCCAAATGTTCAAATCAAGTATTAAAATTTATTACTGTCGCTCTTGCACCAGAGCGATATGTTAATGATAGACAGCGATTTGAGAGTTTGAGAGAAAACATTAACCAACAGCTTGCTTTTAGTGAATTGGCTAATTTGAACATCTTCTTGTCGCCTTTGCGCTAGTACAGACACGTATTGTTAAATTCCTGAAGGCGATTGATTTAAAAATAGAAGTGAACCGCCGTATAAATGATATTTTACATACGTTTGACGCTCTCAGAATGGCGTCGGCGCTGAGGAAGTCCGGTTTTTGCCCGAAATTTGGCAAAAACCGGACTTTTTGTTAATGCGCTGAATAACAGAATGTTATAGCGTTGACGGCTTGAATCTTTAAATGTTAAAAAACATAACTCGGCCGTTTACCGCTCAAAAGTGGCCCGTTTACTACATGAAAGTGGTGTTTTTGTAATGCAGAAACAGCCGTTTTAGAGGCTGAAAAGTATGGTTTTTGAGTATTATTTCTGTATAAAAGTGAACTTGTGTTAAAGGATCGACGCGTGAAATGTCATTATTTTAACATCCGTTATACTTGTATTTCCTAGATTGAAAAATATTTTTGTCCTGACTTTTTACTACCATCATTCAGTTTTGTATTTTTCATCTTAGTTGGAATTTTTCATTAATGTCTGGAATGATTATTGTATGCTTTCTTGCAGGTATTGCGAGCCAAGGCAAGAAACGGCAGACTACAAGTTGGTGACAAAAGACAATAAAACAGTAGAAATTATCAGTCTTATTGTCTTTCATTAGCCATATATGATCTTATGACTGATAGAGGCTTTAGACCATAAATAATGCTGTGATGTCCTTGCCATAACTGTAAACTTTTTGTTTATATATATAATGTAAGGTGCAAAAGACTCTTTAAATAACCTTTTTGTCTTATAATTTTACAAAAAATCAAGATTTTTTATGTTGTGAACCATTGTGAACTTGTTTTGAACTTGCTTTTAGCGTATCTTTGCAATCACAAACTATAAAACCTTAAAAAGACTGTTGGGTATGGAGAAAAAGAAACTAATGATTATGTTTGCTGCCGCATTGTCGCTTTGCGCATGTTCTTCCGGTGACGGAACAGGGCAGCAGGAAGAGCCGGAAACACCGGTGGCTCACAATATACCGATAAAGATTAGCACGTCGATTGATGACGTGAGTGATACACGTGCCAATGATTATGGCTTTGAAACAGGCGACGCAGTAGGACTGTTTGTGGTAAACAACACTGCCGACGGAACGCCCGGACAACTGCTCAGCAGCGGAAACTATGTTGACAACATGAGGTTCACCTATGGAGGTACATGGACTCCCGACGAGCAGATTTACTGGAAAGATGAAAGCACGCGTGCAGACTTTTATCTCTATTACCCCTATACGCCGACGCTGACGTCGGTAAATGCAATGCCCTTCAGCACAATGGCAGACCAGACAACACAGAATGCATACAAGGCGTCTGACCTGCTGGTGGGATATACAAAGAGCGTGGCGCCTACTGAGAATGCAGTAAAAATCAGCGCCTCGCACGTGATGAGTCAAATAATGATAACGCTCGCGCCAGGAAACGGATTTACCGACGAGAGTCTGGCTAAGTCGGCCGTGTCTGTGAAGATAAACGGCATAAAGACGCAGAGCACCGTTGACCTTGCCACCAAGGCCGTGACGGCCACGGGAACAGCCACAAGCGTAACGCCGCTGAAAGAAGGCGACAGCTACAAGGCGCTTATTGTGCCGCAGACAGTGGAGCAGGGCAACCTGATAACGGTCAATGTTGACGGACGCGACTTTAACCTGCAGAAGGCGTTCACCTTTGTGGGCGGCAAGCGCCACAGATTTACCGTTACGCTGAACAAGACCAGCAACGGCATAAACGTAACCATTGACCAATGGGAAGACGACGGCATCGATAATGGCGGAACGGCAGAATAGACTCTATAAAAATATAGTATTAATGAAGCATGCTAAACCTTAACGCCATAAAAAACAGTGATGCAAATGATTAAAATTAAGAGCAACCAATACAAATTTTTAATATATATAATCACAGCCTGCCTTGTTATGACGGGCTGTTCTGACGACTTATTCAGCGGAGATGACAGCCGCGGCAGCGGCAACCGCATAACTTTGTCGGGCGAAATAGACCAGCTGGCGGTTACGAGAGTAAATGACAGCGGGTTTGCCGACGGCGACGTGATGGGCGTGTATATTGTCGATTACAACGGCAATACGCCCGGCACGTTGCTGTCGAGTGGCAACCATGCCGACAATGTGCGTCATACATACGACGCGGCCAACGCAAAATGGAATTCGTCTTTTGATATTTACTGGAAAGACAACCACACGCCCATAGACGTTTACGGGTATTATCCCTACGGCAGTCCTGAGGATGTTGACGCCTATCCGTTCACGGTGCAGCGCGACCAGAGCCAGCCTTCTGCCGACGGTGTGATGGGCGGCTATGAGGCCAGCGACTTCCTGTGGGGAAAAGTGGCCGACGTGGCCCCTACAGATAAGGTTATACGCCTGCCCATGTCGCACCGCATGGCCAATGCCCGCGTGACACTGACCGAGGGAACAGGCTTTGCAGCCGGCGAATGGGCGCAGACTGAGCGCATTGTGCTTGTGCCTAATCTGATACGCGAGGCAAGGATAAACCTTAAAGACGGAACGGTGAAGGCCAAAGGCGGCATAGAGACTGAGGCAACAGTGCCCGCACGCGTGGGCAACGAGTGGCGCGCCATAGTTGTGCCCCAGACTGTCGCAGCCGGCACAACGCTGTTCACCATAAACGTGGGCGGCATACCTTATAAGTTCAGCAAGAACGAGGCGTTCACCTATACAGCCGGAAAGATGAGCAACTTCACCATCCGTGTTGACAAGAAAACCGAAACAGGACAATACACTCTTACGCTCGTCAACGAGAGCATCACGCCATGGGAGAGCGACCTAGTAAGCCACGACGCCGAAGGCAAGGCGTATATTGTGATAAACACGACACGCGGACATCTTAAAGACGCAATCGTTGCAGCTAACAAGGACTACACGAAGTTGAAGAACCTGAAGATAACGGGAGAGATAAACGCAACAGACTTTGAGTTTATGAGAAATGAGATGACTCAGCTCGAGGCGTTGAATTTGAAGGATGTCAAAGTGTATGGAATATTTGGGGAACAAGAATGGAATGGAATTCGTGATGATATAGAAAGAGAGGGCGTGATACCAGGTATGGCGATGTCTGGTAAAAAATCATTATTATATCTAGTGCTACCAGATAAATTGGAAGCTATAGGTTCTTTCGCATTTTATGACTGCTCAAATATATCAGGTTCTTTGATTATTCCTGAAGGAGTAACACGAATTGGAAACAATGCTTTTAGTCAATGTAATGGAATAAAAGGCACATTGTCACTGCCAAGAACTCTCAAATATATTGAAACTTCAGCATTTGAGTCGTGTGATTTTACGTGTGAATTAATATTTCCAAATATACTAAAATATATTGGGATCAATTGTTTTTACGAAAATAATGGATTTTATGGTAATTTAATATTACCAGATGATTTAGAATATATTGGAACTAATGCTTTTTATAGATGTGGTGGATTTACAGGAGATCTTATTATCCCTCAAAAAATAACAGTAATAAATAACTATGCTTTTTATGCATCAGGCTTTAATGGCTCGCTTTATCTCTCTGATGGTATTACAGTAATAGAGAATTATGCATTTGAAGGTGTTCCTTTAAAAGGAGAACTTATACTTCCTAAAGGTCTTACAAAAATTGGCGATGGTGCCTTTACCGGTTGTTCTTTTTCAGGTAATTTAAAATTTCCTGAGAGTTTATTATCAATTGGTAATAACGCATTTAATGGAAATAGTAGGTTATCTGGAATTCTGGAATTTCCTGATAAAATACAGACTATTGGAGATTACGCCTTTAGCGGCTGCTCAGGCTTGCAAGGATTAATTATTCCAAAAAATGTTGAAAGCATTCGTCAAGGTGCTTTTGCGGGATGTTCAGGCATAGGCTCTATCGTATGTGAAGGAGACATTCCGCCTTATCTTGGCAGCGGTGCTTTTAATGGCGTTCCAAAGGATAATTTTACTGTTGAAGTGCCTGAGTCGGCTGTTCCACAATATCAGACAGCCACTGGCTGGAATGAGTTCAAGCGCATTGCCGCCCATCATGAGCTGGTATGCCGTCCGTCTACGGTATGCGCATTGAACAACGGGCACACGCAGACATTGGTATTAAATGCTGAAGGCGAATGGGAAGTGGAGAGCAAGCCCGACTGGTGTGAACTGTCGCCAATGAGCGGCAACGGCAAGACCGAAGTTACCATAACAATAAATACGCTACAGAAAGGTGCTGGAAACAGAACGGGTGATGTGGTGTTCAAACTGAAAAACGAAGACTACACACATACATGCAGCGTAAGCCAGTATGACTATATCTACGGCGAAGACGAATGGCTGACGCTGCAGAAGGCTACGCATGGAAAAACAGGAGGCATAAACGTGGTGATTATCGGCGACGGATTCGATGCAAAAGATATAGCCGAAGGCGACTGTCTGAAAGCACTGAAAGAGGCCGCGCAATATCTTATAACCATAGAGCCGTTTGAGACATATGCTAAATATTTTAATCTCTACATAGCCTTCGCCATGTCTAACGAGAGCGGGATAGGAAATGTCAACACCATACGATACAACCGCTTCGGAACAACGTTTACGGGCGGCACAGGATTAAGCGCCGACTATGACGAGATATTCAACTATGCGCTCAAGGCTTCAACCGTCAATGAGAACAATCTCAATAAGACGCTGATAATCGTCGTGCCTAACACAACCGATTACGGCGGCATAACGCAGATGTGGGAAGACGGCTCGGCCATAGCTTTTTGTCCGCGCAGTACAGAAGCATATCCTTATGATACGCGCGGAGTGTTGCAGCATGAGGCAGGAGGCCATGCCTTCGGTAAGTTGGGCGACGAGTACATATACTATAATGCTTTCATTGATGACATTGCTGCGGCGTCCATAAAAAGGGCACAGTCGCTCGGCTGGTACGACAATCTGTCGCTAACGGGCAAGATGCACGAAGTGCCATGGAGCCACATGATATTCGACAGCCGCTACAGCAAGCTTGTTGACATCTACGAAGGCGGATTTATGTTTAGCCGCGGAGTGTTCCGTCCGGAGCAGAACTCATGTATGAACAACAATGTGCCTTACTTTAATGCCATCAGCCGCGAGAGCATAGTAAGACGAATAAAGGAATATGCCGGCGAAACCTTCTCGTTTGAGGATTTCGTGGCCAACGACAAGACCAATGCAAGCAGCGCTGTCAGTGCGACACGCAGCTCTGGCTCTGGTCAGACCTCTGCTTATCATGGCCGCCAAATGCCGCCAAAGATACATAAAGGCAGTCCGCTGAGGAGCATGAAGAAAGCGCGGAGACACAGACGCTGATTGTTTCTTGCTGATTGACTTGATTAAAAACGTGTAATATAAAAATTTATCGTTATGATAAGAAGAAACCAATACATACTAATAGCTATATTGGCATTCTGTCATTTACTTGCAGGATGTTCAGACGATCTGTTTACCGATGACGGCAGCCGCGGCACCGGCAACAAGATAACGCTGTCGGGAGAGATTGACCAGATTGCCGTTACGCGAGTTAACGACAACGGCTTTGCCGACGGCGACGTTATGGGCGTGTATATTGTCGACTATAACGGCAACACGCCGGGAACACTGCAGTTGAACGGCAACAGGGCAGACAACGTACGCCATACGTTCGACGAAGCTGCCTATAAATGGAACTCGGCCTATGATATTTATTGGAAAGACGACCACACTCACGTGGACATATACGGATATTATCCCTTCGGCAGTCCCGAGAGCATAGACGCCTATCCGTTCACCGTAGAGCGCGACCAGAGCAAACCATCGGAAGACGGCACGATGGGCGGCTATGAGGCCAGCGACTTTCTGTGGGGCAAGGTGGCCGACGTGGCTCCGACAGATAAGGTTATCCGCCTGCCCATGGCCCACCGCATGGCCAACGCCCGTGTAACCCTCACAAAGGGTACAGGCTTTGCCGACGGAGAATGGGAGCAGACAGAGCGTGTGGTACTAGCCACCAACCTGATACGCGAGGCTACGATAAACCTTGCCGACGGAACTGTAAAAGCAAGCGGCGGCATAGAGCAGACATCAACAATGCCGGCACGCGTAGGCGACGAGTGGCGTGCAATAGTTGTGCCTCAGACCGTACCGGCAGGAGCCACGCTGTTCAGCATAACCATCGACGGAATACCTTATAAGTTCAGTAAGAACGAGGCGTTTACGTATACGGCAGGAAAGATGAGCAACTTCACAATCCGCGTCGATAAAAAGTCTGTAAGCGGACAATATGCCCTCACACTTGTAAGTGAGAGCATTACGCCATGGGAGAATGACCTCGTAAGCCATAACGCCACGGCAAAAGAGTATGTCATAATCAACTCTACCCCCGGTCATCTTAAAGACGCTATCACTGCTGCCAACAAGGATTATACAAAGCTGAAGAACCTGAAGATAACGGGACAGATAAACGGAGTTGATTTCTACTTTATGAGAGACGAAATGACATCACTACAGGCTCTCAACCTGAAAAATGTGAAGATATCCCGCACTGATGTCAAATTGCATTATGGCTCAGGAAGTTTACAACCAAGAACGTATGACGAGGATGAGATACCAGAGGGTGCCATGGCTGAAAAAAACAGTTTAAACAGACTTGTATTGCCAGACACTTTGAATATTATAAATAGTTGCGCATTTGAAAGTTGTAAAAATCTGACAGGTTCTCTTATCATTCCAGAAGGTGTAACAGAAGTCAAGACTGCAGCATTTGGTGACTGTGCATTCAACGGTTCACTATCCCTTCCATCAACATTAAAAAAACTTGGTAATGGATTCGAGTCTACTTGGTATAATGGAACTTTCACTAACTGTAAATTTGTCGGTGAACTTATTCTGCCTGAATCATTGGAATTTATCGGTGAGAGAAGTTTTGAAGGATGTTCCGGACTATATGGAAATCTGCATCTACCCGACAAGCTGAAAGAAATTAGAAAAAGAGCTTTTCAGAATTGTAAAAATCTGACTGGCGACATCACAATTCCACAGGGTGTGAAGATTATTCCTGAATATTGTTTTTCAGGAAGTGGATTTAATGGTAACCTACAGCTACATGACGGAATATCGGCTATTGAAAAGTGTGCATTTGAAAATGTTCCGTTACGCGGTGATTTGAAATTACCTAAAGAACTGAATGTCATCAATGACTATTCTTTCTATGGATGTGATTTTTCCGGCGTATTGTCATTGCCGAGTTCACTGACTTATATAGGCGAAGATGCCTTTTACGGTAACTGGCGTCTGATGGGAACGCTCGAAATTCCGCAGGATGTGGCGAGCATTGGCAAAGAGGCTTTTGCTTATTGTCGTTCTTTGGAAGGAATTGTCTTTCCTGAAGGTATAGAAAGTGTGCGAGATGGCGCCTTTAAAGAGTGCTACGGCATAGGTTCTATTGTATGTAAGGGAGAAATGCCTGCCTATGTTGAAGGCACTGCTTTTGAAGGTGTTGCCAAGGATAACTTCACGCTTGAGGTTCCTGAGAGTGCCATAGCCCAATATCAGGCGGCAACGGGATGGTGCGACTTCAAGCGCATTGCTGCTCATCATGAACTGGTGTGCCGTCCGTCGGTGGCATGTGCGCTGAATACGGAGCATAAGCAGACTCTTGTTGTCGACGCTGAAGGCGAATGGGAAGTGGCAAGTAAGCCGGACTGGTGTGAACTGTCGCAGACAAGCGGTGGCGACAAGGCGGAAGTTACGCTCACCATAAAGAGCATGGCACACGGGGCAGGCGACCGTACAGGCGAGATAGTGTTCAGACTGAAAGGCAAGGAATATACGCATAAATGCACCGTAAGCCAGTATGACTATGAATATGGCGAAGACCAGTGGCTGACATTGCAGAAGGCTACGCGCGGCAACAATGGCGGTATAAACATTGTTCTGCTCGGTGACGGATACGACGCGAAGAACATTTCAGACGGCGACTATCTGACAAACATAAAGCAAGAGATGGAGTATTTCTTCGGCATAGAGCCATATAAGACTTACCGCAATTACTTCAATGTGTACACTGCTTTCCCTGTATCTACAGAGACAGGCGTCGGCACAGTGAATACAATACGTTACAACCGCTTCAACACTACGTTTACAGGCGGTGTAGGTCTGCGTGCCGATTACGATGATATATTCAGTTATGCGCTGAATGCTCCGACCGTAAATCAGAACAACCTGAAACAGACGCTGATAATCATCGTTCCAAACAGCACCGATTATGGCGGCATATGCCAAATGTGGGAAGACGGTTCGGCTATAGCCTTCTGTCCGCAGAGCACTTACGGCTATCCGCTCGACACACGTGGCGTGATACAGCATGAGGCAGGCGGTCACGGCTTCGGCAAACTTGGCGATGAATACATTTATCACAATGCCTTCATTGACTTCTGCAACTGCACATGCTGCGGCCATGTCTATGAGTTCAACATTGCAAAGTCGTTCGGCTGGTACGACAACCTGTCACTTACTGGCAAGATGCACGAGGTGCCATGGAGCCATCTTATATTTGACAGCCGCTACAGCGACATCGTGGATATTTATGAAGGCGGATTCATGCACAACCGCGGAGTGTTCCGTTCGGAGCAGAACTCATGTATGAACAACGATATTCCGTATTACAGCACCATAAGTCGTGAGAGTATCGTAAGGAGAATCAAGCGCTATGCCGGCGAGACATTCTCGTTTGAGGACTTTGTTGCCAACGACAAGCGTGATGCAGGCACAGCCACAAGAGGCATTGGCAGCGGATATATAAACGTAGGACGGGGCCAGCAGATGCCGCCGAAGATACATAAAGGCAGTCCGCTGAAGAGTATTAAGAAAGCGCGCAAACGCAGATAAGTGTCCGTACAAAAATAAAGCATAACGTAAATAAATAGATTTTCGTATAAAATTTTAAGCATTTTAAATAATAAAGACGATGAAAAAACGTATAATATATATAGGTGTGGCACTCGTCACGTTGTTTATGGCGGGATGCAGTCAGGAAGATGACGCGCCGATAGACGCAAAGCATACACCGATGACGTTTGCCGTTACGCATCCGTCGCAGCGCACACGAGTAACTGACACCGGCTTTGAGAATGGCGACAAGATTGGTCTGTTTGTCAGCAGCACCGACAGTCCGTTGGAGATTGGCGGCAATCTGGTTAGCAACGAGGCTCTTACGTGCAGCGGAAACACATGGGCGGCAGGCCGGACACTGTATTGGGATGAAGGCACGTTCAATTTTTACGCATACTATCCTTACATGACATCGGTAAGCTCTATCGAGGATTTGCCTTTTAGTGTGCAGACCGACCAGAGTACAGTCGAGGGATATGAGGCAAGCGACTTCCTCTATGCGCAGACAAGCAATGTAAGTGCGTCAAACTCTCCTGTAAATCTGTCTTTTAAGCACATAATGAGCAAGCTCACCATACGCCTGATAAAGGGCGAAGACTTTGAGGGTGAGATGCCGACCAACGCTGAGGTGTATGTCCACAACACCGTGCCAAATTCGACCATCGACCTGAGTGCCGGAGTGGCAACCAAGTATGTCAGAGGCAACGGCGCAACGATAAGGGCAAGACAGATAAGCAGCTATATGTATTCGGCCATCATCGTACCGCAGCGTGTGGCCAACCGCATGCCGCTGATAGAGGTGGTTATGGGCGGTGTGTCTTATCTTTACGAAAGCACATTCCAGTTTAAGCCCGGCACGGAGCATCTTGTCAACTTCGTAATATCAGGCAATCCCGAGCAGATAAAGATAGAAATAGGAGGTGAGATTGTAGGCTGGCAATAGACTTGCCGGTCATCAACCAAAATGAAAGCGACAATATACATATTATCAATATTGGCTCTCGTCTTAGGGGGTGTGGCTGTGGCGTTAGGACTGCGGCCCGCCCTCGGAATGTCTTCAGACAAAGAAAGCGTTAAAAGATACGGACTGTATGAGGGGCTTGAACTTGTCGGACATGTTGACGGCAGGGGATACGAGAGTTTCTCTGTGGCAGATGAAGACGGCAACCAGCTCTTTGTCATACCGTTGCACAACTGTATGCTCGACGTGCGCTACCGCAACGGACAGCTCCGGTTTCGTGAGAACAACACCAATCGTGAAGGATTTGTCGACCGCAACGGCAACGTAACGTTCTTCAACACCGGCACCGGCATACCGGCAACTGTAGAGAAGGAGGAGAGCGGCACGATGAATCAGGCTGTTGACCAAGGCTCTTACGCCGGCGGACAGGGCGCAAAGTCAGCCGGAAAGGCTCCCGTAAAGATGTCTGACGGCGACCTGAAGCAGATGGCACGCAGCAATCCGTTCTATAAGGAGGCAGCTAAGATACTGTCGGGCAAGCTTTCTGTTGACGATGCGCAGCGCCGCCGCGTTATACTCAACTACTGCGAGCATTTCCGCACGGCCTACACAACCAAGGACATCGACTTCCTGCGCCAGGTGTTCAGCGAGCAGGCTCTCATCATCGTGGGCAATGTTGTGAAGAGCAAGACCGGCAGCGAGGGCAAGTTTATGCCGGCGTCGCGTGTCGAATATAACATCCGCACCAAGAAAGAGTACATTTCGCGGCTCAGCAAGGCCTTTGCCGCCAATAAGAATATTAACGTTAAGTTCTCTGATTTCCGCATAATGCGCCATCCAACCATGGACGGCATTTACGGCGTATGCCTGCGTCAGCAATACAAGAGCGACCGCTATTCAGACGACGGCTATCTGTTCTTGCTGTGGGATTTCCGCAACGAGTCTATGCCGCTGATACATGTCCGCACATGGCAGCCGGCCGAAACCATCAATGACAACAACGAGGTGATGAACATCAGAGACTTCAATCTTGAATAAAACAAGTTTGAATACATCAAGTTTAACAACAGAAAGTCTTGCGGCAACAGGTTTGCCCACGGCTTGCAACATATCATTTAAAAGCATCAAGATGACAGGCAAGAGGTTACATATACGTATGGCGGTGACGTTTGTATTAATGTTGCTGCTCTATATGGCAGACTGTTCCACGGCCCGTGCCCAGCAGTTCAGCGTGGCCAGGTTTCGTGTCTTGCCAAACGATGTTAGTGCCTTCATCACTCCGGTGCGCGACCTCAACGACGAGGCATGCGCCCTGCTGAAGGTTACAGCCACACCCGAATACGCCTTTTCGTCGCCTTTGGGCATTGTCCTGCGTAAGGACAAGGTTGGCGAGATATGGCTTTATCTGCCCAAAGGCACAAAGAAAATAACCATAAAACATCCTGAATGGGGCGTTATGCGCGACTATACGTTTGAGAAACCGCTCGAAAGCCACATGACTTACGAGATGGTAATCAACTCGCCAAAGCCTGCTGTAGCTCTCCAGCACGACACGATAGTACTCACCAAGACGATAGTAGACACCATAGCCGTGAAGAAACGGCGGCCAAAACTGCCGCTGAAGTTTCACGCCATGTTTACTGTGGCTATGCACGAGAACGGACCTTCGTGGGGTGTCATGGTGGCATTGATGCGCCGTCATGGCTTCTTCGTTCATGCAAGTAGCGACCTGCGCAGCATAGGCTCCACCGTAACTACATGCGACAAGGAGGGATTTACCCCGGGAAGCAGCATAAAGCCATACTACACAGGGCAGACACGCCACTCGTCATACACCGTTACGGCCGGAGCGATACACCGCCTCGGACGCATGGTTAGCCTGTTTGAAGGTATTGGCTACGGCCGTACAGCCACGGCATGGGAGCTGGCAGACATAGAAGGAGGCGGACTTGCGCTCAACGAGGGACTGACGCGCAAGGGACTTGCCGCCGAGCTGGGCGCGATTCTGTCGTTCGGGCGGATCAACGTGTCAGCATCTGCCGTCACCATAGCCGGCCGTAAGTGGCAGGGATGTATAGGCGTGGGCATTAATTTAGGCAAAAAATGAAGACTATAGTATTATCATTACTAATCATAATAGGCATGGCAGCGCTCGCATCATGCAGCAGCGAAGACCTGCCCGACAACTTTGAACCGAAACTTATCACGGGCGAGGCGTCGGGCATAACGCGCACCGAAGCCGTGCTGACAGGCGAGGTTGAGCTGCAGGGCAGCACCGATATGCCCGAACTCAGCTTCAGATACGGCACGTCTGACCAAATGGAACAGACCACAGGCACGCTCACTCCTACAGGCAACAAGGTGCAGATGCAGGTGGCGGGTCTTACGCCAGGCACGATGTACTATTACAGTCTGCAAGGCTCCAACGGCCGCGTGAATCTTACTGGCAACACTATGACCTTTGTAACCGTGCCCAACGACAGACCCTCGGTGGGCGTTCCGGCGGTGCTTAGTCAAGGTCCTGTGAGCGTTATCGTTGAATATGAGATAACCGACGACGGCAACGAAGACATAACAGCCACGGGATGTTACGTAACCGACGTGGCCGACGGCAACACTCAGAAGGTTGAGGCTGAGACAGAAGGCGCCGAAGGTATTAAGATGAGAGTGCGCATAGACGGACTCCGTCAGAACGCAACGTATGAGATAAAGGCCTATGCCGCCAACAATGAGGGCGAGAGTGTGGGCGAGCCACTTACCTTTGTAACCTCAAATGCCGTGCTGCTTGCCGAGGCCGGAGAGTTTGAAGAACTGATGGGCGACGGCAAATACACTTACACATCGCTGTCGATTGCAGGTCCGATGAATGGCGACGACCTGCGCTGCCTGCGCCAGATGATGGGCCGCGACGTCGACGGCACAGCCACGCCCGGACAGCTTGCCGAGGTCAACCTTGCCGATGCTCACATAGTTGAGGGTGGCGGAGTGTACGGCTCATCACGCTATACGGAGAATAATGTGGTGGGCTACGGACTATTTGCCGACTGCAACAGTCTTACCAGTGTTACACTGCCGTCTGATGCCGTGAAGATTGAGAAAGACGCCTTTATGAACTGCACGTCGATAAAGACCATTACTATTCCGGCATCTGCCGCATCCATCAGTCCGTCTTCGGGCTGCACGTCGCTCGCAGCCATCAATGTGTCGGCTGCAAACACTGCTTACCGTAGTATAGACGGCGTGCTGTTTGATGCCGCTGCGACCGAAATATTGTGGTTCCCCATAGGCAAGCAGGGCGACTACACGCTGCCTGCATCAGTAAAGTCAATCGGTGACTACGCCTTCCAGGGCTGCCACATAACCCGTTTTACGCTGCCCGACAATCTTACGCAGATAGGTCAGGCCGTGTTCTTCGACAGTAGCGTAGAGGAAGTGGTTATGCCGTCTAATCTTAGGCTTATACCTACGGCAACGTTCCAGAAGTGCAGCCGGCTGAAGACAGTAAGACTTGGAGCCGCCACCGAGCTCATTTCCAACTATGTGTTCGACGGCTGTCCGCTCACGGATCTTTATATCGACGCTCAATATCCGCCAGTGTGCAACAGCAACGCGCTGACCAGCACGCCCGACTTTCTGCCTACATGCACCTTGCACGTGCCCAAAGGCCGCAAAAATTTCTATAAGGCCGACGCGAGCTGGAAACGCTTCGGCACCATCGTAGAGGAATAGGCAGAGCAGACATTACCAACCTAAATTAAAATTTATGGCAATGAATACACCTGAAATAGAAGAGCTGAAACTGCTTATAGAACAAAAATACGGCAAGACTCTCAGCACAACTACCGACTTTGAGGAGTTTTCGGTGAGTCTTGGACACAAGACGGGGCAGAGTGTGTCGCCGTCGACACTCAAAAGACTTTGGGGATATGTCAACGACAGCCACAAGCCGCGCATATACACACTAAATATATTGGCCCAGTATCTCGGTCATGTAAGTTTCGACGCCTTTGTGTCGTGGCTCAAAACGAGTACGCGTTACAACTCGTCGTTCTTCAACGCCAAGCAGCTTATAAGCAGCGAACTCGATGCCGGCATGGAGGTAGAGATAGGCTGGAGCCCCAACCGGCTGGTGCGTCTGCGCTATCTTGGCGACAGCCGATATGAGGTAGAGTCGTCGCAGAACAGCAAGCTGATGCCCGGCGACAGCTTTATCACGGGATGCTTTATCAAGGATCAGCCGCTGTATCTGCCCTACATCGAGCGTCCCGACGGCCGCACGGCTCCTTTTTTGGCAGGCCGTAACGGCGGACTTACTATAATTAATGTCATCAGCAACAAAAATGAATAATTCATCAGATACAGACATACTGAACGACAGCCCCTCCGGATATATGAGCGACATCGACGGCGAGATGGACGGCGTGGCGCGCATACCGGTGCAGAATGCCTTCAGCAACATCAACGAATTTTATGTGTCAAAGTCGGGCCATACGCGCCTTTTCACTGCCACACGCTTCGGCAAGCGCTACACGCTGAAGTGTCTGAAGCCCGATTTCGCCTATACTCCCGTTTATCGCCAGGCCTTGGCCAAGGAGTTTGAGATAGGTCTGCAGATGGATCATCCGCACATCTGCCGCACGATAAGCATGGAAGAGGTTGAAGGACTGGGCACTACGATAGTGATGGAATATATCGACGGCGACACACTGAAGAGCCTTATCGACAGTAAGGCGCTTACAGCCGACCTGGCGCGCAAGATAACAGAACAGCTGGCCGACGCACTGGGCTATCTGCACAGCAAGCAGATAATACACCGCGACCTGAAACCGTCGAACATAATGGTTACTCACAACGGCCATAACGTAAAGCTGATAGACTTCAGCCTGTCAGACAGCGACTATTTCAGCGTGCTGAAGTGTCCGGCAGGCTCTTCGGGATATATCGCCCCCGAGCAGCTTCTGCCCGGTGCCAAGGCTGATGCCAAGGCCGACATCTATTCGTTCGGCATGGTGGTAGGCGACATGGCACGTCTTACAGGCGACAAACATCTCGCCCGGATAGCCGAAGCCTGCACCAGACGCAATGCCTCAGAGCGTCCGTCGGACATGTCGGCAGTGATGTCGTTGCCCGTTGCAGGCCGCAGTCAGCGCATCGCTGTCGCCGTTTTGGCATGTATAGTGGTTGCGCTTGCCGTCTATATAGGTGTAACTCTTTACACACGTGCCACATCTTCGCCCGAAGAAGGGCAGGGCAGCGCCGTGATGAAGCCGGCGGCAGACAGCAACCGCGCTGTAGACTACAGCCTTTGGCCAAAGCGCAGCGCAGACTGATGGCGGTTGCTGCATTAAGGTTAAGACTGATAATTGTTGATGAATATAATTTTACTTTTCTTACATATAATTTAAAATGTGAAAGCCGGAGCTTATGCCTTCGGCTTTTTTGTTGTCTAAAATGCAGGCTATTGTGTGCCGGACATATTATATTGAATGTTCATGAGACGGTAAAAAGTCAGGACAAAAATATTTTTCATTCTGGAAAATACAAGTATAACGGATGTTAAATGAATGGCAGTTGATATGCCAATCCTTTAACATCCGTTTGCTTTTATGCCGAAAAAATGGTTCAGAATCATGCTTTTTAGGCTCTAAAACGGCTGTTTGGACATGGTAAAAGCACCATTTTCATGTCGTAAACCTATGACTTTTGCACCGTAAGTGGCCGAGTAATGTTTGTTAACATTATCGCTTTGTGTGGATAAGTAGTCTAATCGCCTGTTAGTCAATGCTTTGCTGAAAACACTCAAATTTCGTCATTTTTCGTGTCAAACGGCAGTGTTGCGATGAGCATGGCTGTTCTGAGAGCGTTAAACGGCAATGCTTGGGGATGAAAAGTTTACAAATATGTCGCGCAAATTGTTGCTGAAAAAACAACTTCATCTTTCTTCCGCCGCAGCGCCCGGCAGTTATTCTTTTAGTTTAAAACCGCATTAATGACAAAAAAGATAACCGTGCGCCGGAAGAAAGATGAAGACCTGTTGATGACAAATGATGCCTGTGGGCATTAGATTATGCCGAAATGGCGCAGTGCCTTGCTCACTCCGTCGTTGTCAACGTGGTCGGTAACGTAAGAAGCCACCGCCTTAACGTCGTCAATCGCGTTGCCCATCGCCACGCCGATGCCTGCCGCACGTATTATAGACTTGTCGTTTCCGCCGTCGCCGAAGGCCATTGTCTCGCTGATGTCCATGCCCAGATATTCGGCCATGCGTCCAAGAGCCTTGCCCTTGTCGGCACCTTTGGCAGTGATATCGGCAAATGCCGGATACCATCTTGCGGCTATGCAGTGAGGCATGAGCGGCATAATCTGTTTCTCCTGTTCCTCGTTGATTATCGGTGTGAGCTGAAGTATAGGCTGGCTAAGCACCGTTTCGAGACTGATGTCCTCGCCGAGGTCGTTAACGTTGAGCAGTTCTCTGAACACCTTGTCCACCATTTCGTTAGGGTTATGCACCGTAAGGTCTTTAGCACCCACCACCATAGTGGCAAAATTCATCTCATCTGCAAGTCGTATCAGCGTGCGTGCGTCGTCGAGAGGAATGTCGACAATGCTCACGTCCTTGTCGCCAATAAAGCTGTATGCGCCGTTAGTGGTGATATATCCGTCGATAAGATGTTCAATGGCATGCAGGTTGTTGATCAGTTTCACCGGTCTTCCGGTAGATATATACACCTTAACGCCGTTGCTCTTAGCCTGTTCAAGAGCATCTATAGTGCTTTGTGGTATCTCGTGTGTGCTGAAGCTGACGAGTGTTCCGTCTATGTCGAAAAATAAAGCTTTAATCATAATTCTTTTTCCTGAAATTTCCTTTGCCAGTGCAAAGATAGTGCAAGCCGAGTGCACTGCAAAATGAAAAACGCAGTTTTTTGATTTTGGATTGCCGAGGCGCCGCCTATATTATTTAAAGATAGTGCAAGCCGAGTGCACTGTAAAATGAAAAACGCAGTTTTTTGATTTTGTGGTGTTGCGGGAATCGTAGCCAGTCTTATCACTCATTCAATATTAAATCAAAAAAACAATGCTTATCATTTTGCCATACACACACCATACATTATCTTTGCAACAAGGCAAATAAGGTGAACCAATATGGAAAAGACAGAATACGAGATAATAACAGACGAGATGATGGCGCTGCGTGATGACGCACAACGCGAGGTGTTGCAGCGATTTTTTAAGACAGGCGAGGGCGAATATGGCTGCGGCGACAAGTTTCTGGGCATAAAGGTGCCGGTGACGCGAGGCGTGGCTAAGCGCCACAAGACGGCTGACATGGGCACAATAAAGCAGCTGCTTCAGTCGGAATGGCACGAAATAAGGCTTTGCGCACTGCTCATAATGGTCGAGAAGATGAAGAAGGCCGATGATGAATTGCAACAAGAGCTTGTCAACTTGTATCTCTCAATGACCGATCGTATAAACAACTGGGATCTCGTAGACCTCAGTGCGCCGCAGATTGTCGGCGGATATCTTTTGCACAGACCGCGCCGTCTGCTCTACACATTGGCCGAAAGCAGTCTGCTTTGGGACAACCGTATAGCCATGGTGTCCACTTATGCCTTCATCAAGAACGGCGACTTTGACGACGCTTATGCCCTTGCGCTGCGCTTTATCCGTCATCCCCATGAACTTATGCACAAGGCTGTTGGATGGATGTTGCGTGAGGCAGGCAAGCGCGACTTGCCGCGTCTCAGGGCTTATGTTATGAGTCATTATGCCGAAATGCCGCGCACCATGCTGCGCTATGCCATAGAGAAGTTTCCCGAAGACGAGCGCCGAAGCATACTGAAGCTGCGCTGAGCGCCGGTTTGTTCTTGTTGTGTTATGCTAAGTCGGTTATGCCGGAAATCGTTAGTCATTGTGCCGGTAAACCAAAACAGCCGTGTCAGGGTTAAAATATCTTACGGCAACTAAACCTTTTGCCGCAGGATACATCTAAATAAATAAGGCTGTCGTCGTGGCCTGTACACGTAATACGACGGCACGTACACCAGTGTATAACATTTTATATTATATGAAAACAAAAATAATCATGATGGCTCTGACCGCAGCGTTTACGTTTACTGCAATGACAGATGCCCAAGGACAGACAACTGAAACAAGTAGTACTAAAACAAATCAGAAAAACAGCAAACCACAGAAGAAAATCTACAAGACATGGACTTCGTGGGCTGCTCATCTCGACCCTGAATTCTTCTCAACAGCCGAGGCCGCACGCATAGGCGACAATCTGCTGCTGTATCAGCAGACCACGGGCGGATGGCCTAAGAACATCGACATGGCAAAGAAACTTTCAGACAGCGAGAAGAAAAAAGTGGAGGCACAGAAGACTAATGTCAAGGAGAGTACCATTGACAACCGCGCCACGTCGACCGAGATAATCTATCTGTCGAAACTTTATAATGCCACCGGCAACTCACGATATAAGGATGCCGTGATGAAGGGCATGCAGTATCTTTGCGACGCACAATACAACAACGGCGGATGGCCGCAGTTTTATCCGCGCAACAAAGGCTATTACACGCACATCACGTATAACGACGACGCCATGATAAATGTAATGAAGATTATGCGCGACGCCAGTCTGGGCAAGGCTCCTTTCGCGTTCTTCCCCGACAGCGTTAAACAGAAGGCGAAGACCGCGCTCGACAAGGGCATCGACTGCATACTTAAGACTCAGTATGTTCAGAACGGCAAGCTAACCGTGTGGTGTGCGCAGCACGACGAGAAGACGCTGAAGCCCGCCAACGCCCGCGCCTTTGAACTTGCGTCGCTCAGCGGACAGGAGTCTGACGACATCGTGCTCTTCCTCATGTCGCTCTCAAAGCCTTCGCAGGCCATCGTCAACAGCGTTGAGGCTGCCGTGGAATGGTTTCGCAACACTGAAATCGACGGGTATAAGAGAGAATATTTTAAGAATGCCGACGGCAAGAAAGACTGGCGACTGGTTAAGTGTGCCGACGGCGAGGAGTCGAAGCCGCTGTGGGCACGTTTCTATACGTTGGACGGCAACCGCCCCTTCTTCTGCGACCGCGACGGAGTGATGAAGTTTGACGTCAGCGAGATTGGCCATGAGCGCCGCAACGGCTACAGCTGGTACAACTCGGAGGCTCTTAAGGTGTTAAAAAAATACGACCAGTGGAGCCGCAAATATGGAAAAAATAAAACGGAGGACAACAGATGAGATATTTCATTTATGTAGATAACAGGCTGCAGGGGCCTTTCTCGGTCGACGAACTCGTCGGCCGCGGCCTCTCTTCCGAGACGCTTGTATGGGCCGAGGGCATGGAACAGTGGACCCCGGCATGGCAGGTTAAGGAACTTAAAGATGTTATTGAGGGCAAGGTAAAGCCCGGTGCAGTGCCGCCGCCGCTTCCTCATGAGCAGGCTGTAAAGGCAGAAAAGTCTGCTCCTAAGGCCGATTCTTCACAGAATAACGGCACAGACGAGTCACGCGGCGCAGCATATTCGGCAGCCGGCGATGTTGGTGGAGGACGCAGAAAAGTTGCAGACGACGTTGAGGAAATAATATACGAGCCGCGCCGCCGTCACATAGGAGGCCGCGTTGTCAGTATAGTCATAGCCATTATCATAGCCTTTGCGCTCACCGTTACTTGTCCTACACGCGAGCAGCACTGTGAAGCCGTGGCAGGAGAGATAAGTCAGGCCATAAGTCAGAGTGCCGGTTCGTCGGGCATATTTGGCATGTTCAGCAACGTGTTTGCTTCGGGCGTGGTCAACATGGCCGTCAATCAGTTTCTTGATGTCGACAATTATTTTCTTTTCTCCATCGGAACAATCAACGTCGACGGCAAGTCGAGAGCCGTGTCGTTCGGCATCTTTAACCACGTTTTCACCTTCGATGACGACTATATCCGTCAGGCAGTCAATCAGGAGCGCATGGCCGAGTAAGTCTTATGCGCATCCTTTTCGTGTGTGTTGACGCATGAACCGTGTTCCAAAATGTCACATTGCAGCGGCGCAGGCTGCGGTAGAGGATACTCTCTAAGTTTAGAAGCCCTCAGGCAGAATAGCAATTAAAATTTGTATCAGGCTGTAATCTACCGATTTATACGGTGATTACAGCCTGAGTTGTGTTAAGACAGTTCGTGCAGTTGACATCAAAAAATGAGCCAAATGAGCATATTTGTTTTACTCTATGTTTACCCCAAAAATCATCATGTTTACCCCTGTTTACCCCAAAGAATTTATAGTATTTATCTAAAAAGGAAATAGGTATGACAACATTTAAAGCAACGGTAAAAAAAACCAAGAAGCGATGGCTTCTACACAGTTTACATCAGGATTACGCATCAGCGCAAATCCAGCTACATTAAAACAAATAAAATTATAGACGCTGCTCATATTATGAAAGGTGGTGATCTCACCGACCCTGTTGTAAATGAGTATTGCGCTATGCTCATCAGGCAATATACGGATCGTCTGAACCGTGTGAATGCGACTTGCTGGGAAATAAAGGAAGTAATAGAGTTCTTGTTGAAAGACGATGAAGAAGCGTGCTTCAGCGATTATGCGCGAAAGTTCATAGACAGGATGGAAGCGGATGGACACGAACGCAATGCAAAAAATTACAGACTTGCGGTAAACCATTTAGAACGCTTCATGTGGACAACCCGACTTCTGTTTAGCAACTTGTCATCTTCTGCAATAAATCTTTGGATTGTCTTTTACCTTGCAAAAGGCCATGTTTTAGACGCTAAAAGGCCGCCTTTCGCAATGCGAAAGACGGCCTTTTATAAAGACACCGTTCAACGGGTGTAAATTCAGTGTTCAGTCATTGCCGTTATCTTGCGTCCTTTACAAACTTCACGGCGTCGTTTCCGGCCTTGACGATGTACGTTCCGTCGGCGATAGCCGCTGCCGGGATTACATGTACATACGTGTCGGCTGACTTGCCGCTGTAGAGCACCGCTCCGTTAACGTCATACAAAGTGACTGCTGTTCCGGGCTTCAGGCCGTACACCTTGATTTCGTCATCGTCCGCCTCTACGCGCAGGCCGTTCCCGCTCTCAACGCCGTTTATGCCGGTTGCAGTGAGCGTAACGGGGGCAGAATACTTCTCGCCCGATACCGAATAGATGGCCGATACCTGATACTCAAGATACTTGTTGTCAATCGGAGTGTCGTCGATGTAGGTCGTTTCCGTCACAGTTTCCGTGTTAAGACGCTCGCGGTTGCGGTAAACGTTGTAGCCCATGAACGCGTTTTTCTGCGACGTAGCCTCAACTCCTACAGGCACTGCCACGAGCTTGCTGCCGGCCGGCGAAGCCTTTGGAGCAAACGTCTTGCGTGTCTTGCTCATTGCCTTTGCAGGCTCAAGCGGAACGTTCGAGTAGGCACTCAAGCCTATCGAGATGTTCCAGTTGGCGTCTATGCCTGTTTCAGAATCGTTAAGCAGTCCCCAAGTCACTCCGTCGTTAGAATAGAGGTTGCCCCTTCCGCTGTTTGCCGGGCCACGGTCGTAGCCGAGCGGAGCGGTGATTTCGTTGTGCTCTATGTAAAGAGCCACGAGCAGGTCTTTCGACGGGTCAACGGCGAGAGGTTCGTCAAGCTTGACGTTGTTGAACGAATACTGGCGCATCGTTGGCACATACTGCTGACGCACGAGGGTGTTGCCCTCATAGATGAGGATGAACAGTGCGTCGGGTACCTGGTTGATGTAGAACTCGACATCGGTAAGCGACAGCTCCTCATAGTCCTTCAAATCGTCGGCATACCAGCGTGCTCCGGCGTAGAACGCGCCTCCGCTCGACAGTCCTCCGGCGTCATAGCTGTTGCCGTCGTGCCAGCGCAGGTAAATCGGTTCGCCAAGTGCCGGGAACTGCCAGCTGAGCTTCACGTTGCCGTCAGGTTCAAATCCGGCTGTAAGTCCGGTCGGTGCAAGTCCGCCGTTGTCATAGTCGAGGTCGATGCCGACCTTTTCTGACAGGTCGCTGACTGCCGCCGTCATAGTGGTAAGGCGCACCTGGTAGTCATAGTTGCCGGGCAGCAGGTTGCGGTCAATGTAGCTTATGCCCTGCACTGGCTCGTCGTTGATTTGCTCGTCGTTGCGGAATATGTCGTAAGCATAGACCGTCTGCTCGGGTTCTGACGAGAACAGGCGTATAGCATCGACAAGTTGTGGAGCTACGCCGGCATCTTTCCTTACTGCGATGTACGACGTTCCGGCGGGTATCTCCGCCTCAACCTCGCTCCAAGCCTCGTTGGTCTGATATACGTTCATGCGTATGAAGTCGGCCTCATCGGTGCCGCCGATTGAACGCAAGAGCGTCAGCGAGCCGTGCCCGTTGTGGTCGTCAGCGTTGCGTACGGCCATCTTCAGGTGCGTGCTTCCGTTCACAGGGATGATGATTGTGGCCTCGGCGTCTTCGTCGGCGGTAATCGCCTTCGTGCCCTCGTATGCATAGTCGGATGTCGCCGTCCATGCGTTGCCGGTGTTGCCCCATCCGTTTATGTTTACGGGAGCTTGCAGTTCAGCGTTCTCAAAGCTTTCAACCACTGCTGCACCGTCATTCATATTCGGGTCCACAAACGACAGGAGAACGTTGTAACCGTAAGTAGACTGCACGGCCTTGACATCTTCAGGCACTTCCGCCGTGCCCTTGGGCTGTATTTGTACGTCTACCGTTGCACGGCTGTCAGACTTGCTTCCGTCCATATAGACCGTCTCGATTTCATACTTGTAAGAGCCTTCCACGTCAAGACTTTCCGCAAAATAGCGGCGTGTCAGCGGTTCGTCGTTCAACTGCTCGTCGTTGCGGTAGACGTTATAGCCCGTCACTCCGCTTACGCTTTCAAGCTCGATGAATGCGAACTTGGTGTTGTCGTTCTGGCGTTGCAGCGCCAAAGCAAGGAACTTAGAACCGTCGGGACGCGATACAACAGACATACCTCCGGCCGAAGCTGTTGATATTCCTGTTATCTCAGAGTAAGCAGTCACGTCGATGCTGCCCACCCGTTGAGAAGTCGCAAAGTCGTATATGCCTATTGTACGGGTGTTGTCACCGCCCTGTTCGAAGGCATACAGCAGGCCGTCATTATATGCCGTGCCGCTCGCTCCGAGCAAAGTAGGCCCGTTGCCAATCTTGCTTCCGTCCTTCCTTACGTAGATACTGGTCTCCCAGTCGCCAACCTCGAAGCCGCCGTTGCCGCCGTCAAGTTCGGGGATGTATGCCAGATGGCGCGAAAACTCGGAAATGGTCATCGTGGCAAGCACCATGTGCGACTCCATGTCAACCTTGTAAATGTTGGTGCTGTAATCGCCTACATAGAAGTCGGTGCCATCGTAAACAATGTTCCTAATTCCCTTGATGCCGTCTATTGTAAAGCTTTCGATGTACTCTCCGTCCATCGAATACTTGTTTACATAACCGTCCTTAGAGTAAGTGGAGGTGTAGATGAAGTTGTTGTCCGACGCTATACCCATCTCAACACCCTCGTCATGGCCGGTGAAAGAGTTTACATATTCGGGCATGTTGTCGTCAACAGTCACAGGACGGGTCTCGATGTCAGCTTTCAAAGTATGCGTGCCGTCCGTCGGATAGTCCCAACGCAGGGTTACATCCCTGTTGATATGCACATCGGCATCAACGGCCGACGGTGCGTAAGGACCGTATATGCCGACTATCTCAACGCTTACGCTCTCGCTCTCCGCCGACTCTCCGCCGTCAGAATAAACCGACGTTAAGGTGTACTCGTGAGTTCCTGACTCGCTTACAACGTCAGTATAGCTCGTGGCTGTAACGGGTTTGTCATTAACCTTCTCTCCGTCGCGGTACACATTGTAGCCTGAAGGAGCCTCTTCGGCCATGCTTTCATCAGGAACAACGTCAATCTTTATGTTGAAGTTGCCGGCGATGCCTTGGTAAGAAGCCGGGAACCATGTCTCTCCGTCTATCGACAGGAGGTTGCCCTTGCCGTCAACTGCCTGGCTGGCGTCCATACCCAACGGCTTTATGCCTTGCGCATTCTGCAGCTGGAAGGCAAACCTGTACTCCGAACCTGGCTCGATATAGAGCGGCTCGTCAATGGTTACGTCGGTATATGTGCCGTCATACAAGATGTTGCCGTTGTACGTTTTCGAATAAACATTTTCTCCGTCCTTATACACGAACAGTCTAAGATACGAGCAAGGGTTGACGAGTTGTACCGACACTGACGACACACGCTTGTTGCGGTAAGGCACAAGGTCTTCGGCAGTCCAATCCGAAGCGGCATAGAAAGTGCCACCGTTGGCAAGGCCCATTGCATCAGCATATACGCCGGTTGACCATGACAGGCTGTTGCTCTCGCCAGCATTTGCAAGCGGAGACTTCCACGTCAGGTTGACGTTCGTGTTGCCTTCAATCGTTGCAGAGGGCTCAAGAGGAGCGTAATACTGCGCGCCATGCTTTACGAAAGCAAGCACGGAGTCTGACGGAACGGACTCAACGTCACCGTCATAAACAGCCGTTACCTTATAATAGTACTCTCCGTAAACAAGCTTGTCGTCCGTGAACGCGGCCTCTGTAACGGCTTCCGTGTTAACTTTCGTTCCGTCACGGTAAACATTGTAACCCTTTGGCGCACGGGTATAGTCGCCCGGTTTCCATGTAAGTTGTACCGAAGCCTGTCCCGGCTCGGCCTTAAGCTCAACGGGACGAGGTGCCGCAGCAGCGGCGTTCACATCCATGCTAATATTCAAAGCCTGCTCTCCAAGCTCGGGAACGGTCAGGATTTCAGCAGTGGTATTGAACTTGTCGCCCATCTTCGCGCCTACTGAATTGAAGCCGAAGGTGATGTCCTGGCTGTCGCCGGGCTGGAGTGTGCCGTGCTTCGGTGACATTGCAACCCATTCGCCGGTCTCGCAAAGAGTGTAGTTGAATATCAATCCCGGCGACTGCTGCAACACTCCGGTTAGCGTAAGCGTGCCCTCCTTGATGTCAAACGACGACGACAGACCGCCAATCCTGTTCACTCCTGTTGAGGCATCGCCGATTTTGTAACCCGGAACGTCGGTTGCGAGATGGCTTACGCCGGTAAGGCGTGCTTCATTAATATTGTACTGATATATCGCAACGCGGTCAATCATGGTTTCAGACGACGATCCGTCGGCCAGCCAAAGGTAAGGGCCGCCGGGCGTAACATTGTCATAGGCAGAACCAATGACCGAAAGCGTTGTGTTACGGTCAAAGGCCTCAACCGATACCATGATTTTTCCTGTCATGTCGATAAGACCCAACGTGTTCCAGCCGCCAATCCAAAGACCGCCAAGGTCGGGGGCGTAGCAGCAGTGGGTGATTTCCAGACCCGGCTCGGCATCAACCGTAATGATGTCTGCCACACGCTTGTTGTAGAAGTCTAACTTGAACACGCGGTTTGTACCGTCGCTTCCGTAGAAGTAACGTCCGTCGAAAGTGAGGTCGTAAATGGGGAAGTACATGTCGGGCAGACGGAAGCGTTCAACGAGCGTTCCGTTCTTGTCATACTTCCAGAACTCGCCAAGTTCGATTGAAGAGCTGGTGTAATAGTTCTCGCCGTCAAACGCAACGCACGACTGGAGGTCGCCGGACGCGGTGAAAGAGCCCTGTATTTCCCAAAGACGCGATGCGTCGCCGCTGCCCGCTTCGGGCTTGGTGTTGAGATACCAGGTCATCGGGCCGTCGCCGGTATTGCTCAATGTGACGGTCTTCTCGATGCTGCTTTCAGCCGCGATTTCGGCTGCCACGTCGGTTGACGACAATGTAATAACAGGCCGTTTAAGCTTAGCGGTGAATGCGTTTTCACCATCTTTGCTTACGGTCCACTCCCCTTCGTAAATGTTGTAGCCGTCGTTCACGATTGACACGGTGTATGTGTCGTCCTCGATTTCATCGAATACGACCTTGCCGTCATCGCCGGTGGTGGCTGTGTACACGCCTCCCGAATTGCCTGTAAGCGTCACGGGGCAGCCTGCAACAGCTTCGTCGGCCGACATTACGGTGAGCGTTGCCGTTGTCCATTCAGGGTTCCAAACCTTTATGTCGTCAACATACCAGTAGTCGATATATGTCGAAATGGCGCCGTAAGCACGGAAACGGATACGGAAAAGGTTGCTGTCGAGCAGGCCGCCGATGTTGTACTGGCATACTTTCCAGTCGAATGCGCCCTGCTTGTTGTCAAACGTCGCAACGTTCTTCCACGTCTTTCCGCCGTCGCTTGTCACTTCCACTGCAAGGTAGTCGTCGTTCTCGTGGCGTTCATTCTGCAGTTTCAGGTTGAAGCGCAGGTAGGTTGCGGCCTTGTTTACGGTGTTCAGTTCACGTGTGACAAGCGACTGGTCGTAGTTCGCCAGGTTTGAATATCTGAACGTGGCGCACGGATCAACAAGTCCAGTAGCATAGTAGTCTATTCTCCAGTTGTTCACGTCGTATGCGTCGCCGTTCATCGTGCTCCACTTGTCTTCGGCCAAAGTCCATGTCTCGAAGTCGTCCTCAAAAGGCAGAAGCCTGATGTCAGGCACTTCAACCGTCAGCGCTTCAGACTGTTCCGACTCGCTGCCGTCAGAATAAACGGCAGTCACCGTATAGCTGTGTGTGCCGTAGTTGTCAACCGTGTCGGTATATCTCACCTCGGTTACAGGCTCCTGGTTAACCTTTGTGCCGTCACGGTATATGTTGAAGCCGGTGAGCTTCACCCCGGCGGCAGGAGCTTTCATCGGCATCACGCCCGGGCGTACTTCGTTCGTGCCGACGAAGATGTCGTCGATGAGCAGCATGAAAGCATCGTCAGAAACGCAGTTGATGGTAACATACTTGGCCTCCTGGGGTATCTCGTATTCATACAAGTTCCACTCTGCCGGAAGCTCAACGTAGTCGCCTCCTTGCACCCATGTGAAGTTTGACGGGCTTATGCCAGTGGTAGAATAGCCCACGCGGATGCGCTCAAGCGCATAAACGTCCTTGTAGCTGCGTGCGCGGAAGCTGATTTTGAAGTCGCTCGAGAAGTTGAGTTCCGGCGATATTATGAAGTCGTTGTTGGGAACGTCTGCCGCGCAGAAGTCAACCAGCATCTTATTGCCCGAGAATGGTTTATAGTTAGGGTTGGTGTCTGTCGCCGGCGATGTCATCGACGGGTTCATCACGATGAAGGCCATCTTCTGTCCCATATTGGGGAAGGTGCAGGCCTGCCACGTGTACGTCCTCGCGTTGTCGGCGTCGATATACTGCCAGCCGACACTGCCGGGCGAGTTGATTACGAAGTCGTCGTGCGTCTCGAAGTCGTCCCAATAGCCGTCCGTGGCCTCGGGAGTGTTCCAGCTTAGCGACACATCCTTATTGTCGACCTCCATCAGGCGGAGGCCGTATGGTATGCCGTCCTCGCTGCCTGCAAGGTTAATCAGCGAATAGGGCGACCGCTGCGTGTCGACCTTGGCGGGCATGTTCTCCGCCGGCTTCACTTTCTCCTGTTTGTCGTCATTGCGCCCGTCGCCTATCGCGGCCACGCAGACGGCGCACCCGGCTGCCGCCACTAACGACAAGATGTATTTCCTTATTTTCATTGTTTTGTTGTTATCTTTTGTTTATTCGGCGTTGTCCTTGCATGCCAGTTGGCGGCGTTTTGCCGTCTTGGTATAACTACCTGACTGTCAGCAGGTTGCATGCGGCTTTGCAAAAGGCCGTCTTTTAGTCTGCAAAAGGCCGTGTTTCAGGCGGTGAAAGGTGGCCTTTCGCCTTGCAAAAGGCCATCTTTTACATCTCCGCCCGCTTCAGGCCGCCCTGCCGGGCGTCTGCCGTGAGGACATTGCCTGTGGCATTTTATCTTACTATCACCTTTGTACGGTATGTCTGGCCGTCGCCTTCTATGTTTATTATCACGATGCCGCGCTGGCCGTCAAGACGGATGTCGGCGTGCTGGCCGTCGGCCTCTCCGCTGTAAAGCAACGCGCCGGAGGGCGAAGCGCACGTGATGCGGTAGCCCGGCTTCAGACCGTCAAGGCCGACATAGCCCTCGCCTGCGGTGACGCTTATGCCCGACTCGCCGATTACATCGGTTATCGACGTTGAGCCGCTGTACTCGTAGTAAGCGTTCTCCGACTGGTCGTAGAAGAAGCTTCCGTCGCCTGAAGCCACCCATACCACATAACGTCCATTGTTAAAATCACCGGGAGTAATCGCATTGATTACCCTCGAAGTATGAAGTATTCCTGTTTCTTCATCCCATGTTCCGCCTCCTGAAAGGTCTTCGATAATCTTTCCGTCGGTATAGCCGAGCGTAAGATACCTCACGCGTCCGTTGCGTCCGCCGTGTGTGAACCTGAAGCGCAGCTTCTTGAAGCCCTGGTCTTGCACATAGGCAAGCCAGTCGCACTCCTGTCCCTCGTTGTCATATTCGCTAAGAGTAAGCCTCTGGCCTACGCTTGTCCACGTTGTGCCGTCCTTTGTTCCCTCTACAAGCAGGGTTGAAGTGCCGGTTGGGCCTGACGTCGTGAGCATGAATTTAAGGTCGGTTATGCCTTCGGGGAATTCCCTAAGCTCAACGGTAGCGTCGCCGGTGAAGAGCATCGAACCTGTGGTCAGCTGCACGTCGCCCTCAACTTTCTCGAAGAACGACATCGGGGCGAACACCAGAACATCGTTAGGCTCGTCGGTTTCCTTGCCGAAATACAGGTAATAGTTCTTGGCCTTTTCCACCGGCGTCCACTCTACAAACAGCTGGTCGGGAGCGGTCTGGTCAAACGTGGTGATGGTAGGAGCCGGCAGTTTCTCGGTAACTGCTACGTTCCAAATCCACAGGTTGGTCTGAAGCTTCTCCGAACAGCACCTGAAAGCGATGTAAATATCCTGTCCGGCGAAACGGCTCAAGTCTATTTCCTCGATGTGCTGCTCGCTGAAATAGTCGGCAAACGACATCCTTTCAATGAGATAGAAATCGTCGATGTCGCTCGTCTTGGTTGACACATAGATTTCCAAATCTTCAACAGTAGTGGTCTCTGCCACACCGCGCGAGAAGAACAGCACGCCGTTTTCCGGCACATGTATGCGCCTCTTGCTTATAAGCCAGTCGTCGGCGTTGTTCCAGTAGTTGAACTGGTAAACCAGTCCGCCGGTGCTCTCGTCGAGAATCCACGTTGTGCCGTCGCCGTTGCGGTCTACAATCTGCCAGCAGTCGGGCTGCCCGTTAGTCCATGACAGGAAGTCGGCGATGAACGGAGCTGATGCCGTTGCACACTCGGTTGTGAACAATATCGCCGAGCCGTAATTTACAGTACCGTCGCTCATCCTTGCGTATGCCCTTACGTTGTAGTTGCTTCCGGGCTGCAGGTTGTCAACGGCTGCGCTGAACTTGCCGTCAGCCATAGCCGCAGTCTTGTGCTCTCCCTCTACCGTCGGGTTCTCCTCGAGCGACCAGCAGAAACCTGTCTCGGTCACTTCCGCCGTGTTTCCGCTCATCTCCGCTGTGAAAGTAGCCGACACGTCGCGTATGTCCGTCGGCACGTTAGTCTTCACGAAGTCCCATGTCGATGTGCCTCCGCCTACCTGGAAACGTATGATGCCGTCCTGCTCGATGATGTTCGTCACGGGCACGTTTACCGGCTCGTTGCTCCAGTTCAAAGAGTTTGGTGTAGAAGTGTCGGTAAACTCGGTGTTCGCACTTGTTCCTGGATATGTGTCTCCGGCACGCGAGTTCTCGTCGTCAACGCCGTCGGCCGCCTTGATGTACATGCAGCGGTGGTTTGCGTTGTTGTTGGGACCGTTCACGCTCCAGTACTCGTCCACCATTTCCTGTGTATAGTCATAGTGGTATATAAGCAGTCCGTGAGCCGGTATGTACGAGTCCCAGCCGGTCTTCTGCCTGTTTTCAAGCACAAACCACTCGTAACCCGTGCCGGGTTCGCGGTCGGGCTGTGCGTTGATGTATCTCGCCTTGTTTGTCGCGACATTGTCGAGCGTCACGTCCTCGGCGTTTTTCAGCTCAACTATGTCGATGCCTTCCTTTGCCCATCCCATCTGCAAACGCTCGAAAGCCATCAGGCAGGGAGGCGTGCGGCTGTCGTTGTTGTAACTGCCAGAAGCGTACAGGCTGTACGCGCCCGGGTCAACTCCGTAGCCGTTTGTATAATCGTCGGTGTCATACATGTCCTTCAGACCGAGAATGTGTCCGAACTCGTGGGTGAACGTTCCGATGCCGTCCATCGTCGGCACAGCCGGCGCTCCGGGCATGCCTACAAGCTCGGCGGAGCATGAGTATTCGTCTATCTTCACTCCGTCAATCTCGAACACATCGTCACCCATCGTCCAGCTGTGTGGCCACATGTCATTAGGGTTGGCCGTGCTGGCCTCGCTGTAGCCCGCGTATATTACATAACAGTTGTCAACAACGCCGTCACCGTCGTTGTCAAACTTGCTGAAATCAAGGCCGGGATTGGCCTCCTTGGCCAGCTGGCAGGCCTCCTTTATCATAGAACGGGGGTCGATGTCCTCGCCGGTGTCTTCCGCATTGCCTGCGTATGCAACCAGAGGCTTGGACAAAGTGTAAGGCCCTACCACCGTGAAGTTGGGCACAAACTGCCTCATTGAATTGTCCCTCCAGTAGTCTTTAACGCTGCCGGTACCGCCGTTTGTGCTGTAGCCCGGCTCGTTGAGCCATGTCTCAAAGTCTTCATTCTTGTACTTGAACGTGCTGTCGGCGAAATTCACGAGTATTACAAGATACTCGCAGTCGCCGCTAACGGTTCTCGCCGCCGCGGCGTTGGCGGCATTCGCCTTTGCCGCCGGTTGTTTTTCAAGCCATGGCCGCACCGTCCTGCCCGGCTGTTTCAGCGTCAATGGGCGGCGTGTCTTCATGTCGGCGGTAATCAGGGTGGCCGCCTTCAGGTTGGCAACGAACGTCTTTTCCTCGGCGGTACGTTCGCCTACGTTGCGCGCACGCAACGCGGAGAGAGTCTTCTTGCCCGTCTTGAAGTCATAGTCGACATAGCGGAAGAAGCCCGCCTTGTCCATTTCGAGCATGAAACCGTCGATTGTCGTGGTGTAATGGAAACTCTCATCACCGTGAATCCTCACCGTGATTTTCGTGCCGTCGGGCTGCGTTATGGTGACAGGACGCGGATAAGCCTTTACGGCATCGGCGTCTTGCGGCACACACAACAGCAGGCCCAAGCCCACCAAAAGTTTTTTCAGAATTTTCATGTATTGAATGTTTAATGAATATTTTAAGGCGTTTGCCGCCACCAGACAACGCTGGGACAACAAACGCCCGTATGTATTGATACTATTTTACGATAACTTTCTTCACAGTATTGTTGATTTTAACAATGTAAATGCCTTTGTCCAAGCTGAACGACGCACTGCCAGAAACCTTCTCGCTGACAACCGCAGCACCTGAAACGGTGTACACCCTGACGTCGGCATTGTCGGCATTGATGTTGAGAGTACCGCCGTTTACGCTGATTGAAGAGCCTGTCCCGACGCTGCCTATGCCTGACGTTCCGTCAGAAGTGAATGTCATATTGGTATTGCCATAGCACTGGTCTATCATTATATAATAATCACCTGCAGCCGCAACCTCCTTGGTAAAGGTGTAGGTTGTTACGTAAGTTTCTTCGTCATAGCTGTAGTTGAATGTCATGTATTCGCCCGAACCTGTAGTAGACTCCAAGCCTTGATACCAATATCCGCTGATAAAATTGTCGGCTGTAATGGTAATATTGCATGCTTCCGGCAAAGAAACCTTATACCACATAGGCGCTGTACGCGATACGGAAGGAACGGCTACGGTCTCGTCTTTCTGTAGTTCGATGGCTGTAGAAGCCGACTCGCCAGCCTCAAAGTCCCTTATAGTGAATGTGATTACGCATCCTTCGTGGGGAGCCGCCATCTTCAAGTTGACAAGGAACACATCACCTGCGGCTACACTCACCTCCGCACCATAAACGGTTGTTGACGTGCTGCCGTCATAGCTGCTCATAACCATGTCTGACAAATAGCTGTCCGTAGACCTGCCGTACTGCATCCTTTCCGTGTTATTATAAGGAACGTCGCACTTGATGACAAGCTTTCCTGCCCTATCGGCAGTGTATTGCAGCCAATAGTCGCCGTAAGTCTCCGCGCCGAAGGTGAACTTTCCGTCTTCAACTATCACGGGGTTGTCGCGGCTTTCGCCCTGCTCGAACTCGGCTTCTGCCAGAGTGAACTCATCACCGGCAGCAGCATTGTCTATCTGAATGTAATATTTAGTGCCTTCAGTAACAGAAAGCGAATATTCGTTTCCACTGTTCGACGCAGTCACAGGGTTATAATATCCGTAGTTGTAAACGGAGAATGAAGCCGTGGTTTCTATCTTAGGCGTTGTCAAAACGAGCTTGCAGCTCTTTGTCGGAGTGTATGTGTAATATCTTGTTCCGTCGGCATCAATCTCGTTTGAACCGAGTCTAGCCTTGATAGGATTGCTTATCAGGTCGCCCGGATTGATGTCGTCAAGCGAAACGCTGAAAGTTATCGGCTGTGCCTCTTGTGATGTCCACCTTATTATATAACGCTGGCCTGACTCGCCACCGTTCACCTCCGCGCGTACAGAAGCGTTGCCACTTGTGGCATTATAGCTGTTGCCCTGTACATAGACGGCAACCGAGGTAGCTGTGTTCGTTATTTCAGACTGTGCCTCTACGTTGAGGAGCTTGTGGTCGCCGGCAGGCACATCCACGGCGTAATAATACGTTCCTCCTGCATTTGACGTGGTTTCTGTTGTGGGCAGGCTCTCCAGTACAATCGGGTTGTCTTCCTTCTCGCCCTGCTTGTAGTCTTCAACCGCAAAGGTCAATGTACTTGGCTGGTCAACACTCATTCCACGATTTACACTTATATAATATGTAGTGCCAGGATAAGGCAGTTCGAAACGTACGTCAAAGCTACCTGGTAGCGACTCTGCATAAGTCTGTTCGTAATCAATGTTGGCCTTGTTGTTGTAGACCTTTACCTGTGCCCTAAGTCCCGTGCCACCGTTAATAACGCCATAGCCGGTGCTGGTATTTGTAAACGTGTACCAATATTCGCCGGACTCGGCAGGCAGCTCGTTGTCACCCTTCACAAGCGTGAAAGGCATGTCCAAAGTGCCTTCAACGGGGTGGGTCACCTCCGCCGTGAGGATGAACGGACCGTAGTGGGTAAACGTAAGGTCGTAGGTCTGGCCGTTCTCAACCGGGAATTTGTAAACATACTCACCGCTGCTTACCGACTCAGCGTATGTCGGCGCACCGCCGTTGACCGAAACCTGCACGTATGTTGTCAATGTAAGCTGCAGGACTCCGTCTTCAGTAGCGGTGTATTTAGCATACGATGTCAGGTTGCTGCCGGCCACAATGGACGAACCCATGTAAGCCTCCTCGCCAACGACGATGGGCATCGGGTCGTCAGCCGACAAGCCCTTGCCAATGTTCTCACCGGTAGCCATCTCGGCTGTGAGCGTACCCGTATCACTGCCACCGGCCAGTACGTAATACGTCCGGCCGCTTTCCAGACTGTAGGTGCTTATCGAGGACGACCTGTAAACGCCTCTCAGGGAAACCTGGGTAGCGGCGTCACCTTCGCCGTCATACGTGTAAACGGAAACATACCCAGCCGACGGAGTAAGCGTAAGCAGTGTGTTTCCATCTGGCGTATAATACCAATAGGCATACCCGCCGGGGGCGTCAAGATTCCAGGAATTCTCCCCCCGCAATTCCAGCGCAGTTTCTTCAGAACTCTGCGCCATTGCCGTGACGGCGAAGACCGCCGTCAAAAACAAGAGTAAAAGTTTTTTCATATTTAGCATGTATTTAGTAAATATTAGTAATCAACATTAACAACTGTCGTAGAATCAATGCTTATAACGTTAATAATTCATTAATTCGGCGACAAATATACAAAATTAAAATATAAATAATGATTAAAAATGGATTTTTCTTACAAATAAATTCACTTTTCTTTACAAGAAATCTACGTCTAAGCGATTTTCATCTATAAATCACCAAGCAAAAACATGCAACACCGTTGACACAACATTGCAAACATACTGAAAACCAGCACGTTTGCAAAAGGTGGCCTTTTGAGCCATAAAAGATGGCCTTTTACCGCGCAAAAGACGGCCTTTTGGAAAGTAAAAGACGGTCTTGAGCATAATCAGATAAACCTGTTCAATTCTTCAACCAACAGATATACGGTAGTGGAAGATTCCTCCATAGCCGGATTGCCATGTGACATTTCGGCAAGAACGGCAGAGGCATTCTTAATGGCCTGCGGTTGCAAGTGGAGCAATCGGTTATACATAATAGCCCCAAATCCTTCCGTCTTGGAATAGGGTATTCCTGAAAGCCTTGACAGCATGTCGGCATAACTGTTCCTGTGTAACGCTCCTTTGTAGAGATTGAAGTGCAGCAGGAACCAATATTCAAACGCCTGGTTGCTATAGGCCACCTTGAAACCGTTTCTTTCGGCCAGAGTAATGGCTTCATTGAAGTCCTTTGCAGGAAAATCGTCCTTGTCGAACACTACCCAGCACTGGTCATAAGTCCGCTTCTTCTTTTGGTCGGCGTCACGGATACTAATGGCCTTGCTCACAAGGCTGGTCGTGTTCATTGCCTGACCTACCGCCTTTACCGTGGCGGCGGTCATTCTGAAGGCCTTGAAATAATCCGGCTCCGTGCGGACACCTTCACATACGATGAGAAACGACTGCTTTACCTCTCTCGTGCTTTGGCGGCGTGTCAATGAAGCGAAACGATGGTCTTTCTTTTTTGTCTTTCCCATGGTCATCCCTCCGCCGTAAATATTGTTTCCATATCACCTATAATGGGCGTGGCACCGAACTTACCTTGCAGGTAATCCCGCTCGAAAGGTGAACTGCCACGCACTTTATACTCGGCCAGCGAATAGGCTTCTGTCGCGCCGAAACTATCCTTTTGAGTGAACCATACCTGGTCTCTGCGGAACAGACCTGCACTGAGCAGGAACGTGTCATGGGTGGTAAACAGTAGTTGCGCTCCTTTGGGATTTGTCTCCGCCGAGTTGAAAAGCGTGATAATCTTGCGCACAAGCAACGGATGGAGTTTGGAGTCAAGCTCATCCACCACCAAACGTTTGCCATTGTCCAGCACCTCTATGATAGGATATGCCAAGGAGAAATATTTGATGGTTCCCTCGGATTCGTTTCCGTTAAACGAAAAGGCTACATTATGGGGCGCTTTTCCTTCATCATCGTACTGACAATGGCTGCTTACGATGCGGTTGTCAATCTTGGCTATGTTGTCTATGCCCAAATCCGCATATTTGGCGAAACGAACTATACGCTCACGCATCTTTTCATCGTCCAGATGCCTGATGGCTTGCGACCACATTTTCTCGTCCTCGCTACAGAACAGGACTTGTGTGTCGCCAAGCCAATGCAGGATATTGACGGCGGTCGTTTCGTTGAACTGGGCGGCAGTGGAGAGAAGAAGCGCGTTGCCGCGAACCATTTTCTTGTTGACCAAATCCTGTATCAACGGGCTTTTAGCATGAACGGTGGTTGTTTCCCCTTCGCGGTAGAATATCTCTACCTCTTTGGCACGTTTCCTGTTCATACGGCGGTAAAGCCATTCGGCATGTATAGCTTTGGGGGCTACCTCAAAGCCGTAACGGTAGATGTATTCACCGACGGCAAAGGTGGCCTCCATCGTGGTCGGCTCATGGGCGGTGGAAATGTTCAGGCGGAAGTTCTCCACGTCTATGCTTTCGCCAGCCTGGCTGTTCTTGAACGAATCCATGATGAAACGCTTGTAAAAAGCGATGGCCTTCAATACATTCGTTTTTCCTGAAGCGTTCGCCCCGTAAATCACCGCACTGCGCACGAGTGACAATCCCATGTCGGAAAGCGGAATGACATCATTAGGTTCCGAAAGGGATTCCTTTAGGGTAGTGGCCACGAAGGATAGTTTAAGTTCATCCTTTATGGACAGGAAATTGCTGACACAAAATTCGAGAATCATATATTTAACCTTGTTATTTGCTGATTTTTTGCAAATATACAAGTTTTCTTCCGTATTTGGTAAAGATAGCTGGATTTTCATATCTACTAAATTGATTTATTTCCTTAGTTTGAACTATTCAGCATTGGGCCAACCGGGTATTTTCCATCAAAATTCGATACACAAATAGGAATCTGTTAGAAACAAGCTATTTATAAGCTTTTCTCAAAGAGTGAGGTAATGACTTGGCAACGGTTGCTAATTCTGTGATATGCGGTGTATTTCCACCTAAAAACTCTCGCCGACTGCAAAAATACAAAAAAAGAGGATAGGAGTGCAAGTCTTATAAAGTTTTTTCTTGCTTTTCATTCGTATATTCCATTTTGGTAGTCCGTGATATATTGCGTAAATGTCTTTCCCGTCTGTTGCTTGAAGAAGCGCATCAGATGGCTGGGGTCGGAAAAGTGGAACTCGTCCGCCAACTGGCTCACGTTGCGGTCGGAGAACAACAGCTCGTTTTTCAATTCCTCCAACAAGCGTTGTTTGAGCAGATGGGTGGCGGACACGCCGAACTGCGCCATTACAGAATTGTTCAGAGTGATACGGCTCACGCGGAGTATATCGGCATATTCCTGAACACGCTGCATGTCGCGGATATGTTTCTCCAACAGGTCTTTGAATTGGAAGGCATAATTGTTCTTCGGCACTTCGACCGGCAGACGGTAAGTTTTGGCGTATGCCCGGTTGATAACCACCAACAGATAGTAAAGCACAGATACGATAAGGTTGTAAGTGTCTGCCACAGGATGCAGCAGCTCCTGTTTTATCTTCCCCAAGAGGCGCATATATTCCGCCAGTTCTTCCGGCGCGGCAAACAGGTACGGTGGCGTGTCGGTCTGATAATAATACAGCAGGCGATAGACGAAGAACTTGTCGGCGATGAACGTGCGCATAAAGTCTTCGCGAAAGATAAGAAAGGTGTAGTCCAGTTCCGCTTCGTCCACGTGCCATTCCTGTTGCTGGTGCGGCGACAGGAGGAGCACCATATCGTCCCGTAACTCTATTTTGCGGAAGTTTAACAGCACATAGCCATTGGCGCGGCGAAAGAAATAGAAACTGAAAAAATCCGTCTTGAACGTCCGGTGCTCGGTCAAGACACCACAGATGTCCTTGCTCTCGCCTGTGTTGATGTAGAAGTCCACGCCGCAACGTGTCTTGCTGAACGGGACGCTGACCAGTCTTTCGGGGTTGGTTATCGTTTTCATCGCTCTTGTTCTTTGCTTTCTGCAAATATACATCATTCTTTTATCAAAATGGCATATATTTCTCTTTTTAAGGCATAGAGGCATCAGGGGAATCTTCCGAACTTTGCACCCGACAAATCATAAAAGCGTAACATTATGAACGAGAAAGCTATTATCCGGTTGGTGCGCAGCGCCACCTTGAAAATCAATTATGCAGGACACACCATCCTTGTTGACCCCGTATTTGCCGACAAAGGAACCCTGCAATCCGCTCTCGGCGTGTATAAAAGTCCGAGGGTGCATCTGGTAATGCCCATCAGCGAAATCACCGAGGGCGTGGATATGGTACTGCTCACACACAACCACATTGACCATTATGAACCGAGCGTGAAACAACATTTGCCGAAAGACATCCCTTTCTACACCCAGCCGCAAGACAAGGAAACCCTCGTGCAAGATGGTTTTACAAATGTAGAAGCAATTGAAAAGAGCAAGACAATAGGCAACCTGACCATCCACCGCACCACGGGTCATCACGGTTTCGGTCAGATAGGCCAGATGATGGGACCCGTGTCGGGCTATGTGCTGATGGCGGAGGGACTTCCGACCATTTATATAATGGGCGACTGCAAATGGGAACCGTGCATCCTTGAAACCGTGGAAAAATACCGCCCTGATTATATCGTTGTAAACAGCGGCGGTGCGGTGTTCCCCGAATTTTCCAAGACAGACGGCTGCATCATCCCCGACGAACAGGAAGTGATGGCGATGCTCGACACGCTCCCCGCACAAATCAAACTGATAGCCGTACACATGGATGCTATTGACCATTGCCAGACAACACGCGAAATCCTGCGAAACGAAGCCCGCCACCACGGAGTGGATATGAACCGACTGATTATGCCGGGAGATGGGGAGAGCATTACGTTATGAGTGTTTGCATCAAATCGCTGATAAAGAATATGAACATAGTGATAGGCTGCTCCATAGGGTGCAGCTACTGCTATGCCCGTAATAACTGTCGCCGCTTCCATATCACGGACGATTTTTCTGTACCCGAATATATGGGGCGCAAGCTACACATCATCGACACTCCAAAACCTCACGTATGGCTGATGACCGGAATGAGCGACTTCTCCGATTGGAAGCCTGAATGGAACGCGGAGATTTTCGGAAGAATGAAAAGCAATCCGCAACACGCTTATATCTTTCTTACGAAACGTCCGGATAAGGTCTGTTTTTCTACGGATGACGAAAATGTCTGGATGGGCGTGACCGTCACGCGCAGTTCCGAGAAAAAAAGGTTAGAAGATTTGAAAAGAAATATCAAGGCCAAACATTACCACGTCACCTTTGAACCTATCTTTGACGAAATCGGAGAGATAGACTTCGCGGGTATCGATTGGGTTGTCATAGGCACGGAAACGGGACATCGGAAAGGCAAAGTGGATTCCCGTCTCGAATGGGTGCTTCACATTGCCGACCAAGCCAAAGCGCAAGGAATCCCCGTATTTATGAAAGAGGATTTGCTGCTTATAATGGGTGAAGAAAGGATGATTCAGGAACTGCCGGAACAATTTATCAAACGCATACAATGAATACTGAAACAATCAAGGAAATAGACGTACAGAGCGTTATGACCAAATCCGCACTGCCAGTCGGAGGATATTCGGTCAATCCTTACGTGGGATGCCCTCACGCCTGCAAGTATTGCTACGCATCGTTTATGAAACGCTTCACCGGGCATACAGAACCGTGGGACGCGTTTCTGGACGTGAAGAACTGGAAACCGATAGCCAATCCGCACAAATATGACGGTGAGCGCATCGTGATAGGTTCCGTGACGGACGGTTACAACCCCTATGAGGAACAATTCCGCCGTACCCGCAGGCTGCTCGAAGAACTGCGCGGAAGCAACGCCGAGATTATGGTATGTACGAAGTCCGACCTCGTCCTTCGCGACCTCGACCTGTTGAAACGTTTTCCCAAAGTAACAGTGTCTTGGTCAATCAATACGCTTAACGAACAGTTTCGTGCGGATATGGACAACGCCGTGAGCATAGAACGCCGCCTGAAAGCAATGCGCCAAGTCTATGAGGCAGGCATCCGTACCGTGTGTTTCGTTTCGCCCATATTTCCGGGAATAACCGATGTAAAGACGATTATCAAGGAAGTGAAAGGATATGCCGATTTGATATGGCTTGAAAATCTGAACCTGCGCGGACAATTCAAAGGAGAGATAATGGCATATATCCGTGAGAAGCATCCCGAACTCTTCCCATTATACGATGAGATTTACAACAAGAAAAGGCTTGATTACTGGCAGGCATTGGAGCAGGACATATCCCAATATGCACAGACGCAAGGATTTCCCTATCGGGTGAACGATTTGCCCTACGGACGCTCGGAAAAAGGAAAGCCGGTCATCGTAAATTATTTCTATCACGAAAAAATCAGGCTCAAAAAATAAGATGTATATAAATTCCCGCTATGGGATGATAGCAAACAGCTTCGGTATGCCCGAAACACAAACTTGCTACCATAAAAACAGAGTTCAGACTTTAAAACAACTCATAAACTTTGGGCAACTCAAAGGACTGCTCGCAGCTTCTTTCGGAAGCAAACGGGGGCGTTCAGGGGGCAACCCCACTGGCTCATTGGGGAGTTTTTAGCATGAGCGTCAGCGGTGCGTGAAGAAAACGCCATAATGAGCTATGGCTTTTGTTCCCAAAAGCCTGCGGCGGTGTCGGTTTTCCCTTGTCGGTCGGCAGAACGGAAGTCCGTCTGGCCAGCCTGCGGATGGCGATACTCACCTCCGTTGCTTCCACAGCAGGCTTGATGATGAATGAAAATCCGATGAATTGATGAATGGGCGACTTAACATACTAAAAGTCATAGCGATACATGCTCAACATTCTTTCATCAAACCGCTTGTCAAAAGAAAAGCGATGAGTAAGGCTGTGTCCGTTTTCTCTTTTCGTCAGCCATATCCTTTTGTTGAGAGTTTGATGAGGATGTAAACCGCTGTTATTCTTTATGTTTATATATACTTTCATCAATTCATCAAAATAATAAATAGCACTCATGCAAATTACCATGCCGTATTCCGGCAGACTTGCAGGCAAGTCTGAAAGTTTTGAATTATTGAGAAGTGAAGATAACGCATTGATGTTCTGTAATATACGACCTAAACAACCGTTCAACAAACCCGTTCACAAAACATTTGGCGACGAAAAGAAAAATAGCACTTGTCTGTCTTTTCGCAAGCACAGCCTTTCCAACAGGGCGTTGCGTACCCTTGCGGCATTGGGTGTGTTGATACGGAAAGCGATTGCCACGACCATTGGCAGGGCATACGCCTCCGCACAATAACCGTTGGGAAGCCTGATGCGCCTTTCCACATCGCAAGGCTTCAGCACTCCGCTTTTGTACACGGCTCGGATGGCGGCACGGAGTGTCGGGGCGATTACATCGAACAGCCTTACCAACTCCATTTCGTTCATCCACACGTTGGCGGCATCGGACGGCACGGCAATCCTGCCGCACCCGTCCATCGTGATTGTTGTCCGTTCCATAGACTGTGCGTTATAGGACGAAACGTCCGCTTATCTTGCTCTCAAAGGCGGATATGTCGTTTTCAAGTTTAGC
>ENA-ORRQ01000103-ORRQ01000103.1-human-gut-metagenome-genome-assembly--contig:-NODE-103-length-84266-cov-16.339742_pt1 | contig 84266 bp, 43 predicted proteins | sample MGYA00242177_ERZ509138 | MGnify/ENA primary metagenome ERZ509138 (study PRJEB26280, sample SAMEA2338628) | human gut metagenome | biome: human gut; feature: human-associated habitat; material: faeces... | reverse complement strand
CATTGTAAACGATTAATTTAAATCATGTCTAAGATATTTTCTTTGGACAGCAGTGTTATAAGAAAATAAATTTAAGCCGCAGAAAACATGTATCAAATATATACTTGCACATTTGAAACAATTATCACAGGCACAACACTACAACAAGAAGAAATATCATTCCGCATATCAAAACATCAATGCGGCACAATACCCCACCCAATTAGAAGTTAAAGGATACCCTTGCCATTACCGACCTTGGCCTCAACTGCATAACCTGATAACGGCATACGGTTGTATTTATGGTTTGCCTGCTGTATGTGTTGTTGCCAAAGATATTATTAAGCGAAAGGCCTATTTCATAAGTCTTGCGCCTGTATGACACGGAGATGTCTGAGAAATAATTGAACGACACGCTCTTGTCATTGCTGTGATAAATCTCGTTGTCCCATTCTATTTGCCAATAACCGGGCATCAAAAAAGCCTTTATGCCATGGTTGAACGAATTTAAAGTCGGCATTAAGTGTTCACCGTTACTTTTGTTTTTCAAACCTGACATTGTATAACTTGAATACGCTTCAAACGATAGCCATTCTGCCGGCTGCAAGGAAATGTCTGCCGAAACAACAAGGTTGTCCATCTTAAACGGAGTAACTACATCAGACACCAACAAATCGTAATCGCTGCCTGCATAATATGCCGTAACTCCAATATTCAACCTTGACCAGCGGAACGACTGCGCCAGACGTGCAAAGACACTCAGAATATGCGAGTCTGACGTCTTGTCCGTCGCATAACTCTTATAGACATCGCCAACCATCTCACTTGAATAAAGAATATTGTCGAACATGTTGTTCCACGCAACTGAAAGTGTGGCAAACTGTCCTTTTATTGTATTTTTATAACTTACCTGTCCGTTCAACACGTGCGACATGGTCTTGCTTAATCTTCCGGCGCCCTGTCTCATGGTTATATAATCTGTGAAAATTGGCAAACTGCCTGAGAACGAAACGTCGAGAGGATTATATGAATAAGAATACGATGCCGAGAAGTCCCAACGAGCCGTAGGACTGAAACTTGCTTTCAGACTTGGCTCTAACAGAAAATCGTTGCGTGTGTCGCTGTTTAATCTGCGCAAGAGCCACACCAAAGGCACACTTGCCGTTAACTTGAATGAGCCAAGAGAATAATTCGCCTGCGGAGTAAGACGTGTATCTGATTCGTCATACTTGTCCTTGCCGTCTACCATTGTATTATTTATTGATAGCTGCTGCGACTTTCCGTTTGTCGAGAGAGTATATCTGAAGTTAAACCGGCCTGCCCTATGACTGAAATATGTCTCAGCGCCCCAATAAAACGACTGCATGCCGAGTCTCTCCATCGTACTGTCTGACAACAAAAGGCTGCCGGGCAGATTGTTATAAGAGAAATATGCGCTCAGCGAAAACAGACGCTTGTTCTTCAGCCGTTTGCTCATCGTGAACGAATCTTGAACATACCGTTTGCGCGGTTTCACGTTTTCATACATTTCCATGCCGTTAAGCATCGTCGTAGCGGTGCTTCTGTTAAAGTCGGCATATCCTTTCAGCGTGTTCACAAGATAAATGTCATCACGGTTTTTCTCATACTTCAGTTCGGCCGAAATCTCATTTGTATGCTGGGCGGCGTCCACATCCTCTACAATGGCATTTCCGCCTGCCAGGTCTGTATATACGGTCTGCGTGGTCTGACTCTGCGTGGTCTTGTCCAGCAGTCCGCTTACCTGCAGGCGAAGGTCGTCGCCCTTGCGGGTTTTGAACAGCCAGTTTGTGGCCAGCAGGTTAGAATTGTTGAATGTTGTGCGCGTCTGATCAAGCGAAGGCGCAGGCATGGTTATTCCGCCAAGTATGCTGTTCTCAACAGGAGCGTCGTTCTCAACGGTCTGTCTGTCGTGCACTTCCTTCATCACATCCTTTCCCGTATTGTTATATTTATACATCGAGATGCTCTGCATCTTGCGCGAAAACATCATAGCCATGATACGGCTGTCGCCCAATGCGCCGGCTCCTCCCTGTGCCTTGGTTCCGGCTCCTATGTCGGCCAGTCCCTGCCATACGTTGCGCGCATCGTCGGTCAGCACGATGTTAAGCGCAGCCTGATCCGAGAAGGTTACGTCGCGCAGCAACTTCACCGGCTGATGCCGTTCATACACCTGAACGCTCTTCACCTTGTCTGCCGAGATGTTTTCTGAGGCCTGCGAATATTTCGAGCCAAGCAAATCAAGTCCCTCGATATAGAACTTGTTAATACGTTTTCCCTGATACGTTATTGTTCCGTCCTCACCTACCTGCAGTCCGGGCATTTTCTTTATAACGTCGGCTATAGAGCGGTCTTGCTTTTGCTTAAAGCTTTTCACAAGAAAGCTAAGCGTGTCGCCACGCTGTGTCACCCTCGGCGCTCTAACCTTAACCTCTTTTATCATCACCGACTTCTCGTGCAACACAACAGTCTGTCCCTGACGAAAGTCTTTTATCCTGATTGTGTCGCGCGCATATCCTACATAAGAAAACATCATGCTTACGGCACGCTTTCCGCCATTGTCTTTCTCGCTGATAGCAAAACTTCCGTCGCCGGCTGTACGGGTGAAGCTAAGTGTAGTACGTCCGCCGTCAGCCAGCAAAACCACACTCGCCGAACGTAGCGGTTTACCATTTTCATTCACCACCTTACCCTTATATGTCTGGGCCGTCGCGGTGAGCGCAGCTATGAATGACAATATCGCAGCTAAAAATGTTTTCACCATTATTTATTATTTATAAAATTCCATCAGACATGGTGTGAACGACTTTTCGTGTTCTCCCATCGGGACAGACACCCCGATGGACTTACGCAAAATCCAATTACTGCCTTTCTCACAATAAGCGCAGAAATCATCCTGAAGCTGCTTGGGCGTGCAACGCTCATATTTCTTAGCGTTGATGAACGACATTGGATAATCGCACTTCTCTATTCCTGCAAAACTGAAACTGTAGATGCCTTCGCTTTCTGAAGCCGCAAGGATAAGACCGGGCAGTCCGCAGAGTTTCCAAGGGCCATCGCTGTAAGGCAAATCCAGTGTGTACCATGCCGTCCATTTGCGCCCGCGCAATTCGCATACGGCTTTCTTACAGGCATATCCGCCTATCACCGAGTCGCCTTCAGCCAAATCCCATTTCATTGCAGGCATATCCTCTTCATACAGATAAGGAAAATTAAATAAAATGTAAGTGTATGTCAGTTTTCCCACCGTAGGATAATTCTTGAAAACCTGATAATCGTCACCACCCTTCGGACCATTTTCGCCATACAGTTGCGATGTCACTTGCATATCGCTAAATCCGGCATTTCTCAAAGAATCTGCAATATGCTTAAACTCATAATCATAAATGCTGTAATACTTTGAACATTCGTTTCCAACCTCAAGCGCCTGTAAGTCTTGCTCGATCTTACTTTCCTGCTTAGTTTTAAATGTGGCGTTATACGTTACCTTAAATATAACGCTGTCCGTCGGCTCTTTTCCCTTTGTCTGCAACGTACCGACGAACAATAATAACAACAGTATCTTCAAATATTTCATAAGTCAAAAAAATTAATCTTAACAACATCGTATCATGACATAAACATTTACGTCATGAAAAAATCTATTCTATTATGCTTTTGTCAAAAGGCCGCGCAATTTTCTAACGTTACAACATTGCAATCTCTGTCTTCTGACATCCGGCCTTTACATCTACCTTACACGAAAGTTCTTATAAATATAAGATCTGCCGCTCTTAGGCAAACCGTCTCTACACCGCTGATTTATTTTTACAGCCGACATATTTAACTATAAAATTAAGTTAAATCGGATTAAGAGCTTCGAGCATCAATTTTTCTCATATTCCAGAAAATTACATTAAGCAATGCAAATATAAGTTTTTTTTCCTATTTGCCAAATATTAACGGCAATATTCATTAAATTAACACTACATATGCTTATTATTTATAAGCTTTCCATGTTATCTCAAGGCATTAAATATGCTCAGTTTTCGCAATAGCGCCGCCTTTCTAAAGGTAAACATTTTTTACTGCACAAAATTTACATCTGAATATTTAGCCAAACATTTCTGCATAGCCATCCAATCTTAACTCATACATAATTTTAAACATTCAGCTGATTACAGTTTGCCATACAAACAATAATACTTTATTTTGAGAATTGCCATCTCATATTTTCCTTGCATAAAAGCATATTTGCAGTGAAAGACCAACAAACTATATCATCTTAGCATCAGCGCAACCACACCATAATACGGCAGAAATTACATGCCTTGCCGTCTTTTGCGGACAATAAGCCGCAAAATATGCGGTTAATTGTCCGCAAAACTGTATATTAATACTTTTACACTCTATTCAACGTATGGCATTTCTTGAATTATTTCACCTTTAAGAAGTTTTCCGTTAGCATGTTTATTGCGTTTAATGCCGTCAGATCCCCATGTTCCCCATTGTTTAAAAAAGAATCGTATTCCTTGTTCCTCAACTTGCTTACGAATATTAAGTACCCAAGCTTCTTTCATTGGCCGGGCTTGTGGACCGCTTTCACCACCAACAATAACCCAATCAATTCCATTCAGATTGAGTTCACCAAGATCTTCTAATAATGGCTCACACGAAAGAAATTTAACAGTAGCTTGTAAATTACGTAAATAATCTATTCTAAAAAGAGTATTTTTTGTCTCTACTGTAACACCAAGCCAAACATTAGCAGGAATTTGTCGCGTAGAGAAATATTCTTTCATCCGCTCTGCACGTTTTGTCAAAATCTGATAGCGATGTTGCGGTGTTTGAAGAATTGTATGCATTATTTTGTCAACAAATTCAAATGGCACATCTTCGTGAAAAATATCACTCATTGAACAGACAAAAATATTATGTGCTTTCTTCCATGCAAGAGGTTCTTTTAAACAACCTTCATGCAAAGTCAAATTAAATCCATTCATATATTTTTTCACACCCATTGCATGTAATCTTCGAGACATTGTTTCTGCATAACAATGTGCACACCCAGCCGAAAACCTTGTACAACCCGTTATCGGATTCCATGTTTTATCAGTCCATTCTATCTTTGTCGTTTTCATTTCTTTTAATTTTTTCCAACAATTTCAGATGCTATTCTTGCTGCAGTTTCATTATGTGAAGCAAATACAAAATGAAAAATCGGGCAGTTCATAGAGTTCCTTAATATTAGCGGTTTATCAATGACATATGCAAACTCTTTTCTAAGCAAATTCATATAAAGTTGAGCAATTTTGTTGATTGTATTGTCACGTTTTTGTTGTCGAGTAATTTCTCCAAAAAGACTCGGTTCTTTAATCTCTTCATAGAAATAATTTTGTATCCGATCTATAGGCATTCCAAATGACTTCTTTAACCTTTCAGGACACAAAATTTTTCCATTTCTTGTAAGTAAACGATTTATAATAACTCCACTTGGCACAAGAATCCACAAATCAATATGCTTAATAATCTTAAGTATCTGAAGTGTTTCCCAATTTAATTGCATTCCAAATGGATCAAGCAAAATCAATACAGCACACTTAGGGTGATTTTTAGCATAATCAACTAATTCCAAAATTCTCTCGTTCGCATCGCCTGGCTTAAATGCCATACATCTAGCTTTATTTGGAAATCTTTTCTTTAGTTTTTCTTCTAATGTTTTCAACGACTTTTCATTCTTGTCAACAAAATAGTAGTAGTCAAATGAAAATCCATCAATATCGATTCCAAGAACACGTTCTGCAGCTCCTTTATAAGATGCCTGTTCTGTGATTTCTTCTATTTCTTCATTCGCAAAAAGTGTTATATCTGTATCATAAACTTCTTCAGGTTTTTCCTCTCGACTTCCATTTCCTGCAAAAGCATCAAAATAAAATAATTTCCAACTATATTCTGTTGCATACTTTTTCATTATGGTCAGATAAGCCTTAACATATTTTTCAAATGCATCAAGCTTCTTTTCAGTCCATGCTCCTCCCCAATTCTTTTTATGCTCACAAACCATCGAAACTTCCGTTATATTAGGCATCTTATATTCTTTAGCTTTTTCTTTATTAAAGTTTTTTCCCATATAATCTTATTTCAAATATTTATCCAAAATTGCCTGTTTGCGTTTTGCGCTATCGTTAATGATAACTTTGGCTTTAGCTATTTGTGTCTCACATTCAAAAACTTTAGCAACAACTGCTTTTTGAGTATCTATGTCTGGAACATTTATCGTTAGCGCGCGAACTCGTTCTGTCGATGCGCGATTTGCCCGAGAAAATCTTTCTCTTTTTCCTGCTTGAAAGAGAGGGTAAGTCAAGTATTTTGGAATAATTTCTGTCTCATCAAGAACACGGATTACTCCACAATGATCTGTCGGAGCAAACAGAATGTCTTTTTCGATATAGTTTACCATCCAGTCACCATCAATTCCCCAAAGTACAGAAGGTAAAGAAAAATCATCTAAAACAGAATGGTTAATTCTCCCAAACTCGTCATGTACATTTGCACTTACTACCTGGTATTGCCCATTCTGCACTATTTCATTTGAAACAACACGTCTACCAATTGAAAGGTTAAAGATACGAGAGTCACTGAGCCTCAATGTTTTTGTTGCATTTTTTGTTGCATTGGAAAAAGCCTGTTCTATTTCTGATTCGGCTTTGGCAATCAACTTTCTTGCCCTATCCACATCTTTGTCAACACCTTCAAATTCAAGGACTATTATTTGTTGAATTTTTTTAGAAGGAATAGGTATCAAATACCTTTCTATATTAGCTTTATTACCTCTTGGCATCTTTAATCCTTTAATATCTGCCATTACGAAGTCGACAAAATTCTGTCTTTGTAATAGGCATCCAACGTAGGATGGTAAAACCTCTTTTGTGGGTCTAAACACTATCACATCCGAACTGCATCCTCCGTTTCTATTTGATATCCAAATTTTCTTTAAATATGGACGAATATTAGACATCAGAATATCTCCAGTTTGATAATAAGTCACATTTCCGCGTATTGGATTGCCTGTATAAGCAGCTACACCTCCAAAATTCTGAAGCATGTTGTCTGTAGTTATATATTCAGAACTAACGATTTCCGAAAAATCTATTTTATCAGAGGTTATTGGGGCAATTATTTTTATTGGTTCGTAGTGTAAATCTGTAGAAAATTCCTTTACCGATTCTCGTAAATGACCACTCATCTTTATCGACTTGTCAAACGCAGTCTGTTTAAAACTTATCATATCAACAAGTCTTGCTTGTGAAACGAAATCAGACAGTTCTTCCGGAATGACAATATCTTCGCCTAAAAAATTATTTCGAATCAAAGTATTAATTTTCTCAGGATCATACAAATTATCCGGATTGAATAAAGGAGTTCGTATTCCATTTATTCCACGAATCTGTTGAACAGTATCGTCATCATCGCCTTCATCATCGTTTTCTGATTTAGACGTCGTTAAATGCAAATATTTAATACCTTCATTGCCTTTGCTATCACTCCATTCGTAACCAAGAAACTTTTTTATTGCAGCCGTCTTTGCAGGAGACTTTACAATAAGTACAGGAGTATCTACTGTAAACGCCAACAAGAAAATATAGATTTTTTCTCGCTCTATGGAAATAATGAAATTGCGCAGCGCCTTTTCTTTTTCAGTCTTCTTCTGAACATCAGTTTGCAGGCCGAAACTGCGTGTTTTGCTCCTTGCACGAAATCGGTTACGAATGTCTTTTGCCTCATCGCACACTCCTTTCATTGCATTGCGATCTGTACTGTCAAAAGACTCATAATAAGCTTTGAATACTTCTGTTTCAGACAAAGTTTGATTAATTGTTCCATCTTTAAGAAATGTACGATAATCATCAAGAGCATATCCACAATGGTCACAATAAGCCTGCAACAAGTATTCATCCTGATATATATCTTCAGCATTATCATTGGACTCAAACCAAGTTTTAACACGGTTACGATAATGTTCCGCAGCAGGAGTATTCGTCTCTTTTCTACGAAGGAACAATACGACTGTGTTGGTTCCGGTCTTTCCAAATGTTCCACTGCCAAATTCTGCAAGAGAAACGATATCGAAGTTTTCCAATATTATTTCCCTTGCACGAGCATAGATTCCACCCTTATTAAGTACAGAAATGGGTAATACAATACCGGCAACTCCACCTGCACGCATTAGTTGTGCCGAGCGTTCCATAAAGAAAGTTTCTATAGCATTATTTTTCGCTGTATTAATGTTCTTGTTAAATAAGGAGAACATGGCACGGTCGCTGTCGCTGAGGGTCTCAAGAAAACCTGTTACAGAGTATGGAGGATTGGCGACAAGTACATCGTAGCTATTTGGTTGCAAAGCATCATGCGGCTGTAGTGCATCAGCATAAATGATGTTCGTCTCGTCGTGTCCATACATAAATGCAGAAACCTTAGAAACTTTAGACAAACGATATTCTTTTTCTATACCGGTGATATGTTTGTAATATTCATGAATGTCAATATCCGGACGATGCTTCTCTACAAATTCTTTAATTCTTACAGCGTATTCTGTAAGAAAATGACCAGCACCACAGGCATAATCTATGCACGAAGGTATACTTTCGCTTTTGCTTATAATCTGCTCCAAAGGTAAAGAAGAAACAATGAAGCGTACAATCGGCATTGGAGTGAAATACTGACCTTCGCTTTGCTTTACACCTTTTGTAAGAAAACCTTCAAAAAGATCTCCCAAAAATTGGTTGGTTTCAGTATTTTTTCCTTCCTCTGTAGTAGATTTTAATTTTATATTTTGAAGCATTAGCAACACCTCGCGCAGAATCTTTGCATTTTCTTTGAAAAGACGTTCATTGTGGACGCTAATGAACGAAAAGTCGTTGTCTGAATAAAACTTAAGCGCACGGAAATAGTCCATTACAGTTTTCATCGTCGCATCAGGGTCTTTCTTGTACCATCGGAACGCTTTTTCTATTTGTTCATTTTCGATGTAAGTAACATTTTCATTCAGAAATTTCTCCATTCCATCACGATAAAGTCTTTGCAAACGATCTTGCAAAGAAAAATCATCATCATATGCAGCACCTTTCCAATAGAAGTGCAAGTCGTTTGGATTATTTGTCTCATCGACTACTTTTGCAAGAAAAAGATTGACCAGTTTATCAAATGCATTTTCCTTTGCTCCGACATTGTGTCGACGAAGAATTGTTGCAAACTGGTTATACTTCTTTTTTATCTCTTCATTGTCTATTGGCTCAAGATCCTTGACTGAGAATTTATTTTTTCCTATATGGTAAGGTTGTATATCCGGCTCAAATAAACCTCTTTTGGCAGCATCGCACTGGTATGTATCATGCCATACACGAAACAGCTGTTTATTGTTTTTAGCGTCTTTATAGGTAGACAATCCAACATTGTTTTTCAACAATTCTTCATTATCCTGCACGTTTATCAAGTAATATACAGGCTTTATCTTTTCACCATCAAAATCAGATGTATAAAGACAAAGAAATTTCGTTGCTTGTTCCTGTTGAAAGTAACTGAACAACTGTGCTCCATCTTCAAGAGTATCCCGCCAAGCGCCATCAAATTCATCAGGTTTCTTGCACTCAATGATTAACAAAGACTCTTTATCTAAGTCTGTCGCCATTTCACCAGACAAACTGCTGTGCGTCCGCACCCAAATATCTGCATAGCCACCTTTTTGCGTATGTCCGAGTTTCCATGCAGGTTCAAGTTCTATATGTTCAGGTTTATATCCCATTGAAAGCAAACGATCAATACACTCAAATACGACAAAATTTTCAGGTTCAGAAAAATTACTTGTTGTCTCACGACCGACAGTTATACCAATTTCCTTATAATGGAAATGCTCATTCTTTATATCAACCTTCAACGGAAAATCAATACCTTCATATGATTTTATAAACACATCACCATCCTGCTCAAAACTCAGAACAGAAAGTATATTTTTTATATTGTCTTTAGTTATCATTTTAATAAATAGTGCCTAATAGTTCACAATTAATAGGATGATTTTAAAATGTTTAGATTTCGAGATTTCATCTATCTTAAATTGTCCATTAATTATAATACTTTAATTTTATACGCAAATATAATAATATTATTTGAATTGGCGTTTTAAATAAAAGAAAAAGGATTAAGAATAAAGCATACCTATATACTTGAATACATGAAATAGCAAAAAACATACAAAATAAATGTTTTAGAATAAAAGGATATATAATACAACACAATACCCATCTTAACGGAATATATATAAAAAAGAATTTGTACCATTTATCTCTATCAACTAAAATTGTCTATGATATATGAATTTTGCCCTCACCATCCAGTAAATAATCATGACAAAATATTTTTTCAATCTAGAAAATTAAGCTCTAATAAAAGTTAAACAGACAACCTCTGCACGACGAATATATTAACTTCTATTCACCTTTACTTCATAAAACCAAGCTAAAATAATCGTTTTTTACTGCTAAAACGGGGGCTTTTGATGCGAAAAGTGATGGGTAACGCATCGTAAATGGGGCACTTTTGAGTGGTAAACGGCCGAGTAATGTTTTTTAACTATTTATGTTTTGGATAGATTTTTATGTAAATGTCTGTAGAACAACGACTTAACAGAAACGGGCAAAAATTGAGAATTTTTGGAGGAAAAGACGGATTCATAACGGGCAACGTGATTCTGAGAGCGTTAAACGGAAAGAGAAAATCTGATTATTTTACAAAATATGATTCGTTTTTGAATAAAAAAGATCAACAAAAACATGTATTACGGAAAAACAAAAAATTAATATTTCTACTTCAGATAAAAAAGAAACTGCGGCATGCCGAATAGGATAACGATCGACACACCGCAGGAAGATTATGGAAAATAAAAGAATATCAAATATCCATGCAAACGTTACTTAATCTCGCTCCATGCCGGAGGAGTCTTTTTAAGCAGGTTTCTCACAAAGAAATCATAACGTTTGTGCTCGCCGTAGTCCTCGCCCATTGTGTGATGAGCACCGGGAATAACAACCAGTTCGAAGTCTTTTCCTGCCTTTTCGAGAGCATTGACAACCTGCATGGTTGACGCCGGGTCGACATTATCGTCGAGTTCACCTACGACAAGCATCAACGGACGGCTCAGCAGATGAGCATTATCAACATTAGAACACTCCTTATACTGCTCACCTACGGGATAGCCCATCCACAACTCGTTCCACCATATCTTGTCCATACGGTTGTCATGACATCCGCAGGCAGAATAGGCAGCCTTGTAAAACTCGGGATGAAACAGCACGGCGCCCATAGCCTCCTGTCCGCCGGCAGAACAGCCGAATATGCCTACATTGTCGGCATCCATATAAGGATATTTCTGAGCCGCAGCCTTTATCCACGCAATGTGGTCGGGCAGTCCGGCGTCCTTCAGATTCTTGTAGCACATATTCTCAAACTCACGCGAACGGAACGACGTGCCCATGCCGTCTACCATAACAACGATAAAGCCAAGCTCGGCAATAGAACTCATATACCAGTTGTAGGGAATAAATGTCTTAGGCACATACTGGTTGCCCGGTCCCTGATAGATATATTCGAGAACGGGATATTTCTTCGACGGGTCGAAGTTAGTAGGACGTATTATTATACCCCACATATCGGTCTTGCCGTCGCGTCCCTTAGCCGTGAACACCTCGGGAGCCTTCCAACCCTCAGCCAGCAGTCGGCTTATGTCGGCCGTTTCGAGGGGCATTATCTCCTTGCCGGTGGCAGCGTCGCGCAATACAGCCACAGGAGCCTTGTCCACCATCGAATAGGTGTCAACAAGATAACGGGCATCGTCAGACAGCCATACCTCGTGCATGCCCTCAACAGGCGTAAGGCAAGTCATGTTTTTGCCGTCGAATCCTATGCGGTAATAACGTATCAGATAAGGGTCTTCGCCCGGCACGACACCATTGGCAGAGAAATATATCTGACGGTTCTGCTCGTCCACCTTTATCACGCTGCGCACATACCATTTGCCTTTGGTTATCTGCCATGCAGCCTTGCCCTTGGTGCGGTCGTACATATAGAGATGATTATAGTTGTCGCGCTCGCTTGCCCATATTATGTGGCGGCCGTCGCTCAGGTCGTAGCGGTAGCGCATGGGATAGTTTACATACGTCTTGCTTGTTTCCTCAATCAATGTTCTTACGGCTCCCGTCTCTGCCGAAAGTTCGAGCACACGGTAAACCTGATGGCCGCGTTGGTTATACTCAAACGTAACGCTGCGGCTGTCGGCCGACCAGTCGGGGCCCCACAGGTCATACTGACTGCCGAACAGCTCTGTAGACGGCACGATGGCACGGCCCGTCTCAACGTCGAAGATGCAGGGAACCTTAAAGCGCAGTTCGTCGCCCGGCTTGGCATATTCCTGCTTGTGCAGCTTAGGCTGAAGCTGGTCTGACGGCGACGACTCCACATAATAGACATAACGCTTTTCGGCAGGACGAATCTTGCATGCAGCCACCTTCTTGCCGTCGGGCGACCATCTGATATATGCCGAATAATAGTTGCCCAGGGTGCCGTCGACGCTCAGTTGGCGCTCTTTGCCTGTGGCAGTCTCGCGCACCCATATATTGTTCTCCCTAACAAAAGCCGTATAGCGTCCGTCGGGCGAAGCCACGGGTTCGGCATCTTTCTCGTCGTCAACCTCCATCCAGTGGCGCTGCTTAACCTTCGGCAGTTCGCCGCAGTCGTCGAGCCTGCCGTCTCCAGCAATGTTATAACGCCAGTTGTGATTGTTGAAAACAAAGTTAAGGCAGCCTCCGGCCTTGTCAACCGACAGACGGTCGAGATAGAGAGCGCCCGGCTTTACATCCTTGCCTGTTGCCTTGGCCAATGCTTCGGCAAGAGCCTTGTGGTTGAACAGGTCGGTGCGCTGCTGAGTTCCGGCATCTACAACCACATAAACACGGCCCTCGGGTGTGTTGCGCACATACCAGAAGCTGTCTGTCCGGGCTATCCATGACGGACGCACGCCCGAATAATAAACCTTAGAAGCGCTGTATTTATCCCGCAGCGCGTAGGCGCGGCGATAGTCTTCGGCCGTGCCTTGTGCAAATGTCTGTCCGCAGACACAGGCAAAAGCCATAACAGCCGCAAATCTTAAACTTATAAATTTCATGTTGTATGATATTTAAACTCAAACTTAACGTCATTCTTACATAAGCCATTTCGTTGCCGTGCCCGTTAACTTTACCTGCAAGTTATTGGCATAACCATGCTGCAACGCCTCAGCATCATTTAGCTATTTGCCCTTACCGCTCATACGTATCACGCTTAGCGAGTAAGGCGGCATGGCATAGCTGAACTTACTGCCGAACGTAACGCTGCTGTCAACAGGCTTGGCATCAGTGTCTGAAGGACTGCCCGACAGCACTGTAAGCGAGGCACGGCCGCCGTCGGTGAGCGACGAGAGGTCGGCTGTTGTATTAACTTCAACGGGCAGCATGTTGACAAGTTTCAGGATAACGTCGCCGGTATTGCTGTCAACAACGACAGAAGATGCCACACGGAGGTCAACATCGGCGCGACTGTTGTCTAACGTACGGTCGGCAGGAACGTAGCTGTCGCCCGAATTGTTGCCGAACATCTTCTGAACGTAATATCCCACCGTAGGACTTACACTGCCGTTGTCGAAATAAATCATGTCGGGATTCCACTGCGTGTGACCTTTCTTTGCCAGCAGCGGAGCATAAGAAGCCATATCAACAACATCGCCGTTGCGCTCTACAGACGCAAGATAAAGGGCCTCTGACAGGGCTGTCTCTATATTGTTGGGACGGCCCGGCAGATGAGCGGCATATTCGCCGAGATAGACTTTCGACTTGGAGCGGTCGTAACGGTCGTAGAAGTCCTGATTGTGTATGAACCATCCCGGAGCCACATAATAGTGTTCGTCTACAACAGGCACATCCAGTTTGTCGACAAGTGCCCACCCTTCTTCGTAGTCGGAACCTTCATAAAACGGCCCTACCGTGCCCACTACGGTTATGCCGGGGCGGCGACTGCGTATGGCTTCGTATATCATGGTGAATCGCTCCTCAAACACATCTGTTATCTGGTCTTCGTTGCCTATGCCTATATATTTAAGGTTAAACGGCTTGGGATGACCTGCCTCAGCGCGCATACGTGCCCACTTGTTGGTCTTGGGGTCGGCATTAGCATAGTCGATGAGGTCGATTATGTCCTGTATATATGCCTCCATGCTGTCGAGAGGTATGCCTTCCTGCTGGCCTCCGCCGAGCAGACGGCCGGGTATGCACGCCGAATTCTGACAGGGAACGCCTGCGGCTATCACGGGGAGAGGCATGGCACCGATGTCCTCGCAAAACTGGAAATACTCAAAATAGCCCAGTCCCATGGTCTGGTGATAGCCCCAAAGATTCTTCATGGGCTTGCGGCTCTCAAGCGGTCCGATAGAGTTTTTCCAGCGGTATATGTTGTCTATGCCCTGTCCGTGGGCGACACATCCGCCGGGAAAACGTACAAAGCGCGGACGTATGTCGGCTATGGTCTGCGCAAGGTCGGCACGAAGTCCGTTGGCACGGCCCTTGAACGTGTTTTTAGGGAAGAGCGAAATCATGTCAAAATCGTATGTTCCTGCCGATACAGGAGCCACAACAAGACTTGCCTTAGCGTCTGACTCAGATGCGGTGAGCGTGGCCTTCAACTTTTTCCAACCACCGGGAGCAGCCTTCACTATGGCAGAAGCAAGTTCACGACCGTTGCTTCCGCGCAGACTAACGCGTATCTTCGCAGCCTTTGCCTGTTCATCGGCAAGACGGACAAACAGCGAAAGGTTGTATTTTTCGCCTTTTCTCACGGTTATTCCGTCATAGCCCGAATTAACGAGAGCCATGCCGACCGAAGCGGATTTAATGGTTGCGTAATGTGGATTGTTGGGATGTATCGGCGATGTAGTGCCTATAGTCATTGACGCACCATTGCCCTCAACTGTCCACGCGTAAGCAGGGCCCCACCCTTTCACGTTTCCGTTTTCGCCTTCGGCATATTCAAAGTCGCGGTTCTGCACCAGTTCGGCATACAGACCGCCGTCGGCGCCATAGTTGATGTCCTCGAAGAATACGCCAATAAGATGGTTGCTTATAGCCTTAGCCTCAGCAGGACGCGCCGTAAGAGTAAGACTTACGGGCTGAAGTCCGGCAAAGCGCACTCCGTCCTGTGCGGCACACTCGTTATAGAGTGACTGGCGATAATCATTATATCCGGCATAACGTATGAGCCGTTCAACATCAGCCCATGCAACTTTAGCTACAGTGCCGCTATAAGACGCGCCGCCAATAACGGCCTCAGCCTGCGGATAACGTGTCCACGACGATGGAACACATTCTGTAAAGCACGCATCGGTGAAATAAGTCTGACGGCGCCAGTCGGTAAGGTCGGCAGACGAAGAAATGCCAAACTCACGGCCTCCGGCATGCAACTGCCACACACAATGCCACACGCCGTCGGCACTACGATACATCTCGGGCTTTAGCATACGTTTCTCGCTGCCCCATAACGAATAGTCGCACCTGAGATAACTGCGGCCGTTGCCTATGGATGTCCAGTGACGGCCGTCACTGCTCCAAGCAAAACGCAGTCCGCTGCGGCCGTCGTCGTCAGCCGTGGAATAAGAAAAAAGACTGACCGAATCAGGCTCGGCCATAACACGGTGAACACCGGCACCTGCCGGCAATGTGCAGGCAAAGGCACAAAAAATAAGTATATGTCTTAAATCTTTCATGGCAGATTCCTTGCTTTGGTATATATTATAATATCCGTGGCATGCCCAACAATGAGCCTGCCACGGATATGTGCTTATTCTATGTTTTATTTCTTTGCCGCATCGGCACGCCCTGTGATGTGGCGCCCCAACACGAGTTTGTCGCCCGAAAGGTCTACTTCAAACAGCTGCGGCACACGTATATACTGTCCGTTAACCACCTTATGGCTGTGAAGCGACATGAGCCACCGGCCGTTAAGATCTCTGAACAGCATGCCGTGACCATGATTCGGAGGCGTTATGGGCTGAGGTTCCTGCACCCAAGGACCGTCGAGCGTGCCGCTCTCAGAGTAGGCAACGCCCTGTGTATAGACGTCGTAAATCCAACTTGTCCACAACATGCCTAAACGTCCTGTGCCGGTGCGGAACAGCCACGGGCCGTCAGTAACACGATTTGGACGCTGCTTACCCTCAACTATCTCACGGCTCCATGGCGAATCGCTCGCACGGAACAGCACTTTTGCCTGTCCTACCGAACCGCTGAGATCGTGTTTTAGCTGCATCTTCTCCACCGTTCCGTCCCAGTTTTGTATCCACTCCCAGCAGTAAACCATGTAAGGATTGCCGTCGGTGTCTTGCCAGAACGTGCCGTCAAGAGTGCATTTGTCGGCAGGAAGATATGTCGCACCTTTCATCGGAAGGTAAGGACCGCCGGGCTTGTCGCTGACAAGCACCTGAGTAGAACGGCGCGGAATGGCCAAGCCCTTGAAGCTATCGATAATGACAGAGTCGTTGGTAAAGGTTGCGAAATAATAATATTTGCCTTTATAAGGATGTATCTCTGCCGCCCAAATCTGCGGTTTAGCGCCTGTCCAAGAGTCGGGGTCGGGATGTACCACTACATACGGGCCGTTCCATGTATCGAGGTCTTTGCTTGTCCACATCAGTCCGCCTGTGCCTGTCATATAATATGTTGCCGTGGCGCTGTCGGCAAGCACACACGGATCGCTGAGCAAGATGGAGTCGCGCGGAACTGATGTTCTGAAATCAGGATGCTTCTCGGTCTGTGCCCACACAGCGACAGACAGCATTGTCGCGAGCACAAGTATTATAGGTTTCTTCAATTTTATCATTGACATCTCTGTTGTTTTACTTTTCGTAATTGACAAAGGCATAAACCTTCAGACAACTTATTTAGTAAGGACAACGCGGCGTATCGTGCCGTCCTCGTTAAACTCCATACGGTCTATGCATACCTCGCGGTGTATGCCGGGCTGCTTGTCGATATAATTCTTGTTTATGCGGTGATAAACGATGTACCACTCGTCTGTTCCGGGCTTGCGCACTACCGAGTTGTGAGCCGGGCCGTATATCTGCTTATCTTTGTCCTGTATGGTTACTATAGGATCTTTTGCCACCTTAATTTTGCCGAGCGGACTGTCTGAAGTTCCGTAGGCTACGTGATAGTTGGCAGAGCCAGTGTCGTCGACCGACCACATGAAGTAATATTTGCCGTGACGATAAAACACATAAGGAGCTTCGCGATACTGATAGTCCTTGAGCGAACCTCCCTTAGGAGTAAGCACCTTTATTGTTTCTTTCTTTATCGACACCATGTCGTCGTTAAGCTCGGCTCCTGCCATATAGCCGTTGCCCCAGTAGAGGTATGACTTGCCAGACATAGGATCAGTAAACACGTCGACATCAATCTGCTGACCGCCGCCTGCCGGCGACTTGGTAACTATGGCGCCCATATCCTTAAACGGACCTACGGGAGAGTCGCCTACGGCAACACCAATTTGCTTGCCGGAGTTGTCGTTGGGATTACCGCTGTAATAGAAGAAGTATTTATATTTTCCGTCAATGAGTTTCTCCTCCATAGCCGGCGCCCACGCATTGCCGTTGGCCCATGCCACCTGCGGAGAACGGAGGTCGAGCACTACGCCCTCGTAAGTCCAGTTCTTCAGGTCGGCAGAAGAGAAAGCTGTGAAATACCATCCGCCCCATCCCGGCTGTCCGTCGGTAGTTGAATAGATGTAATAACGGCCTGTGTTATTCGAGTAGAGAATCTCAGGATCTGCATGAAAGCCCGGCAAAACGGGATTCTGCTGCAGTTCGCCAATGCCTTCTGGCTTGCCCCATTTGGCTGTCAGCGCTCTAAGTTCAGCGGCTGTTATGGGCATAACCGTACCATGGCGTGGATGGAAGTTCATCTTTACCTCGCTGTCGATAACCTTAAAGTGTTCAAGGTCGGAAGTTTCAGTAAACTGGTAACGGCCGTTCATGTAGACGTCATACATCAGGATGTATTTGTCCTGACCAATCAGTTTGAATGTTCCTGCTCCCTCAACAGCCTCTTTTGTCTGCTGTTTGTAGTCGGGACTTTCGGTCCATTGGCCGGAAGTGAGCGAGCGGGTTGTTGCCACCTTGATGCCGTTGCCGTGACCTTCAGTCTTGTAAAAGAGATGATAAACGCCGTCCTTATAAACTATGTCGCCGTCGATACACGACTTCTTGTCCTGCGGGATGAATAGCGGTTTCGGCTCACCTACAAGGTCGGTAAAATCATCGTTGGCATAGGCATAATAGATTATGTCAGGACCAGAGCCGTGCTGCATTGACCAATAAACGAGATAACGGCCTGCCTCGCGGTCGTAGATTGTCTGAGGAGCCCATACACGCTTTAGCTGCTCCTGACCGGGATAGCGCTTCTGAATGTTGATTACTGAATGAGTCCAGTTGATAAGGTCAGTCGACTTTAGCAGCACCATGGCACGGTTAGAGTCCCATCCGTTGACCGAAACCATATCCGTGGCAACCATATAGAATGTGTGGCCGTCTTCGCAGCGCAGTATGTGTGGGTCGCGCACGCCGCCCGTAGAGCTTATCACTTTAGAGTCGATCACCGGCTTGTTGTCGTTGAGTGCCCAATATTGGTATCCGTCTGTGCTCACGGCAAAGCGGATAGCCTCTTCGTCAATGCTGTTTCCTGTGAAATAGACAAACAGATAGGCAGCATAATCCTTCTCGTCTACCAATGAGGCAAGCGCAGGCTTAACTGCCAATGCTATTAAAGCGAATAATGTAAGAATACGATATTTCATTTTATCAAAGGTTATCAAGTTGTTGTTACGAATGATTTTTTAATCTTCCACTTGCAAAGTTAGCTTTTTTCTGTATAATATAAAAGTGTTTTTTCGTACAAAAAGAGTATTAATCCGTACTGTACGGAAACTTTAAGGCATATAATAAGGAGGAAACCTCATATAAAAAGTTTCCTCCTCGGCTTAGGGTTAATAAACATATATCTGGTAGCCTTTTATTCCGCTGACAGATGTCTGAGTAGTACAAGGCAGATATTCTATTGCACCTACATTCTGCACCTTACCCATGTCGATGACCAGCAGATGAGGCAATGCCACACCACTAACAGTGCTCCAATAGGTAGACTCCTGAAGGTCGAATGCCTTATCGCCCGTGTGGTTTCCGGCTGCGTCGTTCTCGCTGTCGGCATACTTCACAGCCCATGAATTGCGGTCTATGCGGTTGCCGTCAGCATCCTGTGCGTAAATCTCAGCCATTGAAACAACGTCGCCTCCGTCATGAGCGCCAAGACACTGTATGGCGATATAACGGCCCCTGGCAACAGAACCCAACTTAACGGTCTGCCACTCGCGCGCTGACGTAAATTCGCCTGTTGCTACAGGCTTTGCCGAATTAAGATCGGGACGGTCGCCGGGATTGTTGTGCAGATTGCTCTTCTCGAGCTGCAGCTTGTCAAGCTCAGGTTTCTTCTGGCACCATATCTCGGCTTTCTTAGGGCCAACCACGTCGAGTACTATCACCTCGTTGGCTCCTTTCTTCAGCCAGCATCCAGGAACATAGAGAGTCTGCTGAGGACCAATCCGCCAGAATCGGCCTATGGCATGTCCGTTGACATAAACCTGACCCTTGCCCCATGTCTCCATATCCATAAAGGTGTCGCCCACTTTCTTAAGATTAAATGTTCCACGGTAATATCCGGCACCTGTGGCAAGATTAAGTTCTGACGGCACCTTATTATTGGTTCCGGCAAGAGCTTTGACGGCATTCTCATAACTGTCGGGGAGCGTGCGCATTGTCCAGTTCTTCAGGTTCCATGTAACGTCGTTGCCGTCGATAACGGCCGCTATGGTAACATCGCCCGTAAGTCCCTTGAAGTCTTTTATGGCGCGTCCGAAATTTATTCGTCCCATGCCTTCAACCACTATAGTCATAACACTGCCTTTCTTAACCGGCGACAATGCCATCGTGGTCTCGTTGCGCACACGGTCAGTTCTGCCGATATAGCGGCCGTCGATATAAACTTGGGCATAGTCGTGGGCACCGTTGAGCGTAAGTACACTTGACTGAGAAACTTCGGGAAGAGTAGTGTTGTAAATAACGGTACCCCAGCCCATGTTTAATTCCTCAAATGTCATAGGCGTGTGTGAAGAACATACGCTGTCGACACCGAAAGCAAGGGGCACATACTCCTTAAGTTCAAACTTAGGAACGCTTATTAGCTGCGCGGCAGGCTTAGGCACCGACGGAAGTTTGCCGTCGGCATATTTCTGCATTGTTTCGCGCAGGGTGTAATATTTAGGCGTGGCTACACCATACTCATTGATGGGTGCGTCGTAATCATAAGATGTAACGTCGGGGGCAAATCCCGGTGAGTTGGCTCCTGCCCAATGACCGAAGGATGTGCCTCCGTGAGTCATATACAGCGAGAATGATATGCCTTTTGACAACATCTCGTCGATATTGGCAACCATGTCGGCAGCCGGGCGTGTCTCGTGGCGTGCGCCCCATTTGTCGAACCATCCGCTCCAGAACTCAGAACACATGAGCGGAGCGTCGGGACGAAGCTCGCGCAGATGGCGGAACTGGTCGTCGATGTTTGAACCTGTGCCGAAGTTCATCGTCCACATAAGATCGTCAAGACCGTTGCGGGTGAAGTTGCTTGCCCAGTCGCACTGGAACAGGGTTACGTCGGTGAAGCCAGATTTGCGCACGATGTCGCGGATGGCAGCCACGTAGGGCTTGTCTTCACCGTAAGATCCATATTCGTTTTCTACCTGAACCATGATTATTGGTCCGCCGTGCTGTATTGTCAACGGCGCAAGCTGTTCGCCAACCTTTGCCATAAACTTCTCAACACGCTTCATGAAATAGGGATCTTGCTCACGTAGGCGTATGTCTTTCTTCTTCAACAGCCACCAGGGCAGACCGCCCATCTCCCACTCTGCGCAAACATAGGGACCGGGACGCACGATGACATACATTCCGTTTTTCTGGGCGAGACGGCAAAACTCAGCAATGTCGTTCTGACCTGTGAAATCGAACTGGTCTTCACGCTGCTCATGGATGTTCCAGAACACATAAAGACACACGGTGTTCATGCCCAAAGCCTTGCACATCTTGATGCGGTGCTCCCAATAAGGACGCGGTATGCGCGGATAATGCAATTCCGCAGCTTTAACCACGAAAGGCTTGCCGTTGAGCATGAAGGTTTTGTTGCCGGCAGTGAACGTGCCGCCATCTGTAGCGGCTGATGCTCCGGCAGAACCTGCAAGAAGTGCCAACGACAGCACTAATGTACGGAAAATTGATAATTTCTGCATAATATTCTTTTATTTATTATTGTTTCTCTTTATCTCTTGAATGGTGTTCTGCAACACACGCCCCAAAGCTGCACGAGCCATGACTTAATTTACGGTCAGGCAGTCGGGATAACAGACGGCAAAGCAACCGCAGATGGCTACATTGCAACGAACGTTGTTACCGAACGCGGGGCAAGCTCAGTGTGCCCATCGGTTGAACCTACAGGGGCAAGACTCTCGCCTGACACATCTGAAGTGCGATACATTGTCCACGTGAGTTTTTCGCCGTCAGACAAGGCTAAGTCAAACGGCTTTACAGCCTCTGAATAGTTGATAGCCACAACAACCCACTTGCCGTCCTTGTTCTTGTATGCTGAACACATAATGCCCTTCATGTCGTTGGCTCCGTCAGTAACAACTGTGCCGTCGGCTGCATGAGCCTCAACATCATGACGCACGGCTCCGGGACGCACAAAGCGACTATAGTTGCCCAGTGTCCACATAAGCTTTGAGTCAACGGGATAGCCCGTCTTCATGTCGTCAACGCTATAGGCGCGTATCAGTCCGTCCTTGTAGTCACCTCCAACAGAGCGCCACCACGACCAGCTGCGGGCATTACCGTCAACAAGGTCGCTGTGTATCACGCGTGCCACGTAGAGCGCTGTCTTCATTCCGAAGTCGTAGCCTCCGCCGCCGCCAATTTCCTCGTCGTTGCCCATTATGCACAATTCTGTCTGCCAATAGTCAATGCCGAGCTTTGCTACAGAGTCACGCAGAGCGTGGCGTATGTCTCGCATAAAGTCGAGCGGAGTGTTTGTCCAATAGCTGTGGCCGGCTATGGCACGTACAACGTTGCGGCACTTGCCCACATAGGTGTCTGTGCTGTCGGGCATAAACAGGGCAGTAAGTTCGTTGGCTCTCTCCCAGTCGGTCATGTGCTTGCCGAGAAGGCAGCGCAGGTCGCTGCTCTCGTTTACAAGTATTTTGGTAGAAAGCTTGCGCTTGGTTATCTGCTTGTCGAGTTCACGTGTCACGCGTGCCACCTCACGTGTAGTTGCAGGAGTGCCTTCCTGCTTCGGGCCGAGCCAGTTCCAATGGCCGTCGGGCTCATTCAGCGGACTGATATAGTCTATATGTATTCCGTGATTTTTCTCTATTCCTTCAATTGAAGATGCCATGAATTTGGCAAAGTCGTCATAACAGTCGGAGCGAAGATTCAGCGTGCCGCCGCGGCCTGTGTTGGTTGCGAGACCGTTCTGCGTGAAATATACGGGGGCCGAATTGAGAAATGCCAATATGTAGGGTACTCCACGTTCTTTGGCAAGCTGCAAAAAGCGTATCTGACCTTTCTGCTTAGACCAGTCGTATGTGCCGTCGGCATTGAGGAAACATTCGGTGCGTGTTCCGGGCTGTATCTCTGCCTTGTCACCCTGCTCCTCACTTCCCGCGCCAAGGTTAAATCGCCATATCGACAAACCTATGCCTTTCGGTTTGCCGGTTGCGTCGTTTTCGGTTGAGAATAGCCAGTCGGCAACTTGACGCTGCTGTTTCTCAGGCCACAGCCCGATATACTTCATGCTCCATGCGTCTGAAGCTCCAAAATGCTCAATAGTCTGTCTTGTCCGGTCTGTACGCACCACGAATGTCCGCACATTTTCAGGTGCAGCGTATGAAGACAATGCCACAAACGACATAACCGACAAGATAATATTTCTCAACATAATAATTCGTCTTTTCATTTTTTCGATTTGTCTTTTTATGCTCTCGGGTAAAAGATTATATAAGACAGATTTATTTAAAACACAATATCAAAAATTTCTATGCAAATTTAAGGTTTTATAAATAATTCTTTTTCTATTTTTCGTATAAAAAGAGGTATTTTTCGTATTTTTGCGATTAAAATATATACTAAACAAAACGCCAGGAAGAAGATGCCGGAATGTTCGCTTTATTTGAACATATTTTTGATGCGGCAAACTTGTTCCCGGCGTTCTTTGTCATATTATTTCAAATCGTAAACAAGAGTGGCAACCGAGCGTGAAGGTATGACAGAAACTTCGTAGCTCGAAGAGCGCTGCAGGTTTAATGTCTCTGATGTAACATACTGCGTAGGAGTCTCTGCGGTACGGCCGTTCACCGAGATTGTGTTGTTAACCTTTATCGACTTGTCGCTCATATTTGTGTATACTACGACAAGACGGTCGTTGTCGGGCGAGATGTATGCAGAAGCAAACATTCTGCTTTCAGGAACAGGCAATGTAACCGACACGCGCTTGTATCCAGGACGGACAAACAGACTGTAGTTGCCGAGCACCCAAAGATTCTTTGATGCGGTATAGGTTCCTCCCTCTGTCAAAGCTCCGTAATCACCGACCTGAGGCTGCAGGCGTATCAGATAAAAACGGCTCTTCTGCGACCAGCGCTCACGGTCACATGTAGTCCAATATGACCAAGAGCTGACACCGGCTACGGTAAGGTCGTTATACATAACCTGAGACATAACGAGCGCAAGATCCATATAAGATGCTGCGTCGTAGCTGCTTATGCCCTCATAATTCTCGCTCATCATGCTCCACTCTGTCTGATGAAGTTTCAGACCATACTGCTGAGCAGCACTTGCAGCCAAGCCGCGTGTTGACTGCATCTGCGACCATGATGTGTCGAGCCAATAGCTGTGTGCGCATATCTCTGCCGGAACATGAGACAGATTGCCTATATAATTCTCTGACGACGGATCAAAGAAATCTGATATTACATTGCTGCGCTCGGGACCTACGTCGCCGGCTGTTTCATAAAGATAGTTCCATGCTCCTGCCTCACCGACGAGGATTCGTGTGTCAGCAAGTCCTTTTCCGCTGAGTGATGAGTCGAGTTCCTTTACAAGGCGCGACACTTCGCTGTTCTGCCATCCGCTGCCTTCCTGACCGCTGTTCCAGTTATACTGAGGCTCATTGACAGGACTGATATAGCTTATGCCATAGCCCTGGTCGGCAAAATGCTTTGCTACAGATGCAAGGAAGTCGGCAAAATCGTCATAACAGTCATCCTTCAGATTACTGTAGGCTCCGCTATCTGAATAGCCCTTGCCGTTCTTTGTATAATAGACAGGTGCGGTATTGCTGAACAATACAAAGTTATCAACTCCATACTCTTTTGCTTTCTCCATAAAATATCTCTGACCCGGAGCCTTATTCCAGTTATAAGTTCCGTCAGCATTAAGGAAACATTCCGCACGGCGCTCCGGTTTGTCGTTTATACCGCTTTCGTCGCCCTGCTCTGCCGTGCCGCCTCCCAAGTTGACACGCCACATAGACAAGCCTATACCTTGCGGTTTGCCGTTGGCGTCAAGCTCACTTGAAAACAGCAAGCGTGCGATGCCTTCTTTTGAAGTGTTGTCCCAATAACGGCCTACATAGTCCATGTTCCATGCGTCTGAAGAGCCGAAGCCCTCGATGGTCTGAAATGTCTTTGAACCGTCTATGTTCACATTTATAGTTGTGTCAGCCTCAACCGTCAGTGTATATTCAGGTACAAAAGTATTGTCTTCGCTGCACGCCGTCATGGCTGCTGCGGCAAACAAGAACAAATATGATTTAAAGTTAGCCATAAAATGTATTTTCCTATTTAATATTATTCCTTTAAAAAGGCCGCCACCATTGGTTGTATGTGCCCGTAGTCTGCGTATGCGACATGCCAATGGAGCCGGCCCTAATGAAATAGATTGTTAAAGATTATTTTATTAATATCCTGGGTTCTGAACAATGCTTCCGTTAGACATCGTTATTTCTGATGTAGGTATCGGGAACAATTCGTCACGTCCTTCTGTGAAATAATAGCCCTTGTTGCTTGCTTCCTGCTGGTTGTTGATTTCATACTCATCGGTAGACTCCTCAAGGTTGTAGCGTACAAAGCTGCCGTTAGGACCCATGATGTTCTGAATTGCATACTTGCCGTTGTCGTCTTTCCAGCGACGGAGGTCGAACAGGCGGTTGCCTTCGCAAGCCAACTCAAGGCGGCGCTCCAGACGGATAGCATCACGAAGTGCTGTACCTGAAGCTGTAACATCGTCAAGACCTACACGGTTGCGTACCTGATTGAGCGCCCAACGTGCTTCGCTGTCGTTGTTGAGAGCGTTCTCAACTTCAGCGTACATCAGCAGAACATCAGCATAGCGGAGCAGACGGTAGTTAAGTGCAATGTGCGGAGCATCGTATGGCTCAGGACGTTTTTCTACAGGAATGTAGAGTTTGAAGTTTGCACGGCCTGATTTATGGTCGCTGCTCTTGATAGGATAAGGATTCTCCTCGTTCCATGTAGGATCACCGGGTACATCGGTCTGACCGTCGTGAAGAATCGTGTAACGCAGACGAACTTCGTCACCGGCATCAACAAATGCCTTCTCAAGGTTACTTGTAGGCATACCCCAAGACCATCCTGAATCGTTACGTGAACCTACAACGACAGGCAGACGATTACCCAGATTATATGTAAGATTGCTGTTGGTCTGTATTTCAAAGAGACTCTCTTCGCTGTTGTTGTGATCCATGCTCCAAACATCACCGAAGTTGTCGAGCAGGCGATATTCAGGAGTATTGCCTGAATAAGAGCCACGGCAGCACAGATCCTGCAACAGGGCCTCAGCCTCCTTATATTTCTCCTGATAGAGATAAACCTTTGCGAGCAGACCTTTTGCAGCACCGCTTGTGGCACGGCCTAGGTCGTCGCTTGCATATTCAGCCTTCTTGGGAAGGTGAGCAACGGCAAACTTGAGGTCGTTCTCTATGAATGTATAGCACTGTTCCTTTGTAGAACGTGTAATACCCTGAATTTCTGTAGGCATCATCAGACGCTCAACAATAGGCACACCGCCGAAGTATTTAACGAGATCAAAATACTGGAATGCGCGAAGGAATCTTGCCTCAGCCACATAACGGGTACGCAGAGTTGTATCGTTGAACTCAACTGAAGGGATGTTCTGTATTGCTATATTGCAGCGCAAAATACCTTTGTAGCGATACTGCCAGAAGTTCTGGCATGCATTGCCGGCAGTCTGTGTGTTACCTGTATAATGAGCCAAGTCGCGGTATTCGCCCGGATCCTGTGTTGTATTGCCCATCCATTCGTCATCAGTGCACATATCGCTGGCATTATACATCTTATATATCTGCCACCAGTCGTCATACGCCAGACTCTGATAGCATCCGGTAACGATATCCTTGCACTCATCCTCGGTTGTGAAATAATTTTCGAGATCCTGCTGTCCACGCAACGGCTCATCGAGGAAATCTGAGCACGAAGCTGTACCAAAAGCAATCACTCCGGCCAACATAAGGCCTGAAATATATTTTTTCATAATAATATTATCTTTTCGAATAAAGTAAATTCTTATTTTAGAAATTGAGATTCAGTCCAAAGAGGAATGTACGCGGGTTAGGATAACCTGTCCAGTCGATACCTGTCTCAGTGATTCCGTTACCCATTGAAGCTGTTTCAGGGTCAGCACCTGAATAGCCTGTGATTGTGAACAGGTTCTGTACTGAGAATGAGAGACGTGCAGAGAACTTGTTGTCAAACCATTTCTTCGGGAATGTGTAACCAATCTGCAACAGCTTGCAGCGGAAGTAAGAACCGTCCTCAACATAGAAGTCAGAGATACGTGTATAGTTCTGGTTTGAGTCGTTCACTGACAGACGAGGAATCTTGTTGCTTGTGCCTTCGCCGTGCCATGCGTCATTGTATGTACCTGCATAAACGTTCTGTCCTGATGTTCCTGAATAACGTCCCCAGTTGGTGTTGAAGATGTCATTGCCGATAGTTCCATAGAAGTTGGCTACGAGGTCGAATCCTTTCCATGCTGCGTTAACGTTGAATCCGAGCATCAGGTCCGGCCAAGGATTACCGATGAATGTCTTATCCTGATCGTTGATAACACCGTCGTGGTTGAGGTCTACGAAGCGGATGTCACCGGGCTTTGCGTTGGGCTGAAGCAGCTGTCCGTGCTCACCTGTATAAGAAGTAACCTCTGTCTGATTCTGGAACAGTCCGTCTGTCTTGTATCCGTAGAAGAGGCTCAGCTCATGGCCTTCCTCGTTGCGCACGATATAGTCGCCGTTATAGCTTCCTGTCCAGATAGGCTGACCGAGGAATTTCTCTGCCTTGTTCTTAATCTGTGACATATTGAGTCCCAGTCCGTAAGAGAAGTCACCGATATTGTCGTTCCAGTTTACGCTGAATTCCCATCCATGAGAGCTGATACTACCAATGTTCTGCCACATCTGTGAGTTCCAGTTCATGTATCCGAGGATAAGCAGCTGGTCTGCATTCATAAGCATGTCGTGAGATTTCTTCTGGAAATAGTCGGCTGTAATCTTCAGGCGGCTGTCAAGAAGAGTCATGTCAACACCTACGTTCCAGTCTTCAACGGTCTCCCATTTAAGAGCCTGGTTACCTATTGAGCTTACCATTGTACCTGTTACACGGTCGGCATTAGGACCGAAAACATAGTCGGCAGCACCGATAGAGCTGATGTATGCAGAGCTGTTGATGTTCTGGTTACCAACCATACCCCAGCCGGCACGGATCTTCAAGTCGTCAAAGAATTTCTGATTCTTCATGAACGGTTCTGAAGTTACACGCCATGCACCTGATACAGCAGGGAATGTAGCATACTGATTGTCCTTAGAGAACTTAGAAGAACCGTCGACACGTACTGAAGCTGTCAGATAGTAGCGCTCCTTGTAGTTATACATAACACGTGCAAGGTAAGATATGAGTGAAGAATAAGAGTCTGTACCGTAAGCCTTCATATTGTCAGTACCTGCGCTCGGATATCTCATTTCGTCAACGTTTGAAGGTATCTTCTCTGCATAGGCACTTGCCCAGTAGTCCTGGAAACGCTCCATTGTGTAACCTCCCATGATGTTGATGTTGTGATCCTTAGCGATGTTGGTCATGTAGGTTATGGTGTTTGTCCAGTTCCAGTCAACCCAGTTTTCCATTTTGCGCTCAGAACTGTTGTTTGCGTTCTGCTCGAGGTTGTCGATGAAGAAGTCAACATTATAAGTGTCGGTAATTCTGAAGCGTGCGTTCATACCGAACTGTGAGCGTATTGTAAGTCCCTTTATAGGAGTGATGCTTACGTAAGGAGTGGCGAGCAGGCCGTATTCGTCTGCGCCTGAGTCAAGACGATACATATTGGCAACCGGGTTCCATGTCTGGTTGTTGTTAGAGCGTGCGTAGTTGCTGTAAGGATTACTTGTCCATTCGCTTTCGGGCTTGTAAACCGGAGTTGTCGGGTCCATAGCCATGGCGTCGCCGATAAGAGAAGGAGTATTGTCCCAGTTCTCATAACGGGGTGTGAAGTCGATACCGGCTTTAACAACCTTGTTGAAGTTGTACTCCATGCTGAAACGTGCAGAAAGTTTCTGCCACTGGCCAACTTTATACTGTGAGTTCTGACGGTAGTAACCGATGTTTGCGCTGTAAATCAGCTTGTCGTTACCGCCTGAGAAACCGAAGTCGTAGTTCTGCTGAAGGGCTACAGAGTTCATTATCTCGTCCCACCAGTCAGTGCCCTGTGCGTCTGTAATATTCTCAATGCCATTGTATGTAGGTACGTTGCCGTCGTTGATGTAGCGTGCCTTGAACACCTGCTCATACTCTGCTGCTCCTGCCATGTTAGGCTTGTTGAGAGTCTGCAGACCAACTGTTGCGCTGGCAGTAAACTTAGTGCCGCCCTTCTTTCCTTTCTTTGTTGTGATAAGGATAACACCATTAGAACCACGTGTACCATAGATAGCTGCAGCCGAAGCATCCTTGAGCACCTGCATGCTCTCGATGTCGTTCTGGTTGAGGAAGTTGATGTTTGTGCCGACAGGCATTCCGTCAACTACATACAGAGGGTCTGAACCATTGACTGTAGACACACCGCGGATTATTACTCGTGGAGAAGAACCTGGTGAACCTGTATTCTGAATCTGTACACCGGTCACCTGGCCCTGCAGGGCATTCATAACGTTACCTGTAGAAAGTTTCTCAAGGTCCTCACCCTTAACGGCAGAGATACTGCTGGTGAGGTCGCTCTTCTTAACAGAACCGTAACCGATGACAACCACCTCGTTAAGGTCTGAAGCCATATCCCTTAACGTTACGTTAATCACTTTGCGTCCGTTAACCTTAATAGTCTGTTTCTCGTATCCAATCATCGAGAACTCGAGAGTTGCGTCCGCTTTGGCGTTGATAGTATAGTTTCCGTCCAAATCGGTTATTGCGCCACCTGAGACACCGGCAACCCTGACAGTAACACCGATGAGCGGCAGCTTATCGGAACTTGACGTTACGTTTCCGGTAATTTTTACGTCCTGGGCGCAGACGATTATGGCAAATAGGGATGCCATAATGGATAATAAATATTTTTTCATCTTTGTTGATAATTCTGGTTAATGATTAATTGATTGGGTAAAATCTTGAACGCAGGAGGTGTGTATCGAACTCAAAGCGATATTTGCCCGAAGTCTTCACCGTAACCTTGCTCATGTTGTTTCCTCCGTTGCGTGTGTTATACTCGTTTTCGCCCGAGTCTTCCTCGCCGTCACCCGGATTCTCAAATCTCCAGTATGGCTCCGGCCACCAGCTTGAAGCCGACTTAGGAGTTATTGTAAACTCTATCTCGGTACCTGCTGTAAGATTCATCTCGGCATAGAAGCGATAAGGATTGCTTGCGTCAGGTGTGAGGAGATACGGATCTGATGTAGACCAGTTGCCGACACCGGGCAGTCCTGCTCCGGCAAGACTCAGCTCGTAAGGCTGCTCTATACCATTCTCAGTGAACATCTGTCCCTGCGGGAACGGCTCGTCTGTCGGGGTGTATGTCTTGACGCTGTACTCGCCTGTCTGTATGTTGAAGTCGATTTCATAGTAAGCCACTTCGTTGAGCACGATAGGCTGTGCCACTGAAACATCGTTGGTTATCAGGCCTGTAGTAGGATTAACACCAAACTTGACAGGTGCGAACGCTGTCTTCTGAGGTATGAACCATATCTCGGTTCCAGGTTTCTGGTTGTAGTAACGTGCCACATAATAATACTCCTCGGGATGGTCGATGAGCATAGGAACACCGAAGAGGTCGCTTGTGAGCTGCGATTCGTCTGTAACGTCAGCGAGATACATCTTTGGATAATCGGCTGAAACTGTTACCACGCTCTGCACTACGGTCTTGTTGTCGAACTGGTCGCAGAGGGTTATCGACATGTCGTAAGACTTGTTTGTTCCGGGCAGGTCGTAAACCTTTGACAGTGTGTACTCCTTGACATCGCCTGTAACAATGCTGTCGGCAATGCTCAGGTCAGGAATTGCCACCTTGATATATTCCAGTCCCTTGTTGTCGGTAACTGTATAGTCAAGATGCAGCTGCGGCTTGTCCAAAGGCACTGTTATTGATGACGGGAATGCCACTGTAAACTCTGGAGCGGTGAAGTCGCCGTCAGGAGTGATGAGCATTGTGGTTTCTGACTTGTTGCCCACAACGTCTTCAACCGATACGTTAAGAGTGAGCTTCATGTCTTCTGTCCAATCAGCCGGAGCGTCGTAAGAGTAACTCAAGTCGTAGTTTGTTATAAGAGAATCGTTATAAATCTCCAACAGGTCGATGGTCTTATCGAGATACATGTCGCTGTTCTGCAACGTTATGCTCTTAATACCATCGTTGTCAGTAATTTTACCTTTAATAGTAAACTCAGAACCAATCTCAACCCTGAGATGGTCGGTGTCAAGTGAAATGACAGGCTGGCCGTTGTCTACTGCGGTGAAATCATCTTCATCGCTACACGACTGCAGCGAAAAGCCCGCCAACGCCGCTATTATCCATAGTGGCGCTTGTCTGCGTAACATCTTAATAAATTGTTTCATCTTCATTGTTTAAGGTTTTTTTATGTTATTAACAGTTATTTTCGGTAAAGTGCGGCAAAAGTAATAAAAACAGTGCAGGACAGGATATAAAAATCATTCACCATAGCGTCACAAATACGTCATAAACGATATATATACGCAAAATGAAAGATTTTTAAACGTTTTTATGTTAAATCCGTGCTAACATTTTTTCAGTATGATTTATAACGATTATTCATATTTTTTCATATATTTGCACTATTATTTGTATTAATAAAAATCAATAGAGACAAATATCACCGACATTAGACGCACACATGTTTACTATATATCATGAAAAAGATACACCTGATTACACTATTTCTGATTTTTATATTCAATTTGTCTTACGCCAACATCAGCGTTAAGAATCTGGGAATGGCCAACGGCCTTTCGTGCGACTATGTGTCTGAGATGGCTAAAGACAAATTCGGATTTATATGGGTGGCAACCGAGGAGGGACTCAACCGTTTTGACGGGCTGGGCTTCTTTACATTATATAAAGGTAACCGGGGATACGGCATAACGGGCAACGAACTTAACTGTCTGCTCGACGACACTACCGAACCTATAATGTGGATCGGCACGCAGCGCTCTGGACTTAACGCGTATAACTACATCACGGGCGAGTTTACATATTATCTGCACGACGATAACAATGCCAACAGCATAAGCACCAACGATGTAACCGACCTGAAGAATGCCGCCGACGGAAATATATGGGTGGCAACATATTGGCAGGGCATCAACCTCTTTGACAAAAAGTCGAAGCGGTTTATCCATTATAACACGGGCAACACCAAGGGACTGCCGGACAACAGCGTGTGGTGCGTGCTCGACGACGGCAAAGGCAGACTGTATGTAGGTCATGTGCGGTCGGGACTGTCGGTCATCAACCTGCGAAATCACACGGCTGTGAACTATAGATATATGCCGGGCAAGCCCAACTCTATTTCGGGCAACGACATAAGATGCATCTACCGCGACAGGGCCGGCAGAATATGGATTGGAACAGACCACGGACTCGACCTGTTCAACTCGGAGGACGGAAAGTTCTATCACATGACCGACAACGGCAAGCTTAACTTGAGGGTGTTCGACATAAAGGAACTTTCAGACGGCAAGCTGTGGGTGGCAACCGAACAGGGCGGAATAGCCGTAATCGACTATTACACGCTGAGTTTCGCGGCCGACGGAACGCAGAGCGCGCCTGTTACATATCTTGTAAAGGGCTTCGGACGAATCAGCGGCAACACCGTGCGCAGCATCATCGAAGACAAATACAAGAATATATGGCTCGGCCTTTACGGCGAGGGCGTCGACTTTTTGACATTCAGGCACACGGCGTTCATGCAGATTACCAATACTCCGTTCACCACCCCGTTCAGCCTTACCAACAAGACCGTACTCGGATTGTGCATCGACGACAAGGACAACATTTATGCCGGCACCAACGGCGAGGGCATCAATGTGTTCAACCCCGAAAAGGAGCGCGTAGGCACCATGCTGTCTGACATAGGCGTAACGGTGCAGGCCGCCTACCGCGACTCACGCGGACGACTGTGGTTCGGAAGTTTCAACAACGGGGCTTATCTGTATACAGGCGGAAGCATGAGGCACGTCACGGCAATAGGCGTCAACGAAGACGTGAGGGCGTTCTTTGAAGACGGCAACGGCCATATGTGGATAAGCACAAGCCATGGTCTGTATGTTACCGACAGCAATGGATCTAAAGCCATAAAACACTATAATGTGCCGGGCAACCTTGTAAGGGCGGCAATGACCGACGCAAGGGGCAACGTATGGGTGGGCACCTTCGGCAACGGACTGCTGCTGTATTCGCCCGGGATGAAACTGATTAAGTCGTTCAAGACCGAAAACGGATTTCCGTCAAACACTGTCAATCAGATTATAGCCGACTCTGACGGAAGTATATGGGTGTGCACCGCTGAAGGACTGGTTCATTTCGGCAAAGGCTCCAGCCGCTACACCGTCTACAACAAGGGCAACAATCTTGACAACACTCATATACGTGCCGCCGTGCAGGACAGACAGGGCAACATCTGGGTTAGCACCAACAAGGGCATAAGCTGCAAGCGCAAGGGCGAGGAGGTGTTCCTTAACTGGAACTACAAGGAAAACATTCCTACGGGCAACTTCACGTCGGGATGCGTTGCCGAGGGCCGCGACGGCACAATATATTTCGGCTCTAACAATGGTCTGTGCTATTTCAACCCAAGGTATGTGCTTGAACCCAAAATATCTCCACAGCCGGCAATAACGCGCCTGACGATATACGACGCCGCCAACAAGCGCGACAGCATTGCGTCGGTGATAGGCATAAGCCACATAACGCTTGACTACACACAGAACACGTTTACCGTGGGATTCAGCTCTCAGGACTTCTCTATTCAGGACAAGGTGGAGTTTTCGTATAAGCTGAAAAGCATGCAGGGCGACTGGGTTACAACTCAGCAGGATGAGGTTACGTTCCACAACGTGCCGCCCGGCAAATACAAACTTCAGCTGCGCAGCCGCCTGCACAACCAGCAATGGAGCAAGCAGATTGCGGAGATTATAGTGGAAATCGACCCGCCGCTGTGGCTCACATGGTGGGCAAAGACTATCTATGCCATCTGCGCCCTTGCCATAGTATGGTTTCTCATACGCCTGTACAACCGCGACATGCGCCTGCGCTATCTTTACGAGGCCGACAAGAAGAATCTCGACAACGAGATGAAGCTCAACAACGAGCGCATGACGTTCTACACCAACATAACTCACGAGCTGCGCACGCCGCTCACGCTGATAATAAGTCCGCTGGAGGAGATTGTCGCCGACAAATCGCTGCGCGACGCTACGAGAAAGAGCATAGAACTGGTGCGCAAGAACGCCAAGCGGCTTAACGAACTGGTGGACAAGCTGCTCGAATTCCGCAAGATGGACAGCGGCAACAGGCATCTGCTTGTGGGTCGTGCCAACATCGTAGCCGTTATCAAGGAGATGTGGCGCAAATACAGCGAACTTAACAACAATGACAAGGTGGATATTGTGTTTAACGCCTCGCAGGAGATTATCAACGTGTATTTCGACCGTGAGGTTATAGGCATAATAATAGACAACCTGATGTCGAATGCGATAAAATACACCGATAGCGGACGCATCACCATGAGCGTATCGCTCGTCAAGGGCAACGGCAACGGGGATATTCTCGAAATATCGGTTGCCGACACCGGCTACGGAATATCACCGCAGGCTCTGCCCCATATCTTTGAGCGATACTATCAGGAGCGCGGCCCTCATCAGGCATCGGGAACGGGCATCGGACTCGCCCTCGTTAAGAATATGGTGTCTCTGCACGAAGGCACCATCGACGTACAGAGCAAGGCGGGCAAGGGCAGCACATTCACCGTAAGACTCAAAGCCGACAATCAATACGACAAGGCGCAGCGGCGCGACACCACTGAAACAAGCCAGCCCGAGACTGTTGCAGAAGACAGCGGCACGGAGGGCAACGACGGCATAAAGCATAAGATTATGCTCATTGTGGAGGACAACCACGATATATGCCAATACATAGCCGACTCGTTCAGCAACGAGTTCAGCATCGTTACTGCCGAAAACGGAAAAGACGGACTGAAGGCTGCATTCAAGTATGTTCCCGACATCATCATAAGCGACATCATGATGCCCTACATGAGCGGAACTGAGATGTGCAGGCTGCTGAAGACCGACATACGCACCAACCACATACCCATAATACTGCTCACGGCAAAAGGCTCTACAGAGTCGAAGGAGGAGGGCTATGAGTCGGGTGCCGACTCGTTCATAACCAAACCTTTTGTGCGTTCGCTCATAGCGAGCCGTGTGGCTAACCTGCTGCGACAGCGCGAACTGCTCGCACAGGCATACAAGGCACCGGCAGCCGACAGCAGCGCGGAGGACATGAACAAGAAACGGCAGATGCTGCGCAACGCCATGGACAAGGCTGACAGGGATTTTCTTAACAGCATTGACGGGCACATAAAGAAGCGCATCAGCAGCGACAAGATTGACATCAACTATCTGGCTGAATGTATGAACATAAGTGCCAGCACGCTTTACCGCAAGATGAAGTCGCTCACGGGACTGTCTGCCAACGAGTATATACGCAAGTTCAAGATGACTTATGCCGAACATCTGCTGCTCGAAGGCAAATTCACCATCAAGGAAATCGGATTCATGGTGGGCATGAGCACCGTGGCTTACTTCCGCAAATGCTTTAAGGATGAGTTTGGCGAAACGCCGTCTGAATATCTCAAAAGGGTAAAGGGCACTGAATGTAGCGACGCCGAGCAGTGACATTTGCCCCCGGCATCGGTACATTAAGGATGTTTCGGCGGCATGCAGTGATAAAGTGATATTATTTTTGTAAAAAACTCATCACTCGTCACATTGGTATGTAACGCTCTGATAATCAGCCGATTATTGTGTGATGAGTTTAATTTCATACTCATCACATAAACACGTTTTAGCTCATAAATGCCTGTTTTGTCCTGATTCAAGTTGACCGAAATGCCGGATGTGATAAGTTCAGAAAGCAACTCATCACACTGCAACACGCTGAATATCAAAAAGTTATATGGCGATGTGACGAGTGACGAGTTATTAACAAAACTATTTTTGTTTTTACCCCAATCGGGATATTAATACAAAAGGTATGCTTTTGCATGATGAAAGATGCCCTTTCGCAGTGCAAAAGCATACCTTTTACAATGTGATTTGCCGTGTTTTACATCAGTGACTTTCACAATATCTTGCCATCTCGCATGCTGCAAGCAGGAAAGCACCTACACCAAAGTCGGCTGTCGACTCCGCGCTGACCACCTGTCCGGGTATGGCGCGTTCGCCTATTGGCTGAACATAACCTATGGAACCGTCAGCCTGAAGGGCAACCTCCGACAGATATTTCCAGCCCTTCAGGGCAACGGGAGCGTAAGTCTTGGCATCGAGCATGCCGTTGTTTATGCCCCACAGCAGCGCATAGGTAAAGAATGCGGTGCCGCTTGTCTCACATCCCGGAGCAAAGTCGGCATCGAGCATGCTGCGCGTCCAGTAGCCGCCGTCCTGCTGACATTTTGCCACAGCCTCAGCCATAGCCTTATAGCGGTTGATATATGCCTGACGGTGGGCATTGTCCTCGGGAAGGTCCTGAAGCACCTTGGCAAGCGCTGCCAGCACCCATCCGTTGCCGCGCGCCCAAAAGTCCTTTTTGCCTGAGTTGGTTTTGTGCTTAGGATAGATGTATTTGGCGTCGCGGTAATACAGACGCGAGTCGGCATCGTACATCAAATTGTCGGCATAGGTCCAGTATTCGTAAAGTTTGTCAAGATACAGCGTGTTGCCGGTTATCTTATATAGCTTTGTCATCACCGGCATAACCATATACAGGCCGTCTGCCCACCACCAATAGTCGTTGTTCTTTGTCGACATCTCATACTCCATAACCTGGCGCGCACGGGCTATCTTTGCCTCGTCGGGCTTGGCTGTATAAAGGTCGGCATAAGTCTGAAAGCACACCTGCCAGTCGCCGAAGAGCACATAGTCGTCGGTCTCGCCGTAGCTGTATTTCCATTTCGACGGGTCGTTGCCGCACGCCCCCATCCATTTGTTGTGCTCTGCCCACTTCTCCGAGTAGTCATAGTAAGCCTTGTTTCCGGTGAGTTTCCATGCCTCCATGTTGCCCGTATGGTAGGCGGCGTTATGCCAGAATGCCGTACCGGGGTCTGTGTGATTCTTCTGCCAGTGGCTGTTCACCTTGTCTATTGTCTTTATCACCTTGTCGGCCTTGCTTCCTGCCAGCGCAGGCAATGCAGCAGCCAAAAGGACTCCTGCAAATATAAAACGGTTTATTAATTTCATAATCAATGTTCTTATAAGTTTTGTCTGATATTATGTTATTGTGCGCCGATATGCTTCAGGCGCTTATATCATTGAGCTATGCTTTTACAGTTTATCGCAGCTTGACGTCAAGCACCGACACCGGCTGCGGATCCATGTCCGACAGGCGCTCGCCGTCGCCCTGCCCCACCCGCTGCACAAACACGCTGAGCCTGCTGCTGTCTGTCCAAAGACAGGTGTCGAAAGTAGGCTCCCATGCGTCAACCGGGAAATCAGTAAGGTCGGCAACCGATGTCTTGCCGCCGTTGCGGGTGTCAACTTCATACATCGACACGCGACTGCCGCGCTCAACGTCGCGGAAAAGTATGTATGCCTTATGACCGTCGACCAATATGCGCGGACGTGATATGGGTATCATTTTTGTGCCTCCCCCACTGAGCGAGAACGGCGTAGTGCGGTCTGACACGCAGCGGCAGTGCCACTTCTTGCCGTCGTTCCACACCATGCGGTATTGCGGCACGCTGTCGTTACTCTCACGCCAGTAAGTAGAGATATAAGGATGTCCGTCGGCATCGGCTGCCATTCCAGTCTGATTTATCAGTTCCGACTTCTGCGGTATGCGCCATGCGTATTCGGCATTGGTTGCCGTTATCGGCAAAGAATATTTGCTGCCGTCCGACTTCTCCCAAGTTTTACCGCCGTCGCGCGAACGTGCATAGCATATATCATGGTTAGTCTCCACGCCCCATGTCTCACGCCACACCCACGACAGATGTATCGTTCCTTCCTTGTCGGTGCAGAGCTGCCAATAGGCGCTGCGCTTGTCTTCGCCGTCTATGAGCACGTCGTGCAGACGGCTCCACGTGCGGGTCTTAAGGTCGTAACGGTTCATTACGAGATTGCCCCTGCCCGAACGGCCCGACCTGTAGACAAACAGCAGGCTGCCGTCGGCAAGGCGATAAAATTCGGGATAGGTGACGCTCAACTCGTCTATGCCTGTCATAGGCTCAAGCGGCCCCAGTTCGAGCGAACCAGGCGCAACGCTCCGGCAATAGTTGAGCGGCACGTCATGATGATTGAACGCAGCGTGCAGATAGCCGTCGCCGTCGACCATTATGCTTATCACGTTGTGCGCGTCGGCAACATTGCCCTTATACTGCGAACGCCTGACAGTCCATTTGTCTGTTCCAAGGCGGCGTTTGGCTATGGTGAGCCAGCCTTCGGCATCATAATACGAAACATACTGCTGCTTGCCGAAGGTTACTATCGAACTGTTGCGGAACACGGCAGCGTTGACCGACGTGGCACTATATCCCACCCCTACGTCAGAGAGCTTTGTGTCAACGTGAATGTTGTCGGCAGCCGTAACGTAGGCACACCACATCAGCGACGCCGCGGCAACAGCCGTTATATGTCTGATAAGATTCATGTTCTGAGCAAAAATTATTCGTAATACGCGTGGTCTTTAGGAAAGTCCTTGCCCTCCCATGCCTTCTTTGAAGTCCAGTCTTGCGGAGCGTCGGTCCAGAACGGAGCATCGGCAGCGAGACCGAGAGGCAGGAATGCCAGCGAAGCCATATACAGACTGCCGTTGTTGGTGTACCAGTCGGATATGTTTGGCTGACTGCCGTTAAATCCGAGTGTGAGGAATCCGCCCTTGTTGAAGTTGCGGTCGTCGCCGAACATGCGCTTTATAACGGCAGTCATGGCTGCTCTTACCTGTCCTGCGGGCAGTTCCTTCGGCAGCCATCCGCGCCATGAGAGCAGCGCGAGCGGCTGCAGAGTGCCTGTGCGGTAAGTTATTGAGCGGCCGAAAACAGGCAGAGTGCCCTCGGGAGAGACGAATCGCTCAAGAATGACGCCGAAGCGCTGCATACGTTTCAGCGCGCTCTGGAAAGTGCATCCGGGAGCATTCCATATCTTGTTCTTGCCGCCGTCGGTAAACACCTCGAGGCACTCTACGTACATGGGGTGAAGAACATAGCTGCTGTAATAGTCGAAGGCGAAGTCGGGACCGTCGCAATACCAGCCGTCGCCGCCATACCATTCGTTGACCTTGCGCAGGGCTGAAACAATGCGGTAAGTGTCGCTCTGTGCCCCTGCCTTCTTCAAGAAACATTCAACAGTGGCCGAGAACAGCAGCCAGTTGGTGTAAGGAGGGTCTACACGGCGCAGCTGTGTGAACTCTTTTATATAACGCTGCTTTGTTACAGAGTCGAGCGGCACCCACAGGGCATCATATCCGCGGAGAAAGCTCTCTGCAAGATATGCCGCGTCGACAAGAGTCTGACCTTCTTCACGCCACAGCAGATAGTCGGGACTCTCAGGGTCTACGGCGTTGGCATAGCTCTTCAGCGCCCACTCGCGCAACTGCTTGCGCTGACGGCCTTCGGCAGTGTCATCGTCGGGCAGCGAAAGCCACGGAGCAAGACCTGCCATAAGTCGGCCGAAACACTCCATATATGCCACCTTGCGGTTGCGTCCGTCCCATGTCGGACTAAGTTCCAGCTGCATGTTCTTCTGCAGTTCGCCGCGACTCATATTGCTGAGCACCGGCTCTGCCATCTTATAAAGTACTCCACACCAAAATTCTCTGTCAGAAGGTGTTTTCGCCTTGTTGGTTCCGGCGAACACCATGCCCGTTGCCATCATCAGCACCACAAGCATGGTTGACATTCTTTTATTTAGGTTCATAGTGTTAATTTATTTTTGTTATTTCCATGTTATCGTATTAAGCAAAATCCGTCTATATTTATCATCATGACAGGCTCTGAACATATTGCTTTGGCGTCATCTTCATCTTGCGCTTAAACATCTCGCGGAAGTTCTTCACATCGTTGAAGCCACAGCGATAGCTCACCTTGTCAACGTTGACGGCGCCCTCCTTAAACATCTGCACAGCCTTGTAGATTTTGTATTCGTTGATAAACTCGATAAGCGACATACCTGTCATTGCCTTTATCTTTTTATAAAGAGACGAATGACTCATGGCGAGCTTGTCAGCGAGGAAATCCACGCTGAAATCTTCGTTGGTAAGATTGTCGTCTATTATCTCGCGGCATCTGAGCAGGAATATCTGCTCTTCCTTGTTATACGACTTCTTGTCTACAGCAAGCTGACCAGTAACATCGGCGGCATCCGACTGTGCCACAAGGCGGTCAATACGCATACGCAGATATTTCAGCGATATGGGCTTGGTGACATAAGCGTCAACACCATTGTCGAAAGCCTCAATCATTGCCTCTTCCGAGGTTTTGGCCGTGAATATCACAATCTTTATCAACTGGAGTTTCTTGTCGTTCTTCAGCGTCTTCAGTATCTCCATTCCATCCATATTTGGCAGCATGAGGTCGCAAAGCACTATGTCAGGCAGCATTTTGCGGGCAATATCGAGTCCGGTCTCGCCGTCGTAAGCCTTATATATCTTGAAATCAGCCGACAGACTGCGTTCAAGCAGGTTCACTGTCTCGCGCTCGTCATCAATGATGAGTATCGAGTGCAGCGCAGTAGGATTCTTCGGTATTTCCACTTTAACAGAGCCACTGCCTTTTTCCACGACAGGTTCTTTAATCTGTTCAGGCTCAGCCACATCCACCTTGACCGCCTTCACTGAAACTTTGGCTTCATCGGTGTATTCATCAAGTCTCTTAGGAATATTGAATGTAAAGGCTGCTCCATGTTCCGGCTCGCTCTCAACACGTATCACTCCGCCATGAAGTTCAACGAGCTGTTTTACAAACGACAGTCCTACGCCATCGCCCGCGCTCTGCTTCTGTCCGCGCTCCGTGCGGAAGAAATCTTCAAATACGGCGGTCTGCATCTCCTTCAATATGCCTATGCCGTTGTCCTTGACAGTTATGATAACGTCTTGCGGAGAGTCGCTGACCGTAAGGGTTACACGACCGCCCTCCTTTGTGTACTTGTATGCGTTGGTAATAAGATTTGACATAATAATGTCTAACTTCTCTTTATCAAACCGCGCCATAATGGATGCCTTATGATGCACAAAAGTGAAGGTTATGTCTTTATACTCGCACAAAGCGGTGTAATCGTCGATGTGTTCCCGGCAGAACTTTATCACGTCATCTTTCTCCAACTGCAGCTTTAGCTTGCCCGAATCCATCTTGCGTATGTCGAGCACGCTCGTCACTATGCGGTTGAGCTTCGATGCACTGCGATACATCATCTGAAGATAGGACAAAGGAACGCCGGCTACAGACTTACCCTTACTCATGAGTTCCTCAAGCTGTCCCATAATAAGGAATACAGGAGTGCGCAGTTCATGGGTTACGTTGGTATAGAAATTCAGCTTCGACTCTGAAAGTTTCTTTGTGGCGTCTTTCTCAATCTCACTGATGCGCATACGCTGCTTTATGTTCTGTGTCTTGATGTAAAAATAAACAACTCCGGCAACAACAGCCACTATCAGCACGAGCCAGAGAATCATTGCCCACAGAGTGCGCCACCAAGGCGGCGTAACGGTTATATCGAGCACCGAAGGCTTGCCCCATTTTCCTGTAGCATCAATGCAGCGCACATACAGTTTGTATTTGCCGGGAGGCACATTGGTGTAAGACACCTCGCGACTTGACCCTAAATCGCGCCAATCGGTTTCAAGGCCTTCAAGTCTGCACGAGAAACGTACACTCTCAGGGGTGCGCAGCTCCGGAACAGCAAAACGTACAGTGAAGAAGTTCTCATTGTAGCGAAGTTTTATGTTGTTGTCGCTGCAATATAAATTTATCTTTTCATGCCCTCCGACAAGCAGTCCCAGCTCCATAAAGTCGACGTTAAAGAACATCTTCGACTGCTGTACCTTTGCCGGACTGAAAAACAGCATGCCGTTGATTGTACCGAAATAGACATTGCCGTCATATATCGTAGCCGCCGAATAAGTAAACGTGGTGGGTATATCTGACATTTCGTCGTATCTGACAAACGTTCCCGACTTAGGGTCGTGACAGAACAGTCCGCCGCCGTTGGTGCCTATCCACATGTATCCGCGGCCGTCTTCAACTATTGATGTTACCGAGGAATATGTCAGACCGTCTTCTGTGCCGTATTTCACAAGTTCTCCGGTCTTCAGATCCATAGAATAGAAACCTATGTTCTCGGCAGTAAACCACATACGGCTGCCTTTCTTGTCGACATATACATATTTGATGTTGTCAACAGGCAGACTGAAACGGCCCTTGCCATGATGCGAATAGCGTTCAGCAACCTTCATGGTGCGCTTGTCTATCTTATAGATGCCGTATATATTTGATGACACCCATACATAATGTCCGTGCCCGGTTATGGCACTGAACTTGGCATCGGGAAGTCCGCTTACACGTATATATTTGCGTTTACTTTTATTAAAGACATAAAGTCGCGGACCTGCTACCCACACATTGCCGGCTCCGTCATCATACAGACACCACACATTGTCCTTGTTGCCACCGACGCCCGGCATTGGCCATGACGTGAATTTACCTGACGAAAGCGAATATTGAACAAGTCCCTTGGTATATACGGCGAGCCACAGATTGTCGGCATCTTTAACCATCGACACAACATTGTCGCCTGCTATCCCGCTGTTATCTGTACTGAGCCTTGTCAAAGAATGCGTCTTGCGGTTATATATGTCAAGTCCGCCACCGTCAAGACCTATATAGATCTTTTCGTCAGCAGGCACTATTGAGGTTACTATATTAAAGCTGAGCTTGCCATTGTCCTTATTGAACAATGTGAACAGACTGCTTTCGCCGGTGTAATGGTTAAGACCGGAACGATAAGTCCCCACCCAAAAGTCGCCAACACGGTCGACAAAAAGAGAATAGACCACATTGCCGCTCATGACGCTTGTAGTAGTGTTATACACATTAACCCTGCCGTTGCGCCACAGCTCTACGCCATGTCCGTCAGTGCCGAACAAGGTGCCTCCCTTGAACGGGATAGCACAAGTAAGGTCTTTTGGCGAATACACCGTGCTGCGTGTTATTGAGTTGCGGCTTACGGTAAATGCTGCCGAGGCAAAGCCAAGTCCGCTGCCTACATAGGCTGTATGGTTATAGGGTATGTATGATATGTTGAGTTTCTCAAGCGGACCGCCAGACTTGTAAGGGCAGAACGCAACCACGCTGCCGCCTGACGTAAGCATGCGTATCCCGTCAGCACAGGCAGCCAACAGCATATCGCCTTCATACCGACAAAGAGAATATGCCCTGAAATTACGTGCAACACGCCTGAACGTGCATATATCGCCACTGCGGTTAGCGTAAAGTCCGCCCGATGCGTCGGCATAGAATGTTCTGCCGGCTACGCTGACAACAGACTGTATGCTCTGAGAAATGCGACTACGGCGTGCGCCTTCTTCATAAAAGCAATGAACAAACTTACCGGTAGAGAACGAATATAAATCCAAACATGAGTTAGTGCCGGCAAATATTCCTGCTTTGTCAACGGCAAGGGCATTGACAAAACTTGACGACAACGAGGTGTCGTCGTCAGGATTGTGTCTGAATGTAGTAAACGTAACACCGTCATAGCGGCACATTCCGTTTGAAGTGCCAAGCCAAATATATCCTCTTGCATCCTGAACTATATCCGTGACAGTATTGTCAGGCAGCCCCATTCTGCTGTCTATCACCCTGAAATATTCGCGTGCAGCAGTCATGGTACAGACAGCTGTCAGCCAAGCGACGACAAACAAGAACTTGAAAATGTCTTTCATAAAAATGTTTTTGCTTTTAGGTGATGATGACAAAAGTACTCAAAATCCTTAAAATATATGTATGTAATCACTATAAAATATTCAAGAAAATTCATAAAGCCGTACTGAGGCGTGCCAAATGTATGGAAACTCACCCCAATACGGACTTTCACGACTTATCGTTCTATATTTTATCTGTTTTTCAACAACGAAGTGATATCCCATTCGTCTGTCCATTTGACCACGGGCACACCGTCGGCAAACGTTATGGGCAGCCATATATAGCGTGCGTCGCTCGGATGCTCGGGGCGCCAAATGTCGGCCATGAACACAAAGTTGTCACCAAGCTGAAGCACATACGTACTCTGACCGCCGAAGGTCTTGTCGGCATCGGGACCTACGCACGGCGTAGGCAACTGCTCCCATGGGCCAAAGATGCTGCTTGCCTTGAACATACGTGCCTTATTGGGTGCCCACCCTGTACATCCGCTGGTTATCATCCAGTAAGTGCCGTTGTGCTTGAATATTGCCGGAGCCTCGTTCTGTCCGCCGGGAGCCACCCTCACATAGCGGCCTGTATGGGCAGTATAGTCGTCGGTTAGCTCGGCTATCTGCAATGTCAGGTTCTCTTCCGACGAATAGATGTGGTATGCCTTGCCGTCGTCGTCAACATAAACGGTCTGGTCGCGTGCCATCTGCCCGCCGTCGTAGTCTCTCCATGTAAGCATGCCCTGCTTGATATATTCCATCCATTCGGGTGTCCACCACTGCAGTTCCGGCTTGCGGTTCATCGCCCCGGTGAGCGCTGCCGTGTCAGGATTGGCAAGGTTTACGGGCCATATACCCGGATTGACGCGACCCGAACGCAAGAAGGTGTAAGGGCCTTCGGGCCTGTCGGCCACAGCCACTCCATAGCGGGCGGCGGCATAGCCTTGTCCTTTCAGTTCAAGATGAAACCACATTACATATTTGCCGGTCTTCTTGTTATAAATCACTTTCGGACGTTCCAGTATACATCCGCGCTCAATGTCGCTGCCCTTGGTGTCGCTAACCTTCAGGGCTACGCCGCGGTAAGTCCAGTGTTCAAGGTCTTTCGACGAATAGCACGTTACACCGACCATTGCCGAACTCGTGGTGTCAGCCTTATGCTCGCCAAACCAATAGAAGGTGTCACCACAGCGAAGCACTCCTCCGCCATGGGCATTTATATGTATGCCGCGGTTATCAGGCCATACCGCACCCGGGCGTATGCCGGCCATAGCGAATTGTGTTGATGACAACAACGCAGCAATAAAAGTCATTACCAATAATATTCTCTTCATATAATATATATTTTTATCGTCGTTAATAAATCCATCTTTTCTGTTTAATAACAGCCGTAAACGTGCTGCATCTTATTATTTCACTTTCCTGTAAATCCTTACATAATCAATTTCATACCTCATCGGCATGGCTGAAGCGTCCACCTTTCCGCCATTATCACCGCCTAAAGCAAGGTTGAGCAGCACATACTGCGGCTTTGTGAAGGGATTGGTATGGTTGCCTATTGTGCCGTTTATGGTCTTTGACAATGGAACCGAATTAAGCAGTTCATCATCAAGATAAAGGTTTATGGCTGTTTCATCCCAGTCCATCCGCCACACATGAAACTTTGATGTCCAGTCTTTGTCCTTCGCAAGGAAATGCGACAAGGGGGTGTGACTGCTGTCCCATTCAGCATCAAACCTGTGGTCGCGTCCCCATGCGGCATTGGCCAATAACGAAGGCTCACCGTCAACGGAATAACACTCCATGATGTCTATCTCGCCGCACGACGGCCACTCCATGCCGCTGCCGAGCGTCCATATAGCCGGCCATGCTCCGTCGCCCACAGGTATGCGCGCCCTGACTTCAAGGCGTCCGTAAAGAAAATCTATTTTGCCGGCTGTGTTAAGCGAAGCCGAGGTATATTCAATATATTCTCTCTTGCTGCGCCAGTCATTGCTTCCTGCCTCGTATCCGGGATTAGGCTTGCGCTCCCTGCGTGCCTCAATAATGAGCTTGCCGTCAGCCTGCCATGCATTATCAGACTGATACCACTGGTCTTCGTTGTTGCGCACAAAGCCATGTTCATAATTCCATACAGCTGTGTCAGGCCGTCCGTCGCGATTGAACTCATCGCTCCACACGAGCTGCCATCCGTCATAACGGTCTGACGCGACTGCATCTGTCTGACATACTAACGGTGAAAGCAATAATGCTAAAACAAATATCTTCATCTTTTCATCTAATTGACTTATACTTACAAACGGCATCATGCCGACTAATATAATTTATCCGCTTTATCTCAATAAGTGTATAAAGTTACGCATGCTGCAATGCCTGTTTGCCACATTCAGAGAAAGAAGGCTACCTGAGCCATTAACAGTTTCAGACAGCCTCCATCAAAGGTTATAATACTAAAAACTAACTTCATTTCGACAGACATCAATATTCAAGAACATCAATGTCTTATTGTCTACATTCAAGCCGTCTGCTTATTTCTCTGCAGGCAGGTCAGGATCTGTAGGCCAATACGGGTTCTGATAGAGCGGGCTCAGTTCAACAGAAGCATGATCGCTTGCAGTGAGCAGGAACTGACGTATAGGCATAGGCTGCAGATAGTGAGCCATGTGCCATGTCAGACCGTTCTTGAAGTCGTTCTGAACCATGTTCCACTCATGCGGACGAACATATTCGCTCAGTTCAGGAGAAGATACAACAGCTGAGGTAGAACCGTCGTTGAGCAAAGTGAAATTACCAACTCCTACGCCGTCGCCATATCCGTCGCCGTCTTTGTCTTCATAATACCAGCCCTCCATCGGAGTGTTGTAGAGGTGCATACCTTCAACATGAACAGGTGTGGTGATGAGCTGGTCAAGAGCGCGCCAGCGCTGCAGATCCATCCAGCGTAGTCCTTCTGCCATAAGCTCGCAGCGGCGCTCACGGCGAATGTTGTAAAGCACTTTGTCACCAAGTTTCGTACCGGCAGAATAAGCACCCCAGTCAGAATTCTCCTGATTCATGTCAGTAGCATCTATTGTTGTCTGCGGGTCAGCGGCAGCGCCTGTAAATCCGGCAGCCGTGCGCACAGCCTTCCAGTAAGGCAGAATGTCGCCGAGGTTATTTGTAAGCAGATACTGAGCCTCCATATAGTTGAGCAGAGCCTCTGTTGCACGGAACACCTCGCAGGCATTGGTACAAGAACCGTTATCGGCCTCAGCACCGTCAAACATACCACCCTTTCTAAGAGCGTAACCTGTAGGATAGCCATTCTCGGCATCGCCACGTGCTGCCAAGTAAGGTTTAGGCTCAATGTCAACTTCGTGGTCGCCTTCGCCTACATTCTTGAACACGTTAACCTGTCCGGGCACCTTCAGGAAGATGGTAAGACGCGGGTCGCGGTTAGTAGCAACGTCGGCAATAGTCTGGTCGCTGTATTTATATGCTGAGTTGTAGATAGGCTTTCCGTCAGCCATCAGGAAGTTCTCAACGAAGCCACGTGTAAGACCTATACCATAGTTACCTTTCTGGGTAACAACCTCAATGTCGTTGACAACACCGAGTGAGCGGTTATATTCACGCCACAGCAACACTTCCTTTATGCCAGACATGTTGTTATTGCCCCAAATGCTGAAATAAGGATTCTCAGGATCGGTTGCTGACTGAGGAATCTTTCCAGTGTTGACACGGAGAGAACCCATGTACTTGTCAGCAACTTCCTTGGCTGATTTGGCAGCTATATCGAGGAAGTAGTTTGACTCAGCTTCTACAGAGCCTGTAGGATACTGATAATTTGCGTTGTAATCCTTTGCTGCTCCCGGCCATCCCGGTCCGTTTGGAACGAAAGGAGTGCCTGCGAAGTATTTAAGGAAAGTTCCCTCATACAGGGCAACACGCGACTTAAACAGATTAACAGCATCGGGAGTGATACGTGTTGTTGCGTATGTTCCCTGCGGCTGCATAAGAGTCAGGGCAGAGTCAAGAGAGTTTACGATGAAACGTGCAACCTCGTTGCGCGGCATACGCTTGCTGGCAGCCACGAGTTCGGCCTCGTCGTCAGGCAGAGCCTGCCACAGGATAGGAAGGTCGCCCCACTTCTGCAACATATCGAAGTAGCAATATGAGCGGAGGAAATACAAGTCACCGATAAAGTTGTTCAGCTTATTCTGATCGCCCGTAATGGTACCGGCGTCTCTTTTCTCAATAATAGTTCTGAGCTGATAGTTGATGTTACGGATGTTTGTCCATGACCAGTTGCCGTTGGTTGTAGAAGTCAGCCACAGGCCTGTGCCATATTTTCCGTCAGGATTCCAGTCAGCCTGGTTATCCGTTTCATTGTCATTTCCGTAAGTACCATAGCTCCAGTTGCCGTGAGTAATCATAACAGTATAGAACCAGTCAACGGCTGCCTGAACCTGAGTCACGTCAGAGAAGTATGTGTCAGGTGTAAGGTACGATGGCGGCTCCTGCTCAAGCCAGTCTGAACATGAGACCATACTTGCTGAAAGTGCAAGAGCTGCTATTAATGATTTATATAGTTTCATAATTCTTTATGTTTTACTTTAAATTCTTTGTTTCCCTTTTTACTTTTATTACAGTGTAATGCTCAAGCCGAATGATACGGTTCTTGACAGAGGATAACCGTTGTTAGAGTCATAGCCGAGGAGTTCTGGGTCGAACTGCTTAGGCAGGCTTGTAATTGTAAAGAGGTTCTCAACTGAGAAGTACAGACGCAGGTTGTTGATACCCCAGTTAGAAGTTAACTTCTGCGGAAGAGTATAACCAATCTGGAAGTTCTTCAGACGCATGTAAGCTGCATTGAGCAGATAACGTGTCTGTGACTGAAGGTTCTTGCCGCCGCCGTTTACACGCGGGAGATATGCGTTAAGGTTCTCAGCCTGATATCCGTTCTGAACAGACCAAGAGTCTTCGTTACGGAAGTAGTCTTCAACGCCTTCAATACCAGCAGCCCACCAGTTGCCGTTAGATGCAAAACCGAACATGAACGGGTTGTCGTTGAGCATATAGTCGCGTTTCATCACGCCCTGGAAGAATGCACGTACATCGAATCCCTTCCAGCTAGCATTGAGGTCGATACCGAAGAAGTAACGCGGAGTAGAGTTACCGATGAGTTTCAGGTCACCATGGTCTGTGATAGTATAGTTACCGCTTGAGATACGGCCGTCGCCATTGACATCTTTATACATGATATCACCTGCAGCCCAGTTGCTGCCCAGCGCGCTCTGGTCAACCTTAGCGATGTGCTGAGCCATTTCCTCGTCGGTCCTTGCAAGTCCTACTGTCTCATAGCCCCATATTTCGTTGATGTAACGTCCTGTGATATATGTGCCGAGGTCGCCAGTCGGGTTGTTCGGGTAGCGTGTAATCTTAGTGCGTGCATCAGAAATATTGAATCCTATGCCGTAGCTCAGACCGTTCTGCAGTCTGTCGCGCCAAGAAACCTGCAACTCCCATCCTGATGTGCGGAGGTCGGTGTTGTTGGTAACAGGAACAGTGGTACCGAGGATGGCAGGAAGCTCAGGAGCGTTACCGACCATGTTCTTTGTGTTACGTATATACCAGTCAGCAGATGCTGTCAGTCGGTTGTTGAATGCTGCCACGTCAATACCTATGTCATAGCTCTCTATTGTTTCCCATGTCAGCAGGGCTGAGATAAGACCCGGAGTGGTAACAGTATTTGTCAATGCACCGTTCTGCAGCCACTGTCCGGCTGAAGGAGAGTATGTAATGGTAAGGTATGTAGGATACCAGTTGTCGAGGTTGGTGTTACCCAGTGTACCATAAGAAGCACGGAGCTTCAACAGGTTGATGTCTTTCTGCAACGGAGCGAAGAACTTCTCGTTAGCGATGTTCCATCCTACAGATGCTGACGGGAATGTCTTCCACATCTTGTTGCGGCGGAAACGTGAAGTACCGTCGTGACGGAGGTTGAACTCAACGAGATAACGGTCAGCATAGTTGTAGTTAAGACGACCGAAGAAGCCGGCTGTCTGCCACTGGTTGCGCGCACCGTTAGTGCTGGGAACAATCGGGTCGCCGTTGCCGCCGAGACCTGTTGTAAGGTCTACCTCAGGTTTAGACGGGTCGATGATACCGTTGCGCTGCAGACCGAATACGAGCTGTTTCAGCTGCTCTGCCTGGAAACCAGCCATTATATGGAAGTTGTGTTTCTCGGCAAGTGAGAAGTCATACTCTGTGTAAGCCTGGAAGTTGAGATAGTTCTCTTTCTTGAGATCCTCATGTACGTTTGTCGTACCGTCACCATAAAGAACCGGGTTGCCGTTTACGTCGTGGTTATAGTCAGCAAAGCTGTCCCAGTGGCGTGTAGATGTATCGGTTCTGTAGTTGAAGTCGATATGAGTCTTCCAGTTCTTTATAGGCTCGATAACAAAGCCGAGCTGGTTGTTCAGCACATCGCGCTGTGTTGTATCCTTACCGCCTTCAGCCAGATGGAGATAAGGTGAAGGGTTAGAATACCAGTAACCGTTACGGTCAACGGTAGGCAGTGTAGGCCATCCCTGACGTGCAAGGTCCTGATAGAAGTTGTTGGCAAGAGCTGCCGGACGACGATAGTCGGTACGTGTGAAGCGCATAGAATAGTTAACCTTCAGCCATTTGGTAATGTCGGCATTGATTTTTGCCGTACCTGCATAACGGTTGTAGCTATCCTCGTTGATCTTCATGAATCCGTTGTTGTCGAGGTAGTTGAGAGAGAGGTAGAAGTTCACCTTGTCTGTACCGCCGCTCACGCTTGCATTGTGTTCCTGTGCAAATGCTGTGTTCTTGTAGATAACGTCGTAGATATCCTCGTCGTTGATACCGTTTGCGTAGGGCTCGTCCCATGTAACGCCGTTAGAAGAACCTATAGAATAAAGAATCTCACCGTCTTCGGTTATACGTGAGCCGGGGCCGTAAGGCTTGGCAAAGTGATATTTCACGATGTTGTCGATAGTAGACTGCGACCAAACACCACTACCGTTGATACCATCCTGCATCCAGCACATAAAGTCGTAAGAGTTCATCATGTGCTTGTCGCGTATGCGGTTGCTGAAACGGAAACTGTTGTTATAGTTGATGCTTACCTTGCCGCTTCGGCCGCTCTTAGTTGTGATAAGTATTACACCGAACGGAGCACGCGCACCATAGATTGAAGATGCAGCAGCATCCTTGAGCACTGATATTGTCTCGATGTCCTGCGGGTTGATAGTGTTGAGATCACCTTCAGAACCGTCAATCAAGATAAGAGGAGAACCGCTTGAACCCTGTCCGATGGTAGCGGTACCACGGATGTTGATGCTCATGTTGTTCTCAAGAGAACCACCGGTAGAGCTGATTTGCAGACCAGGAACGGCACCCTGCAAAGCCTCAGTTGCGGTACGTACAGGACGAGCCTCAAACTGCTCGCTGTCTACAACAGATACAGCACCGGTCAAGTTGGCCTTTTTCTGTACGCCGAAACCAACAACTACAACCTCGCTCAATGCCTTAGAGTCCTCAGACATTGTGATGGTGAGCGGAGTTCCGGCTCTAAAATTTGCTATGGCTGTCTTGTAACCGATGTAGGTTACAGTAACCTTGCCGCTTGAAACACCGCTGATAGAGAAGTTACCGTCGATATCGGTTACAGCACCCTTGTTGTCGGCACCGTCAACTTTAACGGTTGCTCCGATAACAGGCTGACCTGTATCATCAAGAACCTTACCCTTCAGCACACCTACTTGTGCAACGGCATTAACGCCGTCTGTGCCAGCCCAGGCTTCGGGCGGACAAAATGTAAAGCTCGCGCCAAGCAATGCTGTGCATAGGGCGGCACGCCTTAACATTAACTTAAATTGTTGATTTCTGTCCATGTAGTACTTATTTATTATTTAAGGTATTTTTTCATTTGGCATGAAAAAGTTTTCATTTGCAAATTTCAGTTTATGTGCTTAAAAGCAATCAACTAATTCATGTTTTTCACGTTTAAAAATATTTTATGATTTATTTTTTATATTTTTCGATTGCAAAGATATTGTAAAATAATGTAAAATAGGGGGGGTAATTCGTAAAAAAAAAGGTATTTTTAAGAAAAAGTGCCCTTTTTAATACCTAAAAGTACCATTTTTCGGTATTAATACAGCTGAAAATAAGAATTTAACATTTACAAGATATAACAATATTAATAAGATTCTTACATTTTTTGATATACGATATTTAACAGAAAACCATAATTAAAACAATATTTAAAACTTTGCTCTATAAAGTCAAAAGCTCAAAAAGCCGTCTTAAATGTTAACCAATGTAAACAGATTAAATTGACAAATGAATATCCACAGGTTGAACAAGAGAGTATGTACGGCAGGGGAAAAACAATGCGGACAGACGTCCGCGTTCACCGCGAGGCATCTGTCCGCACAAGTTATCTTTATGTGGCGGCTATGCGCCACATGTATATAAAAAGTGTTGATTTATTTCAAAGGTTTCAGCACGAAGGTGAATTCCTTGTCGCCATACTCAACACGGTATTTGGGCAGCGAAAATCCGTTCATGCTCCAGCTGTCTACACCTCCCACACCGGTCTGTGCCATGTCGATGATGAGGTTGGTAAACTTCGACTTGGGCACCTGCGGACTGTGGCGCTGCTCTTTGTCGTCGCCGTCGTCGAGGTCTTCTATGCTATAGTGAAGGGCTGAAGCCGAGAAGAGTCCGGCGTTGCTTACTTCAAGACCGAATCCGTTGGCGTCGGTCTGTCTCCACCAGCGCAGGTCGCTCTTGGTGCCGTTCTCCTGCGGACGGATATACGGGAAGAACTGCTCGTCGGCTGTCTGGCTATATATGCCTACATTCTGCGATTCCTTGCGGTCGGCATAGTTCTCTATAGGTCCACGGCCGTAGAATGTGCTGCGGTCAATGCCGTAAGGCATCTGCATCAGCATGCCGAAGCGGAACATCGTGGGCACCTTCTCGCCTTCAGTTGCGTCCATCTTCTCTGTTATCTTCATACTTCCGTCGGCAGATATGGCATAAGTAAGAGTGAGCGTTGCCTTAACGGCAGGCATGTCGTATTTTGCAACTACAACGGCAGGGCATTTCTCATCGGCACCCTCAACCTTCTTGCCTTTCTCTACGGTGAGTGATGTGAGCTTCATCTCGGGATTGTTCCAAACCTTAGCCTTGCGGTTCATGCCTGCGCCCATATCGTTGTCGGTAACGGCGCGCCAGAAGTTTGGTTTCAGCGTACCGCCCTCACCGAGGAGCTGCTTGCCGGCATACTCGTAGCGGGTAATAAAGCCGCTTGCCTTGTCGAACTCAACTGTAAACTGGTCGTTGCCGACGGTCATCACGCTTTCGTTCTTCTTGTTCGTGGTCTTTGTCTTCGGCTTATCAGTGGCGGCATAGGCAACAGGGGTGTATCCTGTTACGGGCAACTGCTGATATGCCACGGTCTGACCTTCGGCCATGAGAGGCTCGGCGCTCTTGAGCTTATAGTCGATGTTGAGCATTATCTCGCCCTTCACGTCGGTGAGACTATAAGGCAGGGTTATCTCTGCTGTCTGTCCGGGAGCTACATTCAGGTCATTAACGGTTCCGCTCAGAACGGCCTTGCCGTCTGCCATGAGCGTCCAGCAGAGGCGATAGTTAGACAGGTCGCGGAAAGAGTTTTCGTTATGAACGCTTATTTTGCCGGCATTGAGGTCAACGGGAGCCGTCCATATACTCTGATAATAGTAAGCCACCTCGTAAGCATGAGGATTATAATTGCGGTCGGGACTTATCAGTCCGTTGCAGTTAAAGTTGTTGTCGCTCGGGTCGTAGTTGTTCCAGTCGCCGCCATACTTATATATCTTTACGCCGTTGGCATCGGTTCCGTGGAGAGCCTGGTCAACAAAGTCCCATATAAAGCCGCCCTGGAACACGGGATATTTGCGCACAAGGTCCCAATACTCCTTGAAACCGCCGCCTGAGTTGCCCATCATGTGTGCATACTCACACTCTATAAGGGGCTTGTTGAAGCGCGGGTTCTTGGCATAGCGCTCACAGCCGTCCTGATTGAGATACATCGGGCAGTATATGTCGGTGTTCTCTCCGCCGTGAGCCTGCTCAAACTGCACCGGACGACTTGTGTCCTGTGTCTTTATCCACTTATATGCCGCAATAAAGTTGTCGCCGTTGACGGTCTCGTTGCCGAGCGACCAGAATATAATGCTCGGATGATTAAAGAAGGTCTGCACATTGCGCTGGTTGCGCTCCATAATCTGCTTTGCAAACATAGGTTTCTTGGCAGGAGCATCGTCGCCGTAGCCGAATCCGTGGCCTTCCTGGTTTGCCTCTGCACAGAGGTAAATGCCATACTCGTCGCACAGGTCATACCATTCGGGGTCGTCGGGATAGTGGCATGTACGCACGGCGTTGATGTTCATCTTCTTCATGATGGTCAGGTCCTGAATCATGCGCTCGCGTGTCATAACATAACCCAAGTCGGGGTCCATCTCATGACGGTTCGCACCTTTTATATATATATGCTTGCCGTTGACAAGCACCTGAGCATCCTTAATCTCAACCTTGCGGAAACCTACACGCACGGGAACCACCTCGGCAACCTTGCCCTTCGCGTCGGTGACAACGGCCGTAAGTGTATATAAATAAGGTGTCTCGGCCGACCATTTGTTAGGATTCTTAACTTCCATGGTCAGACCTACGTTAACCTTGCCTCCGGCCTTAGCCTCAGCCACCTTGTTGCCCTTGGCGTCGGTCAGCACAAAATCAACTTTGTTGGTCTTGCCCTTCAGTGTGGCGTTTATTGTGAGCGTACCGTCAGTATAGTTGTTCACAAGGTCGGGAGTTACGCGTATGTCAGCCAGCTGCACGTTCTTGTCGCGGCTGTAAAGATAACAGTCGCGGGCAACACCGCTCAGGCGGAAGAAGTCCTGATCCTCGCAATAAGAGCCGTCGCACCAGCGGAATGTCTGAAATGCTATGAGGTTCTCGCCCGGCTTAACGTATTTTGTGATGTCAAATTCGGCAGCAATCTTGCTGTCTTCTGAATATCCCACAAATCGGCCGTTAACCCAAAGATACATATTGGACGTAACCGAACCGAAATGGGCAACGATCTGTCGCCCGTTCCACGATGCGGGAATGTTGATCACGCGGCGGTAAGACCCTACGTGATTGTCCTTGACAGGCACCTCTGGCGGATTGTCCTTAAAGTGTCCACGCCATCCGAAACCCGTGTTCACATATTCTGGGTCGCCATATCCGTTAAGTTCCCATATACCGGGCACGGGCATCTCGCCCCATTTAGAGTCGTCATAGCCGGCAGCAAAGAAGTCGGTGGGGCGCTGGTCGGCATTCTCCACCCAATTGAACTTCCACTTGCCGTTAAGCGAGATGTAGTTTGCCGAAGCCTTCTTGTCGCCGCGCGCAGCGTCTAAGCTCTCGAAAGCGAAATACGAAGTGTGGCACGGAAAACGGTTTATCTGATTTACGTTCAAGTCGTGCCACTCGGTAAACGTGGGCTGCGACACACCGGTCTGCCCGTTGTTTTGCGGCACAGCAGCTGTTGCTGCGCCGACCTGCATCAGCGCGACAATGGCTGTAAAAATATTTTTGTTCATACGGTAGTAGTATTTATAAATTTAAAATTAAACGATAGATGCGCAAAATTACTTATTTTATGCGCAACGCGGGGCATACATTTCGCACAAAAAGAGGTAAAAATGATATTTTTCACAGATATTATACCAATATTTATCATTTAGACACGCATGAATACTCTAATTCGGACGGGAACCGATAAAATAGTTTACTATGGCGTGAAACATATTGCCAAATAAATTATATACTCTAATAAACGTTAATAAATCAATGCCAAGCATCAAAAATAAATAGTATGAAAATCATTCAGATTACAAGACAAGCAATTTAAAGCTATCAAGAAAATAAAAGAGAACACCCACAGCAATTATACTTCAATATACCATTCGCAATATAGCCAGTTTAAATATCAGCAAATAATCTTACATAAAGACACACGTAACAAATAATTATGACAATAAAACGAAATCAACAAAAAGCATTGCATTATGTCAAAAGTTAATACCCTTATTATATTTGAACCTGAAAACGGACAAATAAAGACCATCAGTATACAACTGAAGGCATAACAATAAGCAGTAATTTTTCAGGACAAAATATTTTTTCAATCTGGAAAATCAATATATAACAACTGTTAAGCTAAAGCACCATTAAGCGCAAATATATTAACATTCATTCACCTTTAGCACATTATCACGCCAAAAATCATGCTTATTTCAAGCCTTAACAGGCATGTTTTATCATCCCAAAGAGCCACTTTCACATCATAAAGCGGCCACTTTTGAATGGTAAACAGCAGAGTAATATTTTTTAACCATTGCACCAACGACTTTAAATCCGTCTAAATCCCTGTGTTTCAACGTTTTGACAAAAACAGCCATTTTTTGACGTTTTTACGGCCAAAATACGGTTTCGCAGTCAGCATCGCCATTCTGAAAGCGTCAAACGGATGAAATCAATCAGAATATTTTACAAATGTCATAATTGTCTCTAAGTCACAATACACCATCAGCACACATTCTACAATATTTATAACACTCGCAACAAGATAAAGTCTTCGCCATGTTTCATCAGTCTTTCAAATAAGAAGAAAAACGAAAACCTAATGCTCAAATAATTACAGAACAAAATCTAAATGGCTAATTTTGGACTATTTTAAGGCTTAAATACCAATATCACCCTTAAAAATCCTAAAATTCACCCCCCCGATTGATAAAATTTTATAATTTTGCATTCAGTAAATCTATGAATATCACATAACGGCAAAAACGCAAAGATGATTACGAGCGTAATCAGAAAAGCGCAAAATGTAAATTAGATAATCAGTGCTTACACAAGATATATACATAACAGCAACAAACGGAACCATGAAAATAATTGCAACGTTATTAATTTTACTTACATCCATACAGGGCTTTGCCCAAGGCACATTAACATTGAAAGGCAAGGTGTACGACAACAAGACACGTAACGAACTGCCGGGGGCAACAATACAGCTGATGAAGGCGGACAGCACAATAATAGCTACGACAACGGCATTGTCTGAATGGCGCAATGACGACCAAACGGGCGAAACATCCGACTACACGCTGACCGTGCCCAGACAAGATGCCACATATATCATAAGATGCAGCATGCTGGGATATAAGACAACAGAAATGACCGTGAAGCTGAACAACCTGAAGAAGCGCGAATTTACACGTGAGCTGCCTCCGCTGCTGATGCGTGAAGAGTCGAAAGTGCTGAAAGAGGTTACCGTATCTGCCACAAAGGTGCAGTTTTATTACCGTGGCGACACCGTAATATACAATGCCGACGCCTTCGTATTAGCAGAAGGTTCGATGCTCGATGTGCTTGTGCGTCAGTTGCCGGGTGTGGAGATACGCGAAAACGGAGACATATATCACGACGGACGGCTGGTGGAGAAACTTATGCTCAACGGCAAGGACTTCTTCAGAAGTGACAAGAAACTGATGCTTGACAACCTGCCGACATATACGGTGAAGCAGATTGAAGTTTATGACAAACTGGGCGAACGCAGTGAGTTTACAGGACATGAGCTGCCTGAAGACAAGGAGTATGTAATGGACGTAAAACTGAAAAAGGAATACTCTGTAGGCTGGATGGCCAATGCCGAGGCAGGCGCAGGACTGGCAGAGAAAGGCTATACCGGCGACACTCCATACATGGCCCGTCTGTTCGCCATGCGCTTCACCGACCACTCACAACTGGCAGTCTACGCCAACGCCAACAACCTGAGCGACGAACGCCGTCCGGGAAACAACGACGGTTTTAAGCCGGAAAACTTAAACACCGGCACGCTGACGCAACAGCTGGCAGGAGTAACTTACGGAATAAATGCACGCAATAAGAAATGGACACTGAGCGGCGACGCCAACGTGTCGCACAGCATACTGCACAGCGACGAGACAACCGACCGCACTAACTTTCTTACGTCGGGCGACACCTACGACCATATACAAAGCTACAGCCGCGAAGACAACTTCAGGCTGTCTACGGACAATAAATTTGAATATAACTTCAAATTAATGAAACTAACCCTGCGCCACTCGCTGCTCTACCAGCACTTCGACAACACCAGCAGCATGGAGAGCGAAACGAGAGGCGACACGCTGCTAAACCGCTATTATAATAAAGGACTGACGCGCGGACACGACCTAAAGACGGGACTGCTTGCCAGATCGCTCATCAAATTTAAGGACAACACAGCCGATAACATCGAGACTAAAGCCAGCGTGATATACAACAACCGCAAGGATGACACATTCAAGCGCTATGACCTATATCTGGGCAATGTCTCACAGCCCACTCAGCACGCCGACCAATATTACCGTAACCACCCTGACCGCAACTATACGGTAAACGCGTCAGTGGCATACAACAGGCAGATAAGCCAGGGGCTGCTGCTTGAACTGGGATATGGAATAGAACACACCGAAGCCGACCGTAACTCGCGCCTCTACCGCCTTGACCTGCTTGAGGATTATGAACAGGGCGACATGGGCATCCTGCCGTCTGTGGCCGAATATGAAGCAGCACAGGACATGCGCAACAGCTACGAAAGCAAGACTGCCGGCACCGACCATACAATAACACCCTCGATATACTTCTATCATATCACGGGGAAAGGACGCTGGTCGGGACAGATAACCATGCCCGTAACCCTGCGCCGCAACAAGCTTGACTATGAACGCGGAGCAATAGACACAACGCTGACGCGCACATCGGCACTGATAGGATTCAGAAACACATCGCTCTACTGGACAAGCAAAGACGAGACACGCAGGTTCGGCATAAGATACAGACTTAATCCGCAGACGCCCGACCTGCTGAATATGGTGAACATGCGCGACGACACCGACCCGCTGAACATACATGAAGGAAATTCGGGACTGAAAAACAGCTACAACCACAGCATAAGCATAAGCTACGACATGAACGTGAAGAAAGACTACAATTATTCGTGGTCGCTCGACGCAGGACTGACAGACAACGCCATAGCCATGGGCTATACTTACGACCCGGCAACAGGAATACGGACATACCGCGCACAAAACGTTGACGGCAACTGGAACATTGCGCTGTACAACGGATTCAAGTTTCAGAAGAAAAGACTAATGTTCTCGTCTATACTGAACGCTTCGCACCAGCAGAATGCCGACCTTGTAGGAATAAACAGCGGCATGAAGCGCAGCATTGTAAGAACCGAAGGCATAGGCACACTCATCAATGCCAACTACACTTTTGGCAAGAATGCAATAGGTGTAAAATTCGACGGAGAGTGGAAGTATGTCAACAGCCGTCAGGAGGACTTCACCAACCTAAACATCTGGAACTACAACTATGGCCTGACAGCCAACTTAAATCTTCCCCTCCACTTACAGCTGTCAACCGACCTGACAATGTTCTCGCGCAGGGGATATCACGACTCGTCGCTCAACACCGACGACCTAGTATGGAATGCCCGTCTATCATACTCAACAATGAAGGGCAACCTGATTTTCATGCTCGACGGTTACGACATACTGAGCCAGCTGTCAAACATCACCTATACTCTAAACGGACAAGGACGCACAGAAGTACGCCGCAACGTGCTGCCGCAGTATGTGCTGTTTCATGTCCAATACAGACTGAACAAAAAGCCGAAGAGGTAATAACATGACTTTTAAAACATAATCAGTAATCGGGCAACCGTTGTACATACGCCAAAGGCAAAAGACAATACGGCAGGATTATAATAACATAAACTTGGGTCAAACTAAAACAAAAAAGGATGCGGCACTGATTTTTATGCCGCATCCTTTTATATTAAATCACACAAAATAACCGTAAACCTGCGATACATCATCCCTTGTCAACGCAAAGCAGACATTCCATCTGTCTTATCACATTCTGACGCCACTCAGCCAAGACACCCTCAAAGGTGTCGTCTTCAGACAGGAACATGCCGGTGATGAAGTTTCTCGCAAGAAAGGGAAACGTTATAAGACTGTAGAAGGTTATAAAGACCGTGCGTATTGGCACGCGGCGTATGTTTCCTTTGTCCATCTCGGCCAGCAGACTGTCTCTCATCATGCCGAGATAAGGCATGACGGGCAGCGACATAACCACACGCATAAAGTTGTCGGCGTCACGGTCGATCTCGCGCAGCACGAACAGCGGCAGTTCGGGATTCTCGCTGAATACGCGGCAGTAGGCATCGAAGACATCGCCAACGCGGTCGGCAACGGGACGGCCGGTCTGCATTACTATGCTCTGTATCTTAGGCACAAAGGTCTGAATGATGATGCCGAACACGGCGTCGAACATCTTCTCCTTTGTACGGAAGTAATAGTGCAGCACGGGGCGGTTGATACCCACCCTTGCGGCTATCTCGCTCATGCTGGTGTCTGAAAAGCCCTTCTCGATAAACAGCTCCTTGGCAGCATTGATTATTCTCTGCTCAAGATTCTCGCTACAAGTATGCCCGGTCATGTCTCTACGCTATTTTAAGTTGTCGATGAACAACAGCATGCGGTTGATGATGTTGACCTCGCTGACACCGCTGTCGAAGTCGAGCGACAGGATATTTATCTGAGGCAGGAGCAGGCGTATGCGCTTCTCTATTCCCTTGGAAACTATATGGTTGGCAATGCAGCCGAAGGGCTGAAGGCTCACCACGTTTCTCACTCCGTAATGATAATATGACATTATCTCGGCAGGCAGGAGCCAGCCCTCACCAAACTGGGCGTTGAGTGATATGACGCTGCGCGCCTCGTCGGCTTCGGCAAAGATGTCACGGAACGGAAGGAAATATCTGAAGGCGGAGCATATACGGTTTACTTCGTCTATCTGACGGCTCACTATCTTGTAGCCGAGATTATACACAAACTCGGGCAGCTGGCTCTTTTCGATGTATGACTTAACCCTCACTTTGCGGTTGACGAACGCCTGCATGAAGAAGTCGGTCAGGACAGACGGCACAACCTCTATGCCGCGGCCTATTAGCCAGTCGATGACGTTCTTCTGGGCAAAGGGGTTGAACTTTAAGAATATCTCGCCCACAACACCCACCTTGCGACATTCGCGGTCGAAGCAGATGCCGTTAAACTCACGAGCGGCGTCGGCAAGGCATCCGAACATCTCTTTCGACTTGTTCTGAGATATGAGCTTCTCGCCCAACTTAAGGTATTTGTCGCGCAGTCGCGCTGCCTCGCCTTCCTTGTTCTCGCGTGCCACCGACGCATAATAGAACTTGGATATGCTGTCGCTGTAAAGTATTGCCCTGAGAGCAACCGGCAGCACTTTGAGCCAGTTGATTCTGAATCCGGGCTGCTCGTTGCGTATGGTGCTGCCCAGCGTAAGCGATATTACGGGCGTACCGGCATAGCCTGCCTCAACAAGAGCCTTCTTGATCATTGCCACATAGTTGCTCGCCCTGCACTGTCCTCCAGTCTGAGTCATGGCAACCACGGTGCGGTCGGGGTCGTACTTGCCACTCTTGAATGCCTTTATCACGTCGCCCACGATGAGCGTGGCAGGATAGCACACCTCATTGTTGGCAAACTTCAGTCCCCACTCGCACGACTCGGTGTTGCTCAGCGGCAGGTTGTCAACGTCGTATCCGGCATAGCGCATTATTGCCGGGATGAGCGGAGAGATGAAGGGAGTGAAATATGGGATGATTATCTTGCGGTCGCGGAAGGTCTTGTCGTACACGGGCGTTGTCTTAAACTCTGCCGCAGTGCCCGGCTGCGCCGCGTCGCGCTCTGCCTGCGAGAGGCGTATGCTCTCGATGAGCGAACGTATACGCAGCTTCATTGAGCCAACGTTGTTGATGTCGTCGAGCTTGAGCAGCGTGAGCGACTTGCCGTTGCGCAGCAGCATGTCTCTTATCTCATCGACGAGGAAGGCATCGGGGCCGCAGCCGAACGATGTCATCTCGATAAACTGCACGTTGCCGCCCTGCATGGCGCACCACTTGGCAGCCTTGAGTATTCGGTTGGGATAAGACCACTGGTCGAGGAAATGTGAGTCGCCCGTGTCGATATGCTCGTTGCGCACAATGTCCTCACTTATCACGTCGAAGCCCATTTCGGCAAGGATATAAGATATGCGGTGCTGGATGAGCGGGTCGGTGTGATAGGGGCGGCCTGCGAGCATGACGGTGAAGCGGCCTGCTCGTGTGGCATCGCTGAGTATTGCCTTGTTGTGGGCGGCAAGCTCTGAAGCGGAATGCTCCTCAACGCTTACGGCATGTCTGAACGCCTTTTCAACAGTACTGTCGTCAACGCCGAGCGTGCTGAGATATTTTGTACACTGCCTTAACAGCAGTTTCTTGTTTTTGAACGATATTGCGGGAGAGTCTACAGGCACCTTAGAGCCTTGCACGCTCTTTATCACTTCCGAATAGCCTGTAACGACAGGACAGTTAAAGCAGTTTTGCTCATCACCCTGTTTCTCGAAGATTACGAACGGCATAAATATCCTGTCCACCTTGCGTGCGGCAAGACTCTCGATGTGGCTGTGGACAAGTTTGGCAGGGAAACAGATGTTGTCGGACATCACCATTCGCGCGCAACGCTCATAGCCGGCAAAGTCGGAAGCATCAGACAGGCACACCTGTATGCCGCAGTCGGTGAAGAGCGTATGCCAGAACGGGAAGTCTTCATACATGTTAAGGCAGCGCGGTATACCTATCGTCATTAGCGGACTGTCCACTTTCTGCTCTGCACGGCCGAACAGCAGGTCGTACTTAAACTTGTACGCGTTTTGTCCGGCAGCCTTCTTCTCGCCGTTGGTGAACACCTTTTCGCAGCGGTTGCCCGAATAGTATTTCTTTCCGTTCTCAAAGTTGTAGCACGAAACGAGGCACTGGTTGTCGCAGCCGTGGCAGTGGAGCTTGCGCGTGGTGTAACTTGCCTTTGATATTATGTCGTCTAACGACGCAGGCTCTCCCTTGCGGCGCGCGGCATAGAGCGCACATCCGAAGGCGCCCATCAGCTCGGGGCAGTCGCATCTCATAACCTCGGCACCCGTAAGCAGCTCGAGGGCGCGCACTATGGCATCGTTGCGCATGGTTCCGCCCTGCACAACAATCTTCTTGCCGAGTTCCGAACTGTCTTTCAGCTTCAGCACCTTGTAGAGGCAGTTTTTTATAACCGAATAGGCAAGTCCGGCGGCAATGTCCTCAACGGTTGCGCCCTCGCGCAGCACCTGCTTTACCTTTGAGTTCATAAACACCGTGCAGCGCGAGCCTAAGTCGCACGGAGCAACGGCACGGCAGGCAGCGGCGGCAAAGTCGGCTACCTTATAGCCTAATGTCTTGGCAAATGTCTCGATAAACGAGCCGCAGCCCGACGAGCAGGCTTCGTTAATTTCAATTCGGTCTATCACTCCGTCGTTCACGAAGATAGCCTTCATGTCCTGTCCGCCGATGTCGAGAATGAACGACACGTCGCCGGCAAGATAATGCGCCGCCATGTAGTGGGCAATGGTCTCAACGATGCCGTTGTCCAGACGGAAGGCAGCCTTTATCAGGTCCTCGCCGTAGCCCGTTGAGCAGCTTCCGCAGATGTTAAGCTCGGCTCCGCACTCACGGCAACGGTCGGCCAGCTGTCGGAGTCCGCGCTCAACCGTGTCAATGGGGTTGCCGTCGTTGGTGTTATAGAAGGTGTAAATCAGGTTGGCGTCTTTGTCGGTAACCACAATCTTCGTGGTTGTAGAGCCTGAGTCGATGCCGAGATAGACATCCTGACGGCCGGGCTTCAGCTCGGCGTGCTTTACGCCATGTTCTGATATGCGTTTCTTCCATACCTTATAATCGTCCTCGCCGGTGAATATCGGACTTAGCACCGACTTGCGCTCAACGGTCTTGCCCTGCCCTTTCAGCCTCCGGATGAGCGAAGACAGCTTAATGGCAGGCTCGTCGCCGGTCTCAAAGAACGTTGCGCCGAGTGCCGGCAGTTGTGTTCCGTTCTGCGGCAGTATAAGGTCGGTGTCCTTTATCTTCAGATAGTCTACAAAGGCCTTGCGCAGCGCCGGAATGAGCGTCAGCGGTCCGCCGCACAGAAGTATGGGCGGCTTTATGTCGAAGCCGTGCGCAAGGGTTATTATGGTCTGCACTGCCACGGCGTGGAATATAGACGCGGCAATGTTCTCGCGGCTCACGTTGTTTGCCACAAGATTCTGTATGTCGGTCTTGCAGAACACTCCGCAGCGCGACGCTATCGGGTAAATCTGATTTGAGTTGAGCGCGAGAGTGTTAAGCTCGTCTACGCCCACTCCCAGTATCACCGCCATCTGCTCTATAAAGGCTCCCGTACCGCCGGCGCAGTTGCCGTTCATGCGCAGGTCTTTCACCTCGCCGTCCTTAAAGAACACTATCTTGGCGTCTTCGCCGCCTATGTCGATCATCGACTGTGCCGAAGGATACAGCTCCTTAACGGCGCGCGCTGCCGCCACAACCTCCTGAACGAAGGGTATGTCGTACTGCTCTGATATGCCCATGCCCACCGTTCCGGTTATTTTGGCGCACATATCCACGTCGCCTATGGTTTCTGACAGATCCTGTAAAGTGTCGATAAGCACTTCGCGCGCCTTGGCACAATGTCTTTTATATTTTGAATATACTATTACACCTGCTTCATCGGTTACTGCCAACTTGAGCGTTGTTGAACCGATATCTATTCCTACCTTATACATAATATCTTGAAAATGTAGCCTTGACAAAAAGGTCTGACACTATTGTCAGATGCAAAGGTAATCATTAACGGCGAGAAACAACGGCATTTTCATGAGTGTTTAACATTTATTGTTTTTTATATTTGGCATATAGGTTTTCACAATTATTAAATATTACTGTCCGGTAAACCATAACATCTCTTCCCCAACTTCTTGAAACATAGGAATTGGGGCTTCTTATAATCTTGTACAAGCCTTCTTATTCTTTTTCAGTCTGTTTCGGAGGCGATTCAGAAACCTCTGCAAGCATGTTTTTCATGTCGGCATCCGGCTGATTGAAGAACTTATAGAGGTTGAGATAGTACATGAGGACCATTCTGACCATGGTGGCCAGGCCTGAGAAGCTCCAGCTGCGTTCCAATGAGCTTTGAAGCAATGATAACAGTAGGTTTGCTATCAGTGTAACCCAGATTTGGATCTTGATGGCATTTGCACTCTCTCCGTAAAAGTAACGTAGTGGGAAGTTCTGCTTTATCTGCTTGAAAAGCGATTCTATCTGCCATCTGCGACGATATATATTCACTATAGTCTCAGGGGACATGTCAAAATCATTTGTCAGCAGGGATATGAGTTTTGGCAGTCTGTTTTTCTTTATGTCCACATAGGTGATAATACGTGCGATATGGCTGATGTCATTCCTGCGGAACACAACCACCTGCTCCCGGTATTCCATTTTCCCGTCAGTATTCATCTCCATACAGTCTACAAGTGTCTCATAAGTGAGATTCTTCTTCATTTTTGTAACATACACCACGCCTTTTTCCGTGAGTTTCTCAAATTTCCGGTAATTGATGTAAGCACTGTCCATGGTGATAATCTCTTCATGTTGATAATAATTCGGTGCAAGCATGAAAGAGTCATTAGTTGCGGCAGAGGTGAACTGTACATCGCACGGCACTCCCTCATTGGCATGTATGACAGAGTGCACCTTGATGCCGCCCTTCTTCCTGCCCGTCTTAGGATGCCGTCCGACACCCTTGAATATCGCGTTGGAGAAAAGAGAAATAGTAGTTGAATCTATGATTCTCAGCCGTCTTATCCACTCCTCACCGCCATTTCTACGGCTGTCCGAAGAAAGTTTGCCCTTGTTCCTTGAATAAAGGTCAAGGTAGACCTCCTCAAAGAACCTGTCTGAACGTCTGGCGTTTGCATCCGACAAGGTACTGCGCCTGGGAACTTTTTTCAGACCGAGATGCTGTAGTTTCCTGACCTCGACTGTCATTGCAGCTTCTATCTCACGAAGGGAGTCGAAACGCATGATTACAGCAAAAAGCATGGTAAGAAGATGTGTGTAGCCGTCAAAGCTCTTTATGTACTTTTCACCGCCGTTCCTGCGGCTCATTTCAACTATCTTATCACGATTTAGCGATTTTATTAACTGTCCATATATCGGCTGTCCGAAAAAATGTGTACTTTTACCCATGGTTAAATCTTTTTTGTTTGGCGACTTCAAAGATAACCAAAAGGGCTGACATCATAGTAGATGCCAACCCTTAATTTTTATGGGTTATCGAATTGTTTATCGGACAGTAATAATTATTAAACAAAAAGTGAAAAATGCCACAACTCTGTATGCCTCGTAAACAAAGGCACGGCAGACATAGACGAAACGTATAAAACAGGCTGCAGACAGGGATGGAGAATACCATGATTTTATATGGCGAAGAAAAAAATCTGAAAAAAATTCTCTTTTTGATGTCACGTTTTTCAGCCTCATACGTTACCTTTATGAAAACAATTATGAAACCGGAAGAATTTAACCGCATAATAATACCGATGCGCGACGAGCTGAAAGGGCTTGCACGCAAGCTTACGGGGGACGACTACAGCGCTGAGGACCTGGTACAGGAGGTGATGCTCAAGCTCTGGAGCATGCGGACTACGCTCGACCGGTATGAGAACAAAAGGGCACTGGCCATGACCATGCTGCGCAACAAGTTCAGCGACCAATGGAGGCACAACCAGTTGGAAAGCGGAAAAGCTGCTACCGACAGCCTGACTGACGACAACTGGCGCAGGGCTGAGGTGAAGGACGAGGCCGACCTGATAAGACTTATCGTTGAACATCTGCCGGAACTGCAAAGACAAATGTTCAAGATGAAAGAGATTGAGGGCTACGAAAGCTCTGAGATAATGAAAATCACGGGATGCACGGCCGAAAACCTAAGACAAAATCTGTCGAGGGCACGCCGCAAGATTCGTGAGGACTTTATAAAGATTACTGCCATAAGGGCTAAGAGAAAAGATTAAGAACGACGCTTTGAACAATATTTTGCGTAATGAAAAAGGAAGAATATATTAAACAGTTGCTCGACAAATATCTCGACGGTGAGACTTCATCAGCCGAGGAAAGGGCTCTGCGCGGATATTTTACCAACAAGGGCAACAACATTCCAGAGGAATGGATGCCATACAGGGCTTTGTTTACATACATTGCCGAAGAGAGAGCCGATGAGGGCGAAACTGCCGAAACCATTGACATAAACGTCAACAAAGCAGTCAAGGCTCACCGACGCGGCTGGATATACGCAGCGGCAACAGCGGCCGCGGCAATACTGATAGCCGTGGTGATGATATCACTGCCGCGCCAAAACGACAACTATGCCGTGATAGACGGTAAGGTTTACACCAACAAAAAGGTGGTTGAGGATGAAGCCCTGAAGGCTCTGCAGATGGTTTCGTCTGACAACGATGACAACTTTGACGCTCTGAAGATGATGCGCCAATGACACTTTTGCACTGACGCCGCACAGCGGCAAACGATATAACAGATATGCAGATATAACAATGTAAAAAATACAGACCCGCAATATGAAACAGATATATTTTAACCCGCAAATGCCGGCAACACGCCTTAACGCCTTTCAGGCTGTGTGCGTAATGATTATGACGGCCCTGGCAAGCCTCGCCGAGGCATGCAGACTGCCGGTTAACACATACTTCGGCCACGGCGGACACGCCTGTCGCCATGGCTCAGGCAACAGCAGATGCCGAGCCCGCAACGGCACAAGGCGGCACGGGCTGTGGCGCATCCTGCTCATAGCCGCGCTGGCGCTTACGGCGGCAGCACCCGCAACAGCGCAAGAGGGACTCAACGTCAACAATGTGTTTCTGCGGTTCGGACACGCCAAGGGCTGCAAGATGGTTGAGATGCACAACGCCAAACTTAAAGGGTATAACCTGAAGGTGTACAAGAGTCTTACCTACAAGAACATCGGGGCAAGCATTGAGCCTTATCTGAAAGCCGACAGAAAGAAGGCAAAGAAGATACGCGAGGTGGTTGAGAACGGACAGATAGTGAGCGGCTACTACATGATGCCGCCTAAGGGCAACGGCATTAACCGCTACATCCTGTTCAGCAAGGTAAAGCCCAACCGGGGAACGGTGATATACATAGAGGGCGCGCTGTCGCCCGACGACATAATGAAACTGTGTTACACATAATAAAGAAAAACAATAAATATGACTAAGATGAAAATGATACTACTTCTGGCGGCGCTGCTGCCTCTGACAGGCATAGCCGCCGAAACAAGCGACACTACATTTGTGGTGAACGACAAGAAGATTGTTGTAAACGATTCAGCAGGAAGCACAAAGATATCTGTATACAGCAGCGACGGCAGGGAGTTTAAGCGTACATACGAAACAAACTTCGTTGACGGACAGGAGATTGAGCGCGTATATGTTACGTCGCCTTTCATTCCGCAAAGTCTCAACCGCAAGAAGAACCATCCGAGAAGCCACTATCCGCTGTTCTTCATGGGCTTCAGCCAGCTTTCCGGAAGCGTGATGGGCACGGGAGGCAACGCTGACATGCACACACGCGACTCTAAGTCGTGGGAATATGGCTTCACGCTGACCAGTCTGGCATTCAGAATAACCAATCCGCTGGCGCTGACGTCTGCGCTGCAGATCGGACAGGTGCATCATCACTTTCAGGACAACTACGTGCTGTCAACAGCTAACGGCATAACATCCATGAGGCAGATTGAGGGCGAGACACTCAAAAAGAGCTACATAAGCTACAACTTCATACGCATTCCGATTATGTTTGAATGGCAGATGCGCACAGGCGGCGCTGATGTGTTCGCGGCAATAGGCCCGTCTATCGAAATGCGCTGGAACGACCACTCGCGCTATTTCATCGGAAAGAACAAGACCACCGAGACAGGCGACATAAACATGAATCCCGTAGGCCTCAACCTCGACCTGCGTGCCGGATACGGATGTATTATGATTTATGCCCGTACGGCTCTCACGCCGCTGCTTAAGACAAGCGTCGCACCTACATGCTATCCCGTATCGTTCGGACTGGGCATACGCATATAACACAAACAATAAACCAAAAACACATAACCCTAAAACACATTTGTCATGAAACTGCTATTCTTATTTACGGCACTCATACTCTCTGCCACAGCATACGCCGAGGAGGCCAACGACACTACGTTCAACGTGAAAGACAAGAAAATAGTTGTAGACGTACAAGACAGCAAAACGGTTGTAAAGGTGTACGACAATAACGGATTCCAACTTCTGAAAACACGCGAAATGGAATTTGTAGACGGTCAGGAGGTGGAGCAGGTTTATGTAGGATCACCGCTAATTCCAACAGAAAATCTGCAGAACCTGAAATTCCGCTCATATCTGCCGACTATATGGTTTGGCAGCAACTATATGGGCAATAAAATATGCTCTACCCAAAATGACGGCATATACAGCCGCAAGAGCAGTTCGTTTGAAATAGGAATAACGCCATGGGCATTTGCCCTGCCATTCAACAAAAGTAATACATTAGGACTGGTTGGAGGCGTTCAGCTCACATGGGTACACATGTGTTTCGACAAGAACTATGCAGTAAGCATGCAGGGCGACAGGCTTAACTTCACCCAACTTGACATGAAGGCGTCTGGCAACAACATGAATTACGGAACACTGCGCATACCATTGATGCTGTCTATGCAACATGACTATCGTTCATTTTGCATGAATCTCGGAATATCTGCAGAGGTGCGCACTAATGGTGCTTACCGCTTCTCTCCTGCAGCAGGCAGTGCCGCACCGAATGTCCCTGATGCCATAAGAATTAACCGTTTCGGGCTTAACCTTGAATATTCTTTTTGTTTCATGGGTATATATTTGGGAACATCAATATCATTAACTCCTTTGTATAAGACCATAACAAACGACAAGGCTTATTACACATCTGTCCAAATTGGCTTTAATATACCTGAGGTAATCAGATTTTTTAAAAACAACAAGAATAAATGACAAACAGCAGATATGACCTGACAACGAGAAATATTTAATTGTATTTCCTGTAATGCTACACACCTAATTAAATAAATTTGTAAAAGAACTATACTTCATGTTCCGGCGGATATTAAAAATCTGCCGGAATTTTATTTTATCGCTATACATCCATCCTGACTATCAGCACTTCACATTTTAATCATTACGCATACGTAAATGCATAAAAGCAAAGAACAGATAATGACGAATAAAGTAAACCAACGACAGCAACAAACCGGGCTATAGTCAACCTTTATCAGGGATAAGCCTGCATGAAGTCAACCAAAAACAGGAATATAAAGCGTAATTGTTTTTATTAAAAACTCATCACTCGTCACATCAGCACATAACCATCTGATTTACAAAGGATTAGAGTGTGACGAGTTGAAAATCGAACTCGTCACGCAAGTGGATAAATCTACGGCCGTGATGAGTTAAGCAAACAACTCGTCACACCATAACATTCTGACAGACAGAACATTAAACGGCAACGTGACGAGTGACGAGTTTTTAACAAAACCTTTTTTACTTATATTCGCTGCCGATATATAACATGGTGCAAAAGAAATTTTTCATACTGCGAAACGTGTCTTTTCATACTGCGAAAGGCCGCCTTTCAGTATGCAAAAGGCCACCTTTGAGCATGTAAAAGGATACCTTTTACAATGCAGTTGATGGCGTTTTGAGTAAAGCGGAATATGTATTTACGAAAATCATACAACAAAAAAAATCCCCTCAACTCCTAACAACCGAAGAGCCAAGGGGATATTATCTCAAACTATGTTTATCAGTATAACAGAATCAGTCCGGCAAAACCGCTGTAGCATATCATGCGTATGGGATTGATCTTGAAATGCCACGTGCCCACCATGGTTGCCACAAAGAGGAAGCAGCTAATCCAGAACTGCCAGGGATTGACAGACGGGGCACTGAAGTTCTCGGGAGTCATAAGCAGCAGAGTAGCTGCACCGAGCAGTCCGACAACGGCAGGACGAAGACCTGAGAAAACGCTCTGAACCGTGGGCGTGTTCATATATTTCATGAACAGGCGCGATATGAGTATCATAAGTATGAGCGACGGCAGCACCAGCGCAAAGGTGGCTGTTACGCTGCCGAGGATAGACATCCAATAGCCGTAGCCGGCATTATGAACGGCAGTATAGCCGCAATAGGTGGCAGAGTTGATGCCGATAGGTCCGGGAGTCATCTGACTTATTGCCACGATGTCGGTAAACTCGCCAGTGGTGAGCCATCCGTGATTATGCACCACCTCGCCCTGAATGAGCGAGAGCATGCCGTAGCCGCCGCCGAAGCCGAACAGGCCGATCTGAAAGAATGTTATGAACAAATAGAGGTAAATCATGAGAATATGCTCTTTATCGGTTCGTAATTTTTTTAGATTAATGTCACTCCGTAGGCTTTATATACTTGCCGTAGACATAGCCGCCGATGCCGGCAACGAGGATGACGAGTATGGGCGAGACGCCGAGCAGCCATATAGCCAGCGCACCGGCAATGGGTATCCAGCAGTTGGTGAGAGTAATCTTTGCGCTCTTGCCCAACTTGAACGTAGGCACGGCGATGAGAGCCACCACAGCCGGACGTATGCCGCGGAAGATGGCCGCAACAACCTTGTTGTCCTCAAACTGATGAAAGAACATGGCTATGGCCAGAATGATGAGGAACGAGGGCAACGCCGTGCCCAGACTGGTGAACACAGCCCCCTTGACCTTCTTGAGCTTATAGCCGATAAACACACTCACGTTGATGGCGAGCACGCCCGGACAGCTCTGGGCTATGGCTATGATGTCGAGAAAGTCTTCCTTGCTCACCCATTTCTTCTTGTCGACCACCTCCGACTCTATTATCGGAATCATGGCATAGCCGCCGCCCAGGGTGAACAGGCCTATCTTGAAAAAAGTCTTGAAGCTCTCTAAATAAAAATTACTCATCCTTATTTCTGTTATTAAAAAACGAAAAGTAAAAAGACATGCGCCACACCCCGTCAGTGCCAAACCCGGTAGCCTTTATGCAAGACACGCCCGGCATTGCCACAGCCGTAAGGACAGGCTCTTGTCTTTTTACTTTTCAGCTTGCTTGTTTATTATTTGTTCTTTTCAATCCACTTGCGCGCATTGACAAATGCCTCAATCCACGGCGTAACGTCGTCGTTGCGGCGGTCGGCGGGATACCATGCGTTCTGCCACGGGAAAATGGCGCGCTCAAGGTGAGGCATCATTGCCAGATGGCGTCCGTCGGCAGAGCAGATACCTGCAACGGCATAGTCAGAGCCGTTGGGGTTGCCAGGATATTCGGCATAGTTGTATTTTGCGACAACATTATATTTGTCTTCGCCCTCAGGCAGATAGAACTTTCCTTCTCCGTGAGCCACCCAGATGCCCAACTTGTTGCCGCTCAGTGAGCCGAACATAACGCTGTTGTTCTGCTGTATGTCAAGGCTGAGGAACGCGCTCTCAAACTTGTGTGAGTCGTTGTGCAGCATCTTTGCCTTCTTCTCATGCTCAGGATTGATGAGGTTAAGCTCAACCATAAGCTGGCAACCGTTGCAGATGCCGAGCGACAGGGTGTCCTTGCGGGCATAGAACTTGTCGAGAGCCTCCTTAGCCTTCGGGTTGAAGAGGAACGCTCCTGCCCATCCCTTGGCAGAGCCTAATACGTCAGAGTTAGAGAATCCGCCGCAGAACACAATCATATTGATGTCCTCGAGAGTCTCGCGGCCGCTGATAAGGTCGGTCATCATAACGTCCTTTACGTCGAAGCCTGCAAGATAGAGCGAGTAAGCCATCTCGCGCTCGCCGTTGGTTCCCTTCTCACGTATGATGGCAGCCTTGATGCCTGTGCGCTCGCGGCGGTCGGCAGAAATGCCATACTGCTCGAGCTTGCCTGTGAACGAGTCGTTGAATTTCATCTCCAGCGGCTGTTTCTTATAGTTGTCGCGGCGTGCCTCGGCACATCCGTTCATGCTCTGGTCGCGGTCGAGCAGATATGAAGTCTTGTACCATACGTCACGCAGAGCGTCGATGTCAAATTCGTGGTTGAACGCGCCCTTGGTAACCTTCAGGGTGCGTGTGCCTACAGCCGGCTTACCAATCTTAGCGTAGCTTATGCTGTTGTTGTCCATTATTGTCTTGAACTCCTCGGCATCCTTGTCGGCAATCTGAACGATAACACCGGGGTTTTCTGCCATAAGAATCTTAACCATGTCGTCGCCGCTGATTTCCTTCAGGTCGATGTCCATGCCGCCCTTTGTGTTGGCGAAGCACATCTCGAGAAGAGTGGTTATCATACCGCCGGCGCTGATGTCATGACCTGCCATTACGAGGTCTTTCTTGATAAGCTCCTGAACGGTATTGAACGCGTCGCGGAAGTATTCGGGATTCTTCACTGTAGGAACGTCGTCGCCTACCTTGCCGAGGCTCTGTGCGAAAGCACTTCCGCCAAGACGCTGCTCGTCGAACGAGAAGTCGATGTGATAAAGGCTCGACTTGGCGTCGTTTACTACAACGGGAGACACAACCTTGCGAATGTCTGAAACCTCAGCGCCGCTGCTTACGATAACTGTTCCCGGACTGATAATCTTTGTTCCGTCGGGATACTGCTGACTCATTGAGAGAGAGTCTTTACCTGTAGGAACGTTCACCTTGATGTCGCAGCAGAAGTCTGACAGAGCCTTAACGGCGCTGTAAAGACGTGCATCCTCGCCTTCCTGTGAGCGGCATGGCCACATCCAGTTGGCTGAGAGGCTTACGCTGTCGAGACCTTCCTCGAGCGGAGCCCATACGATGTTGGTGAGCGACTCGGCTACTGACAGCACGCTGCCTGCCTCGGGCGAAGCCAGACCTGCCTGAGGAGCGTGTCCGAGGGCTGTGGCTATACCTTTGCGTCCGCGATAGTCGAGAGCAACGACACCGCAGTCGGACAGAGGCAACTGTATTTCGCCCTGACACTGCTGGCGCGCAATCTTGCCGGTTACGCTGCGGTCAACCTTATTTGTGAGCCAGTCTTTGCAGGCAACGGCCTCAAGCTGCAGCACGCGGTTGAGATACTCGTCGAGCTTGTCCTGGCTGTAAGTTACGTTTTCATAATGGCGCTCTACGGTCTTGTCCACCATATAGGTCTTTGGTGAATGACCGAACATCTGAGCAACGTCGAGGTCGAAAGGCTTAACGCCATCGCCCTGAACGAACGAGAAGTGAGCGTCGCCTGTAGTCTCGCCTACTACATACAGCGGGGCACGCTCGCGCTCAGCTATCTTGCGCACATGTTCAATATGTTTTTCGTCAATGAGCAGACCCATGCGCTCCTGACTTTCGTTTGCTATAATCTCCTTGCTCGACAAGGTCTTGTCGCCTATAGGCAGCTTGGTCATGTCTATCTGACCGCCGCACTCCTCAACAAGCTCTGACAAGCAGTTGACGTGTCCTGCCGAACCGTGGTCGTGGATGCTGACAACCGGGTTGACATCTTCCTCGCACAATGCACGTACAAGGTTGTAAGCACGTTTCTGCATCTCTGGGTTGGCACGCTGAACGGCGTTAAGCTCAATGCCGTTGCTGTAGCGGCCGGTGTCTACAGAAGAAACACTTCCGCCGCCGAGACCGATGCGATAGTTGTCACCGCCAACAACAACAATCTTGTTGCCCTTCTGCGGCTCCTTCTTCAGGCAGTCACGCTTTGTGCCGTAGCCAACGCCGCCGGCAAGCATGATAACCTTGTCGTAAGCATATTTCTCGTCGCCTTCCTTATGTTCGAATGTAAGCACAGAACCAGTGATCAGCGGCTGACCGAACTTGTTACCGAAGTCTGACGCACCGTTAGAAGCCTTGATAAGGATCTGCTCAGGTGTCTGATACAGCCATTTGCGCACGGGCAGAATGTCCTCCCAGTCGCGTCCGCCGTCGATGCGCGGATAAGAAGTCATGTAAACGGCTGTTCCGGCGATAGGCCATGAACCTACACCACCACCCATACGGTCGCGAATCTCACCGCCCGTACCGGTAGCGGCACCGTTAAACGGCTCTACGGTTGTAGGGAAGTTGTGTGTCTCGGCCTTCAGGGAGATAACGCTCTCGATGTCCTTAACACGGAAATAGTCGGATGTAGACTGATCTTCAGGAGCAAACTGCTCGATAACAGGGCCCTGTGAGAAAGCCACATTGTCTTTATATGCACTCAGAATCTTGTGCGGATTCTCTCTTGTCGTCTTCTTGATCATGTTGAAGAGCGACGACTCCATCTCTTTGCCGTCGATGATGAACACACCGCCGAAAATCTTGTGTCGGCAGTGCTCTGAGTTGATCTGCGCGAAACCGAAGATCTCAGAGTCGGTCAACGGGCGGCCAAGCTCTTTCTCAATCTTGTGCAGATACTCAATTTCCTCGGGCGACAGCGCCAGACCTTCCTGCTCGTTGTATTCCTCAAGGTTGTCAACGTGCTTGATAGGCTCGGGCTTGTGGTCAACAGTGAAAATGTTCTGGTCCAGTCCGTCGTACATGCGCTGCAGCATTGGGTCGTGGTCGGCATCCTTGCTGCTTACGGGGAAGTATTCCTCTATACGCGAAATGCCGTTCAGATTCATGTTTTGTGTAATCTCAACGGCATTTGTGCTCCAGGGGGTAATCATCTCGCGGCGCGGGCCTACGAAATATCCGCTGAGGCAGTTGTCTTCTACGAGTGTGGCGTCGCCATAAAGCCAGCACAGTTCCTTTATTTCCTCGTTATTGAGCTGATGGTCAGCTTCGGTAGCAATAACGCTTTGTGATGGAGTTCTGAAAAAAAGAATCATATTTACGGTATATAATTGTTTGTTCTCAAAAATAAATCGCTGCGGTCTTCTGCCCTGCCGGCATAAAACATTCATGTTATGCCGAGATGCAGCTTTTCTTCTGCAAAGATAATGCAAATCGAGAGCAGAATCGTCAAGCTTGCTTGAACGTTATGCCGAGATGCAGCTTTTCTTGTGCAAAGATAATGCAAATCGGGGGCAAGACAAAATAAAATCATTTATTTTTAAGTTTTTGATATGATAATGTACGTTATTACCTTTGCTGTCAAGCGTTTGTGACATATTATGCCTGCATTATGCAACAAACGCACAGCATCCATATTCTCAATATACGGCACAAAGCGCACCGCTTCGATTTTCGAAGCAGCACGCTTTGTAACACACTAACTATCAAGTTCTTTAATAAAGACTTCCGTTACAGTTGCATTCAACAGAAAGAAGGCAACAAACAACTATTGCAGAGGATACGGGATGTTTGCGAAATTAATACTGATTTATCATTTCACCACCTCTGACAGATAATGTTCGCGCAGTTTCTTTACATGATGCTTTCCCGTAAGCACAATTTCTTGCTCCTGCCGTATGTCTTGCGATGACGCTGCAACCTTGACCATGTAGCGGCCCGGGGCAATATTCCATTGTCCATCGGCAAAATATCCTAACTGCTCCGGGAAAAGTCTGAACCTCACTGTCTGTTTTTCGCCGGCCTTGAGACTTACCCGTGCAAAGCCTTGAAGTTGGATAGGCTTCAACTTGGAGTAGCCATCAACTGGAGAGACATAGATTTGCACCACTTCATCAGCATCAACCTTACCCGTGTTCTTTACATTTACACTAAGACTGAACGATTCAGCGGTAGTGGCAACTTGTCTGTCCATCTGCATGTCGCTATATTCAAAAGAAGTATAGCTTAAACCATAACCGAACGGCCAAGCTATGCGAGAGTCTTTCTCCACGCCGTAATTGTAACAGACAGGCTCATGAAGTTTAACGGCAGGATAGCTGACACAGAGTTTTCCTGACGGAGAAACATTGCCGAAAAGAATATCTGCCACAGCATTTCCTCCCTCCTCACCCGGATACCAGGCTTGAAGTACAGCCGCACATTTCTTTGCCAAATCGCTGATTACCTGCGACCGTCCGCCAAACACGACAAGCACCACCGGTTTTCCTGTAGCAACAAGTGCGTTTACATATTCTTCCTGCCGTCCGGGAAGTGTGAGCTTTGTACGGTCGCGGTTTTCGCCGCTAAGCATCACGTTTTCGCCCATAGCCGCAACGATTACGTCACACTGACGTGCCATCTGCAACGCTTCATCCCAATTAGCCGGCTCTTTGCTGTCGACCATACGGCTGTCGATTATCTTTTGTTCAGCCACCCTCGGGTCACCACCTTTTTCCATCACCGTTTCAGGCACATCAGTCCAGTCGCACCCGCGTGAATAAAACAGCGTAGCTCCCTTAGGCATCTTCTGCTCCATGCCATCTTTCAAGAACACGTATTTTGGACGCAGCGGACTTTCCTCCTTACCTTGCCAAAAATAATGCATTGACTGGAAGGTATAGTCACCGGCAAGCGCCCACATTGAATTTGCGTTAGGTCCTGTAAGGAACACGCGGCCACCAAGTTTTGAAAGCTTTTCGGATGTAAGCGGCAAGATTGGTTCGGCATCACTCCCTGCATTGCCGTTTTTCAACAATACGATGGATTGAGTCGCAAGCTTATAAGAGGTGGCACGCTCTTCGTCTGTGTCAAACTCTATATGCCCGTTGCTGTATAGACGCGCAGTATCGTCGAGCAAGCCAAGCTTTGCCTTTAACATCAGCACATGCTTGACGGCCTTTTCCAGCACGTCTTCACTAATAAGTCCTTTCTCCAACGCCTCAGGAATATTGGCATAAATTTCACCTGTGGGGAAATCAACTTCATTGCCGGCATTCATCGCCATGGCACACAACTCTAATGGCGAAAGAGACTCGTCAATCTGTGGAATAGAGCCGTAGTCACTGACAAGGAGTCCGTCGAACCCCACATACTTGCGCAGCAAATCCTGTTGAAGCCACTTGTTAGCCACGCATCTCGTACCGTTAAGCGTATGGTAGCCGGTCATCACCACCTGGCTGCCCGCCAGACGGATGATAGCTTCGTGAGGCAGCAGAATATCCTCCATAAGTTCTTTTTCGGGAGCATTGGCACCGCCGCCATAACCAAGGAAATGCTTTGTACAAGCGGCAACGCCTTCATGAAGATTTCCTCCCATCTGCAATCCTTTCACAAAGGCGACTCCCATTGCGGCCGACAAATAGCCATCTTCTCCATAAGATTCTTCAAGGCGATTGAACGATGGATTGCGAACCACATCCACCATCGGGGACAAGGCAAGCGTTCCGCCAATAGCACGCAACGCAGCAGCCGTAAGCCGGGTTTTCTTTTCTGCCAGTTCCGTGTTCCATGTGCAAGCCATACCTATCTGTTGAGGATAAACAGTGGCATCCAAGGCATTCACACCTGATAGCACCTCTTCATGTATGAGTGCGGGAATTTTGTTTGGCGTGTTCTCAATCAGCCATTTCTGCAACCTTGCCACCATATCACGCTGCTCATCAGGCGATTTGCCTAAATCCATAGCGAATTGGGATACATGCCCTATGCCGTAAGGAATTAAATTTCTACATTTATTCTCGTCAAGTTTACCGTCCGGCGTAAACAGCTCCGACATATAAACGCTCCTCAACTGAGCCACGCGTTCAGCCAGGCTCATACTGTTATAGAGCCGGTCAACACGTTGTTTCAATGTCGTTGCGCCACAAGTCATATTAACGCAAAACACAGCAATCAATATTTTAATTTTACTGACAAGCCTCATTACCGATGCTATTAATAATTAAACTTCACCTTGCCATGAATGTCTGTTGCAGACGAACCTACATAAACAGTAAACGCGCCGCGTTCAGCCACCCATTCGTGTCTTACCTCGTCAAAATATTTCAAATCGTCGTCGTCGATGGTGTATGAAACCTGTTTTGTCTCTCCCGGCTCAAGCGCAACTTTTTCGAAATGTTTAAGCTCCTTTACAGGACGGATTACTGAAGCCTTATCGTCGCCGACATAGAATTGTACAACTTCCTGCCCTGCTACACGTCCGCTATTACGCACCGTCACCGATACCGTGCGCCCCTTGACAGTGGGCTTGCCATAGCTGAATGTGGTATAACTCAAGCCGAAGCCGAAGGGGAAACGCACTTTCGTTTTGAAATAGTCAAACCAACGATAGCCTAAGAGGATGTCTTCGCCATATACCTCTGTCTCATCCTTCTTTGTTCCGTCTCCCGGCAAAGCGCAGAAGTCGATGCCCTTCCAGCCTTTCACGGCAGCTTTAAGCAACTCGGCAGAATTAAGCGGTTTTCCTTCTTCGCCGCCAAAGGGCTGAGGCAACTTGTCGGGGGACACTCCGGGATAACCTACAGCACCCATCTTGTGGGCAGGATAGTCGTTGAGCTTATAGGCAAACGAGAACGGCAGCTTTCCCGACGGGCACACATCTCCCGAAATGATATCAGCCAAAGCATGGCCTGCCTCGCTTCCAAGATACCAAGACTGTACCAGCGCCGGTGCCTTGTCAATCCAAGGCGTGTCGTATGCGTTTCCGCTAACAATCACCAATACAGTGTTTCTATTGGCAGCAAGCAATTCTGTAATGAGTCGGTCTTGCCCAAAAGGAAGTTGATAAGATTCACGGTCACCGCCCTCGCAATCTTGTTTATGATTTTTGTTCAGTCCACCTACGTAGATAACATAGTCGGCAGTTTTTGCTTTTTCAACGGCTTCATTGCGGAGCGAATCATAGAGGGATTGCGGCAAAACATCTACTTTACCATACATCGTGCGTCCGGAAGCATAGCCTTTAGCGTACTCAATGGTGCATTTGTCGCCAAACCGCTCCTTAATGCCACGTAGCGGCGACACTTCATCGCGCGGCTTCAGCTCGCTCGAGCCTCCGCCTGCGCATAAGCTGCGGGTGGCATTCTCGCCAACAACTAAAATCTTCATATTGTCCTTAGGAACAATAGGAAGAATGCCGTTGTTCTTCAACAGCACAATGCCTTCCTGCGCGATTTTACGGGCGGCGGCGACATGCTCGGGAGAGTTCATTGAACCACAGCCGTAATTGCCGGCCATCGCGGTACGCAGTATCAGTCGGAGCATACGCCGGGCCTTGTCATTGATTATCGAATCAGGAACTTCGCCCCTGCGGCATTTCTCAAGATAAGCCCTTCCAAGATAGTAGTCGTCATACGAATTTATCGGCGCTTCCGCAGTAAGGCCGTCGGTGAAACTGCCCATTTCGAGGTCAAGGCCGTTAAAGATGGCTTCGTCTGTGTTGTGCGCGGCACCCCAGTCAGTAATCACAGCTCCGTCAAATCCCCACTCCTTCTTCAGAATATCGTTAATCAGACGGGCATTATGAGTTGCGTGTTGGTTGAGATATTGGTTGTAACTGCCCATTACGCTCCATGCGCCACCTTCAACTACGGCAGCATGGAATGGACGCAGATAAAGCTCGTACAAGGCACGATCGGAAACTCGCACATCAACATGGTTGCGGAAGGTTTCCTGTTCATTAAGCGCATAATGTTTTACGCAACATGCTACGCCATTGGACTGAAGCCCTTGAATATAAGGCACACACATCCGCGAAGCAAGATAAGGGTCTTCGCCCATATATTCAAAATTGCGGCCGTTAAGAGGCGTGCGGTACAAATTAACGCCGGGACCTAACAAAACGTTCTTTTTGCGATAACGTGCCTCTTCACCTACCATTCGCCCATAAAGGTTAGCCAACTCAGGCTGCCATGTGGCGGCAAGACAAGTCAGGGCGGGAAAAGCCGTACAAGAATCATTGGTCCATCCGGCATGTTCCCAACTATCCCAGCAGATTTCCATCCTCACTCCATGAGGGCCGTCACTGCTATACAGTTCAGGAACGCCTAAACGCGCCACACCCGGACTTGAGAATTTAGACTGCGCGTAACTCAGGCGGACTTTCTCTTCAAGGGTCATCTTGTTCAAAAGCGTTTCCACCATTGACTCGATGTCGTCGTTGTTGGCAGCACTTGAAGTCAACATACCTAACATAAAAAAAAGGAAAAGAATTTTTTTCATGGTTTTCAATTTGTAATCAACACCAGCGAGAAGAGCAAGCCGTTGCACTTAATAAATTTGCAACGGCTTGCATTCACACATAAAATATAACAAATCTAAAGTGACGTAACGTCATTCTTTAGTAATCTTCGTAATTGTGTAGCCATCGCCCACAAAGAGGGCTCCGTCCTGTTCGTTCATCAACTGTATAGAGTAGTCAGTAAGCTTAAACTCCAGAACCATAGACCCGCTGATCATAATGTCGCCGCGCTCAGGGTCGCCTTTTCCTGTAAGAATATTATTCCACCAAGCGGTAACCATTGTGCCCTGTCCCTCACCGGTAACATAAGCACGTACTGTGTCGCCGCTCTTTAACAATTCCTTAAACTGCGTCTGGAGATATGTGAACGGTGTATCCCATGTTACGTTGAACGAACCTTCCCAAAGGGTTTCTTCTCCGGCAGGAATTTCGTTGCAGACCTCTATTTTATCACCGCCGTAAACATTGCCGTCACTGTCAGTGAGGGTTATGCGGTAGGTGCCGAGAGCGAGATCTGCCGGAACAGTGTATTCAATGTAGTCATATCCGTTATTAGCAACAAATGTGGCAGCAGCTTCCTTTTCGCCTATGGTTATTTTAACCACCTTTTCCATATTTGTGCCATGTAATTTCGCCGTCATTCCCGGAACAACCTTACGGTCGCTTACATCATCAGTGGGAACCGGGTCGCCGTCAAGTGGCAGGACATCAAGTTTGCCCGTTCTCGATGTCTGTTTTCCCTTTGTCGTAGTAGCGACAATCTTCAAGATATATTCTCCGGCAGGAAGCGGTGAAAGATGAATCTTTTTGCCGTCGCATACTTTTTCGTCATCAAGGAACCACTCCACTGTGGTATACAGAGCAGGAGTCACCACTGTTGAATCGATAAACTCCGCGTCGCGTGAGATACTCTTATACACTGCAGGCTCACCATTCTCCCAGTCGCCGAACCACGGTAAGAGTATTTGTGGAAAATCATCCTCGGTAGCCGTAATGAACCCTTCGTTATCTTCAGAACATGAGCAAAACATTCCCACAGAGAGGACAACTATTGCCGTTACCAAATTATATAATGTCTTTTTCATTGTTATTCAATTTATTGATTTATTGATTCACTAAACTTTTCAATGTCCATGAAATGCTGTTCGTTGACATCCCACCATACACGGGTGTGCCAATCGTCGGTTCCACCCAAACGGTCAACAGCTTCCTCGTAATTTACGCTGTTGTACCTACCCTCAAGCAGCGGATAGCGCAAGCGTACAGGTGTTTGCATATTCGGGTCTTCGTGCGGGAAGTCACCACGGACAGGAAGCAAAGTACGGTCGGCCAGCGCAGGATAATCTGAACGACGAAGGTTAGCCCAGCCTTCGCTTGGATTTGTAAGATGAAGAATCCATGCCTGGGTATTGATCGACTCACGGGGATTATCGCCTAACGGGTTTTCCGCTATGTATTCATCTATCTCTTCGTCGGAAATCTTTGAGACGATATCGTAGTAGTTGTTAAGCACCTGCATTGATGCGCGAATGCCTGCTTCATAATGACTTTCAGCGTCGCCGGGGACATTCCAGCCTTTCGAGGCAGCCTCGGCAAGCAGGAATTCTACTTCGGCCGAGGTGATAAGTATGCCGGGGCAGTCGGCATTGCAGAACGCTACGGCTATGGTAGGCCTGATCATACGGGCATTATAGTTGTTCTGATCGTATCCTCTGTCAGGATAAAGATTTACAAGTGAATCCAAGGTAGGGATGTCGCTGTTGGCAGGTGCGCTCACCCAGTCGCTCCACCAGGCGTCGCCGACATTGCACGGAACGATGCCTTCGCCGCCGCGCTCGCCCCAAGCCAGTACCTCGTCGGTAACGTCATAGTTGCCTGACGTATCGGTCTGGCTGCGCGTGGTGTGGATATAGCAGCGGCAAATACGGTAAAGGCGCGGGTCGTGCATCTTTTTCATATAATCAAACAAGGTGGAGCTGACAAACGAAGGCGACGTCGGGTCTTGTCCGTATATCATCTCGCTAAGTGCGTTGGCCCTGAAATCAAGGTCGGCGGCGCCGTCATAAAGCGTGAAGGGAACATCGATGTATTTTATGTAAGCATCTTCGTCGGCCGATGAGATAATGCCGCCGTCGGCATTTAATGCAGACTCAAATTCGGAACGCGCTCTTTCCGGAGCGACATCGGAAATACGCATTGCATAACGCAGGCGAAGAGTATTGGCATACCTCTTCCATGCCTCCGGGTCGCTTCCTAAAGAAGTGACGTCTCCGGAGATAACGTCAGTACCCGTACCGAGTTGCTCGGCACACGCTTTCAGCTCTGAGAAAATGAAGTCGTAGACCTCTTCCTGCGTGTCGTATTTCGGGGTGGCGTTGCCGTCGATGTACGACATTCCAGCCTCCGTGCAAGGTATGTCGCCGTAGATGTCAGAGAGCACGGCCATCATGTAGGCACGGTGGATACGCAGCGCCGCGTTGGTGTTCGGCATATCTTGAGTGTGATAGATGGCATCTACAAGGTTCTTTATGCTTATCTGATAATAACGGTTCCACGGATATGCCATCTCCGAGTCCTTCGGATAAACCGCTCCGGCATAGTTGGAAACATTCCATCCTCCGGCATAATACTGCGTGAAGCCGGTGATGTAACTGCGGTAAGTGTCCATCAGTGAAAAGTCGCCGTATGTCTGCAGCAGAGCCGTGGTGAGCTGCGCATTCGGGTCGATGGTCTCCGCCTTTGAATCGTCTGTGTTGACCTCCTCCAGGTAAGAGTCGGAGCAAGAAGAAAGCCCCACGCCAAGCGTCAGAAGCATCATGAACGATGCTATGTTGAAAATATGTTTTTTCATAATCACAATATGTCTGTTAGAATTTCACATTTATATTAAAACCGTAGCTACGGCGTGACGGGAGCGAGCCGTACTCAAGTCCCATGCCTGATGTGTTGTAGTTTGAATCAGGGTCAATGTTCGGGATGTTCTTCCAAACAATAAACGGGTTGCGGGCCACGAACGAGATGGAGAGCGACTTTATGAACTTGCCCAGCATCTTTTCGGGGAAGGTATATCCGAACGTGATTTCGCGGCACTTGATGTAAGAATTGTCCCGATTTTTTCCAGCATCTGTAGATTGCGCTGTAATTGCGCGGTTAACCCTTCCAGCGCCGCGCGATAGAAATGCCCCCGCGTGGTATTAAGCGTCAC
>ENA-ORRQ01000102-ORRQ01000102.1-human-gut-metagenome-genome-assembly--contig:-NODE-102-length-84493-cov-16.221974_pt1 | contig 84493 bp, 75 predicted proteins | sample MGYA00242177_ERZ509138 | MGnify/ENA primary metagenome ERZ509138 (study PRJEB26280, sample SAMEA2338628) | human gut metagenome | biome: human gut; feature: human-associated habitat; material: faeces... | reverse complement strand
CATACAACCTGCTTCCTAAGAAACCGTCACTCAATATTGACATCATTGATAAAAGTAGGCTTATTGCATAAGATTATTATACCGAACTCACGTTACGTCATGACACATTCGTGAATGGACAGACGTAAGCCGAATTATCTATAAACGCATAACAGAAAACAATTTGACATGACAAAAAAATGCGTAACCGAACGTTATATTAATTCGACTACGCAACTTCAGAATAAGCACATCGCTTATCCGATAATTTTGAAACGTGCAAACTTTAACAGGAGCTGCTTGATACCTGCATTTTTAAACTGTACCGTTGCTTTCGTATTTTCTCCAGAACCTTCAAGTCTTATCACGGTTCCAATGCCAAAACGTTCATGCTCTATTACACTATTCTCCTTTATCTCATTGCTGACAGCTTGTTGCTTTCTTGACGCTGACAATCCTGCCGCAGCAGCTTGCAGACGTTTAAAACGAGGTGAAAAAGTATCTGAAACAGGAGGTACATCACGATGCAATGCCTCACGCGGCTTTGGGTCAGCCTTAAACTGAGTTGCTACAGGACGACTATTCTGCCATCTGTTTTCAGATGAATATGACAAGCCATGAGACGAATACGAACTCATCGACTTCATAAATATATCTTTAGCATCATCAACATCCACAAACTCTCGCGCAATGTCTGTCAAGAAACGGCTCGGCGACTCCATCTCCACCTTACCATATCTGTAACGGTTCTTTGCATATGTAAGAATACAATGCCTTTCAGCACGTGTTATTGCGACATAAAGCAAACGTCTCTCCTCCTCCAGTTCACGCTTGCTTCCCATTGAAAGTGAACTTGGAAAAATATTCTCTTCAAGGCCTACAACAAAAACAACAGGAAACTCAAGTCCCTTGGCACTATGAACGGTCATCAGCGAAACACGTTCACCATCCGACCCTTCATCACTCTCCAAATCAGTCTGCAACGATACTTCCTGCAAAAAATCAGTAAGCCTGACGTCATCAACACGTCCCTCTTCTTTTCTACTTTCAACAAACTCTTGAATACTTCCCAGCAATTCTTCAACATTCTCCTGGCGTGCTACGTTTTCCGGTGTTCTATCCTGATAAATGTCTGCCGATATTCCGCTCAGCTTAACAACTTCAACACCAAGTGTATAGGCATCGGCAGTAACAAATTTAGCGATAAATCCACTGATAAGCTCTTTAAATGCACCAAGTTTGGCCAAGATAGCCTTACTAGGCTTAAAGCCATACAAAGAAGGCTCGCATATAACCTGCCATAGGCTCACTCCATTTTCTGAAGCCACAGAAGCAATCTTTCCGACAGTAGTATCACCAATGCCACGCTTAGGATAATTTATAATTCTCTTAAAAGCCTCCTCATCGTCAGGATTAACAATCAGACGAAAATAAGCTATTACGTCTTTTATCTCCTTACGCTGATAAAAGCTCAAGCCACCATATATTTTATAAGGTATGCTCACCTTTCGCATTGCCTCCTCAAAGCTGCGACTTTGCGAATTAGTGCGATACAACACAGCAAAATCATTATATCCGCACTTGTCAATGCGCTTTATCCTCTTTATCTCATTACATACAATTATAGCTTCTTCACGGTCACTGTATGCCGGTTTTACTGAAAGTTTATCGCCCTCGGCATTACAACTATATACATCTTTTGGTATCTGCCGTTCATTGTGACGTATAAGACTATTTGCTGCCTGTACAATACGCTGCGTACTACGATAATTACGTTCCAGTTTGAACAAACGCGTACCAGCAAACTGCTTCTGAAAATCAAGAATATTATCTATATTGGCTCCTCTAAATGCATAAATACTCTGCGCATCATCACCAACAGCGCATACACGCATATTTTCCTCAGATAATAACCATACTATTTTTTGCTGCACAGAGTTTGTGTCCTGATACTCGTCAACAAGAATATATCTAAAACGTTCTGCATATTTTTTCCTGATGCCGTTATCAGAAACAAGAAGCCTATAAGTGTTAGTAAGCAAATCATCAAAATCCATTGCATTTGCTTTCTTACAACGCTCACAATAAGCAGAATATATAGCAGAAACAGCAGGTACCTTTTGCTCAACATCGCGCTCAATCAGCCCACGGGTCTTAGCGTATTCGTCAGGAAACAACAGATTATTCTTTGCCATGCTTATGCGCGAATGAACTGATGCTGGCTTATACACCTTGTCATCCAGCTGCATTTCCTTGATGATTGTCTTAATCAAACTTCTAGAGTCACTCTCGTCATAAATTGTGAAATTATTAGTATATCCGAGCCGTTCAGCTTCAACACGCAATATTCGTGAAAAAATGCTGTGAAAAGTTCCCATATAGAGATATTTTGCTACATCATCTCCCACTAGTGCGCCTATACGTTGCTTCATCTCATTAGCAGCCTTATTGGTAAAAGTCAGTGCCAATATGTTCCATGGTTTCATTCCACGACTCAACAGATAAGCTATTTTATATGTCAGAACTCGCGTCTTGCCCGAACCTGCACCAGCTATGACTAAAGAAGGGCCGTCACAATACTCCACGGCTGCACGCTGACTGTCATTAAGTTCATCAAGAAAAGTATAATCCATCGTGTGTAAATATCATTTAAGTTTTAAGCCGAAATCACACAACCAGTTAACATGACAAGATGAAATAGCTGGCATGTGTCCGGCTCATATTAATGTTATAAGATTAGCGAAATGAATCTTATAAAATATTTATCGCATATTTCTGTAAACTCCGCCAGATGATGTAGACGGATCAATATCCTCTCCCTCTTTTGGGAATGAAGGTATAAACTTCATCTGCTGCTCTATCTGACGTTTGCGTTTCAGCATATACCCGCTAGGATTTTTAGAACTGAACTTTATAGGATTTGGTAATGTTGCAGCGATAAGTGCACACTCACCCCTAAACAAATCAGCCGCATCCTTACCGAAATTGTCCTCAGCAACAGCTTGGGCTCCATAAATGCCCGGCCCCATCTCTATAGAATTGAGGTAAACCTCCATTATACGCTGCTTGCTCCACATAAGTTCTATAAGAGCAGTAAAATAAACTTCAAAACCTTTACGAACCCATGAACGGCCCGGCCAAAGGAATACATTTTTAGCTGTCTGTTGAGATATTGTACTGGCACCCCGCTTCTTCCTACTCGACATATTATGCTCCACAGCCTTTTCTATAGCCTTATAGTCAAATCCATGATGAATAAGAAAACGCTGGTCTTCGCTAGCCATCACCGCCACCGGAAGATGTGGTGATATCTTATCAAGCGAAACCCAATGATGATGCATCTTTATACTTTCCCCATCCTTTATCTGTTCTGCACATCGTATAAACATTAAAGGAGTGAAATAAACAGGTATAAAACGTAACAATACAACAGCAAGAATGGTGGAGCCAAAAAAGGCTACCACCATCCATCGTATTATGCGGCTCAGAAATCTGAACTTGCTCATTTAAACTTTATCTATTTTTATTTCAATGTTCCGTTATTTGCAGCATCAATCATTGCCTGGCTTGCATACAGATAAACCTCAACACGACGATTGAGAGCCTGACCGGCTGAAGTTGAGTTGTCAGCTACAGGATTTGCAGAACCGTAGCCCTGAACTTTCTGTATCTGTGTTGAACTTACGCCACAAGACTTCAGATAAGTAGAAACAGCATCTGCACGCTTCTGACTCAAAGGAACGTTTATGGCATCGTTACCGGTTGAATCTGTATATCCCTGAATATCAACAGAACATGTGTTGTTATTCTTCAGTACAGTTGAGAATTTTGCCAACTCGTTCTTTGAAGCAGTGTTAAGATCAGCCTTGTTAAGAGCAAAAAGAATACCTGAATCGAATGTTACCTTAACAGCCTTCAGACCATTAGCATCTGTAACTTCCTCTACCTTAGCATTTTCCAACTGAGCTTCGGCTTCCTTCTTAACTTTATCCATATGATTGCCTATCAACGCACCCGTACCGGCACCAACAGCTGCTCCAACAGCTGCTCCAACAGCCGTATTGCCAGCAAGTTTTCCAATAATACCGCCGACCAATGCACCACCGCCAGTTCCGATCAATGCACCTGTTCCTGCTTTTGTACTACAACTTACTACAATAGCCGCACAAAGGGCTAATATTACAACTTTTAAACTTTTCATAATTCTAAATATTTAAAAATTCAACATGACAAAAGTACAATTTTTTTTCGTATCAAACAATAATAAAAACATGTTTTTGTAATTATGCCATGTTATGTAACCACAGAATAATAAAATTGAACATTATTTAACTTTAAATACGCATTTATTTACAATTTATAATTTAACAAATATTCTGTACAAAAGCATCCGTTTTATCTATTAACAACTAAAAAAAGACCTATCCGAAATGAGATGTACATTTTAATTTAATATAAAATCAGATTTAACTTAAACTTTACATAACGCTTCAATCAATTATAATATAAGGTAAAAGCATCTTTCTTACGCTGTTTATTAGCATAATTCAGCTATTTTTAGTAAGTTTGCAGTCAAATTAGAAAAAGAAAGCAATTTAATCATGGCTAAAGAACTAAAAGAACTGACAAAAAGAGCTGACAACTACAGTCAGTGGTATAACGACCTTGTAGTCAAAGCCGATTTGGCCGAACAGTCTGCAGTACGCGGATGTATGGTAATAAAACCTTACGGCTACGCAATATGGGAAAAAATGCAACACCAGCTTGACAAGATGTTCAAAGAGACAGGTGCACAAAATGCTTACTTCCCCTTGCTTATCCCAAAATCATTCTTGTCAAGAGAGGCAGAACACGTTGAAGGCTTTGCAAAAGAGTGTGCAGTGGTTACACATTACCGCCTGCGCGCTAAAGAAGACAAGAGCGGTGTTGAAGTTGACCCGACCGCACGTCTTGAAGAAGAACTGATTATACGCCCGACATCTGAAACAATTATATGGAACACTTATAAAAACTGGATTCACTCTTGGCGCGATCTGCCACTTATGTGCAACCAGTGGTGCAACGTTATGCGCTGGGAGATGCGTACACGCCCGTTCCTCCGCACATCTGAATTCTTGTGGCAAGAAGGACACACCGCACACGCCACACGCGAAGAGGCAGAAGCAGAAGCACAGAAGATGCTCCATGTATACGCTGACTTTGCAGAGAAATGGATGGCTGTGCCTGTAGTACAAGGCGTGAAGAGTGAAACAGAGCGATTCGCAGGAGCTCTTGACACTTATACCATTGAGGCTATGATGCAAGATGGAAAAGCTCTTCAGAGCGGAACAAGCCACTTCCTCGGTCAGAATTTCGCAAAAGCTTTCGATGTTACATACCTTAACAAAGAGAACAAGCCTGAATATGTATGGGCTACATCATGGGGTGTATCAACACGTCTTATCGGTGCCCTCATTATGACTCACTCTGACGACAATGGTCTTGTACTTCCTCCTATGCTTGCTCCAATACAGGTTGTAATTATTCCTATCACCAAGGGAGCAGACCAGCTGAAAGCCATAACCGACAAACTAACTCCGATAATCAATGCTCTTCGTGAGGCAGGCATTTCTGTTAAATTTGACGATGCTGACAACAAACGACCCGGCTTTAAGTTTGCCGACTATGAACTTAAAGGTGTTCCTGTACGTCTCGTAATGGGAGGACGCGATCTTGAAAACAACACTCTCGAGATTATGCGCCGTGATACACTTGAGAAAGAAACCGTTCCTGTTGACGGTATCGTTGAACGTGTTGAGAATCTGCTGAAAGAAATTCAGGACAATATGTTCAAGAAAGCCAAGGCATACCGTGACGCACGTATCTATAAATGTGACAACTACGATGAGTTTAAGGAAAAAATCAAGGACGGAGGTTTCTTCCTGTGTCCATGGGACGGCACTGCCGAAACCGAGGCTAAAATCAAAGAAGAAACTCAGGCTACTATACGTTGTGTGCCATTTGATGTAGAACAGACACCTGGAACAGACATGGTTTCAGGCAAACCTTCAAAATACAGAGTCATCATAGCACGCAGCTATTAATCAGCTGTCACAATAAATATTATGAGAATGCAAAAAGCCTAGGCAATTTTGCATTCTCATATTTTTTCTAATACTAACAAGAGCACAACACACACATAAATGAGCATCCTCACTGAATATATTCTACGCTTTATTAATCTTATTGCACCAAAACAATGTGTAGTATGCGGCAATCGACTGGCAATAAGTGAAGACGTTATATGTTCAATATGCAACCTGCACATGCCGAGGACATATTTCTCAAAAAAGCCTTATGAAAATAATATGGCAAAACTATTCTGGGGACAAATAAAAATAGAGAAAGCAACGGCACTATTTTTCTATGAGCCACATTCAGAAATGAGCCGAATCATACTTTCCCTAAAATATCTTGATCATCCGGAAACAGGCGAACTCATGGGAAGAATGCTGGCAGAAGAAGCAAATAGAGACAATTTTTTTGACGGTATAGACTTTATCATACCCATACCTTTAACAAGAAAAAGGCAAAGAAAACGCGGATACAATCAAAGTATGGAAATAGCACGTGGCATAAATGAGATAACAAAAATCAAAATCATAAGCAATGCCGTAATAAGAAAAACATTTAAGACCAGTCAGACAAAAATGAACAGATGGCAACGGCAAGCCAATGTCAAAGATGTATTTGCCATCGGCAAAAAGTTTGACTTGAACAACAAGCATATTCTTATAGTTGACGATGTTGTCACAACCGGCTCTACAATAATAGCATGCGCGCAAAAGATAGCCGAAAACTACAATAACGTAAAATTCAGCATTATGTCTCTAGGATTCACAAAACACTGACGACAAAAGTTCAATATTGTAAAAGGCATTTGCCAAATGACGTTCAATGGGTCTTCAGGTCAGAATATTTTTTGCGACCTTTCACATAATATTGCCACAATAAAGAAAATCTATAAATACCGACAATATTCTCAGTCTTACGCATTTGCTGTACCTTACTTCTGATTCCAACATACTCCGGCAACCACTTCTTAAAATCTCTTCGGGCTTTAACGATAGCCTTAAAATCTCCGACACAACCTGTAAGTAAAGACTTAAATGCGGCGACATAATCCAATATCATTCTGGCACGCATAACTTTATTCAGCTCACTGTCGGGCAAATTTTTATAAAGCATCAACAGATTATTGCGGAAATTAAGGTATGTCTTCATCGGATTATTCTTAGGTAAGGTTCCGCCACCAACATGAAAGACAAAGCTATCAGGTATACAGAATATTTTACGCCCCATCAGACGAAGGCGCCAACACAAGTCTATCTCCTCATTATGAGCGAAGAAACGGGCATCAAATCCTCCTGAAAGTTTAAAATCCGAAGAACGTATCATCAGACAAGCCCCCGTGGCCCACAACACCTCTACATCATAATCATATTGCCCATTATCTGTCTCAACAAAATCAAATATGCGACCACGGCAAAACGGATAGCCATATCTGTCAAGATAACCGCCACACGCCCCGGCATATTCAAATGAATCTCTGTCATTTTCAGACAACAACTTCGGCTGACATGCCGCCACTTCTTTATGATTATCCATAAACTCTATCAGCGGCGACAACCAATGATGAGACACCTCAACATCTGAATTGAGCAAGACATAATACTCTGCATCAATCTTCTCAAGAGCTTTATTATATCCTTCGGCAAATCCCCAGTTCTTGTCAAGCAGCACTAAACGAACTTCAGGAAAATGTTGTTTTAAAAGTTCGACAGAATTATCCGTTGAAGCATTGTCGGCAACATAAACAGTGGCATCCTTGCGTGAATATTCAAGCACATTAGGCAAAAAACGCGTCAACATCTTTGCCCCGTTCCAATTAAGTATTACAATCGCAACCTTTTCCATTTACAATAAAGCTTTTAATGCCGTTTTATCATGATTAAATTCTCCGAGACGAACATTTACAAGTTGGTTATCCAGTCTGTCGTTATCAGGTGACGGCGGCAATTCAACACGAATATAATTTTTTGTAAAGCCGTGCATTGCCTTTCCCTTTGCAGCCTTTTCAAACAACACTTCTGCCTCTTTACCTATAAAACGCTCGTAAAATGCGTGTGTCTTACACTCTGACATATCAAGAAGACGTTTGCTGCGCAATTTTTTATCACTGTCAGACACTATATAAGGTATCTTCAGCGCCATTGTGCCCGGTCGTTCTGAATATGGAAATACATGAAGCTGCGTTACGTCAAGCGACTCCAAAAAATTATAAGTCTCCTCAAACAGTTCAGGACGCTCGCCGCGTGTTCCAACCATTACATCTACACCAATAAAGGCATCAGGCATAACTTTCTTTATTAAATTTATCTTATGTGCAAACAATGCTGTATCATAACGACGATGCATCAGACGCAACACTTCATCCGACCCACTCTGAAGCGGGATGTGGAAATGCGGCATGAAAGCCCTGCTCTGAGCACAATATTCAATAAGTTCGTCATCAAGCAAATCAGGCTCAATGCTGCTTATACGATAACGGTGTATGCCCTCCACCTTGTCAAGGGCTTTAACCAGATCAACAAAACGCTCATGAGTTGTTTCGCCAAAATCGCCTATATTAACTCCGGTAAGAACAATTTCCTTGCCACCCTCAGCTGCGGCATTCTCAGCCTGTTCAACAAGTGATGCTATACTTGGATTGCGACTGAAACCTCGAGCATAAGGTATTGTACAATATGTACAGAAATAGTTACAACCATCCTGTACTTTAAGAAAATATCTTGTTCTGTTTCCGCGCGAACAACTTGGCGCAAAGGTCTTAATGTCCTTTGTCTTTTCAGTATAATAGCGGTGTAATGCCCCTTCAGTTTTAGTTCCGCTCCACGCCTCAGACAAAAACTGAATAAGATTTGCCTTCTCATTGGCACCAAGCACCAAATCAACTCCATCAATACGGCTCACTGTTTCGGGTTTTAACTGAGCATAACATCCTGTTACAACAACAAAAGCTCCAGGATGATTGCGCACCATCCTGTGTATGGCCTGACGACATTTATGATCAGCAACTTCAGTAACAGAACAAGTATTTATTATACATATATCAGCCACTTCGCCATCTTCGACTGTACGCACACCCATATCAGACAACAAACGTCCAAACGTTGATGTCTCAGAGAAATTAAGTTTACAGCCAAGAGTAAAATAGGCTGCCTTCTTGCCCTGAAAGGCCGATGTATCTATCATATTTTATTTTTACTTTTTGTTTACCATGTCCGGCAACAAACTACATAAAGCCGAACTTTAATCATACACATATTCCCCCAGCTAACTTTTACATATAAGAAGAATTAATTCATATATAATCCATCTAAAATAATCATTCAATGCCGGGATAACTCTTTTTCTCATGCAAATCACCTTATATAATATATATGTGAATGCTTATTTACAAGAGTTTTATCTTATTTTTCTTGATGCAAAGATAATAAAAAGTAGGAAATAAAGCCCTAAGCAAAAACCTTTTATTAACAAGGGCCTTTTGTTAATAGAAATTAACAGTTTGCATTTTATTGATTATCAGCTACTTACAAAAAAGTTACAAAAAAGTATGAAAAAAAATACTAAAAGCAGAACAACGTATCAAAAAAATGTTTACCTTTGCATCGTTTTAATAAACAAATGATTGTTTTACAGATTTAAAAAGCAAAGAAAATGAAAAAATTAGTTTTAATGTTCGTAGCTATCGCAGCTATCTCTTTCGCATCTTGTGGTAACAAAACAGCTCAGGCTGAGGGTGCTGACACAACAGATACAGCTGCTGTTGACACTGTTTCTGCTGATACAGCTGTTGCTGATACAGCTGCTGCTGATACAGCTAAATAATTTAGCTACAACAGTTAAAAGGAGATTGAAAACCGCAGGACTAAGTCCTGCGGTTTTTGCGTTTATAGACATCAAATGACTTGCTTACATAAATAATAACAAACATCACTTCAGCAGGTACAATATACGGCTAATTGCTCTCTAAAAGGTATGCTTTCATATTATAAAATGCCACCTTTTACAAGCCAAAACGGCATGTTTTAAACAGCATTATAAAGTTTAAAAAGACTCATCACTCGTCACATTTAGCCATAACTTATTGAAAATAAGAACATTAAGATGTGACAAGTTATATTTTAAACTCATCACAGTACAATAAGTCAACACAAATCAGGAAAATAGTAATGAGGATGTGATGAGTTCCGTTTTTTACTTATCACAGCATAATACGTTTACTTTCAATAAGTTATGGCTAAATGTGACGAGTGATGAGTTTTTAATAAAATTTTTTTCGGATAAGCTCCATTATTAGAATAAAAAACGAAGGCGGCATCAATTGATACCACCTTCGTTTTTAAATATATTACATATAATATTTTATTTATATTCAGCCCATGACTTGATGTCAATGTCATCTAACTTAACTCGACAGAATGCGTTAATGAATGCACTTGCCAAACGTCCGTTAGTGATGAGAGGCACATTGAGATCGATAGCGGCACGACGAATCTTGTAGCCGTTTGAAAGCTCGCTGGCAGTAAGATCCTTAGGAATATTTACCACCATGTCAATCTCATGATTATGAAGCATGTCAAGGGCCTGAGGCTTCTTATCCTTATCAGACGGCCAATAAACAAGCGTATTCTCTATTCCGTTTTCTGTAAGATACTTAGAAGAACCTACAGTAGCATAAAGTTTATATCCGTTATTAACCAACTGACGTGCCGCATCCAACATGTCTGCCTTTTGCTTTGCACCACCTGTAGACAGAAGAATATTCTTCTTTGGTATGCGATGACCTACGGAAAGCATACTCTTCAACAATGCTGTATTTGTGTCGTCACCAAGACATCCAACCTCACCGGTTGAAGCCATATCTACGCCAAGCACCGGATCGGCCTTCTGCAGACGGTTAAACGAGAACTGACTGGCCTTAATACCAACATAATCAAGGTCGAACAAAGTCTTCTCAGGCTTTTCTACCGGCAGACCGAGCATAACCTTTGTAGCAAGCTCTATAAGATTTATCTTAAGAACCTTGCTTACAAACGGGAATGAACGCGATGCACGCAGGTTACACTCAATTACCTTTATATCATTTTCGCGGGCAAGGAACTGTATGTTAAATGGTCCGCTGATGTGCAGTTCCTGAGCAATCATCTTGCTGACACGCTTTATGCGGCGTATTGTTTCACAATAAAGTTTCTGCGGCGGGAACTGTATTGTAGCATCACCTGAGTGAACACCGGCAAACTCGATATGTTCGCTGATTGCGTAAGCAATGATTTCACCATTCTTGGCAACAGCATCCATCTCAACCTCTTTGGCATGCTCGATAAACTGACTTACAACAACAGGATGGTCTTCAGAAACATTGGCTGCAAGTTTGAGGAAGCGCTCAAGCTCTTCCTTGTTTGAACATACGTTCATTGCCGCACCTGAAAGCACGTAAGAAGGACGAACCAATACAGGGAAGCCCACACGGTCGATAAACTTGTTGATATCATCCATTGAAGTCAGTGCGCTCCACTCTGGCTGGTCTATGCCGTTGCGTCCAAGCATTGAAGAGAACTTGGCACGGTCTTCGGCATTGTCAATATCCTTTGCAGACGTTCCAAGGATAGGAACATTCTGCGCGTCAAGACGCATTGCAAGGTTGTTAGGAATCTGTCCGCCTGTTGATACGATTACGCCGTAAGGACATTCAAGGTCGATGATATCCATTACGCGCTCGAATGTAAGCTCATCGAAGTAAAGACGGTCGCACATATCATAGTCGGTAGACACCGTCTCGGGGTTATAGTTTATCATTATGCTGCGATAACCCTGCTTGCGTATAGTGTTAAGTGCCTGAACGCCGCACCAGTCGAACTCAACAGAACTTCCGATACGATATGCACCAGAACCAAGAACTATGATTGAACGCTTGTCGTTCTCAAATGTAATGTCGCTCTTGACGCCTGCGTATGTAACGTAAAGATAGTTGGTCTGTGCAGGATATTCAGCAGCCAGCGTATCTATCTGCTTTACAACAGGCAGAATGCCGTAGCTCTTGCGCAGCTGGCGGATAACGAGTCCGGCCTTTGCCATATTGCCAAGTTCCTGCTCCAATCCGACTGCACGTGCTATCTGGAAATCGGTAAATCCATATATTTTAGCAGTACGCAGCAACTCTTTGTCAAGCACATTGACGCTCTTACACTTCTTCAAAGTTTCGTCAATGTCAATGATGTGCTTCAGCTTATAAAGGAACCATTTGTCAATCTTCGTAAGTTCATGTATCTGGTCTATAGTATAGCCCTTATGCATGGCCTTAGATATGATGAATATACGCTTGTCTGTAGGCTCACGTAAAGCAGCGTCAATATTGTCAATCTCAAGTTCCTTGTTCTCAACAAATCCGTGCATGCCCTGTCCTATCATACGCAGACCTTTCTGAATGGCCTCTTCAAAATTGCGACCTATTGCCATAACCTCGCCTACAGACTTCATAGAAGAACCGAGTTCGCGGTCAACGCCACGGAATTTGCTCAAGTCCCAACGAGGTATCTTACATACAACGTAGTCGAGTGCCGGCTCAAAGAAAGCGCTTGTAGTCTTTGTAACAGAGTTTTTAAGTTCAAAGAGTCCATAGCCCAAACCTAGTTTTGCTGCAACAAATGCCAACGGATAACCGGTTGCCTTAGATGCAAGAGCCGAACTGCGGCTAAGACGTGCATTAACCTCAATGACACGATAATCCTCGCTCTTCGGGTCGAATGCATACTGAACGTTACACTCACCTACGATACCGATATGACGGATAATCTTTATTGAAAGCGCACGCAGCTTATGATACTCGCTGTTAGTAAGTGTCTGTGAAGGAGCTATAACTATACTCTCTCCTGTATGTATGCCGAGCGGGTCGAAGTTTTCCATGTTGCAGACAGTTATACAGTTGTCATATCTGTCTCTTACGACCTCATACTCTATTTCTTTCCATCCTTTAAGGCTCTTCTCAACCAACACCTGCGGAGAGAACGAGAATGCTTTCTCTGCAAGCTTGTCAAGTTCTTCCTCGTTATCGCAGAATCCACTGCCGAGACCACCGAGAGCATAAGCGGCACGGATAATGACAGGATAACCAAGATCGGCAGCAGCCTTACGTGCCTGTTCTATAGTCTCGCAGGCTTCACTCTTGATTGTCTTTACGTCAATCTCGTTAAGCCTGTCAACAAAGAGTTCACGGTCTTCTGTATCCATAATGGCCTGAACAGGTGTGCCGAGCACTTTAACATTATATTTTTCGAGTACCCCACTCTTGTATAATTCAACACCGCAGTTAAGAGCGGTCTGACCTCCAAACGACAACAATATGCCGTCGGGACGCTCTTTCTCGATTACACGCTCTACAAAATAAGGCTGAACAGGCAAGAAATAAATCTGGTCTGCAACGCCTTCTGATGTCTGAACGGTTGCAATGTTAGGATTTATAAGAACAGTTTTAACGCCTTCTTCTCTCAAAGCCTTCAAGGCTTGTGAACCGGAATAGTCGAACTCGCCGGCTTCGCCAATCTTCAATGCGCCGGAACCAAGAAGCAGAACTTTCTTTATATCATTATATTTCATGTCTTTTCTATTTATGCAATTATATTAACTGCCTGTTAAACATATTTTATTTCAACGCATCTACAAACTTGTCAAACATAAACTCTGTGTCTACAGGACCTGAACAAGCCTCTGGATGGAACTGGCTTGAGAACCAAGGATTTGTCTTGTGGCGTATGCCTTCGTTACTGCCGTCGTTCATATTGACAAAAAGTTCTTCCCAGTCTTTACCTAAAGTAGAAGCATCTACGGCATATCCATGGTTTTGACTTGTAACGTAGCAATTAGTTGTACCAACCATGCGTACAGGCTGATTGTGAGAGCGATGACCATATTTCAGTTTATAGATCTTAGCGCCGCCGGCTTTTGCCAACAACTGGTTACCCATACAGATTCCGCATATTGGCTTAGTTGAAAGACTCATCTGCTTTCTTATTATATTAACCGCATCCTCACACATATCCGGGTCACCAGGACCATTGGCAAGGAAAAGTCCGTCGAAGTCCATATCCGTATAATCATAATTCCAAGGAACACGTATCACTTCAACTCCACGGTTAAGCAGACATCTGATAATATTATTTTTCACTCCGCAGTCAACAAGAACGACCTTCTTGCCGGCTCCTTCGTTGTAACGTATAATCTCTTTGCAGCTAACCTTGTCAACAAAATTGACACCTTCGTAATCGGCTGTAGGAATATTGTCCGGCTCATCATCAAACAATATCTTTCCCATCATGACGCCATGCTCACGCAACACTTTAGTAAGTTCGCGCGTGTCAATGCCAGTTATGCCGGGAACGTGTTCGCGCTTGAGCCAGTCGGCAAGACTCTCAACAGCATTCCAATGAGAATACATCTCGCTGTAGTCTGCGACAATTATTGCCGACGCATATATCTTATCACTTTCCATGAAAGTGGCAATGCCATTACTCTCAACAGAGAATGGCGGAACGCCATAGTTTCCAACCAGCGGATATGTAAGAACCATCAGCTGACCTGCATAAGACGGGTCGGTAAGGCTCTCAGGATAGCCCATCATAGCCGTATTAAACACCACCTCGCCAGCTACGGGAGAGTCGTATCCGAATGACTTTCCACGAAATTTTGTGCCGTCCTCTAAGACTAAAGTTACATTTTTCATATTTGCTCTCTTTTATAAAAAGACCCTTAAGCGATATCAGTCTTGTGTAATATCTGTTTATCTCTGCCGGAAACATTTTCCACACACAGCAGGAAACGCCTAAAAATCCTTTTGTCCTTCAACTACTCTTATTTTAAATAATTTGTATTAATCACACGTTTAAAACTTGTGCTCATACTTATACACTTTCTCCACAAAGCGGATAAATGCCATATTGACGAGTTTAACACCTCCAGGGGTTGGATAATTTCCAGTGAAATACCAGTCACCCTTATGATTTGGTATGGCTTCATGCAATCCTTCAATTGACTGATATACCAATTCTACAGGTGTTTTCATTCCATTAGGACGGAGCATTTCAACTATTTTCTCATTTATCTCCTCCACCGTGAAAGGCTTGTAAATATCACAAACACAATTCTGCATCTCGTTCTTCGGCTTGAGAATTTCTTCCTTACACTTGTTATATGTATCTTCAATCAGCTGATACATACCGCGTTCCTTCAGCAATTCGATAGTAGCACGGAATACGCAAAAGTCTTCAAGATTAGGCATATCGATGCCATAATAATCCGGATAGCGGATCTGCGGAGAACTACTTACAATAATTATCTTCTTCGGATGCAGTCGGTCAAGTATTTTAAGAATGCTTTCTTTCAGCGTAGTTCCACGTACTATACTGTCATCTATAATGACAAGATTGTCTACGTAAGGAACAAGCGACTCGTAAGTTACATCATAGACATGCGCAGCAAGATCATTACGCGAAGAGCCTTCAGTAATAAAGGTACGAAGTTTTATATCCTTCCACGCAACCTTCTCACTACGGACATATAGATGAAGAATCTCTTCAAGCTCCTCATACGAAGGTTTATGGTCCAAATTCCTGATGCGCTCTATTTTCTGTTCATTTATATAACGCTTAAAGCCACTGAGCATACCGTAAAATGCGACTTCTGCCGTATTAGGTATAAACGAGAACACAGTGTGTTCTGTGTCATAATCAACGGCCTTAAGTATGGATGTCGTCAGCTGCTCACCAAGTTTTTTACGTTCCTTGTATATGTCTCTGTCTGAACCGCGACTGAAATATATACGCTCGAATGAACATTTGGCATCACCCTTCTGTTCAAGAATGCGCTCAATAGAGCTTTCACCATTTTTCTTCACTATCAAAGCACATCCAGGCTCAAGTTCGTTTATTTCATCACATTCCAGGTCGAATGTTGTCTGAAGCACAGGACGCTCACTTGCAAGAACGATAAATTCGTCGTTCTTATACCAAAAAGCAGGACGTATGCCCCATGGATCACGCATTGAAAACATTTCTCCGCTTCCGGTCAATCCGCACATTACATAACCGCCGTCATAGTCAGCCATCGTAGACTTCAACACATTGCTTATCTTGATGTTGTCTTCTATATAGCGTGTAATGTCCTGATCCTTAAGCCCTTTCTTTTGCCCTTCAATAAAATTACGCTCAACTTCACGGTCAAGTCTGTGGCCCATGAATTCAAGGGTTATGTAACTGTCGCTGTAAATTCTCGGATATTGGCCTTGCTTAACCAACTTTGCAAATATCTCATCGATATTTGTCATATTGAAGTTTCCACACAGACACAAGTTCTTTGCACGCCAGTTGTTGCGACGCAGAAAAGGATGAACATAAGAAAGTCCGCTCTTTCCCGTTGTAGAATAGCGCAAATGTCCCATATACAATTCACCGGCAAAAGGCAGGTTTCTTTTCGCATAATCGACATCCGAAAGTTGTTGCGGAGTAAGACTTTTAAATTTTTTCTGAACGTTGCCAAAAATTTCTGTAATGGCATTAGAGCCTTCAGCACGCTCACGGAACATATATTCTGAACCCGGCACAGCGTCAAGATTAACACATGCCATACCTGCTCCTTCTTGTCCCCTGTTATGCTGTTTCTCCATCATAAGATAGAGTTTGTTTAGCCCAAACATCCAAGTTCCGTACTTTTGTTGGTAGTAGTCCAATGGCTTAAGCAGTCTTACCATTGCAACTCCACATTCATGCTTCAATGGTTCCATCATTATTATTATAATAAATTAAAAAGCTAATTCATAATATGAAAAATCATCTGCTTTAACTTAAGATTTCTGATATTATTCTTTAGCTTTCTCATTAATAATATTTTATTCAACAGTTACCGATTTTGCCAAATTTCGAGGCTGGTCAACATTTTTACCTTTACAAACAGCTATATGATAAGCCAACAATTGTAACGGTATTGTCGCCAACAATGGTTCTAGACACTCTTCCGTGTCAGGCAACTCGATAAATTCGTCGGCAATTTTACTAATCGTTTCATCACCTTTCGAAACTAACGCAATGACTTTTCCCTTACGTGCCTTTATTTCCTGTATATTACTCAACACCTTTTCATACATTGCATTGCGCGTTGCAATAACGACAACAGGCATATCTGAATCGATAAGAGCAATAGGCCCGTGCTTCATTTCTGCTGCAGGATAGCCTTCGGCGTGTATATAGCTTATCTCCTTCAGCTTCAAAGCACCCTCCAATGCCACAGGATAGCTATAGCCTCTGCCCAAATATAAGAAATTGCGTGCATATGTAAATATTCTACTTAAAGACGATATTCTGTCATTAAGTTTTAAGGTTTCTTCCATTTTACTTGGAATACCGTTTAAACCTTTTACTATTCGAGTATATTCATCCTCACTGACAGTGTTTTTTTCCTTAGCCAAGGCCAAAGCCAACATTGTCAATACAGTAACCTGGCCTGTAAATGCCTTGGTTGACGCAACGCCGATTTCAGGTCCAACATGTATATATGAACCTGTATCCGTTGCACGAGGTATACTTGAACCAATAGCATTACAAATGCCATAAATAAACGCGCCATGCTGTTTTGCCAATTTTACCGCAGCCAAAGTGTCGGCCGTCTCACCACTCTGTGATATGGCAATGACAACATCATTACTTGTTACAACAGGATTTCTATATCTGAACTCGCTCGCGTATTCTACCTCGACAGGTATACGGCAAAGACTTTCGATGATTTGTTTTCCTATCAGACCGGCATGCCATGAAGTTCCGCATGCCACAATTATAATACGCTTAGCTGAAAGCAAGCGCTCCTTATAATCAATAACAGCACTTAATGTAACGTTGGTAGCCTCAACATTCACACGGCCACGCATACAATTCTTTATACATTCAGGCTGTTCAAAAATCTCTTTCAGCATAAAATGCGGGAAGCCGCCTTTTTCAATCTGCCCTAAATCAAGGTCTACAGTCTGAATTTTCTGAAAGAGTTCTCTATTTAATATATCAACGACCTTAAGACTTTCGCCACGCTTCATTACGGCAATACTGCCATCCTCAAGATAAGCCACCTTATCTGTATATTCCACAATTGGACTTGCGTCTGATGCAAGAAAGAACTCATCATCGGCGACGCCAATGACCAAAGGACTTTGCTTGCAGGCTGCAATTATCTGGTCAGGCTCACGCTTGTCAAGAAGTGCTATCGAATATGCTCCGATTACTTCATGAAGTGCTACCTGAACAGAAGACAGAAGGTCTAGATTTTTCTTATTTTGTATATATTCAATAAGCTGGACCAACACTTCCGTATCAGTATCCGAGCGGAAGGTAAGCCCTTTTGACTGAAGTTTCTTCTTCAAGTCAGCATAATTTTCTATTATTCCGTTGTGAATAATAGCAAGATTCTTTGATTCAGAATAATGTGGATGTGCGTTAATGGAAGAAGGCTCACCATGAGTAGCCCATCGTGTATGAGCAATACCCACGGTACCCGATATATCTTTGTCTTTACAAAATAAATCTAAGTCCTTTACCTTACCCTTTGTCTTATATACATTCAGCCCACCGTCTGAATTAAGCAAAGCCAGGCCGGCACTATCGTATCCGCGATACTCCAGTCTACCCAAGCCCTTAATCAAAACCGGGTAAGCATCTTTTTTTCCTATATAACCAACAATTCCACACATAATCAAACTACTTCAACACATTAACCATCAATGAAGCTACAGATGTCAGAATGCTGACCACCGAGAACCATATTGTAGTACTTGAACCTATAGCTGAGTTTCTAGCCTGAACGCTGTTTGGCTCAACATACAGATAATCATTCTGCTGAAGATAATAATATGGAGAATTTATCAGGTTAGCATCGTTGAGGTTAAGTCTATGAACAGACTTCTCGCCTGTTTCATCCTCGCGTATCAGCAATACATTTCCGCGCTTACCATAAATTGTAAGGTCACCAGCTCTTGCCAAAGCCTCAATAACACTGATTTTTTCCTGATCAACATTAAATACGCCGGGCGACTTCACCTCACCGGCAACAGTAACCTTAAAGCTGGCCATCTTAACAGTTACGATAGGATTTTCCGTTTTAGACATATACGGAAGAATCTTCTCGCATATATAATTTTCACATTGTCTTTTTGTCATTCCTCCAACTTTCAATCGTCCGACAACAGGGAAATTAATATATCCGTCATTGTCAACAAGATAAGTCTGCAAAGCTACAGAACCGGTTGACAAGCTACCTGTCGCATTAAGAGTGTTGGTTACAGAAAGGTTAAAAGGCGTTGCAGCCTTTGGATCCGTTGTGCTGACAGTTATCGTCAATAAGTCTTTTGGCATAATTCTTGCGTCGAACAAACCTTTTGATGCCGCATAGTTCAATGAATCTGCATTCTGGAAATAAGCAATCTGCTTACTGCTTCCACAACTTCCTAAAGTAAGGCACAAAACGGCCAAAACTATAAAAAAAAGATTTCTTTTCATATTACACATGTGACGTATATCGTAAAACTTTGCAAAAATACTTCTATTTTTTGATATTGGCAAATATTTCTATAATTAAATAGACAAACTGAAATTCATACACCTAGCCACTAAGCATTCATCAATGCTATATTTTTTTGTTTATTTCTGATATTTTGAATTTACAGATTAAGAAACAGACATTCATCTGCCCTTTCATCTTATGCTTTTTCAACTGCAGGCAATATAAATTGCCACAACCGTCATGTATATATATCGATAAAAGCCTCTCTTGCAAAACGTTAATGTTAAGCAAAAGAGGCTTCATTTATTTATTCAAAATTAAAATTTGAAATAGCTCTTTGCATTGTTATAGCTGATATCTTCAACCATGCGATACAAGCTTTCTTTGTCATCAGGCAGCAATCCTTTCTCAACATCGTTTCCGAGAAGGTTGCAAAGCAGACGACGGAAATACTCATGGCGAGGATAAGACAAGAATGAACGGCTGTCGGTAAGCATTCCGACGAAACGGCTCAAGAGACCGAGAACTGACAAAGCATTCATCTGTTTTGTCATACCGTCAAGCTGATCATTGAACCACCATCCGCTACCAAACTGTATCTTGCCCGGGCATGAACCGTCCTGGAAGTTACCAAGCATTGTGGCTATAACCTCGTTGGCACACGGATTCAATGTATATAATATTGTACGTGTAAGCTTTCCTTCTGAATTGAGATGATCGAGGAAATGGCTCATTGCCTTTGCCGTGTTAAACTCACCAATAGAATCGAATCCTGTATCCGGTCCAAGTTTCTTAAACATCAGGCTGTTATTGTCGCGTATTGCACCATAGTGATACTGCTGTGTCCAGTCGCTTGCATAATCCATCTCGGCAAAGATAACAAGCATGCAATGTTTAAACTGACGCACCTCCTGAGCTGACAGCTGTTGTCCACGCATGGCTTTTTCAAATATTATCTCTATCTGGCTGTCTGTGTAAGGCTCGTCATAGAACTCCTCGATTCCGTGGTCGGACAGACGGCAACCATTCTCATGGAAGAAGTCATGACGTTTCTGTAAAGCGTCAATCATATCCTGGAATTTAGAGATTGTAACTCCTGCAACCTCGCCAAGCTTAGTTACATATTCGGCAAAATTCTTTGTATTGTCAACTGCCATAGCCTTGTCAGGTCTCCAGGCAGGAATCATCTTAATTTCAAATCCGCTCTCACGAGTCTGCTTATGATATCTCAAATCATCGATAGGATCATCCGTTGTACATACGCACTCTACATTATAACGGCGCATAAATCCTCTTGCAGTATATCCAGGCTGCTGGAGTTTCTCATTACATTCGTCATAAATCTCTCTTGCTGTTTTAGGACTAAGAAGTTTGTCTATACCGAAAGCTGTTTTAAGCTCAAGATGTGTCCAATGATAAAGCGGATTTCTGAATGTATATGGAACAGTCTCAGCCCATTTTTCAAACTTCTCCCAGTCACTGGTTTCTGTTCCTGTACAGTATTTTTCAGGAACGCCGTTAGTACGCATTGCACGCCATTTATAATGGTCTCCGCCAAGCCACAGCTCTGTAATGCTTTTGAACTTGTGGTCATTGGCAACCATTTCCGGAATCAAATGACAATGGTAATCGATAATAGGCATTTTGGCTGCGTGATTATGAAATAGATCCTGAGCAGTAGTTGTTTCTAGCAGGAAGTTTTCATCCATAAATTTTTTCATGTTTGTTTTTATTTAAAAGCGTTAATTATAAATTTTAATTTATCCTAATTTATTTATGCAAATATACAGCATTTTTTTTGATTTCATATTATTTTAAATTATATTTGCACAAAATAAAAGTCATAAACGATGTCGGTATAAGATTAATTAATATCAGCCATGTCAAAAATAACAAGAACAAACCGAGTTTTGCTAATATACACAGGTGGCACAATTGGTATGGGTAAGAACCCTGATACGGGAGTTTTGGAACCATTGGACTTCAACCACCTTGTGAGTTGTCTGCCCGAATTTTCAATGTTGAGGACAGGAGTTGAAACATATCAATTCACACAGCCGATTGATTCAAGCGACATGTCACCACGATTTTGGTCACAACTTGTAAGAATCATAGCTGAGCGATATGATCAATATGACGGCTTTGTCATTCTTCACGGAACAGACACGATGGCTTATACAGCATCAGCGCTTTCATTTATGCTTGAAAACCTGACAAAACCGGTAGTGCTCACTGGAAGCCAGTTACCTATAAACCAACTGCGCACAGACGGCAAGGAAAATCTTATCACGAGCATTGAGATTGCATCAGCTTCACACCCAGACGGCACAGCCATGGTGCCTGAAGTATGTATATATTTCAGCGGCAAACTGCTACGAGGAAACAGATCGACAAAAACAAATGCCGACGGATTTAATGCCTTTGAATCTTTCAACTTTCCTCACCTTGCCGAAGCCGGTGTAAACATCATCTATCATGAAGAATATATCTTAAAGCCCGACTACAGCAAGCCTATGATTCCTCACACGGCAATAGACCCTAATGTGGTAGTGTTCTCACTATTTCCCGGCTTGCAAGAAAAGATTATACACCACGTACTTGAAGCTCCCGAACTGAGGTCGATTGTAATGAGAAGTTTCGGAAGCGGAAATGCCCCTAAGGCATCTTGGCTTATCAGAACATTAAAACAGGCCAGTCTCCGCGGGGTTACAATTGTAAACATAAGCCAATGCCTGGCAGGAACTGTTGAAATGACAAGATATGACACAGGCTACAGGCTAAAGAGCACGGGCGTCATAAGCGGATATGACAGCACGGTTGAATGTGCTGTAACAAAACTTATGTGCCTTCAGGCAAGATTTACAGACTCTAAAATTGTAAGAAATTACATGAATCGTGCACTATGCGGCGAAATAACAATTTAAATATAAAAAAGTATAACAAAGTTGTACGTTTCAAATTTATTGAATATCTTTGCCAAAAGTAATTGCCATGGGCGAAACTTCAAAAGACATCACCACATGGACATTGCAAGTTAAATAAAAATATTAAAAAATCTGCTTATTAAAGACAATTAAAAAACAAAAAGATTATGAAAGAGTTAAAAGGAACAAAGACCGAAAAGAATCTTCAGGAAGCATTTGCAGGCGAGTCAATGGCACGCAACAAGTATACTTATTTTGCATCAAAGGCAAAAAAGGACGGATATGTACAGATTGCTGCTATATTTGAAGAGACTGCAAAGAATGAACAAGAGCATGCTAAACTATGGTATAAATATCTGAACGGAAACAAGATTAACGGTACAGAGGCTAACCTTGCTGACGCTGCTGCCGGCGAGAACTTCGAATGGACAGACATGTATGCCCGCATGGCAAAAGAAGCCCGTGAAGAAGGATTCGACGAAATAGCTGCTAAATTTGAAGGTGTTGCTGAAATTGAGAAGCATCACGAGGAGCGCTATCGCAAACTGTTGAAGAACGTTCAGGACAAGCAAGTATTCTCTAAAGACGGCGACTGCATCTGGCAGTGCTCTAACTGCGGTCACATCGTTATCGGCAAAGAGGCTCCTAGCGTATGCCCGGTTTGCAGCCACGCACAGAGCTATTTCCAGATTGAAGCAAGAAACTATTAATTTAGTCATAGCGAAATAACTTATAAAATGGAGACTTAAGGTGTGTTTACCTTATGTCTCCATTTTTTTGTATACAAAACAGACATAATATAAATATCTGAGATGAGACGCGGTTAATGGTTATGCATATATTTCAGTATTAAATTTTAAAGGATAAAATATCATGCAGTAACACACAATTACTCAACAAACATTATATGCTCTATCCGCTAAACATTAATGACCTGCACAAAATCGTAATGCGAAAAATAGGACAAAATAAGAAAACTCGATTATTTTAACGCTCCCAGAACAGGCATGCTGTTCATACAGTCATACTTTTGGCAGAATCAGCAAAAAACGCGGTGTTATAGTTAAGTGTCTATAAATCAACACATTATAAAGAAAAGTATATCAAAGTCAATTTGTTAAATTACGTTACTCTATCGTTTATGTATCAAAAGTGGCCGCTTTATGATACACAAACGGCAGGTTAACTATATACAAACCATTGAACAAAACAGCAAATATTGTAAGTTTTCAGATAAAAGCCATGCAACAACGTGAATATGTCTTAATATTCAGCTCATAAATTCAGCACAAATAAACATCCGTTAACACAGACATTTCTAGAATGGAGAAAACTCATGTCATGATTTTTTACGGAAAAGCAGAACAGACAACATGTAAGCCCGAATTAACGCATTGAATTAAGACTATATTTCAAAAAGGCCTAACAGCAACAGACAACAGCCACAAAAAAATAACACTTACCGACAAAGTAAGCCATAATGCAATCAAAACAAACATTATGACACAGAGAATATATGTTTATATATGTATAGACAAAAAACGCATCGGGAGCCGAAAAAAGGCCCGATGCGTTTTTTGTTTTGCCTGTCTGCAACAACAGTCAAAAGATTTGTCGTTTGCGTTTGGTATTATTCAAAAGACATAAATTTCAATTTTATATAATTACAGTTATAGTCTGAACTTCAGGCAATCGCTAATTTTCTGCATTGTCGTAAGACGTGTAGGCACAAGCGGAAGCCTCAACACATTCTCTATCATGCCCATTTCATGAAGCATCGCTTTCACTCCGGCAGGATTGCCGTCAACAAACAGAAGATTAAACAGGTCAGTAAAACGATGATGTATCTTTCTAGCACTGTCTATTTCACCGTTCTTCTCAAGCCTTATCATACGTGAAAACTCTTTCGGAAGAGCATTTCCTATAACAGATATTACGCCGACAGCACCACATGCTATCATCGGGAACGTCAGTGCGTCGTCACCGCTGATGACATCAAAGTCATCAGGCTTGTTCTTAATAATTTCATCCACCTGTTCAAGGCTTCCACTTGCCTCTTTCACGGCAACGATGTTGTCACAGTCGCGTGCAAGACGCACTGTTGTCTCTGCCTTCAGGTTTACACCTGTACGTCCCGGTACATTATATAACACAACGGGTAACTTTGTTGCACCGGCAATAGCCTTAAAATGCTGATAAAGTCCCTCTTGTGAAGGCTTGTTATAATAAGGGCATACGCTCAGTACACCGTCTATACCAGAAAAGTCAGCAGTCTTAAGCTCATTCACAACTTCGGCAGTATTGTTACCTCCACAGCCCATAAGTATAGGAACCTTGTCGCCCACTTTCTCAACAACAAGTTCCTTTATACGCTGTTTCTCCTCTTTTGTCAGAGTCGGGGTCTCACCCGTAGTAGCCAAGATACAGAAGAAATCTGCACCATTTTTCAGTTGATAGTCTAACAATCGGCCCAATGTGACATAGTCAACCGAGCCATCCGAACTAAATGGTGTTATCAGGGCAATGCCTAAGCCTTTGAATATGTTTTGCATAATAATATGTATTTCTTCTTATAATTGTATGCAAAAATACGATTTTTACGTCAAAACGCAAAATAAAACTCACTATTTTATAAACATCTTACATTTAGACATCAGTTTGAGCCTATGTAGAGGAACAACATTCCGAGCAACACTAATATGAGGTCGACAAGCTTACTCTTAAGATTTTTCTCATGCAACAACACTGCCCCGAAAAGGAAAGAGACTATCACACTGCCACGCCTTACCATGGATACAATGCTTATCATTGCTCCGGGGATACTTAAAGCATAGAAATAAACAAAATCAGCGGCACTCAAAAATACGCTGATAAGGATTATACACCAGTCCCATCTGAAAGGTGTTGTCTTTTTTGATTTTGGAAGCCAAAGGACAATAAGCATGACACCCATCATAAAACACTGATAAATATTATACCAGCTCTGCACCATCATTGTGTCAAGCCCTACTCCGCCATGACTCACAGGAGCCATAAGATATTTGTCATAAAGTCCGCTGACAGCACCAAGCACGGCAGCCAGTACGATGAAATAAATCCAACGGTCATGCTTGAAATCTATTCCTTCCTTCTTACCGCTACGGCTGAGCATAAAGAAAGAAGCGACGGCCAGGGCAACACCTATCCACTGATATACGTTAAGACGCTCGCCAAACACCAAGAGGGCACCTATGAGCACCATAACCGGTCGCGTGGCATTGATAGGTCCGACGATGGTCAGCGGAAGATGCTTCATACCGAAATATCCGAAAACCCATGATGACAGCACAATAAGACTCTTCAAGATTATATACTTGTGCACTTCCCATCCGCCGGCTCCGACATGGAAAATACTTCCGTCAAGAACATCCGTATTGTAAGACAGAATGATGAACGGAAGAAAAATCAAAGATGAAAACAATGTGTTGAGAAACAGCACAGGTATAACGGCATTGTTATCGAGCGACTTTTTCTTGAACGAATCATAAAAGCCCAACAATGCTGCCGACAAAAAAGCTAATAATAACCACATTACCTTAAAATTTATATTTACCTATTTATTTTTTAGACCTTATATACTTAATACTCTATATTTTCCAAGAACAATGCATTTCCCGGCATGCTCTCGCCTGCACCGGAACGGCGCTTGCCCTCTATTACGGCTCTAAAATCATCAACACTTATACGTCCGCGCCCGACATCAACCAATGTACCGACCACAGCTCTTACCATGTTACGGAGAAACCTGTTGGCAGTAATTACAAAATGCCAGTTATATTCACCGTCCTTTACCCATCTGGCTTCCGTCACATCACACAATGTTGTCTTAACATCAGTGTTGCTCTTGCAAAAAGCGGCAAAGTCATCATACTCAAGCAACATTGAGGCTGCCTTGTTCATTTTGTCGAAATCAAGGTCATAAAATAATTCACATGAATAACTGCGCAAGAAAGGGTCTTTATGCTGATGTACATAATAATGGTATGTCCTCGACTTGGCACTGAAGCGGGCATGCATCTCGCTGTCAACCGGCATAACTCTATCAGCAGAAATATCTCTCGGCAAAAGCCTGTTCAACTTGTAAACGAGCTGAGCACAGTCAATGGTCTTATCCGTGTCAAAATGTGCCACCATCATCCTGGCATGTACTCCGGTGTCTGTACGTCCGGCTCCTACAACTTGAATATCCTCACGCAGAAGAGTTGACAATGCATCCTGCAACTTCTCCTGAACAGAAACGGCATTTGGCTGTATCTGCCATCCATGATAAGCCGTGCCGTCATATTTGAAATAGACAAAATATCTCTGCATGAATTTATGCTGTGTAAAAAACTCTTGTGCAAAATTACATATTTTTTCACAAGTTATAGCCATAAGGCTAACTTAAAGCATATAATTGTATCAATTAATCATGAATATCTGGCAATATCTATATTTATTACGGAATAAAGATTGGAGCTTTAAGCATATTTAATGTGACAATGTGCTTACAATATGTCATCCGGTGTGTGTGTCACCACATCATCTTCTTGGCATACACCACCAACACACTGAATGAGAATATGGCCACATATATTAATACAAGCTGCAACAGTCCAATAGCTATGCCGTCGATACTTGCTCCCGGCAGTTCTGCTACAAATGACACGCCGGAATTAAGAAGGACAACAACTTTAAGAAGCAAAGCCGACAGCAAAGTTTGAAGATAAGGTACAAAACTCAACGCGGCCATAAGTACGGCTCCATAAAGGATTATAGTGGCAGCCGGCACGACAATGATGTTTGTCAGAAGGAAATAACAAGAAAAACGCCCAAAATAAAAGGCTATAAGCGGGGCAACTCCTATCTGAGCTGCCAACGAAACCGACATCATCTGCCATATCTGTCTAATAACGGGTATGCCCATAACACAGCCAGGCATAAGGTTAAGAACCGGACGATAAAACAGGATGATGAAAAACACGGCGGCAAACGACATCTGAAAACCTACATCATACAGATAAAGCGGATTGACTATGAGTATTACGACTGCTGCCACGGCTAATGTGTTAAGCGACATTTTGTTGCGGTTTAACAGACTGACAAACGAATACACCGTAATCATTACAGCCGAACGCACCACAGATGCAGACATTCCGACAATAAACACATAAGTCCAAATGGCAAGCAGGATAAGCACCTGAGACGCAATTTGCCAACGGCGACGCAAAAAAATCAGTGACAGTATTGCGTAGATTATTCCGAGATGCAACCCTGACAAAGCCAAGATATGTGACGCTCCTGAAACAGAATAATCTTCCTTCAGTCTGTCAGACAATGATGATTTGTCGCCCAATGTCATAGCAGCCAGCACGGCATACGACTGTCCACTAAAGCCCATGTCGGTATAACGGCGCAAAAGCCTGTCGCGAAACACCAAGGCAGCAATGCGTGTCCGCTGAATCAGAGACAAACGCGTAAGGTCAACAACAGCCTTGCTCCACTCGTCGATATATATAAATGTGGTGGCAACATATCCGTGATAAAGCAAATAGCGGCCATAGTCAAAATCAGAATCAGCATATCCTGATGGCTTTTCAAGTAAAGAAACGGCCTTTATACCGTCTCCTACACGCAGTTTGTCGGCACGCTCATCCCTGTAAATGCTCGCCTTAACCTTTACTGGATGACTTACGTCTGCTATCATAAGATCACATCTTATCACTTTACCGGAAACTACAGGCTGACTTATGACAACTGCCGAATAGGCCATGTCTTTATCAGGCACAGGCATATAAGCTTTATCAAGTTCAACCGACACAAGCGAACCGCCAAAGAGCATACATGTAATGAATATCATGACTGACTGCAAAATGCAATGTTTCCAAGCCAAAAGCGTAAGCAATAAAGACACTACAGTTGCTGCGAACCATGCTTTAAACGACAATACGCCATAAAGAAGTTCGCCCAAAACTATACCTGCAATAAGGAACAAGGCCAAGCGCAGGACAGGATACAATTGTATTTGTCCGTTTGTTTTCATTTATTAAGGTTAACCGGTACACAGGCTATAAATGTTCTGTGTTATGCAAATATACAACTTTATCACCAAAGCTGTCATCTTTAACCCATGTTTTTACACAAACTAAAATCTCTTTATTTCATTTTTCTGTAATATGTACCACGATATTTCGTTTTTGACAAATTTACATTATCTTTGCAATATGATACTATATTTCTCCGGAACAGGAAACACCAAATGGGCGGCAACAGCGCTAAGTGAAAAGACTGGCGAAAAGCTGATAGACATAACCGATGTGGCAAACACCGACGTGAGCTACAAACTGGAGGAAGGCGAACGACTTGGTTTCTGCTTTCCCGTGCATGGCTGGCGCCCGCCGCTAATCGTAAGAAAATTCATCAAAAGACTTTCAGTCATCAATCCTGAAGGTCATTATTGCTATGCATTATGCACAACAGGCGACAATGTTGGCGAAGCAATTGACATTTTTGAGAAAGACCTCGGGAAAAAAGGTATACATCTCGACGGTGCCTTTTCACTGATTATGCCCGAATCGTATGTAGGTCTGCCGTTCATGGATGTTGACACGCCGGAGAAAGAAAAGCAGAAAAAGAGAAAGGCTGCCGAAGATCTTGAACGCTTTGCTGAAATGATAACAGAGCGCAAAAAAGGCATAAGAGACCTCGTCATAGGAAGATGGCCAAAAATCAACAGCCGTCTCATTGGCAGCTGCTTTGTAAAATATCTCATCACAGACAAGCCTTTCTATGTCGCTGAGGACAAATGCATAAAATGCGGCAAATGTGCCGAAGCCTGTCCTGTAAACGACATTATATGGAGCAAAGGCTCAATGCCAAAATGGAAACACAACGGATCTTGTCTTTCTTGCTTTGCCTGTTATCATCATTGCCCTAAGCATGCCATAGAATACGGCAAGAGGACAAAAAACAAAGGACAATATTTCTTTGAAAAGAATGATATGCCATGACAGTGCCGCCAATATTAAAAGGCATTTACATAAAACATTTTTTGAATAAACTCATCACTCATCACATTTTACCGTAAAACACTGTCGACATGAGAATTAAAATGTGACAAGTAAAAAAACAGACTCATCACACAAGCTGTAAATACAACTTAAATGATGAGTCTTTATCATAATTTGCGACATATAAGCCCAACGGCTTAATCATGCTGAAATTATCTTATGAAGTTTGTGCGTATTGTCGGCTCCTCAACCGGCAGACTAACTCCGGCTTTCTTTCCGGCTTCAATACATTTAAGCAGCCACGCCATGTTCTGTCCCAGGCGGCGCATTGTCTGCATGCCTTCCTCATCCATAAACACATCTTCAGGCTTATTGCCATGCACCTGATTCCAATATACAGAAGGTACGGTAGGCATATTGCATATTCCATAATACTTATTCAAATCATCGAATCCGGCAGAAGCCCCGCCGCGACGGCAGCTTACTACAGTTGCTGCCGGCTTGTTGGTATAAAGCGACGCCTTGCTGCAGAACGCCCTGTCCATAAACGGCTTAATGAAACCAGAAGGTCCGGCAAAATGGATAGGTGTGCCGAAGACAAATCCGTCAGCCTCGTCAACCTTCTCAAGAAATCTGTTCACTGTGTCTTCATCGTACCAGCAACGCTTTGTAACACTGCATTTACCGCAACCTATACATCCCATTATAGGCTTGTTGCCACACCAAAATATCTCTGTATCGATGCCACACTTAGCCAGCTCGCCTGCTACGACCTCCAATGCGGCGTGTGTGCATCCGTTAGCCTTAGGGCTACCATTAACCAATAATACTTTCATAATATATCTCTTTAATCTCAAATTAATGTCATTCAAATAAACAAGGACGAACGGTCTGAACACAGTCAGACACGTCCGTCCCGATAGTTATGTCGACAAATAATTAATATACACGCGGACCAAAGATGGCTGTTCCAACACGCACCATTGTGCTGCGGCACTGAACGGCTATCTTGTAATCATCACTCATTCCCCATGAACGTTCGCAAAACGCATCATCGTCGGCAAAATAACGTGCCTTAACCTCATCAAAGAAGTCGGCAGCCGTGTTAAACTCACGTCTAATCTGAGTCTCATCGTCAACATTAGAGGCCATCATCATCAAGCCGCATATCTGCACATTGTGAAGTTCGCGCCACTCTCCGTTCTCAAGGAGTTCACGGCAGGCGTCGAGAGTGAGTCCGTATTTTGTGGCCTCTTCGGCGATATGCAGTTCAAGCAGCACTTTTATAACACGATTGTGCTTAGCGGCGTGCTTGTTTATCTCTTTCAGAAGTTTCAGAGAGTCGACAGCCTCAACCATTGAAATATAAGGTGCAATGTATTTCACCTTGTTGGTCTGAAGATGTCCTATGAAGTGCCACTCTATGTCATCGGGCAGATTCTGCTGTTTTTTTGCCAGTTCCTGCTCATGACTTTCACCGAAAACGCGCTGCCCGGAATTATATGCAGCCTCGATGTATTCATCGGGATGAAACTTGCTCACGGCAACAAGGCGTACACCCTGCGGCAGTGTGTCAAGTATGTTTTTCAGATTAGCCGCAACGTCAACGTTCATTATTGATGCGCCTCCTCCGCATTCTGTCCGTCCTGCTCATACTCAGGTTTGTCGTCAACCTCAGTTTTTTTCAGGGTCTGATTGTGCTCAAACACATCCATTATCTGAGTTTCAGCTATGCTTGCAATAACATAGTCGATCATTGTTCCGCCCATAACCTCGTCGATGCTCTTTACTGCACCCGGCAATGTGCTGCCGTGTACGAGATAATTGACAGTAGATTTTTTCTCTTTTTCTGTTTTCTCGTCGATGGTTATAAACTGCAGTTTAGCCTTATACCAACGGTCGGCTGAAGGAGAATCGCTGAAGAATATTTCGCCATAAGCAGCTTTCTTGATATCCTTAACCTCAAACTCGCCACTTATGTAAGACGACATCTCTTCGATTATGCTTGCCTCAGCTTCAGTAAAGCTGAGCGCATCTACAACATACTGCTCCGTTACTTTCTTCTGACTTCCGTCTTCCATTGTCTTTTCGTAACGTATTTTGCATTCAAACCATGTTGATGTTCTGCTTCTCATCATATCCTTTTATAATTTAAATTCTGTTTCTATATTTTATTTATCCTGACCATGAAGGCTCGATAAAGCCGTGCAAAAGTAATTAAATATCCCGACAACACAAAATCAATCTGAATAAAAGAATATAGTTAACCATAATTATATATTAACAACAATTCAATAATGTAAATTACTTTATTGTATCTAAGATACTTATTACGAATTAAAACTTTTCCAACCTGATATGTTCAACATAAACATTTTTACCCATTCTAGTTGCATTGTCATTCATTAGAACCCCAGAATAACCATCTTTAACTATTAATATCATTTTATAATTGTACATAGAACCATCATTATCGTAAGCCTTACCAATATTTGAATTAATATATATTTCTTGTCCTTTATTCACATAGAAATAATCATTAACTTTATTAAGAGCGTAACAAACAAATTCTTTATCACGTTGGATTTCATATTTCTTCATCTCATAACAATATGAAGCTTCATAATCAATAAGCAAATATACTGTTCCGTTTTTGTACAAACCAACTTCACCTTTTCCAAATCCATCTACTATATTCCAATATCCAACTTCTTTATATTCAGACATCAATTTACTTATATATGCCTGTTTATTTTTCCCATTTAAATCAATAATATTTATCTGATAATCCAAGTAATCTGGCATACTATCCGACTCTTTACAAACATTATTAGTACTATTTGAGATAGAATCATTTATCGTATTATTTATATTAGATTGGTTTGGTTTAAACAAAAATGCCAAATACAAACAAAATATAACAATAATAATAAAGATAAATTTTACAGCAGGTAATATACTTTTCATTTTAATATATAATTAATATTTATCATTAAACTTTAATTTTTATCTAGAAAGCTTGTAGGGATGTATACTTCTACACGATATCCATCTTCACTAGAAACTCTAACTTTTGTATACACGACTCCCCCTTCTATGACGACACATTCTTGTCCTGGGGCAATCATATAAGCCTTCCCCGAAATTAATAAATTCATTACGCCTTCCGAATCATGATTTGATGCATATCGTCCATACATTTTTGCAGTTTCTTTGTCTACACATCCTATGCATTCGGTATTTGTTATCATTATAGAAGGCTTACCACCATAACTGTCAACACCACCATTACATAGACTTAACATCCAAATAAACATCAATGAAAAAAAAAGTATTATATATCTTTTTTTTATTTTAAATTCTGTATTTTCCATAAAAGTATCATTTTTTCCGCAGTTCTTTTAATAATTCACGAAAGTCTTCATTAATAGTATTATTATTCATTTTTATATTCAATGGAGGATTATAAGAATTTATTAGCTCTTTTTCAATCTCTTCAATATTTATCACATTTTTCTCTTCTCTAAAAAACAACAATAAATTGTGTTTCATCCATTCAGACAATTTGTTTTCATCTACTTCCAAAAATTTTGTTTTTCCATTAAAAGGGTTATTTTTATCTCTTGGTATTTTTTTGAATCCCATAAGGCTACCTAATGATTTACGCAAAGTAGACTTACCTGAATTATTTCCTGCAAAATGTTGTTTATAATCTCTATTTTTAAGACTTTTTTTACTAATTCCCGTATAAATAACATCATAACAACATCCGTTATAACAATATTGACATAAGACTGGACTTATGCTCACCTTTGGCAATTTAGCAGAATGTTTTAATGCAATAATATAATTTCCTGATGTATCCGGTAGAAACTCGAATAAATCCTTATCAGGATTAAGCATTCTAAAAACTAATTTTTTAATTTTTTCGCCTTTCATTTTCATTAAATTTTAAGAATCCCAATAAGGCTCCGATTCTAGGATTAAGGTTAATATATAGGAAAGTGTGGAGCCGCTGTTTATTTCTGGAAGGCTCTGGTAAAACCTGGACGTAACAAACAACACCCCACACTTGAACATTTCATGTGAAATTCACACGAAAACACCAAGTGACGAGAGTGATCATTTATCCACGTCCTTTTGAAATTTACCAGATTTCCCAGAAGGATAAAAGCAACACTTTCATCAATTCATTTGACCTGTCTAAACAGGAATATGGTACAAAATTAAATATTTTTTCCCATTCAAACAAATTGTGGGGGTCTTTTTATTTAAATATTTTGTGTCATTTTCCACACATCATGAGTTTCTCAAAAAAGCCTCCTTATAAATACTTTTTATCCGTTCACGTAAAGATTTAGGTTTAATCACTTCAACTGAACGGCTGCGAGATAGTAGCTCCATTATAAAATCATTTGTTATTCGAAGACGTAATGATATACGAAACTCGACATCGTTATCTGTTATTATCCGCTGTGAATGATGAATCGGAGCAGACTTTATAAAACAACCATCCAATGCATCATATCTCAATTCTACATCTTCTACAGGAATATTGACGTCATTCCAAATGCCATAACAATCTTTAAATAATTCTACAACATTAATATCTAAATTACGCACAAACGATTCGTTCCTAATCACCTGAAGACTTCTTATTCTATCTATACCGAAAGTTTTCATTTTATTACCATCAAAAGCGAGAAGATACCAACGTTGATTAGATTCTTTTAAATAATGCGGATATACATGATATCTGTTAATTCTATTACCATTTCGATAATCCACATAAGAAAAATCTACTGGATTAGTATTCTTTATAGCCTCAACCAAAGATATAAGCCATTTACTATATAATGGCCTATGATGTTCAGCAAGCACAAATGATGATAAGTTTGTATCTTTTTCGATAGAATTAATTAAATCAAAATTCATCATAAGTTCACTTACACGCTCCTCATATGAACCTACGTTCTCTTCAATATAATATCCTTGTTGAGAACGATCAAACTTAATATAGATACCAAAAAGTTCACCTATATCACAAATGTCTCTCTCAATAGTTCTATTGCTTATCGAATTATATCCATAATAACCAGTCATTTTGTCATTAACATAATTAACTAGTTCCGTCTTAGGAATGTATTTCCTTATTTGCCTTAATTTATTCAATATAAGCAACATTCTCCTTATACCTTCAACTTGCTTACTCATAATTAATTTATTTTGACATCACAAAAATAAGACATCTCAGCGACAATAGATGTCGTTGAGATGCAAAAAAAATAATTTTCTAATAAAATCCGTCAAAATAAACAACAATATAAAAATAAGATAATACAAAAAATAAGTTATCATTTTTCTTTTATAAATGTCTTAAAATCCTTGCATATCTTTAAAAACAGCATAGGCTCTGAAGCTATTGTATCCCAAAGCCGCTTGCCGCCGCTGAGAACGCGCTTGTCCACATAGTCGACAAGCTCGGGGTTGGTCTTTTTATAACGTATACGCATGGCATTAAGACTTATTACGTTGCCCGTCATAAACGGCACTACCACACTGTCGCCTGAAAGACATATTCCATAGATAGTAGAAATGTTCATCTTGCCCAACTGCATGTTTTGAGAGTCTACCCCATTCCACCAGTATATCTTGCCGACTTCATTTTCACATTCTACATACACAAACTGCCTTACAGCCCTCTTAGGCTTAAGCAACGAAGGATTGGCTACTATATGCGATTCAAGATGGTCGTATTTTCCATCGGCTGACGTTTTCTTCACAAAGTCGATACTTTTAACATTATCAGCATTATACGAAACGGCATTGTTGCCGTCGGGACCTGGCGACAAGGTAAACGAAGTGTTCATGCGCTTAAACAGTTTGCCGTCAACCCAATAAGTCTGAACATATCCGTCAACAGTGCTTCCGTCGGTAAGTGTCAGGCGCACATGATCATTCTCCGGATCACGTTTTTCCTGTGCCAAGGCACAAGCCGAAACGACAATGAATATTATCAGAAAAAACAGTTTGTTCATCAGAAAAATCTTTACCAGTTCAACAAAATGCCGGCAGAAAGCAGCAGGCCATAAATAAACATATTTCGGGCAGTGTCGCCAAGAACCATATTGAGAGCCTTACCTTTGTTAATACGCACCATCTTGCGGTAAGCAGCATAATGAGGTATGAGATAAAGCACCGGAAGGGCAAAAGCAAAGATGTGTCCCTCAAAGGCAAACAGCAGGCCAATGACAACAGCCATTACGCCCGAATATAAATAGGCAGTCCGGCCGGCATCGGCTCCAACCCTTACTACGAGAGTCTTTTTACCCGCCTTGATATCATTGTCGATGTCACGATAATTGTTAATCAGCAGCAAGGTGTCTATGACAAAGCCACAGGCAATTGAAGCGGCAAACACTTCAATGGTAAAATGTTCGGTCTGAAGATAATATGTAACGCACACCGGAACGATACCGAAGAACACCAAAACCAAAACATCGCCAAGGCCGAGATAGGATAATGTCGTAGTGTAAAGGAAACAGAAGAGCACGCAGAACACGCCTACAAGAATCATTTCGAGACCGCCATACAGCACGAGAGGCAAGCCTATGCAACAGGCAATAGCCGTGGTTATTATTATTGCACGGCGCATGGCCCCCGGCGATATCCAGCCTTGCGCACATGCCCGGCGCGGCCCTAGCCTTGTCTCGTCGTCATTGCCTCTGACAAAGTCGAAATAATCATTTATGAAATTAGCGTCAATCTGCATCACGAATGCAAACAACATGCAAAGCAATGCCGGCAGCCATCCAAAATCACTAGCTCCAAGATCTCTTCCGGCAAAAGCCAGACCTATCATAACAGGAACAGCTGCACCTGTAAGGGTCTTAGGGCGCGAAGCCAGCAGCCACGCCTTTGCCGAGTTTAACCTTATTTGTTTTTCGTCCATATAGCTCTTCTTTAAATTATGACAACTACGCAATCCGGCGACAGAACGTCATTAATTATTATGTCTGAAACAACCCGGCTCAGCACCATACACACTGCATCAGCCGGTAAAACACACTGCATATTGCATGCACATGGCACACCACAACGGCAAAGCCCTTATATGCCCACGATACACATTTTTCACGCAGCCGCCCACTTCAAAGGGCGAATCACTTGCAAAAGTAAACATTAAATCGTATATTTGCAAGAAATTAATGATTCTTAAAGCTATGATAGACAAGAATGTAAGTCTGGACCTTATGGCCTTTATCGAAACGGACATACTGCCGCGTTATGCCGCATTTGACAAAGCCCACAATCTGACTCATGTCACACGCGTGATAAACCGCTCGATAAAACTGGCACAAAAAATCGGGGCCGACGTTAACATGGCCTATGCCACAGCAGCGTATCACGACCTCGGACTAGAAGGGCCAAGGGCAATACACCATATTACCAGCGGAAAAATTCTGTCTGCCGACTTACGGCTGCGCAAATGGTTCTCTGATGAACAAATCAAGATAATGAAAGAAGCTGTTGAAGACCACAGGGCTTCGGCATCGCATGCGCCACGAAGCATTTACGGCAAAATAGTGGCTGAAGCCGACCGTGACCTTGAACCTGAAACCGTGTTCAGAAGGATTATTGAATATGGAACCGACCATTATCCTGAAAAGAGCAAAGAAGAACACTGGAAACGATTTTGCGAACATCTGGAAAACAAGTACTCTACACACGGATATATCAAATTGTGGATACCTGGATCAGAAAACGAAAAGAGTCTTAAACAAATTAGAGATCTGATCATTCAGCCGGCAAAGCTAAAAGAAATTTTCGACAGACTCTATAAAGAAGAGACCGGAGATAAATAAGAAAATGATATAAAGACGGGACATACAAACTGGCATACAACTGAAAAATAATAACATGAAGACATTTATACTTATTGTGTCAATGCTGATTTCTGCATCATGCATCAACGCTCAGACAGCTGACACACTGCGCCATGAGGTGCTGCTCGAAACAACCAAAGGCAACATACGCATAGCGCTGTACAACGAAACGCCGCAGCATCGTGACAATTTCATCAAGCTGGTAAAAGAAGGATTCTACGACGGTCTGCTCTTTCATCGTGTAATCGACAGGTTTATGATACAGACCGGCGACAGTGCAAGCCGCCATGCCGCACCGGGACAAATGCTCGGCGACTCGCCCGAAAGCTATAAGATTCCGGCAGAAATAAGATATCCGGCTCTGTTCCATAAACGCGGAGCCGTGGCTGCTGCACGCGAAAGCGACAACGTAAACCCGGACAGAGAGTCGTCAGCATCGCAGTTTTACATAGTATATGGCAGGCGTTTTAACGACAGCATGCTTGACGACGTACAGCTGAGACTCGACAAAAATACCGGAGGCGCGGTTAAATTGACACCTGAAATAAGAGAAGCATATAAACGGTTTGGCGGAACTCCCCATCTTGACGGCCAATATACGGTTTTCGGTGAAGTGACAGAAGGCATAGACACTGTTGAAAATATTGAATGGGCTGAAACAGACAAGAACGACAGGCCTGTTGAAGATATAAGGATTATACGCGCGACAGTGATAAAATAGCGCATAATCAACCGGAAAAATTCTCATGTTACGCCTTTAAAGTTTACACTTAACGTAAACTGAACCATACAGGCACGGATGTGCAAAATGTAAGCATATGCGCCATAAAGCCTCTCAAAACGTAAATATCGGAAATACACTTTCGTGGATATAAAACAACAGCCGGATAACATAAGTATGGCATCTGATAACACATAAAACGACAGAAAAAGAAGCTGAATATGAAGATTTGACAACCAAAAAGCGGCACGTTTATGCTTAAAAGGCCATCTTTTGACACACAAAAGGACGTAATTCATAATGCAAAAGGGCACCTTTTACAATGCGAAAGGTGGCCTTTTGCATTTTTGTTTTACCGTTTTTATTGCACATTATCTTTGATTTTGCTCTATAACATTAAGCTACAGAGAATTACGCCTGCGCACCTCAAACTGCAATATTTACGCACAAATAATTTTATTTTCTGAAAAACGCAGTATAGAAACGTCAAGAAAAATCAGAAAGACAGCAAAAGGCCACAAATATAATCCATAAGAAACAATAAGAAAAAAGACGACATCACCTATTTAAGATATTTTTGGGATATTCTTCAAAATTACGTCCCTATATTCCAAAATTCTTTGTATTTTTGCACAAGCCAAACAACAGCTTTTCAGACAAAAGCCTTTTGTCTGCATTAAGTCTGTGTTGTTTACCGTATGAAAAGTCTGCTCTGCAGACAGACACATCAGTCACTGTAAGCGAAAAGACTTTGCATTCATCAAAAAAGAACAATTCTAAGTATGAACGTTTTAGAACTAAGTGAACAGGAAATTGGCAGACGCCAAAGTCTTCAAGAGCTGCGCGATATGGGAATAGACCCATATCCTGCCGCCGAGTATCCAACAAATGCTTTCTCGACAGACATAAAAGCGGAATTCAAAGACGAAGAGCCGCACAGAGAAGTATGCATAGCAGGCCGCATGATGAGCCGCCGCGTAATGGGTAAAGCATCTTTCGCCGAGATTCAAGACTCTAAAGGAAGAATTCAAGTTTACATCACACGCGACGACATTTGCCCTGGCGAGGACAAAGACATGTATAATAAAGTTTTCAAAAGACTGCTCGACATCGGAGATTTCATCGGTGTAAAAGGCTTCGTGTTCAGAACCCAGACAGGCGAAATAAGCGTACACGCACAGAGCCTTACGCTGCTGTCAAAGAGCCTCAAGCCGCTGCCTATCGTAAAATATAAGGACGGAGTTGCCTACGATAAGTTTGAAGATCCCGAGTTGCGTTATCGTCAGCGCTATGTTGACCTTGTGGTAAACGACGGCGTGAAAGAAACATTCTTGAAGCGTGCAACAGTGCTGAGAACTCTGCGCAAGGTTCTCGACGACGCAGGCTATACCGAGGTTGAGACACCTATACTGCAGTCTATCCCCGGAGGTGCATCTGCACGCCCGTTCATAACTCATTTCAACGCCCTTAACATTGACATGTATATGCGTATCGCCACAGAGCTTTATCTGAAACGACTCATCGTCGGCGGTTTCGAGGGAGTTTACGAACTTGGAAAGAACTTCCGCAACGAAGGCATGGACCGCACGCACAACCCTGAATTTACATGTATGGAGCTGTATGTTCAGTATAAGGACTACAACTGGATGATGTCTTTCACCGAACAGCTGCTCGAAAAGATATGTATCGCTGTCAACGGAAAACCAGAAAGCGAGATTAACGGCAACGTTATCAGCTTCAAGGCTCCGTATCGCCGTCTGCCTATTCTTGATGCAATCAAAGAAAAGACCGGATACGACCTCAACGGCATGGACGAAGAGCAGATACGTGAGGTTTGCAAAAAGTTGAACATGGAAATAGACGACACCATGGGTAAGGGCAAACTTATCGACGAGATATTCGGCGAGTTCTGCGAGGGCACTTTCATACAGCCTACATTCATCATCGACTACCCTGTAGAGATGTCTCCGCTTACAAAGATGCACCGCAGCAAACCCGGACTGACAGAGCGCTTTGAGCTTATGGTAAACGGTAAGGAGCTTGCCAACGCCTACTCTGAGCTTAACGACCCGATTGATCAGGAGGAGCGTTTCAAGGAGCAGATGAGACTTGCCGACAAGGGTGACGACGAAGCTATGATCATCGATCAGGACTTCTTGCGCGCCCTGCAGTATGGTATGCCTCCTACAAGTGGTATAGGTATTGGTATAGACCGTCTTGTTATGCTTATGACAGGCCAGAATTCTATACAGGAAGTTCTCTTCTTCCCGCAGATGCGCCCGGAGAAGAAAGCGCCCAAGAGCAGCGTTGCCGAGTGGAAGGCTATCGGAGTGCCCGAAGAGTGGGTTCCGGTATTCAACAAGTGCGGCTACAATCTTGTATCAGATATCAAAGACGTAAATCCGCAAAAATTGCAGATGGACGTCTGCGGAGTCAACAAGAAATACAAACTCGGCTACGAGAATCCTAAAGTAGACGAATTTGCAAAATGGATTGAGAACGTAAACAATTCTGAAAACGAATAATTTCATTAGCGGTGACAAACTGGCATGATGCAGCATCAGCCGGCTTGTCACCGCAATGCCTGACGGCACTTAACTCATGGAGTAATAATAACGAATCATAAATCTAAAAGATGTACGATTGCGGAAGAATAGCAGTTATTGGCGGCGGAAGCTGGGCTACCGCCATTGCCAAAATTGTGGTGGGGCACACACATCATATCGGATGGTATATGCGCCGTGACGACCGCATTGAAGACTTCAAAAGGCTCGGACACAATCCGGCATATCTCACAAGCGTTCATTTCAATATTGACGAGATTGGATTTTCAAGCGACATCAATAAAATAGTGCAGGCTTACGACACCCTGATATTTGTAACTCCCTCGCCATACTTAAAGAACCATCTGAAAAAACTTAAGACAAGGATAAAAGACAAATTCGTTATCACAGCCATAAAGGGAATCGTGCCTGATGAAAATCTTGTTTGTTCTGAATATTTCCATCAGGTATATGACGTTCCTTACGAAAATCTTGCATGTCTGGGAGGTCCGTCACATGCTGAAGAAGTGGCTCTTGAACGACTTTCATACCTCACTGTAGGCTGCAGCGACCGCGAAAAAGCACTTGCTTTCTCTGAAATTTTAGCAAGTGACTATATCAAGACAAAAATAAGCAGCGACGTTATTGGAATAGAATATTCATCTGTTCTGAAAAATGTATATGCCATTGCAGCCGGAGTTTGTAGCGGACTGAAATATGGAGACAACTTTCAGTCGGTGCTGATGTCAAATGCCGTTCAGGAGATGTCGCGCTTTCTTAAGACTATCCATCCCATTGACCGTAACATAACCGACTCGGTTTATTTGGGCGACTTGCTAGTAACCGGATACTCAAACTTTTCAAGAAACCGGACTTTCGGCACAATGATCGGCAAAGGATACAGCATAAAGAGTGCCCAGATTGAAATGGAAATGATAGCAGAAGGCTATTTCGGAACTAAATGCATGAAGGAAATTAACCGTCACTGCCACGTAAACATGCCTATCCTTGACGCCGTTTACAACATTCTTTATGAACGCATATCACCACAAATTGAAATAAAACTTTTAACTGATTCATTCAGATAAAGATCATAAAATCTATATAAACAACAATGGAAAATATTAAATTAGATGTATCCAAAGCCGTTCAATTCCTAAAGGAAGGAACAGTTGAGAACTATGAAGTTAAAGTAAAGGAAGCTCAAGAGGCACTTGAAAACGGAACTTGTCCTGGTAACGACTTCTTGGGTTGGCTGCACTTGCCATCATCAATAACACCTGAATTCCTTAAAGAGATACAGGACTGCGCTAACACTCTGCGCGAAAACTGTGAGGCTATCGTTGTTGCAGGTATCGGCGGAAGTTATCTTGGCGCACGTGCCGTTATTGAGGCTTTGAGCAACTCTTTCGCATGGCTCGTTAACGACAAGAGCAATCCTACAATTCTGTTTGCAGGAAACAACATTGGCGAAGACTATCTGTATGAGCTTACTGAGTATCTTAAAGACAAGAAATTCGGTGTCATCAACATATCTAAATCTGGAACAACAACTGAAACAGCCCTCACATTCAGACTGCTGAAGAAACAATGCGAAGAGCAAAGAGGCAAAGACGAGGCTAAAAAAGTTATCGTTGCTGTTACTGATGCAAAGAAAGGTGCCGCAAGAGCTGCTGCAGACAAAGAAGGATACAAGACATTTGTTATTCCCGACAACGTTGGCGGACGTTTCTCTGTGCTCACTCCGGTAGGTCTTCTGCCTATCGCTTGCGCTGGATTTGACATTACAAAACTTGTTGAAGGTGCTGCTGACATGGAAAAAGCCTGCGGTAAAGACGTTGCCTACAACGAGAATCCAGCTGCCATCTATGCTGCTGTCCGTAACGGACTCTACAGCCAGGCCGGCAAGAAGATTGAGATAATGGTCAACTATCAGCCGAAACTTCACTTTATCAGCGAATGGTGGAAACAGCTATTCGGTGAGAGCGAAGGCAAGGACAACAAGGGCATATTCCCTGCTTCTTGCGACTTCACAACTGACCTTCACTCAATGGGACAGTGGATTCAGCAGGGCGAGCGCTCAATCTATGAAACTGTAATCAGCATTGAGGAGCCTGCAAAGAAACTTCTCTTCCCTAACGACGAGGAAAACCTTGACGGTCTGAACTTCCTCGCAGGCAAGCGTGTTAACGAAGTAAACAAGATGGCTGAACTCGGAACTCGCCTGGCTCACGTAGACGGCGGAGTGCCAAACATCAGAATATCTGTCCCCGTATTGAACGAATATTATATCGGACAGCTTATCTACTTCTTTGAGAAAGCTTGCGGAATAAGCGGCAACATCTTAGGTGTTAATCCGTTTAACCAGCCTGGAGTTGAGGCATACAAGAAGAATATGTTTGCACTGCTCGACAAACCTGGTTACGAGGAAGACAGCAAGGCTATCAAAGAGCGTCTGGCAAAAGAGAAATAATAAATCTCTATAAGCCATGAAAATCTCATGGCAAAAATGAAAAGCCGCAAGCAACTGGCACAATTGACAATAAAGGAAGTATACAGCATGGCTTGCGGCGTCATACAATGTGACTGACTATGTTTGAAAAAGAAATAAAACAATACTTGGAAAGACACGGCTTTGAGGCTTTTAAGCCCAAAGCCGTTCTTTTTGATATGGATGGTGTTTTGTATAACAGTATGCCCTATCATGCAATGAGCTGGAATAAGTCGATGAAGAAGTTCGGACTCAACATAACTCCTGAAGAGGCTTATGAATTTGAAGGAATGAGAGGTGTTGAAACCATTAAGCTGTTAGCCAAGCGCCAGTGGAACAAAGACATCACTGATGAAGAATCAGCCATGATGTATGAAGAAAAGTCTAATGAGTTTAAAAGATGCTCCAAAGCTGAAAAGATGGAGGGTGTAGAAGAACTCATGAGAAAAATCAAGGCAGACGGGCTGAAGATTGTCGTTGTTACAGGAAGCGGTCAAAGAAGTTTGCTTGACAAGCTTGAAAGCGAATTTAACGGACTCATACACAGAGATCTGATAATCAGCAGTTTCGACGTCAAGCACGGCAAGCCCAATCCTGAGCCTTATCTGTGCGGACTTAAAAAAGCCGGCGTTGAGCCTTGGGAAGGCATTGTTGTAGAAAATGCGCCGTTAGGAGTGAGAGCCGGAGTTGCAGCCAACATATTCACAGTGGCAGTAAACACAGGTCCACTGCCTGACAAGATGCTTGCCGATGAAGGTGCAAACATCATATTCGACAAGATGACTTCATTCAGAGATTCGTGGGAAAAACTGAGTGAAAACTGGAAAAAACAATAAATTTAACAAGCTAAAATTTATGCTTGACGCCCCAAAAATAACACACAACAAGCATAAATACCCAAACAAAACAAAAGGACAATACCCTTAAAAGGCATTGTCCTTTCATTTTATCTAAACTACAGACAGTTATAATTATCCGTAGATAACCTTTCCGTTCTCGTCCTCATAAGGAGCAAGATCCTTAGCGTACTGGTTCATTGCACGCAGGCTCATACCCATAGAAGAGAAACCACCGTCGTGGTAAAGGTTCTGCATTGTAACCTTGCGAGTGAAGTCAGAGAACATCATAACGCAATAGTCAGCACACTCTTCAGCGTTGGCATTGCCGAGTGGAGACATCTTGTTGGCAAAGTCCATCAGGTTGTCCATGTCCTTGATACCCTTACCTGCTGTAGTTGCAGTAGGCGACTGAGATATTGTGTTGATGCGGACATGCTTCTCACGGCCATAAATATATCCGAAACTGCGTGCGATGCTCTCGAGCATACTCTTTGCATCAGCCATATCATTATATCCAAAGAATGTACGCTGTGCTGCAACATAAGTAAGAGCAACAACAGAACCATACTCAGAAATGGCATCCTGCTTCTTGGCAACCTGAAGCATTTTGTGGAACGAAATAGCTGAGATGTCGAGAGTCTTCTGCAGATAATTGTAATCAAGATCGTCGTAAGTACGGTGCTTGCGCACGTTGGGACTCATACCGATAGAATGGAGAACGAAGTCAATTTTACCGCCCAACAACTTAACCGACTCGGCAAAAACTTTTTCCAAATCCTCAACACTTGTAGCATCAGCGGCAATGATAGGTGCGTTAAGCTTTTTGCTAAGCTCATCGAGAGTACCCATGCGCAATGCCATTGCAGTGTTGCTCAAGGTTATTGAAGCGCCTTCTTCTACAGCCTTCACGGCTACTTTCCATGCTATGGAATCTTCATTAAGCGCGCCGAAAATAATACCGCGCTTACCTTTCAACAAATTGTGAGTCATTTTTTATTAATTTCTTTGATTAATTTTAGGGTGCAAATTTACAACATTTATACAATATAGGCAAACAATTAAAGTTAAGATTTATTAGGCAAAACAATTTAAGACAATACATTACACATATTAAAAGGCCAATAAGCTATCCTATATGACTGATAGAGTGCATTAAACATATCATTTTGTAATACTAAGCGCAGAAAATATTACAGACATGATATAAAGACAAAAGACGCCTTGAGGCTGATAAAATGCCACAAGGCGAAATGAACAATACAAAAAACGATATGCAAAATGTATTTACTAAATAATCACGGCCGTGCCGCTGCAAGACACCATAAGCATGGAGCCAGACTCGCCCACTGTCTCATAATCGAGGTCAATACCTACTATGGCATTGGCGCCGAGAGCACTTGCACGTTCGGACATCTCAGCAAGCGCATTGTCTTTTGCCTTGCGCAGGACGCCCTCATACGAACTGCTGCGGCCTCCGAAGAAATCTCTTATGCCAGCAAGAAAATCCTTAAATACGTTGGCTCCTACAATAACCTCACCAGTAACCACGCCAAGATACTCCTTGACGGGTCTGCCTTCTATTGTTGGTGTTGTTGACAATATCATAGCTGTATAAAGTTTAAATTTATATTTTGCGTTATTATATGAAAACAAAGACAATGCAGTTCAGCCAAAGTTATGCCTACTCATTCCATGAAATTTCTGCACTGCCGAAACATTTATGATGATTCTCGTCATAAACGACACAGAACTGACCAGGGGCCACGCCCTGAATAAGATGCTCTGAATGTACAACATACTCGCCTTCTCCCTTGCGTTCCAACGTTGCGGGATGGTATTCGGGCGTATGACGTATCTTGAATGTAACATTAATCTCGTCGGCATCGTTCCACGGATTGCATGTAAGAAAATGGAAATCATGTATGGCAAAGTCTTTCTTATAAGCCGTCAACGGCTCATATCCCTTGCTTACATACAGAATGTTGCGCTTCATATCCTTCTTGACAGCATACCAAGGTCCGCCGCCAAAGCCAAGTCCGTGACGCTGTCCGATGGTGTGAAACCACAAGCCTTTGTGCATTCCTATCTTCTTTCCAGTTTCAAGTTCGAGCACATCTCCGGGGTTTTCACCAAGATAACGGCGGATATAATCATTGTAGTTGATCTTGCCGAGGAAACAGATGCCCTGGCTATCCTTGCGCTTTGCATTGACAAGATGCTCGCGCTCGGCTATCTCGCGCACCTCGTCCTTCATATAATGTCCTATCGGAAACAGTGCCTTACGCAACTGCCAGTCGTATATTTGAGCAAGAAAGTCGGTCTGATCCTTCACCGGGTCAGGACTGGAAACGAGCCATTTCTGTCCGTCGATTATTTCAGTCTGCGCATAATGCCCCGTTGCAATCAAATCATAGTCGTGTCCTGCCTTTTGGTCAAAGGCTCCAAACTTAATAAGTCGGTTGCACATAACGTCAGGATTAGGCGTAAGTCCGTTACGCACCTTGTCCATCGTATATTTAGTCACCTGCTCCCAATATTCCTTATGGCAATCTATTACCCGGAGCTTACAGCCATACTTGGCTGCAACAGCCGTAGCCATTTCAAGGTCTTCCTCGCTCGAACAGTCCCACTCCTCTTCTTCCTCGGGTCCTATTTTTATATAAAAGCAATCAGGATGCAATCCTTGACGTGCCAATTCATAAACCACAACCGAACTGTCTACGCCGCCGGAAAGCAGCACTGCTATCTTTTTGTCTTTAAGATTCTCCATCATTAATCATTATTTCTTGATGCAAACATACACAAAAATAACGACATTTCACCCTAAAACTGAAACAAATATACACTCTAACCATCTAATTGTATATGCATAACAAGCAAAATGAGAATAAATCAAAATGGTACTTTTAGGAAAAATCGTAAAAATCTAAATTACGTTTAAGGCCTCCAGAACAGACATCTCACAAAATAAAACATATTAAAGGGCGAATTTTGCATAAAATAATGCTTTTAATATAAAAGTCAGCATATCAAGCACTTAACAAAAGTCAATGCATGAATGAAAAGACAACATAACACAAAAGATGGCCTTTTGCATCATAAAAGGCCGTCTTTTACACTGCAATTCGATGCCTTTTGCATGATAAAAGGACGTGTTTTATAGCGAAAATGGGCTATTATTGGCATAAAACCAGGTTGATTTAAGGTTGAAAATGGATGAAATATGGCATAAGAACAGGCTAGAAGCAGTAATAAAGAACTCTGTTTTTGCTAGAATGAAAAATAATAATGACAAGATTTTTTACTCTTGAATCTTCATAAAATGGACGATTTATAACCATAAGGGAAAAAGTGAATATAAAATGTCTAATAATATAACAATCTGAATATACACGCTCTGAGACAAAAGATTATATACTTAATTTTTCAAACATACTAAACAAATTACCTATACAAAGGCATAGTTTTCACCTCTCACGACATGACACTGTCAGAATAAATTGTAAATATTGCCATAAAGAAATAAGCTTCAAAGCCAAACAAACGTAGGCAATACTACGGTTATAAAAAACAATATGGCCAAAGACCGGACTATACCGAATCTTTGGCCATATATGTTTATGATATTATTGTCAAATAAAATTCGACATTAAAGAGCTGCCCAAATCCAATCGTAGAAGAAGCTGCAAACACCGCAAAGAAGCACGCCTGCAGTGCAGATTGTAAGAGCAAGCTTTGTATTGCAGTCGCTCTTGAATGTAGGCAGAGGATTCTCTGAAGTCTTGATGTACATTGCCTTAACGATAAGCAGATAGTAGTAAAGACTTATCACAGTGTTGATCAAAGCAACGAATACTACAATGTGTGTGAGGACAGAACCCTCCTCCAAAGCTGCCATGAACACGAAGAACTTGCTGAACATACCTGCGAACGGAGGAATACCGCCGAGAGAGAACAGCGCAAATGTCATAAGCAAAGACAGCTTGGGGTTAGTTGAATAGAAACCGTTGTAGGCATCCATCTTTGTAATACCGTTGTTGTTTTCCTCTACAACTCCGATTACAGTGAACACTGCCAGGTTGGCTACTACATAAACCAGTACGTAGTAAGACAGAGCAGCTACACCGAGGGCATTGTCACCGATGACAGCCAGCATGATATAACCGGCCTGAGAGATAGAACTGAAGGCCATGAAGCGCTTGAGCTCTTTCTGACGGATGGCAAACAGGTTGGCGATGGTGATGCTGAGTACAACGAGTACGTACATAACGTAGGTCCAATACGGAGTAAGCGGAGCAAACACCTTCATGAGAATAGCCATGAGTGTAAATGCGGCAGCACCCTTAGAGATTACGCTAAGATAACCGGTAACTGTTGTAGGAGCGCCCTGATATGTATCGGCTGTCCAGAAGTGGAAAGGAACAAGACTAATCTTGAATCCAAGACCGCTCATGAAGAACACCATACCCATGACGTTCATTGTAAGATTCTGCTTCTGTGCAAGAACTGTTGCAACATCATCGAAGTAGAGAGTACCTACTCCACCATAGATGAACGAAATACCATAAAGCATTATTCCGCTTGAGAATGTTGCTGTAAGGATAAACTTGGCAGCAGCCTCAGCTGAATTGTGACGGTATTTGTCGAGAGCAACAAGACATGCCATAGGCACAGATGCCATTTCAAGTCCGAGGAAGAACATAAGGAAGTGTCCTGCACTCATCATGACGTTCATACCGAGCAGTGTTGATACGACAAGCATATAGAACTCGCCCTCTTTGAACGAAGTGTCCGGTCTGCTCAGCCACTTGCGGCTCTGAATAAGAACGATAAGTGTGCCGGCAGCCAATATAGTCTTCATTACATTTACGGCCGGAGTGGTAACATACATTCCACCGAAAGCAGAAACTGCGTCATGCTGGAACACGCTGACAAGCACCTGAAGCAACATCAGTATGCAAACCAGCGGATTGAACCACTTGCGCTCACTTTTGCGAGATGATGCGAAATCGGCAATGAAGACGATAACAAGGATAGCCATCAGTGTGGCTTCCGGAATCATATTAAGAAATTGACTGTAATTCATTTTTCTGCTGATTTATTATATTGATGCAATAGCTGAAACGTTGTTAATATGGTCAAGGATTGGTATCATTGCATTATCGATAACATCGCTGACCCATAACGGAGCAAGACCGAGTCCTGCTACGCAGAATATAAGACAGCATACAGCCACGCGCTCATCCCAGGTTGCGTCGGTAAGTGTCAGATAATGCGGATCAGCAACCTTCTGATAAAGGATTTTGCCGACAACACGCAAAATGTAGACAGCCGTTACAACGATACTTGTACATGCGATGATGGTGCAAGTACGGTGGAATACGTCATTATTAGCAAATGATCCTACGAAAATAGTCATCTCTGCAATAAATCCTGAGAAGCCAGGCAAACCGAGGTTAGCCAAACCGGCAATAACATAACCAACACTGAGGAATGGCATTATCTTCATCAATCCGCCGAGCTTACGTACGTCACGTGTGTGTGTACGGCCGTAAATCATACCGATAAGAGCGAAGAACAATGCTGTCATCAAACCGTGAGAAAGCATCTGGAGAACAGCTCCGGTGCAAGATGTCTTGGTCATCATGAGCAATGCGAACAATACAAGACCGCAGTGAGAAACTGAAGAATATGCGTTGATATACTTCAAGTCGGTCTGTACACATGCTGACAAAGCTCCATAAACAACAGAAATTGTTGTAAGTATCAGGAATATCCATCCAAGCTCGTGTGCTGCATCAGGCAGAAGGAACATGGCGATACGGAAACATCCGTAACCTCCAAGTTTCATAAGCACACCTGCGTGAAGCATTGACACTGCTGTAGGCGCTGAAGCGTGACCGTCGGGGCTCCATGTGTGGAACGGGAACAGAGCGCCAAGAACGCCGAATCCGATGAATACGAACGGGAAGAACACCTTCTGTACTGCAACAGGAATGTTGTGCATTGCTGCAATCTCGAGGATATTCATTGTGGTTGCACCACTTCCGAAATATATTCCGATGATACCGAGAATCAACAGAGCAGAACCACCCATAAGCATAAGGGTAAGTTTCATTGCTGAATATTCCTTATGACCGCTGCCCCATACACCAATAAGAAGGTACATAGGGATAAGAGCAACCTCATAGAACATAAACATTGTGAACAGGTCGGTGCTGATGAAGAATCCATATACACCGGTGCTCAGCAGAGTGAACCAGAGGAAGTATTCCTTTGTCATAGGCTTCAGCTGCCAAGATGCAAAAGTACCAGTAAATACGATGATGCTTGAGAGCAAAAGCATAACCACTGATATTCCGTCAACACCTACAGAATAGGTGATGTTCAGCGGAGCAAACCAAGGTATGCTGTAAGTAAACAACATCTCATCTGTGTTGCCTGCAGCTCTCATCTGTATGAATGTAATCGTAAGCCAGATTGACAAGATCAAAAGACAAGATGCTCCTGCAACCATTACACCACGTACCTGATTAAGATTGCGGGCTAACCAAAGTCCCAACAACATCAGTACGGGAAAAACTACAAATAAACTTAATATACTCATTTTACCGGTTTTCTTTTATAGACAAATACATAACAATACTAATGCAATGGTACCTGTGAGGAACCATACGGCATACTGACGCACGTCACCGCTCTGCCAGCCACGTATGCTTTCTCCGGATTCATTAGCACCCCAGGCCATAAAGTTCATGGCTCCGTCAACGACATGACGGTCGAACCATGCCAATGGTTTGCTTACACACTTGAAGATTATCTTGTGTGTAACAAACATCCAAACTTCATCCATATAGAAGCGCTTGTAAGCTGCACGGTGAAGTTTCGGGAACTTGCGGGCAAGCATGTCTGCAACTGGAGTCTCCTCACCTTTATACATATATGTGGCAAGAGCAATACCGCATATTGCAAGAACAGTGCTCAATCCGGCAACGAACCAGTTAGTGTGTGTACCGAATGCTATGCCGTTTGCTGAAACGAATTCACCAAACTCGAATACATGCAATGTTCCGAATATACCAACAAGCATAGTTATTACAGAAAGGACAATAAGAGGAATTGTCATTGTAAGCGGAGCTTCGTGAGGCTCGTGAGCGCCCTCTGCCTTGTGAGTTTCATAATAACTCTTGCCCCAGAAGATAACGTAATACAGACGGAACATATAGAATGCTGTCATTGCAGCTATTGCACTCATGATTCCACCCATGACAGGTGAAAAGTTATAGCATGCAACCAAAATCTCATCCTTAGAGCAGAAGCCTGAGAAGAACGGTATACCTGCAATGGCAAGACATGAAATAAGGAATGTCCAGTGAGTTACAGGCATATACTTACGCAGACCGCCCATATACATCTTTTCGTTAGAATGTACAGCATGAATGATACATCCTGCACCGAGGAACAGGCAAGCCTTAAACATGGCATGAGTAAACAGGTGATACATTCCGGCCATATATCCAAGTCCGTTTGCATCAGCATACTCTGCTGTCATTGCAACAGCGCCTGTTTCAGGATCAGGCATGCTTACGCCAAGTGCGACGAGCATAAAACCAATCTGAGAGATTGTTGAGAATGCAAGTACACGCTTGATATCACTCTGGCAGCATGCTACGGCTGCTGCATAGAAGGCTGTGAACGCTGCAATATATGCAACCCAATGCAAAGCCTCAGGAGCAAACTTGACAAATATCGGGAAAAGGCTTGCTACAAGATAAACTCCGGCTACAACCATTGTTGCTGCGTGGATAAGTGCGCTGACAGGTGTAGGACCTTCCATAGCATCCGGCAACCATATATGCAACGGGAACATTGCACTCTTACCGGCACCACCGATAAACATCAGGAACAATGCTGTAGGCAGAATCCAACCGGCCTGGTTGAGTGCTGTCATCTGTGCAGGTGACATCTGAGACAGGTCATAATTAAATGTACCTACGTAGAAGCTATAAATAAGGATTCCGATGAGGAAGAACAAGTCAGCAAAACGTGTTACGATAAATGCCTTCTTTGAAGCTGCAACAGCTGCATGCAAAGGATAGTAGAAGCCGATAAGGAGGTATGAAGAAACTCCCACAAGCTCCCAGAACAGATACATCTGGAAGATGTTTGTGGCAACAACCAGTCCGAGCATTGACATTGTGAACAAGCTCAAGAATGCATAATAACGCTGAAAGCCCTTCTCTCCGTGCATATAGCCGAAAGAATAGATGTGGACCATCAGACTGACAGTTGATATAACGATAAGCATCATCGCAGAAATAGGAGTGATGCGGAAACCGATATTAAATGTCAGCAGCTCAGAAAATCTAAGCCAAGTAAAATCAAATGCTGTTACCGTAGGATAAAGGCCGGTGGCAGCGTCTCTTCCCTGTATCAGGAAATACTCAAAAGCTGTGTAGTAGCAAAATACTGTAACAATAGCTATAGAGCAAGTTCCGATAAGTCCGGCAACCTTGTGTGACATCTTCATACCCGCCAAACCGAGAAGAATGAATGTCAGAGCCGGCAATAAGAGTATTAAAAATACATAACCATAATCCATAACACACTAATTTTTCATGTTTTCAATACAGTTCACCTGATCACTATGGAAGTTGCGGTAAACATTAATAATAATAGCCACTGCAACAGCTGTTTCTGCAGCACTAACGCCAATGCTGAACAAAGTGAAGAAGAAACCTTCCATCTGTCCGGGGAACAACAGGCGGTTGAATGCCGCAAAGTTGATATCAACAGAGTTGAGAATCAGCTCAACAGAAATCAACATTGCAATCAGGTTGCGGCGGGTAATAAACCCGAACACACCTATAAAAAACAACAGTGCTGAAAGCACAAAGAAATATTCTACTGGTATCATAAGTTATTACTCCTTTCTTGAAATTACGATTCCACCAATAATGCAAGCCAGCAAGAATACAGAGATAAACTCGAACGGAAGCACATACTGATACTTCTCAGAACCCATCAGAGTGTGACCGATAAGACTCATTGACACTTCCTCGTCAGGCAGCTGAGCAGCCATGTCGATGAACTTGTTCTTAAGGAACACGCCAACAACAGTAACAAGGCTTATCAGAGTAATCAAGGCGCCGAATACTACACGGCTTCCCTTCATGCGCTCAACAAGTCCCTGCAGAGTACGCTTGCTTACAAGCTGAATAGCAAAAATATAAATCATAGTTACACCTCCGGCATAAACACTTATCTGAGCAGCGCCAAGGAAAGTGTAGTCAAGAAGGAAGTATAAACCAGAAACACCTAAAAGAACGAACAGCAAGAAAGTGGCCGCTCTCATTATCCGCTTTGTCATTACGCACATAAGCGCAGAACCTAAGATGACAACAGCAAGAATTATAAACATTACTATATTAGCCATATCTACGTTCTCCTTTTATTTAATTTTAGTGTTAAAGACGCCGATCTCCAGCGGAGCACCGCCATCCTCGATATTAGGCAATGAAGGTTCGTATTTCTCCTTGTTCAGATGCATAACGAGCTTGTCTCTGCCGAATGTAGAGTTCTCGAAATCATTTACGAACTTTATTGCATCATGAGGACATGCATTAACGCACAACTCACAGAACATACAATCGCCCAAATCGTAAATATAATCATCAAGGACACGTTTTTTCTTACCGTCCTCGGTTTCTATTGTCTTCTGTACGACCTTAATCGTACCGTTAGGACAAGCCATCTCGCAAAGTTTACATGCGATGCACTTATTGTTGCCCTCAGCATCCTGCGGCATGATAAGGCGTCCGCGATGGCGTGATGAAACGTGAAGCGTGGTCTTTCTGTTCTCCGGATACTGCTCGGTTACCTTCTTTGTAAGATATTCGCGGAAGGTGACTCCAAGACCTGTAAGCAAAGACTTCAAGCCAAACTTGATTCCACCGAAATAAGATTTATTATTATCTTCCATTTATTATTTCATTTAAGAAATTAAAGAATCAATGAACAACAGTTTTTTATATTATCTGTAAATTCAGTAATTTTTAATTTTCAATAATTTGATATCTTAGAAATGCCATCCCAGGGCAACAACTATTGTCATCAGCACGAGGTTAAGCAAACTCAGCGGCATAAGATACTTCCACTCGAGCTTCAGAATCTGGTCGATACGAAGACGAGGATAAGACCACTTAATCCAAAGCAGAATCCATACGAGGAAGAAAGTCTTAACCAAGAACCATACGATACCGGGGATGTAGTCCATGACAGCATTGAATCCGTCAAGTCCTGCTACGTGCAACGGCATCCATCCGCCGAGGAACACTGTAGCTGCAACACCGGCAATGATAAACATGTTAAGATACTCAGCCAGGTAGAAGAAACCGAAGCCCATACCTGAATACTCTGTATGATAACCTGCTGTAAGCTCACTCTCAGCCTCAGCCAAGTCGAACGGACCACGGTTAGCCTCAGCGTTACCTGCAACGAGGAACACCAAGAAAGCTATGATTGCGGGGATATGGCCTTTGAAGATGAGCCATCCGTCGTTCTGAGACTCAACTATACCTGACAGACTCATTGTTCCTGTCAAGGCAACGGCGGTTATAAGGCAGAGGCACAATGACATCTCGTAAGAAATCATCTGTACAGCTCCACGCATAGCAGACACAACAGAATATTTGTTGTTAGAGCCCCAACCTGCAAGGAAGATACCTACAACACCGATACTTGATATAGCGGTAAGCAGGAATATACCTACATTAAAGTCGAGAATCTCAGCACCTTTATTCCACGGCATGAAAGAGAATGCGCCAACACTTCCTATAATAACGAGGAACGGAGCTATTGCATACAAAAGTTTATCAGCCTTGTCAACAGGGAAGATTTCTTTTATAAGCATCTTAACCACGTCGGCAAAGACCTGGAAGATACCCCATTTTCCAACGCGCATAGGGCCAAGACGGCACTGGAAGAAGGCGCAGACCTTACGTTCCATATATATAAGCACAATGGCGAGCATGGCATAGGCCATAAGAATAATAAGCCCAACCAAAACGCATTCAATAAGGATTGACAAGAAATTACCCAATCCCAGAGTATCTCTGAGAAGGCTGTCAAACCACGTTGTTACTATACTAAAATCGAACACTTTGCTTAAATTTAAATATATTATGAAATTCAAATAATAAAAGGCAGCTAAAGGCCTTACGGCCGCATTGCACTTTTATATTTTTGATTATCTGTCAATATCAGGGATGACGTAGTCAAGAGTTGCACCGATTGATATAAGGTCGGCAATCTTCTCGCCGCGACAAATATCATCCATTGCAGAAACCAGCGGCAATCCCATAGGACGGAACTTGAGTCGGTAAGGATTCTTGCCACCGTCACTCTTAAGATATACGCCGATTTCACCACGGCTACCCTCACAACTTGTGTACCATTCGCCTTCGGGAACCTTAATGATAGGTTTCTGTTTGATATAGAATTCTCCTTCGGGAATGTTGTCGATAAGCTGCTCAAGGATGTGAACGCTCTGCTCCATCTCGTCCATACGAACCATGTAACGGTCGAAGCAGTCACCATTATTATATACAATCTCCTTGAAGTCAACTTTATCATACAGGTCGTAAGGATGATTCTTTCTTACGTCATTATGCCATCCTGCCGCACGTCCTGTACCTCCGGTACATCCGTAAGATATAGCATTCTCCTTTGAGAGTACGCCTACACCCTTGAAACGGTTCTGCAGGATAACGTTACCTGTAAAGAGATCATGATACTCTTTGAACATCGGCTTGATATGCTCACAGAGTTTCTTTACGTTCTTGACAAAGTTCGGGTCGATGTCGGCCTGGCATCCGCCAATACGATAATAGTTCTGTATGAGTCGTCCGCCGGTTGTCTCCTCCATAACGTTAAGCACCTGCTCGCGGTCGCGCATACCATATATAAATGCGGTGAGCGCTCCAAGGTCCTGAGCACAGCAGCTGTAGAACAGCAAGTGAGAATCAAGACGCTGAAGTTCGTCCATTATGGTACGGATATACTTAATACGGTCAGAAAGTTCTATGCCCATACCCTCTTCGATAACCGAAACAAGCGCATGACGGTTCATCATGGCTGAAAGATAATCAAGACGGTCGGTCAGTGCAAGTGTCTGCGGGTAAGTGTAGCTCTCGCACATCTTCTCGATACCACGGTGAATATATCCGCAATGAGGATACACCTTTTTAATAATCTCACCGTCGAGAATGGTCTGCAAACGAAGCACACCGTGAGTAGCCGGGTGCTGAGGGCCGATGTTAATAACATAGTCGTCATCGGTAAAGAGTCTGTGCTTTGTCTCGCTCAGCGTGCCGTCCTCATTGAGGTTATACTCAATAGTATAGTCAGGCTCCGGATCGTCTTCCAATGAATACTTGTTGTTTTCAGGACTCATGTCATAGTCCTTTCTGAAAGGATATCCATTGAAATCCGAGCGAAGATACAAGCGGCGCATGTCCTTATGTCCGAGGAACTTAATTCCATAGAAGTCATACACCTCACGCTCAAGCAGGTCGGCGCTCTTCCACAGATTGCTCACTGTAGGTATATACGCATTGTCGCGGTCGGCATTAACAGCCTTAACGCTCATGCGCTGGTGTGTTTCGGTGTTTTCAAGAATATAAACTGCTCCCAGTCCTTCTTCACCAAAATCTTCACCTACGATAGTAACGAGGAAGTCGAAATGCTTCTCATTCTTCAGTTTTGCCATCTCGCGGGCAAAATCCTTCAGTTCGAATACTTTATTTTCTAATTTCATTGCTTCCCTTTTAATTATTTAGAAACAGACGCATCAACATCATTCAGCGCAGCCGATGCCTGCTTCAGTTTTTCTTCGTCAACATCATTACCGTCAACAATGATAGGCTTTTTCTCCTTGTGGTTAACTCCGCCAAAGAACTTCTCTATCTTAACCTTTCTCTGAAGCTGCATCATGCCATACAGAATAGCCTCAGGACGCGGAGGGCATCCCGGAACATATACATCAACAGGAACGATTTCGTTGATTCCCCTTACGACATGATAGCTGCTCTTGAACGGTCCGCCTGATATAGCGCATCCGCCGACGGCAACCACGTATTTAGGTTCTGCCATCTGGTCATAAAGGCGCTTGAACACAGGAGCCATCTTATGAGTAATAGTTCCTGCACACATTATGAGGTCGGCCTGACGTGGAGAGTTACGTGTAACCTCGAAGCCAAAGCGCGCAAAGTCATAACGGGCGCAACCTACTGCCATGAACTCGATACCACAGCAACTTGTGGCAAAGGTCAATGACCACAAAGAATTTGAGCGTCCCCAGTTGATAGCCTCATCAAGAGAGCCGACAATTACGTTTACACCTCCCTCGTGAAGTTCCTGAATGGTTTTCTCAAGGGTTTCGTTATCCTTAAACTCTGCATAAGGAATACTCTTGATTACTGGTTTCTTTACTTCCATTCCAACGCTCCTTTCCGCCATGCATAAGCAAGGCCAAACACTAAGACTAACAAAAAGAATCCGATACTGACCATAGCCATCACGCCGAAATCCTTAAGTACTACAGCCCACGGATAGAGGAAAACTGTTTCCACGTCGAAGACCAAGAACAGGATTGCAAACAGATAGTAGCCCACGTGCACAGGTATCCATGAAGAACCGTGAGTAGGAATACCGCACTCGAATGGCTCTCCCTTAACCTTGTTGTACGTACGCGGACCTATCAACTTAGCGATGACAAAAGCAGCCACTACCAAGAAAACAGCCGTTATAAAAACGGTAACTAACAAGATAAAATACATATATATTTTATTTAAAAAATGTAATTATATACAAACGCATGCAAAGGTACAATTTATTTTGTAAAGATTAAGCATAAATACATATTTTTATTTATGAAATAACTTTATCTTTACAAGAATAGCGCACCTCATCATAGAGAATGGTATGATATGAGTCCTTCGATAGGACTTTTCAGCACTTTTGACACGCTGAAGCCTTCAAGCCCGGCGGCTTCTGAAAGCTCGCTTTCATAGCAGTATGCCATGCTGCCGACACAGCCTACGGAACGAACTGAATTACCGTAAAGGGCGACATTGCGCCTAAAGAAATTACGGAAGTTGTCAACCACAATCATCCTAACGCTGTCATCGTCAAGATGCTTATGGACATACAGCGACATGCTTGCAAGAAAGCGGTTAGGCGTAGGCTCACGGTAAACTTTGCGTATTATGTCGGCAAGCGTAAGCCCCGACTCCCGCAGATACCCTTCGCGCACATCGGCAGACACACCGCCCTTGAACATTGCGTTGACAAAAAGTTTGCCGAGAACCGCCCCGCTACCCTCATCGCCAAGGATATATCCGAGCGGCGGCACATTGTCTGTTATTTTCCTGCCGTCATAAAGGCATGAGTTAGCCCCGGTACCCAATATGCAGGCTATGCCCGGCTTGTCTGCAAACAAAGCTCTCGCAGCCCCGAGCATGTCGGTGTCGGCACTTACCGTAGATGCCGAGGTAAAGCATGAAGAAAGCACTTCACGCATCATAGGCTTCATCTCGTCGCGGCACCCTGCTCCATAGAACCACACTTCTTCAATATCACCGGCATAAGAAATATTATAGGCAACATCGCAATTAATTATCTCTTGGATAACAGCCCGCGACTGCTGAAATGGGTTTATGCCCTGTCCCGAAATGCGCTCTACGACAAGGTTGCCGTCCAACACACACCAGTCTGTCTTTGTACTTCCGCTGTCAGCAATCAGTTTCATTATTATTAGATTATTTTTCGTTATCAAACATTTGGCAAAGATACATATTAAGTCTGAATAACTGCCGTTTTTTCATAAAAAACTTTAATCTACGTAAGACTTCACTTTATTAACGGCACACATATATGCAAATGTGCAAACATCCAAACAAAACACGCAACGCATATAAACAAATATTAAGTATCTTTTCATACCGGCCAAGACTTGTCAACAACTCCGACAGGCAATACAACATGACGGTAAGTATCAATCATGATGTTGTATTTAATGTCTTATCCGATTTTAACTTTCTTATGACAAAACAGAATTTATAATAATGATATTTCATGCCGTGAACAGCATAATAAAAAGATACAGGAACAGAAAACTTTTTGAAGGCAGCTGCACAGACGGTAGTAAAAAGTTATTACAACAGAATTTCTTAAAATAGACAATCAAACTGTGTCTAAACACAAGAAAAACACTGAAAACAAGTTGATTGACGGGCAAAAGACGGTGATTTTATGATGAAAATCATTGGATTCTGCATTCAAAAAGCCACAATTACACATGCAAAAGCATGCCTTTTACACTCCAAAAGACGTCCTTTTAGGCTGTAAAAGCATACCTTTTATAAATTAATGATACACATATCGCCACTAAATTTTGCATAACATACTATAAATCAGCACGTTATACAAAACATTGAAAATTGTGCAATTTTCTCATTAAAACATGAGTTTCTAACCGGCAAGGGCACTCTCAGAGCGTTAAACGACAAGAAAACAGAAAACTCAAAGCCTTTTATACTGCTATCCGAACAACGCTCTCAGTGCCTCTTCCACCTTACGCACAGGCACTATCTCAATGTTGCTTTTGGCCTTGTTAAGGCTCTGCATATTGTTTGCGGGAACGATAATATGCGTAAATCCAAGCTTCTCGGCCTCAGCCACACGCTGTTCTATACGGCTTACAGGACGCACCTCGCCGCTAAGTCCCACTTCGCCTGCCATACACCAGCCGCTTTCTATGGCCGTATCGACATTGCTCGACAGAACGGCGGCAATAACGCTTAAGTCCATGGCAAGGTCGGTGACGCGCAGTCCGCCTGCTATGTTTATAAACACATCTTTCTGTATCAGCTTAAAGCCGACACGCTTTTCCAATACGGCAAGCAGCATGTTGAGTCTTCGCTGGTCAAATCCTGTAGCGCTGCGCTGCGGCGTACCATAAGCTGCACTCGACACAAGCGCCTGCGTTTCAACAAGGAACGGGCGCACGCCTTCAATGGCCGAAGATATGGCCACACCGCTCAGCCCTTCGTGGTCTTGCGTAAGCAAAAGTTCCGAAGGATTGCTCACGGGGCGCAGTCCGTCGTTGCGCATTTCATAGATACCCAGTTCTGAAGTGCTTCCAAATCGGTTTTTTATAGAGCGGAGTATGCGGTACATATAATGCTGGTCGCCCTCAAACTGAATCACAGTGTCAACTATATGTTCAAGAATCTTTGGTCCGGCCAGGTTACCTTCCTTATTAATGTGTCCGATAAGAATTACAGGTATTCCGCTAGACTTGGCAAAACGCAGCAATGCCGACGCACACTCGCGCACTTGCGTAATGCTTCCGGGCGAACTGTCAACGGTCTCTGTGCTTATTGTCTGTATAGAATCTATTATAACAATGTCTGGAACAATCTCCTTAATGTGCCTGAATATGCTCTCGAGCGAAGTGTCGCACAATATCAGACAGTTGTCATTGTCGTCATGTTCTATTCTGTCGGCACGCATCTTCAGCTGATGAGCGCTTTCCTCACCGCTTACATACAGAATCTTGCGCTCAGGTATCCGCAATATAGTCTGCAGCGTAAGCGTACTCTTACCTATACCCGGCTCACCGCCGAGCAGGATTATTGAGCCAGGCACCAGTCCGCCGCCAAGCACCCTGTTGAATTCCGCATCGTGCATATCTATGCGCGGCTCGTCAACGGCAGCTATATCCGACAACAACACAGCACGGCTGTCGCCACTCTTGAAGGTGTGCCTCACGGTTGCGGCTGCCGACTTGGCAGCCATCTGACCTGTATCTGACGATATTCTGATTTCCTTAAACGTGTTCCACTGTCCGCAGCTGGGGCACTTGCCAATCCATTTGGCCGACTCCTGACCGCAATTAGAACAAACATAAGCTATCTTGTCCTTAGCCATAATATTGTTATAAAATGATATATGGAAAGGCTCGTAGGGCTACTGTAATATGTAAATTAAAAATGCAATGCAAATATGCGCAAACATCTACAAAACAGCGGCCTCAGCCCCTTTTCGATACAAAATTAGTGATTATTTTTTGAGTTACAAAATAAATCGCTAACTTTGCAACATCATTAAATACGGATGACTAATATCGCACATTAATAATAAAACCGGAAGGGCGGCCCGTGTATAATCGCCGGGCAGCCCTTTTAATCTTTATAATAAAAGTATGAAAGCCAAACATATTTTCTGTTTTTTGTTCACCATACTGATTCTCACTGCATGCGGACAATCGTATGAAGAGGCAAAAAGACAATCTAAGGCCGAGCACGACCGAAAAATGAAAGAAGACTCGCTGGCACTAAAAATAGGTGTGCTGCCAACGCTCGACTGCCTGCCACTCTACGTTGCCAAGGAACAATGTCTGTTTGACACTGCGAAAGCCGATATCAGACTTAAACCGTTTATGTCTCAGATTGACTGTGACGCGGCTCTGATAGCCGAAAAGACTGAAGGCTGCGTTACCGATCTTGTAAGGGGACAGAGGATGAAAGCCAAAGGCACCGGACTCGACTATATTGGCGCAACTAACGCCTACTGGCAGCTGATAAGCAACCGCAAGGCACGTATCAGAAACATCAAGCAGCTCAACGATAAGATGATTGCCATGGCAAGATTTTCAGCCACGGCACTGCTTGCTGACTATGCCACGGACAGTCTAAAAATGAAACCAGAGGAGGTGTTCAAGGTTCAGATTAACGATGTCGCGCTGCGCCTTCAGATGCTTCTCAACAACGAGATGGACGCCATGCTCCTTACTGAGCCACAGGCCACTACGGCACGAATATATAAAAACGACGTACTGATGGACAGCCGCGACAAGGACATGCACTTCGGCGTAATTGCGTTCAGGACCAAGGCCATGAGCGACAAGAGAAGGAAACAGCAGCTGCAGGAGTTTATAAAAGGATACAACGCAGCATGCGACACTATAAACAAATACGGCATACAGCACTTTGCGCCAACACTTGAAAAATATTACAAGATTGACAACAGAACAATAAAGGCTTTGCCTAAAATGAAGTTTCAACATGCCACGGCACCGAGAAAGAAGGACATCGATGCTGCTGACAGATGGCTAAAAAGACAATAACAATCTATGGATACGAAAGACATAAAACAGCTCGACGGCATCATCAAAAGCCTCGGCGAAAAAAAACTGGGTTACGGCATTCATTCTACGCGGTCGTTCGTAAGCGCACATCCATACATGATGTATGACGATGAACTTGAAAACATTGAGCGCGACTACACCTTGATGCTTGACTACATGAAACGCGGCTTCAACGACCCGCAGCGCAAGGATATATACAACAGTCTGCTCACAAGGCTATATAAATTTGTAAGCAACCTGCGCATATCATATATGTCTCAAAATATCCAGTTCTTTTCTGAAGCAACCCGAAAATCAATCAACCAGTCGTTCTCTAACGACAGAATTAAGTCGGCACTCGAGTCTTTCGTAACCGATGTGGCTATGCTCAGTCTTGAGCCGGAACCTGCAAGAACTGAAAAGAGCAAGGAGATTTACCGCACACACAACGACTTCATACAGGCTCTATTCGGGTATATCGTTGTTTCAAGACAATGGACCGACAATGAGCGCGACTTCTTTGAAGGCATATTGCTGTCGCCGGCAACTGACATTATTGACGCCCAGCTAATAACCAGCGCCATAACTATTGCCACAATGAACAACATGGACATCAACAAGTTTCATGTTCTAATCAACATATACACCAAGACAACAGACAACCGCCTGCGCCAAAGGGCACTTGTAGGATGGGTGTTTGCATTGTCTTCCGATGTAAAGATACATCCGCAGCTTAAACAGTTAGTTGCTTCGGTTCTTGAAAATCCCGATGTGATAAACGAGATTGCCGACCTTCAGAAACAGATAATATTCTGCATGAACGCTGAACAGGACAATGACACCATACAGCGCGACATCATGCCGGAACTGATGAAGAACAACAATCTTAACATCACCAGATTCGGAATAACCGAGAAAGAGGACGATCCGATGAACGACATCTTTGACCCGGGAGCATCTGAACGCGCCATGGAAAAGATGGAAGAGGGATTCCAGAAGATGATGAACATGCAGAAAGCGGGCTCTGACATCTATTTCGGAGGTTTCTCACAGATGAAACGGTTTCCGTTCTTCTATCATGTGGCCAACTGGTTCTGTCCTTTTTATCTTGAGCATCCTGAAATTTCATCTACGGTAGACAAGCTGAAGGACACGCCGCTGTTGAGCAACATACTTAACAATGGCCCGTTCTGCGACAGCGACAAATATTCGTTTACGCTTGCCGTGGCATCTGTCATAAATCATATTCCTGCCAATATGCGCGAGATGTTCAACACGAAAGAGGCTCTCGGACAGACCGTCAGCGACGAAGACCAGAAGCAGCCTGCCTACATACGCCGAATGATTCTGCAAGATATGTACCGTTTCTTCCGTCTTTTTTATCAGCGCAGCCAACTTGTCAACCCGTTTGACAGGCATCATTCAATATTTGTTGCCGACGACCTGTTCGACGGAACCGGACTCAGCAAAGTGTTCCCCGACTTGTGTTATTTCATGCTGAAGCATAAAAACAAAAATGCGCTGGCCAGCCTACTTCCAAAATATAACGATGAGAGCGATGCCAGATGTATGCTTACTCATGGCATTTATGAGCTTAACTTTGCCCACAATCCCGCCTCTGCAGCTAAATATCTTGAAAAAGCTATTAAGCTGCAACCTGACAGCCGCCGGGTAAAATCCATGCTCGCACGCGCATACTTTGAAACAGAAAATTTTAATGATGCGGCAAAATGGTATGGCATTATATATAACGAGGATAATTCTAGCAAGACAAACGCCCTTAACTATTGTGTGGCTTTGTCTAAAGCTGAAAAATATGCAGAAGCAATCAACCTGTTATACAAGCTCGACATAGAATATCCGGACTCTATTTCTGTAATCAGAGTACTGGCATGGAACCTTATGGGAATGAACAAGCTACAGCAGGCTGAAAGAGAATATAAGCGTATAACTAAAAGCAATGAGGCTGAAAACGGCGACTGGCTCAACGCCGGTTACTGCCAATGGTTTATAGGTAATATTAGTGAAGCAATAAACATGTTTAAAACCTTCATGTCGTTCCAAAGCAAAAATCAGTCATACAATCTTTATGACGAATTTTCCAAGGACCGAAGTTTTCTGCTATCTCACGGCATAGACGAGATTGACATACTGCTTATGACTGATTTGATTAAGGAATAAGTTTTAACGAATTCAGTATTAAATAAAAAGTTATCGCGCAGATTGTAGAACAACATTTCTTACAATCTGCGCGATATTTTGTATATAGAATTTATAATTTCGGCCGTTATTACAAAAGCAGAAAAACATTGCTGAATGTTTTAAATGCTGTTCAATAATGCTCTCCTCGATAAAAACAGCCCGATACGACGACGAACTACAAGAACGGAGTAAGCAGACTGGCAAACCATCCTACAAACTTTTGCCACGGTGTGCGCCATGCATCCCAGCTTTCTTCTGTAAGTTTGAACGACTCTTTCTTGTCGCGGTCAAACATATCACTCAGTTCCTTCGTAGTGCAAGGGTCTATTATAACGGCATTCTCCTCATAGTCAAAGTTAAGACTTCTCGAGTTTAGGTTTGCACTTCCCACAGTACAAAAGAGGCCGTCAACCATTATAATCTTTGTGTGATGAAATCCCTTTTTATATATCCATACATCGACGCCGTGCTGCATAAGATTATGAACATTATAAAACACACAATCAGGAGTAAGCGGAATGTCACTATGGGCAGAAACCATTATCTCGACCTTGACCCCACGCTTAACGGCATTGCGCAATGCGCGCTTTAAAGTATTATTCAGCGTCAGATACGGATTAACCAGTTTTATGCTGTCTTTTGCATCATTGATGGCATCAGTGTAAAACTTGCGTATGATTTTATTTGTCACACGTGGCTCTCTGTTTATAATGCCCACCATCTTTTTACCAGCCGTGTCGCATGTGTCAGGTTTCAGACCTTTTATATAATCGGCACCATGATAACCTCTGTAATATTTAGCGCCGTAAACATTCTGTCTGCTGACCTTATTCCACATACGGAGAAATATTTTCTGAAGAGTGTTCACTTCATCTCCTTCTATTCGGCAATGCATGTCGCGCCACTCTCCCACTTCCTCGGTTCCGTTGATATAATAATCGGCAACGTTCATCCCTCCGGTATAGGCTATTTTTCCGTCTATTATAACAATCTTTCTGTGGTCACGATGAAACACATGATTAACCCAAGGAAAGTTTACAGGGTCGAACTCATATATCTCAATACCTTTGGAACGGATGTCTTTAAGATGCCTGCGCTTCAACGGGCGGTTGTTTGAATCGTTACCAAAGCCGTCGAACAGCGCCCTTACCTCAACGCCTTCGCTGGCCTTCTGGGCAAGAATATCAAAAAGAAGTGACGCTATAGAATCATTACGGAAGTTGAAATATTCGAGATGTATACTACTCTTTGCCTGACGTATAGCCTCGAACATATCATCAAACTTTTCTTGTCCGCTCATAAGAAGCGTAACAGAATTGTTGTGCGAAAAGGTTACACCCTCATCACGCAACTGCCCGACGATCAACGAATCTGAAGTCTGCGCACAGACATGGCAAGTAAGAAATAATAAAAAAGAAAAAATAAAGATCCTCATATTAAACAAAAAACAGCGCCTGCCCTAAAGCAGGCGCAACATATTATCACAACATGCAACGATAATGGTCGACAACTCCTAAAAGCCGATTGTCGTCATCGACCACCAACACTGAATGTATCTTGAATTCATTCATTATTTTTTGTATATCACTTATCTTTGTCAATGGAGAAACAACCTTAGGCGTACGCGTCATGATATCGCTTACTGTGCGATCGAAAAATTCAGCGCGCCACTTCTCCATCGCACGGCGTATGTCACCGTCTGTAATCAGTCCTACTATCTTATCGTCAACCACAGCAACGGCAAGTCCCAGCTTACATTTGCTTACACGTATTATGGCATCGCCGAGATGCATCGTAGGAGGTACGACAGGCATGTCTTCGGTACGCATCACATCACGTGCTGTCGTAAGAAGTCTCTTGCCAAGTTCACCTCCGGGATGGAACTGAGCAAAGTCTCTTGGCTTGAAATCCCTGACACGCATAAGGGCTACAGCCAGAGCATCGCCCATTACAAGCGTAGCAGTAGTACTGCTTGTCGGTGCAAGATTTAGCGGACACGCCTCTTTCTCCACTTCAACATGAAGATGAACAGTGCTGTATTTAGCCAACAATGATTCAGAATTTCCGCTCATTCCTATTATAGGTATGTTCATGTGAAGAACCATCGGGATAAATCGCAACAGCTCGTCGGTCTGTCCTGAATAGCTTATAGCAAGAACAACGTCATCTTTTGTCATAACGCCAAGATCGCCATGATAAACATCAAGAGGGTTGATAAAGAACGACGGAGTGCCTGTACTCGACAATGTGGCAGCTATCTTTGCGCCTATATGTCCGCTCTTTCCAACTCCGGTTACTATCACTTTTCCTTTGCAGCCATACATCAAGTCAACTGCCTTGTCAAAATTCTCATCCAACTGTGGAAGAAGTGCCATAACAGCCTGCGCTTCATCCTTAATACACTGGATGGCATATTCTCTTACATGAGTTAATCTTTCGTTAGCGTCAATCATACAAAAAACGTTTTATATGCAAATACTTTCTATAACTTTTTCCAAATCGTCAAGATAAAGCATATTCGGACCGTCACTCAATGCCTTATCCGGATCAGGATGAACTTCAAAGAAATAGCCTGTTGCTCCAAAAGCCTTGGCAGCAAGAGCCATTGACGGAACAAAGCGTCTGTCGCCTGAAGTCTTTCCGCCACCACCGCCAGGACGCTGCACGCTGTGAGTGCAATCCATTATGACTGTAGGAACAATGTCGAGCATGTCTGTGATATTTCTGAAATCCACTACGAGATTGTTATATCCATACATGTTACCACGCTCCGTAAGCCATACGTCAACAGCTCCGGCATCTTTGGCTTTCTCTACGGGATATTGCATATCCTTTCCACTTAAAAACTGGGCTTTCTTTATATTGACTACACGTCCGGTTTTTGCTGCGGCAACGAGCAAATCTGTCTGTCGGCAAAGAAATGCCGGTATCTGTATTACGTCAGCCACTTCGCCGACAGGTTTTGCCTGCCAGCTTTCATGTATGTCTGTCAATATCTTTAAGCCATACCGCTCCTTGACATCAGCCAACATCTGCAAGCCACGGTCTATTCCGGGACCGCGGAAAGAACTTATCGAAGTACGATTGGCCTTGTCAAAAGATGATTTAAAAATTATATCGGTGTTAAACTTCTTGTTAAGTCTTACAAGACACTCAGCCACACGATTCAATAAATCCTGCGACTCAATAACACATGGGCCTGCTATGAAAACTTGCTGCATCTTAAAAGTTTCACATATTGATTAAGATTTGCAAAGATAACGATTTTGCGCATTTGCGCCAAATATTTAACACATATTGCTGCAAAACTGAAAAAAAGTAGTAAAATATTTGCTAATATTAAATATAATACACATCTTTGCAGCACTAAAGGATGTGTCTTTAGCGAAAGACGGAAGATACACCTATTTGTAATATAAAAATCATAGTAACTAAATTAAAGAAAGGACTTTTTATGAAAAAATTTTTCATGACCTTAGCTGTCGTTATGATTGCAGTATGCGCTAACGCACAGGTTTATTTGGGTGGTAACGTTGGTATCGCAAGCGTTGACAACGGAAGTAAAGATGATGACGTTACTGTTTACAGTCTGCTTCCTGAAATTGGATATAAATTCAACGACGATTGGGCTGTAGGTGTTATGTTCGGATGGTCTAAAGGAAGCCTGTCTTCTGTAGGCGGAGATCTTTATTCAAGCGGTACGACACATACAGTTGAATTCAATCCGTATGCCCGCTATACATTCCTGCACAGCAAACTTATCAACGTATTCTGTGACGGCGGCTTCGGTTATAAGCACTATAACGGTGCCGGCGACCAGTGGTCAATCGGTCTGAAACCGGGTGTTGAGCTCAAACTTGACAAATTCAGTCTTGTTGCTCATATCGGATTTGTCGGTTATCAGAAATATGACGGTGAACACGGATTCGAGTCTAACGTATGGGGAATGGACTTCGACGGAAACAACATTTCTTTAGGTGTATATTACAATTTCTAAAATTACACAAATTCTTATATAACAAATGGGCTGCACCTTTACAGGCACAGCCCATTCTTTTTTATTTGTATTCAATAATCAGCGGCAGCCTTAATAAAAGGCTTGCTACATCTTTTATTTTAACACGAACCTGTCATTAGAATCAGGGATTAATAATACTGATGCCATCCTTCATATTCAGTAGGATCGTCTATGCCGGCATCACGCAAAGCTTCTTTGCGTTCAACACAAGTGCCACATTTACCACAGTGTTTTTCACCACCCTTATAGCAACTCCATGTCTCCGCATAGTTTATGCCCAAGGCTTTTCCCCTACGGGCTATATCCGTTTTTGTTATATCTGTATAAGGAGCCATAACCTCAATACCGGGGTAAGTGCCAAGACGTGTCGCGTCACTCATTGCCTTTATAAATTCTGAGCGGCAGTCGGGATAAATGGCATGGTCACCTCCATGATTGGCTATAAGCACATATTTAAGTCCGTTGCTCTCAGCTATACCTGCGGCAATTGAAAGCATTATTCCATTTCTGAACGGAACGACAGTAGATTTCATGTTCTCTGACTCATAATGTCCTTCAGGTATTGCATCAGCACCTTCAAGCAAAGAGCTTTTAAAGTACTTGCTCATAAAGTCAAGTTTAATTACAATATGCTTTATGCCCAGCCTGTCACAATGCAATTTAGCAAATTTTATCTCGCGTTTATTATGATTACTCCCATAATCAAAAGACAGCCCAACCGCTATGCGATCTTTCATTTCATAAAGCAACGTGACACTGTCCATGCCACCACTTACAATAATAATTGAATCTTTCATATCACATGTGTTTTTAATACTAATCATTAAAATAAGCACAAAACGCATTAACTTGATAAACAAGACATACAAGAAGACTTAAGTAATAACGCGTTTGTACGGTTTTTCAATTTATGGCGTAAAATTAATAATAAAAAACATAAATCAGACATATTTCCGCTATAAATTTATTTGCAATATTAATTCTGTTAGTATTGAAGCAATATTACTTCTTGTCATAACAGCCGGCTTAAAAAACTGTATTCAAATTGATGAAAATCTATATACGACAAAAAAAATTTATCATATGAATAAAATTAACATAAAAAGATATCAAACATATAAAAAAACTTTATACTTATTGTTCTACAATAAATAAACGTCACTATATTATTAAAATTGCAATATAATTTACAAATAAAAGAACAAAAAACTGGAAATAATTACATTTTATCAAAATTAAACCTATAACAATAATCTAAAATTTTAAGAATATGAAAACTAAAAAAGAAAATTACGTGTCTCCATCATGCAAAACTATTGAAATGGAGTCTGAGCAGATTATCTGCGGAAGCAACGACGTTAACGAAATAACCTCCACGCACGAAGAATTTGAAGAAGACAATTACGAATGGTAATTGCACTAAAAACAAAAAATAATAATAAAAAATAAACTTAGACAAAAAGATGATAAACAAGACTAAACAGCATCTCATCCGTACATTGTGTTTTGCAACCATGCTAACCACGCTTGCGTCATGTGCGGATGAAGAAGGAACAGAAACCAGCAACAATGAAAAAGTTTATACAAGTTTTGTCGCAGGTTCTGGTAGCATAACGCGCACTCAACTTACAGAAAGTAACAAGGTAGAATGGGAGGCCGGTGACGAAATCTCATTATTCGACCCATCAGACAACAATCGTTTCAGCACGTCACAAAGTGGAACTTCGGTTTCATTTACAGGCATGGCAAATGAAAACAGCTCAACGTTTTATGCCTTGTATCCTTATGATGAGAAGGCAACAATCTCAGGCACAACAATAACAACATCACTTAATCCAGCCCAAACAACAAGAACAGGCAGTTTCGCCCAAGGACTGAATCCGTCTGTTGCAACGACTACAAACAGGGAACTTACATTCAAAAACGCTTGCGCTGTAATAAAATTCAAGTTAAACAGCGGCAACAATGTGGTGAAAAAGGCTGTGTTCCGCGGCAATAGCGGAGAACTTCTAGCCGGCACCATTATATATAATAGATGCTGCATCTAACGATCCTTCGGCATCGGTACAGAAAGATGGAGCAGCGTCAGAAGTGACGCTCACAGGCGACTTCACCTCAGGCAACACCTACTATTTTGTTGTAGCACCAGGCACTCTTAACAACGGACTTACCCTAACGTTATATGACAATAACGGAAATGGATACATACGCTCAAGCAACAAATCGACAAGCCTTACAGCCGGACACATTCTGAATTTAGGTGAAATAAATGCCACGTCATTTGATTCATACTCTAAAATAACGATACATACCACATTTTCAACGCTGCCGGTCTGGAAGAATGGGCAAAGCAGAGCGACTGTCTGACAAGTAATGTCTTCATAGAAAACGACATTGAGATGTCTAATATAGGCTGGACACCAATAGGCACTGATATGCAAGAAGGATATTCAGGCGACTTCAACGGAAACAATAAAACTGTCAACAACTTAAAAATAAATAACGGCGCCGTTAATATCGGCTTCTTTAGCGGATTGACTTCCGGTGCCAAAGTGCATGACATCAAGTTTACAAATGCATCTGTAAATGGAAGCACGTCTTCATCATATGCAGGCGTCGTTGCGGGTTCAAACTTAGGCGTAATCAACAATTGCGACATAAGCAAGGCTTCAGTGTCAGGATATTGTGCAGGAGCAATAACGGGAAATAACAGCGTACAGGTGAACAACTGCGACGTATCTGATATCAACATCAGTGCAAATTACATAGCCGGATTAAGTTATGGAAAAATTGAATATTGCTCAGTTTCTGGCAATTCTTCGATTATAGCCAACGGCACCAGCTCACGTGCCGGAGGCATTGTTGGATCAACATCGCAAGAAGGCGGTATTAAGACAAGCGGCAGACTACTGAAATGTGCTGTAGACGGCGCAACCATATCAGCAATCTGGTCCGGAGGCATTGCCGGGGAAAGCAGTTTCGGAATTGTTGCCCAATGCGTGGCAAACAAATTAAAAATAACATCAGGCACATCAGACACATCAGACAAAAGCGTGCGTCTTGGCGGCATTGTTGGCTACAATACACGTGGCGATATTATTGCGTGCTACTCCGCCTTCTCAACCATAGGAAACACATCTTTGCAAGCAGAAGCAATTGGAGGTATTGTCGGTTATAACAACAACAATTCTGCTGACGTTTACGGCTGCTATTCAACACATGTGGAATTTGACGGCAGCATCAGCGGTGGTGAATCTGGTATAGGATCGATAGCAGGATATACCAACGGACATGTTATATCATGTTACGCCGTACTCTCTGACAACCAAACCGGAATAACGCTTGTTGGCAATACAAATACAGCTACTGAACATTGCGTTGAAGCCGGAAATACTAATTTCGACACACTGATAGACAACGTAAACGATCTTCAGGCAAGTGACGGTTCTACATGGAAAGCAGCAAGTATATGGGAAATTATAGCAGGAAGCTTACCGTCAATCAATTCTGCATACATTGGAGAAAACGTTAACTAAACATTGTATTGCAAATATAAATCAAAAGACATCCCCATCGTCTTATCAACAAAAGACGTGATGGGGATGTTTTTTATATTGACAATCGACAGTACCTGTCAACAAAATACCATCAGACAGCAAGCATATTGCCAGCCGCTAAACGGCAATGCCATTTTTGGTTATCCGCTCCCAGTCTCTACACAAAATAACTTGTCACAATCCATAATATATAGTCCACACATAACAACAATCAGCTATACACAAAACAATTAAACAAAAAAGCATCTGCAATATTATAGAGCAATTCCACGATAGTTTATCCTAAGAATTTAAGCCTGGCTAAAGAAAGATTAATGCCTAATTGCAAAGCAGAGGTTACATTCAGGTTAACATCGTGTCAAAAATTTTAAAATAATTATTTCTGCTATATATTATATCAATTTAAATTGTTAACTTTGCGTGCAAAATAAAAACTGACAGTTTATAACTTATAAAATAAATAGAAACTAATATGAAAATCGATCAATTCAATTTTGCCGGTAAAAAGGCTATTGTCCGTGTTGACTTCAATGTGCCATTGGATGAGAATGGCAACGTTACAGACGACACACGTATCCGTGGCGCCCTGCCTACACTGAAAAAGATTCTTGCTGACGGCGGTAGCGTTATCATGATGAGCCACATGGGCAAGCCTAAAGGTAAGGTTAACCCTAAAATGTCACTCAGCCAGATTGTAAAGAACGTTTCTGAGCACCTTGGCGTTGAAGTGAAATTTGCTCCTGACTGCGCAAATGCAAGTACTGAGGCTGCAGCCCTGAAACCAGGCGAGGCACTCCTGCTCGAGAATCTGCGTTTCTATCCTGAAGAAGAGGGCAAACCTGTCGGAATAGACAAAGAAGATCCCGCATACGATGCTGCTAAGAAAGAGATGAAAGAGCGTCAGAAAGAATTCGCAAAGAAACTTGCTTCTTATGCTGACTGCTATGTAATGGACGCTTTCGGAACAGCACACCGCAAACATGCATCTACAGCTGTCATCGACGAATTCTTCGATGCTGACCACAAGATGCTTGGCTACCTGATGGAGAAAGAGGTTAAAGCTGTTGACAATGTGCTCAGCAACATCAAACGTCCTTTCACAGCTATCATGGGTGGTTCTAAGGTTTCTACAAAAATCGGTATCATCGAGAATCTGCTCGGCAAGGTTGACAACCTGATTCTTTGCGGTGGTATGACATACACATTCGCTAAAGCTCAGGGCGGTAAGATTGGTAATTCTATCTGCGAGGAAGACAAGCTTGACGTTGCTCTCGACATTATCAAGAAGGCTAAAGAGAACAATGTAAACTTGGTTCTCGGCACTGACTGTGTTGCTGCTGACGACTTCTCTAACGACGCTCACACACAGGTTTGCATGTCTGACAACATTCCTGACGGCTGGGAAGGTATGGACGCTGGTCCTGAGACACGCAAGGCATTTGCTGATGCCATCAAGGATGCTAAGACAATTCTGTGGAACGGTCCTGCCGGTGTATTCGAGTTTGACAACTTCACAGACGGTTCAAGAGCAATTGCAGAGGCTATAGCAGAAGCTACATCTAAGGGAGCATTCTCTCTCATCGGCGGTGGCGACTCTGTTGCTTGTATCAACAAGTTCGGTATGGCTGACAAAGTTTCATACATCTCAACTGGTGGTGGTGCTCTGCTCGAGGCTATCGAGGGCAAGGTTCTCCCCGGTGTTGCTGCTATCAACGAATAATATATTCTTAAACAGCATAAACAAAGGCGTCTGTAGTTGCTACAGATGCCTTTTTTATTTTTCTATTTGCAAAAAACGTTTCTTAATATCTATACATAGATTTGTTGTCTGCAAAAATATGTAATCTCACTTACATAATGCAAGTGATACAATAACCGTAAAAAGTTTTTTTATTATTGGTGTCCGCTAAAACTTTTTGCTGAACATTGCAATAAGGATTTTGTCTCTAAAAGTGATTAAATTGCCAATATAAGGGCTTAAGATTTACTTTTTTGTAATAGAAATCACATTAATGCTTTTGCTTATTCTTTCTAACAAAAAGTAAGCCCCGAAATGTTAAAATCCATATAAATATCTATTGTTTAGCAACTTATATGATTACTATCAATTTTTACCGGACACCAATATTTTTTTATAAACTCATCACTCATCACATTTACGCTTAACATATTGTATATCTGGATGTTACAGCGTGACAAGTTGAGTTTTAAACTCATCACGCAAACATTTTACTAATCATGTGTGATGAGTTGATAATTAAACTCATCACACTTTAAATGCCTGTATCTTAGATTGTTACACGCAGATGTGATGAGTGATGAGTTTCTAAAAAACTTTTTTATCATATCTGCCATAGAATATATATTGCATTACAAAAGGCATGCTTTTATGATATAAAAAGCCGTGTTTTATCATGTAAAAGCATGCCTTTTGTAATGCAATATGCCACGTTTCGCAATGCAGAAACATTATTTCCTATAAATAAAAATGGAGCCGCAGAAAATCTACGGCTCCACGTTTATATAATACTGCTGTCAATAAATTTATTCTTTATCGAGCAAGATGTTCATCATCTCGCATGCAGCCTTGGCAACTGAAGTTCCAGGACCAAAGATTGCAGCCACACCGGCCTTATAGAGGAAGTCGTAATCCTGAGCAGGGATAACACCACCGGCAATAACCATTATGTCCTCACGTCCAAGCTTCTTCAGCTCTTCAATGAGCTGCGGGATAAGAGTCTTGTGTCCGGCAGCAAGAGAGCTTGCGCCTACGATATGAACGTCGTTTTCAACAGCCTCGCGCGCAGCCTCAGCCGGAGTCTGGAACAACGGACCCATATCAACGTCGAAACCACAGTCAGCATATCCTGTAGCAACTACCTTAGCACCACGGTCGTGTCCGTCCTGTCCCATCTTGGCAATGAATATACGCGGACGGCGGCCTTCTTTCTTAGCAAATTCTTCTGTCAACTCACATGCCTTAGCAAAGTCTGAGTCGTTCTTACTTTCTGATGAATACACGCCTGAAATTGTTCTAATAACTGCTTTATAACGGCCGACGATTTTCTCGCAGGCATCACTTATCTCACCGAGAGTTGCTCTTGCCTTGGCACACTCTACAGCCTTCTCAAGCAGGTTGCCCTCGCCTGTACGTACACATTCGGTAAGAGCGTCAAGAGTCTGCTTAACCTTCTCGTTGTCGCGTGTTGCACGCAACTGTGCAAGACCCTCTTCCTGCTCCTTGCGAACAGCAGAGTTGTCAACCTCAAGAATATCAATAGGATCTTCGTGTTCAAGACGATATTTGTTTGTACCAACAATAGTCTGAGCACCGCTGTCTATGCGGGCCTGAGTGCGTGCGGCAGCTTCCTCGATACGCATCTTAGGCACACCTGTCTCGATAGCCTTGGCCATACCGCCGAGTTTCTCAATCTCCTGTATGTGCTCCCATGCTTTGTGAGCAAGCTCGTTTGTGAGGCTCTCAACATAATAAGAACCAGCCCATGGGTCGATATGCTTGCATATCTTTGTCTCATTCTGAATGTAGATCTGAGTATTACGTGCAATACGTGCAGAGAAGTCTGTCGGCAGTGCGATAGCCTCATCAAGAGCATTGGTGTGCAAGCTTTGTGTGTGGCCCAGGGCAGCTGTCATGGCCTCGATACATGTACGGCCTACGTTGTTGAACGGATCCTGCTCTGTGAGCGACCATCCTGAAGTCTGAGAGTGGGTACGTAGCATGAGCGACTTAGGATTCTTCGGGTTGAACTGTTTGATGACTTTTGCCCAAAGCATACGGGCAGCACGCATCTTTGCAACTTCCATGAAGTGGTTCATTGAGATACCCCAGAAGAACGACAGACGCGGAGCGAATGCATCAATATCAATACCGGCATTTACTCCGGCACGTACATACTCAAGACCGTCGGCAATAGTGTAAGCCAGCTCGATATCAGCCGTTGCACCAGCTTCCTGCATGTGATATCCAGAGATAGATATTGAATTGAACTTCGGCATAAGCTTTGATGTATAGCCAAAGATATCGCTGATGATTCTCATTGAGAATGCAGGCGGATAGATATATGTATTGCGCACCATGAACTCTTTCAGAATATCGTTCTGAATTGTTCCGGCCATCTCTTCAAGCTTAGCGCCCTGCTCCAGTCCGGCAACGATATAGAATGCCATGATAGGAAGAACGGCACCATTCATTGTCATTGACACTGACATCTTGTTCAGAGGAATACCGTTGAACAAGACTTTCATGTTTTCAACAGAGCATATAGACACACCGGCCTTACCGACATCACCTACAACACGTGCGTTGTCAGGGTCGTATCCGCGATGGGTAGGAAGGTCAAACGCAACTGACAGACCTTTCTGTCCACTGGCAAGGTTACGGCGATAGAAAGCGTTACTCTCTTCAGCTGTTGAGAAACCTGCATACTGGCGGATTGTCCACGGGCGGAAAGGATACATCATGCTGTACGGACCACGCAAGAACGGCGGAAGTCCGGCTGTATAGTCGAGGTGTTCCATGCCCTCAAGGTCTTCCTTAGTATATACGGGCTTAACCTCTATGTGTTCAGGAGTTTTCCAGTCAGGAGTAATTCCATTGGCTTTCTGCCATTCATTTCCATCAACAGAAGCTATTCCTGAAAATATATCGATGTCTTTAAAATTCTTTCTCATTTTATACCCAATTTAGCGTTATACTCTTTCAATGTTTCAAGAACGTTGCAACGAACGTGTATAAAGTTCTCTATGCCGGCAGCCTTAAGGTCGTCCATGCAAGCAGGAGCACCAGCAACAACAAACATAGCTCTTCCGTCAAGATACTTGTATGCGGGAACTGCATATTGAGCATACTCATCATCACTAGAACAAAGAACCACGATGTCGGCACCGGCCTTCAGTGCTGCATCAACACCTTCCTCAACTGTGCTGAATCCAAGATTGTCGACAACCTTGTAACCGGCACATGCCAAGAAGTTACAACTAAACTGAGCACGTGCCTGACGCATGGCAAGATTGCCAATTGTAAGCATAAATGCAACAGGCACTTTCTCGCTGCTCTCAACCTTTATGCGCAGGTCTTCAAAATCGGCAGCCAAACGAGTTGAATTGATTGACTTGAACGCTGTATCATATCCGTGACCGCATGAGCAAGAGCATGACAACGGGCGTTTGCCGTCTGATTTCTCCGTAAAGTTCGGGAACTGGTTTGTACCAAGGATAAATTCCTTACGCTTTGCAGCAGCCTCATGGCGCTTGACATTAGTAGCATTGATATCATCCTGCACAATACCTTTCTTTGCAGCCTCAAGGAAACCGCCGTTATCCTCAACATTGAGGAATATCTTCCATCCTTCATTAGCCAAAGAGGTTGTAAGCTCCTCGATAAAGTAGCTTCCTGCTCCCGGATCGACAACCTTGTCGAAATGGCTTTCCTCCTTCAACAGGAGCTGCTGATTGCGTGCTATTCTCTCTGAGAAATCGTTCGGTGTCTCATAAACAGCGTCAAACGGAGTAACTACGATAGAATGAACGCCTGCCAAAGCAGCACTCATTGTCTCGGTCTGTGAACGCAACAAGTTAACATAGCTGTCGAACAAAGTCATGTTATATTTAGATGTAACGGCGTTTACGCACATCTTGCAAGACTCGTCATTCTTCGGAGCATATTGCTTGACAATCTCAGCCCACAACATACGTGCTGCGCGGAATTTTGCAATCTCCATGAAGAAGTTCTCTGTTATGCCCATGTTAAACTTAATCTTGCTTGCAGCAAGGTCAACGTCAACACCGGCCTCAACAAGTCTGTTAAGATAATCATTACCCCATGCCAAAGCATAGCCTAACTCCTGTACGATGTATGAGCCTGCATTGTTCAGCGAAACAGCATTTACGGTTATACAACGGAAATTAGGATATTCGGCAAGAGCCTTTACTATTTCAGGAGCAAGATCGAGTATAGGTGTAACATCATGACCCTTCATAACGATTTTCTCCATAGGATCCCAGTCGAGCGATCCTACGATCTTAGCCTTGTCGTATCCTTTCTGCTCAAAATATTCTGTAAGAATCTTAGCAAGTTCCAGAGTATGGCGCTTGCATGTGTTAAAGTTTAATTCTACAGCATCGCACACGATATCTTTAAGTAATGTCTCAACAAAATCCTTGTTTACGTCATCACCTGAAATCTTGAAGCATAACGAATCAATACCCTTATTAAGCAAGTCTAATGCTTTTTCATTGGCAGCCTTGGCATCGTCAGCCTTAATGTCTTGGCGGACATACCATTCGTTGTCCTTTTTCTTATTGCCGCGAACATAAGGAAACTCTCCAGGCAAAGCGTCTGGTGTCTTCAACTTAAGCACATCCTCTCTACGATAAAAAGGCTGCACGTTGAAACCCTCATTCGTACGCCATACAAGGCGTTTATCAAAATCCGCACCTTTAAGGTCGACCTGAATTTTATCAAGCCATTCCTGTTTTGAAGGCGCAACAAACTCAGTAAAGAGCTTTTCTTTGCAGTTTGACATAAGTGTAATATTATATAAGTTGTTTTATGTTTTTTATATATCAGTTAATGTTAACATTCCTATGGCTATGATGTCCGTCCGGGCTGCAAGCCTAAGCCAGCAAAGACAGCGGACATTTCACCATTAAAGACAAATACGCGAAAGACGAAAATGACAAAATGAAATCGCCACACACGAAAAACGCGCTATTCTATTTTGCAAAGATAGTGTTTTTTTCAAATAAACGACAAAAAAAGAACATAAATTAATTTTTAACCGTGAAAAATACAAAAACGGGAAAATTAGTTGTAAAATAATTGCACAAAAATTATTAAATGAGTAATATTTTATCTACATTTGCACAATCATAAAAACATGTTATGGATTGGCTAATAAATTTATTTACTACCACAGATTCGGTGGCACACATTGTGTTGCTTTATGCAGTTGTCATTGCCATTGGCGTATATCTCGGAAAGATTAAAGTAGGAGGTATATCCATTGGTGTTACATTTGTATTGTTTGCCGGAATTGCAGCAGGCCACATAGGTTTCACAGCACCTGCCAACATTTTGTCATTTTTACAGGAATTCGGACTTATTCTTTTCGTCTTCATGATCGGACTTCAGGTAGGTCCCGGATTTTTTGAAAGTTTCAGAAAAGGCGGTATAACCCTTAATCTTCTATCTACCGTGATGGTTCTTCTCAACGTTGGTGTCATGTTTGCATGCTATTACATTTTCTTTGACACTTCCGACCCGAAGAACTTGCCAATGATGGTGGGTACCCTCTATGGAGCTGTAACCAACACCCCTGGTCTTGGTGCGGCAAACGAAACTCTCTACTCTATCTTCAGCAAAGGCGAAGTGCCTCAGATCGCATCCGGATACGCATGCGCATATCCACTTGGCGTCTTGGGCATTATCGGAGCTACTATTGCCATAAAATATATTTTTGGAATAAAGCTTGACAAAGAAGAAGAGGAACTTACTAAGGAGGAAGAAGAAAACGATTCTGTCAAGCCTCACTTCATGGATATAGAAGTCACCAACTCATACCTTGAGGGCAAGACACTGGCGCAGGTACACAACTTCCTTAATCGTGATTTCGTATGTTCACGTATATTACACGAAGGCCATGTCAGTATTCCTAACGGAAGCACCGTATTCCATATTGGCGACAAACTTTTTGTTGTTTGTGCAGAAAATGATGCAGAGGCCATTATTGCATTCATTGGCCCGGTAATAAATATTGACTGGAAAAAGCAGGATGAACCGATGGTAAGCAAGCGTATACTTGTCACACGCTCTGCAATCAACGGCAAAACGCTTGGCCAGATGCATTTCTCAAGCGCATACGGAGTAAACGTAACCCGAGTTACACGTCAGGGTATGGACCTGTTTGCAAGTCCAAGTTTGTCACTACAAGTCGGCGACCGCATAATGGTTGTCGGACCTGAAGATGCCGTCAACAGAGTGGCTGCCGTTATGGGTAACTCTATTAAACGTCTTGATGCGCCTAACATTGCGACCATATTTGTTGGTATATTCATAGGTATCCTCTTCGGAAGCATACCTATAGCTTTGCCCGGCATACCGGTACCTATTAAATTAGGTATAGCTGGCGGTCCACTTATCATTGCCATCCTTATTGGAAGATATGGATATAAAGTGCATCTTGTTACATACACAACCACAAGTGCCAACATGATGCTGCGCGAAATAGGCCTCATGATGTTCTTGGCCAGCGTCGGAATTAAAGCCGGCGACGGATTCCTTGAGACTGTAATACAAGGTGACGGACTAAAATATGTTTACACCGGTTTCTTTATTACAATAATACCTATTTTTATTATAGGCATCATTGCACGCAAGAAATACAAGTTTAACTATTTCACCATTATGGGTATGATTGCCGGTACATACACAGATCCACCGGCATTGGCATACGCAAATTCAATATGTTCAAAGGAAGCACCTGCTGTAGGCTACTCAACAGTTTATCCTCTGAGCATGTTCCTTAGGATCTTTACGGCGCAAATAATAGTGCTGTTCTTCTGCGGAATATAATTTACCTAAATTTTAATACACTAATATGAAAAAGTTTGGTTTACTGCTTTGTACCATGTTTGCCGGCATACTGACGATGTATGGCCAAGGAGCCAAAAACATCAAAATAAACGAAGTGCTGACAAACAACACAGCTAACCTCCAAGACGAATTTGGAAACAGAAGGGCCTGGGTAGAATTGGCCAACACTTCTTTTTCCACTTACGATGTGCGCGGAATGTATATAACGACAGACCGCAGAGTTCTTAATAAGGGGCTTTCTGTCCCTCAACGCATCAAGATGATGAGTTGCATTCCAAATGGAGACAGCCGCACATCTATGTCTGCCCGCGAACATTTGCTGTTTTTCCTTAACAGCAATCCCTCTCACGGAATGCTCCATTTATCAGCTAAGACTGAAAGTTGCAAACCCACATGGATTGCGCTTTACGACGGTAACGCCATCGACATTATCGACTCGATAACGGTACCGCCACTTGCTGCCAATCAATCATACGCCCGCGTTAAGGATGGTGCAAAAGAATGGGTAGTGAAAAATTCTGAAAGCGTTACTCCCGGAATTGAAAACTACATACACGTAAACGAAACAAAGATTGCCAAGCTGAAAAGAGAAGACCCATACGGATTTGGTATCACTGTGCTGTCCATGGGTATTGTATTCTCATGTCTTGCCCTACTTTATGTGTTCTTCAGAATTTTAGGTCTGTTCATGGCCCACAAGCAGGCTCTTAAGAAAGCCGGAAATATCCAGCCAATAAAAGCTGCCGTTAAGACGGGAGAAAAGATTGCAGAAACCGGCCACAAGACAAAAATAATTCTTAAAGACGGACTGCAGACCGGAGGTATTGATAAAGAGATTTACATTGCCGTTATTGCCATGGCATTGAAACAATATGAAGATGACGTACACGACATTGAAAGCAATGTGATAACAATCAAGCCTCACCACACTTATTGGAACATTCATCCTGAAGAACCGATAATGCCTTAAAGAGAAACATATATAACTATATTATTTATTCACACCTAAATAAGAAAAAGAAATGAACAAATATCAATATAAAGTACAGGGCGTTGACTATGATGTTGAAATTGTAGACGTAGAAGGTAACATCGCTAAAGTGAATGTCAACGGAATATCTTTTGAAGTTGAGATGAAACGTCCGATAAATCCCGTCACTATGCCGCACAGACCTAAGGTCTCAGCTCCGGTTACTCCGGCAAAGCCGGCAGCAGCCCCTATGCCTGAAAAACCCAAAGCTGCCGCACCTGCAGGCGCAGGCATGAAAGTGACAGCTCCGCTGCCGGGAACAATTACTGACATCAAGGTAAAAGTCGGTGACACGGTGAAAGACGGTGACACAGTGATTATACTTGAAGCAATGAAAATGCAGAACAACATCGAAGCCGAATGCAGCGGTACGGTAACATCAGTATTGGTAAACAAGGGTGATACCGTAATGGAAGGCGACGCATTAATAACAATCGGATAATTTAACTACCATGGGATTTACAGACTTTATACAAAGCAATTTCAATGAATTCATTACCTATACGGGATTCGCCAATGCCGAACTGGGTAACATTTTCATGATTGCAGCCGGCATATTCTTTATTTGGCTGGCTATTAAGAAAAACTTTGAGCCTTTGCTGCTCGTTCCTATCGGACTTGGTATCATCTTGGGCAACATTCCGTTCAGAGCTGATGCCGGACTCGAAATCGGACTTTATGAAGATAATTCAGTTTTAAACATATTCTATCAAGGTGTACGCCAGGGATGGTATCCTCCTTTGGTGTTCCTTGGCATTGGAGCCATGACAGACTTCTCTGCACTGATAAGCAATCCTAAACTTATTCTTATCGGTGCTGCAGCACAGTTTGGTATATTTGGTGCATATATGCTCGCACTGGCATTGGGATTTGAGCCTAATCAGGCTGCAGGTATAGCAATCATCGGCGGAGCCGACGGTCCTACAGCCATATTTCTGTCATCGAAACTCAGTCCTAACCTCATGGGAGCCATAGCCGTATGCGCTTATTCTTACATGGCGCTGGTACCGGTTATTCAGCCGCCTTTGATGCGTCTGCTCACAACAAAGAAAGAGCGCGTCATCCATATGAAACCTGCACGCCACGTGAGCCAGACAGAACGCATCATGTTCCCTATCATAGGTCTGCTGCTTACAACGTTCATCGTACCTTCTGGTCTGCCGTTGCTCGGTATGCTCTTCTTCGGTAACCTTCTGAAGGAGTCAGGCAAGACAACACGTCTGGCTAAGACAGCCGGAAGCTCACTCAATGATATCGTTGTCATACTGCTCGGTCTGACAGTAGGATGCTCAACACAGGCAAGCGAGTTCCTTACAATGAACACTATTTTCATTTTCATACTTGGTGCATGCTCTTTCATCGTTGCAACAACATCAGGTGTGCTGTTTGTTAAATTTATGAACCTGTTCCTGCCTAAGAGCAAAAAGATTAACCCGCTTATCGGTAACGCCGGCGTAAGTGCCGTGCCCATGAGTGCGCGTATATCAAACAACATCGGTCTTGAATACGACCGCCATAACTTCCTGCTGATGCACGCAATGGGACCAAACGTAGCCGGAGTTATTGGTTCTGCCGTAGCAGCCGGTGCGCTGTTAGGATTCCTTTCATAACGAAAAATATTATAGCGCTTTGAACAAAACACGTAAACAATAACACAAAAAGTGGGGACAAACGGACATTTGTCCCTACATTTGTTTTTATAAAACCTATCATAAAATTTATCCCATGCTAAATAAATTTCCGCAGATATCCATCATTGACAACAATACTCTTGCAGCAATCGGACTAAAAAACATACTTCAGAACATCATACCCATGATGTCTGTGGAGATATTCAACTCGACAGATGAACTAATATGTTCGCAGCCGGATAAATTTTACCACTACTTTGCGTCTGATGATATCATCCTGCGCGACAAGGAGTTCTATCTGAGAAACATAAAAAAAACTATTATGCTTACCAGTTCCTCTGCAGAACAGAATGAGCAACTGAAGGGCTTTCATTGTCTCTACACAGACAAGAAGGAACACGAGCTTATAAAATCGTTGCTGTGGCTCGAACAGATGGCACATTCAGATGGACGCCATCTGCCGCAATCACAGACGACAGCGCACAAAAAACAGCTTTCTGACAGAGAAATTGAGGTAATGTCGCTAATTGTCAAAGGTCTTATAAATAAAGAAATTGCCGACAAATTGCATATCGGACTATCAACAGTCATTACCCATAGACACAACATTATGGAAAAGCTACAGGTCAAGAGTGTGTCTGCACTAACCATCTACGCCGTGATCAACGGATACGTAAACATCAAAGAAATCTAATAATACGTTAGCACATTCATCAGACCGGAAAAGGACAAAAAACAAACAGCAGGCTGCAATATAGATGCACACCTGCTGCCTTGTCAGATATATATAAAAGTTTTGTGCCGAATAGAAATTATCAATCTCATTATATTAGCACCTACATCATCAAATCAAAGTTTCAGCCAAATGCCGCTAACCGTGACACACAAGCAACATTGCGAAACTATCTGCAAAATATTTTGTTACGACACGTGACCTTAATATATCTGTAAGAATCAATTCAACTCTCGAAAACATATATTTCCGTTTCACAAATTTAAAGTGCAAGTGTACAGATATACACCGTCATTTAATTGTAATTCGTACATTCCGCTCAAATATGAAGGCAGACTAACTACATAAGCACCAGCAGACAAATTTTCTGTGTATTCAACACCGCCATCACCAATCAAACTTAGCGTTATGTAATTAGTCGTCCCTTAAAAAGCCCATTTTTGCGAGACATTGTTCCGACACAGTATCT
>ENA-ORRQ01000082-ORRQ01000082.1-human-gut-metagenome-genome-assembly--contig:-NODE-82-length-91587-cov-5.479199_pt1 | contig 91587 bp, 84 predicted proteins | sample MGYA00242177_ERZ509138 | MGnify/ENA primary metagenome ERZ509138 (study PRJEB26280, sample SAMEA2338628) | human gut metagenome | biome: human gut; feature: human-associated habitat; material: faeces... | reverse complement strand
CAGGAAGCCTGGCACTCGCCGCAGCCGCCCTTAGCAGCGCTCTCCTTAAGATTCGAAGCGTTGATGGTCTTGATGTGTTTCATGATATAACACCTCCAAAATTTACTGAAATGATTATAACATAATAGTCCGGGTATTGCAAGTGCAATTATTTCGTGCCGAAGATTCTGTCGCCGGCGTCGCCGAGACCGGGAACGATATAGCCGTGATCGTTGAGCTTCTCGTCCTTTGCAGCGGCGAAGATATCAACATCGGGATGAGCCTTGCTGAGAGCTTCAAGTCCCTCGGGAGCTGCAATGATGCACATAAACTTTATCGACTTGGGATTTCTCTTCTTGATCTGGGTTATAGCATCGATAGCTGAGCCACCGGTGGCAAGCATGGGATCGAGAACAATAACATCGCGCTCGCCGATATCGCTGGGCAGCTTGCAATAATATTCAACAGGCTGCAGGGTTGCGGGATCGCGGTAAAGACCGATGTGACCGACTCTGGCGGAAGGAACAAGGGTCAGGACGCCGTCAACCATACCGAGACCGGCTCTGAGAATCGGGACAAAAGCAAGTTTCTTGCCTGCAAGAGCCTTTGTGGTCATCTTGGAAACGGGAGTCTCAATCTCAACATCCTTGAGAGGAAGGTCCCTTGTAGCCTCATAGCACATGAGCATAGCAATCTCGCCGACAAGAGTACGGAACTCTTTGGAAGCGGTGTGCTTATCTCTGAGGATAGACAGCTTATGCTGAATAAGCGGGTGATTTGTTATTGTTATGTTTGCCATTTTTGAACTCCTCCAGATATATATGATTTGAAAATTTTTGACTTCTTTATTTTGAGAACTTCTCGTTCTCTATAGCCATGACCTGATCGATTCTTCTCTGGTGTCTCTCCTCGCCGCTGAAAGGCGTGTCAACGAAGAGATCGACCATATCGAGTGCAAGACCTGCGCCTATAACTCTGCTGCCAAGGCAAAGGACATTTGCGTCGTTATGGAGTCTTGTCATGCGCGCGGAGAAAGTATCTGCACAGTTTGCAGCTCTGACTCCCCTGACCTTATTTGCCGCCATCGAGATGCCGACGCCGGTACCGCAGCAGAAAATGCCGAGCTTGCACTCGCCGGATGCGACCGCCTCGCCCGCTATCTTCGCGAAAACAGCATAGTCAACGGACTTATCGCTGTCAGTTCCGAAGTCTTTGACATCAAAGCCTCTCTCTAAAAGATGCTTTTTGATTTCCTCCTTGAGAGGATATCCTGCATGGTCAGCAGCAAGAGCTATCATGATAATTTCTCCTTTTGATTTATTGATTATGAGACTTTTTCAGGCTGAGTTCGCGTTCCGCCTGCGAAGGTCTCAGATATACGGGCAAAAGTTGAGCCGGAGGAATGAAGTCCATATTCTCGCACACGGCGGCGCAAGCGGCTCCGTATGCACGCTGAAAACGCCTGCTGTCCTGCGCGAGGCTAACGCTCTTAAAACTGTCTTTAACAGCCTGATAAGCGATATGCGCTCCGTCTCCGACACAAATTATACGCTCATTTGCATATTTTTCAAGTATTTCCGGAAGTTTTGATGCGGGAATTGCGTCATCTTCGGTCAATCTCTCGACTTTTCCGTCAAAGCAGCGGAATATTGCCGAATAGACCTGCGAGCATCTTGCATCCATTGCACAGCAGGCGATGCAGTTATCATAGCGCAGATTATAAGCCATCGTCTTGAGAGTGGACACGCCGCAGCACTTCGTCTCATTGGGCATTGCAAGCCCCTTCACGGCGGCGATACCTATTCTTATACCAGTAAACGAACCGGGACCGTCGGTTATAACGCAGCCGTCGATATCGGCCATTGTGAGACGTGCGAGGCTGAGAACGGAATCGACCATAGGAAGAAGAGTCTCACTGTGTGTGAGTCCGGCATTGACAAATGCCTCGCTTATCAGCTGCTCGCCGTCGGTTATCGCGGCGCTCGCTGTTTTGGCAGACGAATCAAGCGCGAGTATCTTCAATTTCGGCACCCCTCTCCAAAGTAATTATGCGTTCATTCTCGTTATCATTCTTGGATATCGAAACTCTTATCGAATTTTCGGGCAGACAGTTCTCGATATTTTCGCTCCACTCAATCACGAGCACCCCGCCCATATCGAGATAATCAAAAAATCCGGTTGAATAAAGATCGTCCCAGGTAGTAATCCTGTACATGTCAAAATGATAAATCGGTATATCCGTCGGATACTCATGCACAAGCGCAAATGTCGGGCTGCTGACTTCGCCGTCAAAGCCCATTCCATGCGCAAGTCCCCTGGTAAACGCAGTTTTGCCTGCGCCGAGATCGCCGAACAGGGCGACAACATCCCCTGCTTTGAGGCTTTTGCCGAGCTGAGAGCCGAACTTCTCGGTCTGTTTTGAAGAATAAGAATGAAAAACCGTCTTCATCTGAAAAATACCGCTGCCTTGCATTAAATTCAAATAATTATATCACACAAATCAAAGATATAAAAGTATTTTACTTGAATTTGATTAAATTTCGCTTTATAATATCAGTATAATTTCTAAGGAGCTGCCAATGAACATACTTCAGGCAATCAAAAGAGGATTAAAAACTACGGACAAACTGCTGATGTCGCTCTGCCTTCTGACATCGCTGTTCGGCGTTCTTATGGTCTACAGCGCCACATACAGCAGCCTTGAGGACGGAAGCCTTATCAGCCGTACGACGCTTGTCATGCTGCTCGCAGTGATTGTCGGTGTGGCGATGTGCATAGTCATATCATTTATCGACTACGAAATAGTTCTCCGCTTCTGGATGATAATCGGCGGCGTGTGCCTGCTGATGATGCTTCTGCTTTTCCCGTTCGGCAGCGGAACGGCGGACAGACCGGATGCAAGAACATGGTTCGATTTCAAAGTCATCAACTTCCAGCCGTCCGAGCTTTTCAAAATAGCATTTATAATAACATTCGCCGTTCATCTCGATTATGTCGGCGAGGATATAAACAAGCTTAAAAATGCCTTGCTTCTCTGCGTTCACGGCGGAGTTCCGGCACTGCTTGTCATTCTGACCGGCGACCTCGGCTCTGCGCTCGTATTCGTTTCGATATTCATCGGTATGATGTTTGCCTCCGGTCTTGCCGCGAGATATTTTGCAGCCGCCGGAGCCGTCATACTTGCGGCTGTTCCCGTGCTCTGGTTCGCATTCTTCAGCGACTTCCAGAAAGGCCGTATTCTTGCTGTATATGCCCCGAGCAAGCTCGACACGGCGCTTTATAAGAAATATATCTTCCAGCAGCAGCAAAGCGTCAACGCCATCGGCAGCGGAAGATTTTTCGGACGAGGGTTCCTCAAAGGTGCGTATACCCAGTCGCACTCAGTCCCCGTCAACGACAGCGATATGATATTCTCCGTTATCGGCGAAGAACTCGGATTTGTCGGCGCTTTTGCGGCGCTTGCGCTTATAGCGCTGATAATTGTCAAGATAGTATTTGTCGGCAAACAGGCCAACACAAATATGGGTTCGCTCGTCTGCTACGGCACTGCGGTTATGATTGGCTCGCAGGCTATTATGAACATCGGAATGTGTTTGAAACTCCTCCCCTGCATCGGTATCACTCTGCCGTTTTTCAGCTCCGGCGGCTCATCAAACCTCTGCATATATATCGCGATAGGGCTTGTCATGAGCATCTACAGGTGCAGTCAACGCGGTGAGGTAACAAACTTCAGATATAACAGGATAAGCACACCTTTCAACTAAATAAAAGACGCTGTACGAAATACTACAGCGTCATATTATATTTTCAGACAAGGAGATCAAAATGAGTCAAGCAGTTAAACCCGTAAGAGGTTCAACGGAACAGCCCGACCACATAATGCTCAGCATAAAGGGCGACGCCGCAACCTCGATGACCGTCACCTGGAGAACCTGCACAGATATCAAGGAGGGCTATGTTCTCTACCGCGAGGACGGCAGCAGTGAAGTTATGCGCGCCGATGCGGCGACGGAAGTTTTCAAAAGCGACATCGACATAAGCAATATGTTCTGGGCGGACCTCACAGGGCTCAAGCCGGACACTAAATATCTCTACACCTGCGGCAGCGACAACCACAGGAGCGAAGAATTCTATTTTTCAACCGCGCCAGAAAATCTCACGAAATTCAAATTTCTCTGCGTATCGGATCAGCAGAAGGGCGAGCCGTTTGACTGCCCGGACTATTCGCATTTCAACGGATTTGTCAAAGAGATGCTCGAAAAGAACCCCGACACCCGCTTCATTCTGACCGGCGGCGATAATACCGACTGCGGACAGCATGAGGTTCAGTGGAACGGCGCGTTCAGCGGACTTGTCGGAATATCCGAGCACATCCCATTTATGATGACTCTTGGCAACCACGATAACCGCGGATTCAAGGACTATAAAAACGCCGTAGGCAGATATTACGCCGAGCCTGCGGAGTTCTTCGACAATCAGTTCAAAGGCTCATATGCCTATAATGGCCCTGAAAACTGGAAAACGGAGAACTACACTTTTGACTACGGCAATGTACATTTCGCAATAATCGGAATAAACGGTCCCGAAGAGGTCAACGAATGGCTTATAAAAGACCTCGACGCCTGCGATAAGCAGTGGAAGATAGGATCATATCATTTCCCGATATGCTATTCCGGCTCAGACTGCCAGAACTATGATGCATATCCCGTCATGCGCGAGGGAATGGAAAAGCTCGACATACTCTTCTCGGGTCATGAGCACAATTTTTCAAGGAGCTTCCCCGTCAGAAACGAAGAAATTTTTGACAAACCGTCGCAGGGAACTGTACACTATATGCTCGGCAACTCAAATCTGAATCCGCCCGGAACCCGCGCCGTTCCGAAAGTTTGGCACAGCGCGTTCTATTCTCAGGAAGAGATGGTTTCGATGGTCGTTGTCGTCGAGGTTGACGGACCGAAGATAACATTAACCGCTCATCTCAACGACGGGCGCATTGCCGACCGCTGTGTGATAAATAAAGAAACCGATTCGATTGATCCGCCCGCGCTTGCACCGATATACAACACAACGCGAATGAAGTTCAAGGGCATGGATCTCGGGCTCTGCCAGTACACGACCCCTTGCGAGTTTAAAGACGGAATATGGTTCGCTCCCCTTTCCGTTCTCGTTGGATTCATCGGCGGCGAGGTCAGAAAGACTCCCGGCAAGGTGTATCTTGACGTTTACGGTCACAATGCGGAGTTCACTCTTGACAGCGACGTGGCACAGACCGACCGCGGCGAGCTCAAGCTTCCCGCAAAGGTCTACAGAGGCAATAGAGATCAGCTCTACATACCGCTCGACGGAGTGAAGGCGTTTGAAATGCGCTGGGCATATGCGCCGCGCAACAACTTTGTTTCCATAGAGCACGAGAGCGAAGACAAACCTATAACCGTTCAGCCCTAAAAATATACAGCAAAACGCCGGACAGCATACACAGCCGTCCGGCGTTTTTTATGTTGTTTGTTCCTGCCGTTTTATTCCGAAAATGAGTCTGAGTATTCCGGAAAAAAGTTTAGGGCTTCTGACTACTACCACTTTCATCTCATTCTCACCCTCCGTCACCAAAAGCTTCGTGAGGCGGTGCAGATAAGCAAAAGCAGGATGAGCATAAGAATAATGAACAGCGAATACGGGAAGAATTTTGCGGCGATTATCCCGGCCGCAAATGAAATTATTATGATACATACAGACCCGTCTCTGCCGCATCCGCATCTTCTCACGCTCGCCACCGCCCTTACATATAACAGTCTCGCCTTCAGTCCATTATATACAAAGCGCGGCGTTTGCGTTACTTTATTTCTTTTCCCATTCTTTTATATCTTTTGCTTCGTTGTAGAGAGCAATATAGCTGTAGTGGCGCGATTCGCTGATTTCGCCCGATTCAACGGCGGCAACTATTTCGCAGCCCTTGTCATTAATGTGCCTGCATGAAGTGAATCTGCATTTCCCGAGATATTTTTCAAACTCGGGGAAGCAAAACGGAAGTTCATCAACAGGTATCATCTCGCTGTTCTCTCCGGTCAGGGAAGAAAATCCGGGCGTATCCGCAACATATCCGCCGCAAAGCTTATAGAGTTCAACAGCTCTTGTCGTGTGTCTGCCTCTGCCGAGCTTGTCGCTTATTTCACCTGTTTTCAGCGAAAGTTCGGGGGCGATGAGATTAAGAAGCGACGACTTCCCGACGCCGGTATTGCCCGCAAAAGCACTTATATGGCCGCTGAGCATAGCTTTCACTTCGTCGGCTCCCCTGCCGTCGCGGCTCGACACAGAAAAGAACGGTATTCCCGCTTTTTCATATATGCCGCGAAGCTCGGAAGTGTCTCCGAGGTCGTCTTTTGTGATTACTATAACAGGCTCTATATTCTTCCAGCAAGCTATCGCAGTCATTTTGTCAATTATCAGCGTGCTCGGATTAGGGTCTCGCACGGACGAAAGAATAAACAGCCTGTCAAGGTTTGCAACCGGCGGGCGCATCAGCTCGCTGCGGCGCGGATATATCTTTTCGATAGTGTTGTTTGCCCCGTCCTCGCCAATTAGTATATCAACTTCATCGCCGACGAGCGGCTTCTGTCCGCTTTTGCGGAAGATTCCGCGGGCTTTGCACTCAAATACCGCATCGGCGGTCTCCACAAAGTAGAGACCACCGATTCCTTTTAATATTATTCCTTTTTTGACATCTGCCATAACAAAGACCTTAGCCGACAAACTTGCCGACGGTTATAGTTACTGTTGTGCTCAAAGGATATGCTTTGGAGCTGTTCTTCGGGGTCTGAGAAATAACCTTTCCGTTCTTCGAAGAATCAACAACGCTTATATAATTGACTTCAACAGAGGTAAAGCCGTGGCTCTTGAGAATGCTTATAGCCGAAGCTTCGTTGCTGCCGACAACATTGGGAATTGTCGAACTTTCGGAAACATCATGTCGCTTGACATTCGATATCTCCGCAGGGCTCTTTGTGAAGTCAACATTGCACTCATAATACAGCTCGGAGTCGATATAGACCTTGATGTGGTTGCTGCTGCCGGAGCCGTTTACGGTTATGGTATACTCGCTTCCATCGAGAATAACGCTCTGATCCATAAATACATTGTTGTTATTCGCTGCCTTTATGGACTTAGAAGTGCCGCTCGAATATTTGGGAAGCGTTATGGTTATATTCGCCTCGGAAGAAGCCGCAACGCCTGTGCTGACAGTAACTCTTATCTTCGTTCCCTCAGGCACTTTCTCGCCCTCGGCATAGCTCTGCTCGATAATAGTGCCCTTGGGCTTATCGCTGTTCTTCTCATCTATTGTCTCATCAAGAACAAGGTTGAGAGACTCGAGTATAGCCTTTGCGTTCTCGACATTCTCATCTATAAGCTTGGGAACTTCGATAAGCTCCTGCTCGCTCGCATAATAAATCGTTATTGTCGAGCCCTTTGACACCTGTCTGCCGTATTCCGGCGAGGTGCTCAGAACGGTACCCGCCTTTTCCGTGCTCTGCTGAGGAACGGAATAGACCTCAAAGCCCGCGTTCTTGAGCTTTGTTATAGCATCGTTGAGCTGATACTTGAGAACATTCGGAACAGATGCTTTTTCTTCGCTGACCGCGACGGTAACGGTGATAACATTGTTGGACTTATCAACCTTTGTGCCTGCCGCAGGATCCTGCGCATAAACCTGACCGGGCTCATAGAAGCTGTTCTGGACTTCATTAACTTTGATAACAAAGTTCTTATAGTCGTCGTTACCGAGAATTTCCTCAGCATAGTTTTTATTTATGAGCTTAGGCACAGTAAGCTTTCTGTTGAAAACATCCGTGAATGAATACAGGCAAATAAGAACTATCGCGAGAACAGCAACGAATCCGATAACGATTCCGGAAAGAATCGGGATCATCTTGTTTTTCTCTGTAGTCTTGTTGGTCTCTTCCGGTGCCGGCTGCGGGTTGTCTATAACACGCGTGTCGCTGGAGTTAGCCATGGGTACAGTAACCGGCGCGGTCTTATCAACAAACTTTGTCGGCTCGTTGTCGACAAAATAGTTGTAATCAAACTTTATCGATGGGTTGCGCTTGAACTCCTCAAGATCAAGAATCATCTCAGCAGCGGACTGATATCTGTCTTTCGGATTCTTCTGCATAGCGCGCATAGTTATCTGCTCGAGTCCCTCGGGGATGGAGCTGTTTATCTCACGCGGCTTTACCGGGTCTGTCTGGAGCTGCATAATGGCGACCGAGACGGAATTATCCGACTGGAAAGGCAGCTGACCCGTGAGCATTTCGTACATAACGACACCGACGGAATAGATATCAGACTTGTCGTCGGTTATATCTCCGCGAGCCTGCTCGGGGCTGATATAATGAACCGAACCGATCGCGGTATCGGTCATTGTTCTCGTTTCGCTTCTGCTGAATCTTGCAATGCCGAAATCGGTGACCTTGATAGTACCGTTTTCGAGAAGCATTATGTTCTGCGGCTTGATGTCGCGGTGAACGATGCCCTTGTCATGAGCGTGCTGAAGCGCGCGGAGAATCTGCGTTGTAAAATGCACGGTCTCCTTCCACGATATAACGCCCTGCTGCTCAATATACTCCTTGAGCGTGATGCCCTCGACATACTCCATGACTATATACTGGAGCTTGTCGCCGTAGCTGACATCATAAACCTTGACTATGTTCGGATGAGAAAGCACAGCTATCGCCTTGGACTCATTCTTGAATCTGCGGCGAAACTCCTCGCTTGCAAGGAACTCATCCTTTAGAATTTTGACGGCAACCGTCCTGTCGTCGATATTGTCGTAGGCCTTATAGACAACTGCCATTCCGCCAACGCCAATGACTTCCTGAAGTTCATACCTTCCGTCAAGTCTTTTTCCGACATAATTATCCATTAAATCTCACACTCCTGTTGGGATACAGAAACCTAAAACGCCATTGCAACAACAGTGATGTTGTCCCCGCCGCCGTTCTCGTTGGCAAGGTTTATCAGCCTGTCTGCAAACTCGTAATAATGATTGTCTCTGGTGGCATTATATATATCATCGGTCTCAACATAATTAGTCAGACCGTCAGTGCAAATGATAATAACGTCTCCCTCATCAAGAGTATCCTGATAATAATCCGTCTCTATGTCCGCGCTCACTCCGAGCGCTCTTGTGATTATATTCTTTCGAGGGTGATCCTTAGCCTGTTCCTGGGTCAACTCGCCGTGTTCAACCATATCCTGAACAACGGAATGATCCCTTGTGAGCTGGGTTATACCCTCCTGCGAAATGCGGTAAGCCCTGCTGTCTCCGGCATGAACGAGATAAAGCTCTTTGTCTCTTATCATGGCGGCGACTACCGTCGTACCCATGCCGTTGAGGCTCTCGACCGAGCATGACATCTCATAAATAGAAGAATTGGCATTCTCGACGACCGAAGTCAGCAGATTTTTTATTGATCTGTCGCTCATTCCGTGCTGGTAGCCGGAGGCGATTTTTTCGCTTATCATCTTAACGGCAGTCTGGCTGGCAACGCTTCCGCCTGCCGCGCCGCCCATGCCGTCGCAGACAACAGCCCAAACTACGCCGCCGGGAAGCTCTCCCGCAGCGAACGAATCCTGATTGTCTTTTCTGACTTTTCCCTGGTCTGTCTTTGCAACAATTTTCATATCTTCCCCCGGAAATTGAGAAAATTCCGAATTGAGCTTACTGCTCTTTTATTTTACGAAGCCGAAGCTGACCGCACGAAGCATCTATATCCGAGCCGAGCTTCCGCCTTACCGTAACATTTATCGATTTCTTTTCGAGTATGCTTATAAATTGTTCAATGCGTTCCGGCGTTGACGGTTTATAAGGACTCTCGGCAACCTCGTTGACAGGTATGAGATTGACATGACACAGCATACCTTTCAAGAGCGCCGCAAGCTTCTGAGCGCACTCGTCGCTGTCATTGACTCCGCCGAGCATTGCATATTCAAACGATATTCTTCTCGAAGTTACCTTTGCATATTCACGGCACGCCGGCATCAGCTCGTCGAGCGAATACCGACGGTTGATCGGCATTATCTTTGATCTGAGCTCGTTATACGGCGCGTGAAGCGATATCGAAAGCGTGAGCTGAAGCTTTTTTTCAAGCAGTTTGTATATCCCGGGAACTATTCCGCAGGTGGAAAGCGATATATTTCTCATGCTTATGTTGAGCCCGTCTTCACAGGTCACAAGCTCAAGAAAACGCATAACATTATCAAAATTATCAAGCGGTTCACCCATACCCATGAGGACAATATGGGAGATTCGGATATTCTCATCGCGCTGAGCGGTATATATCTGACCGAGGATTTCCGACGGAAGCAGACTTCTGACATAACCACCCAAAGTGGACGCGCAGAACGAGCAGCCCATTTTGCAGCCTATCTGAGTCGAGACACAGATAGTATATCCGTACTTGTATTTCATCAAAACGCTTTCGGCATATTCATTGCCGCCGAAACCGAAAAGGTATTTAACCGTTCCGTCCTCTTCGGATACCTGTTTGCGTTCGATAGTGCACTTTTTAAGCGGCAATTCTTCTTTCAGCTTCTCGCGCAGAGACAGCGGAAGATTGGTCATCTCATCGTAATCGAGAGCGCATTTCTGATGGATCCACGAATAGATCTGCTTCGCTCTGTATGACGGAAGTCCCATCTCGGAAAGAGCCGCAGAAAGCTCGGTAAAGTTCATTGACTTTACATCAGTCGTATTCAAAAGGCTCACTCCGTTCTGGTAAATGCGGCGATAAAGAAGCCGTCCGTTCCATGTATCTGAGGCATCAAAGTCAAGTAATTTTCGTTGCCGTCTACCCTTTTTATGTTCGGGAAAATCCTAACAACCTCAAAATTTTTATGTTCACTGAGAAACTTGTTGCAAATCTCAGAATTTTCTGCCGGGTTCAGCGAGCAGGTAGAATAGACTAACCGACCGCCAACTTTGACATATTCAGAGGATGAACACAGGATATCATACTGCAAAACGGGTAATTTGTCAATATCTTCAAGGGTTTTATAGCGTATCTCGGGCTTGCGGCGGAGTATTCCGAGTCCCGAACAAGGTGCGTCGCACAAGACTCTGTCCGCTTTCTTCAAAGCCGGATTAACTTTTGCGGCATCGTTAGGTATAACCGCGATGTTATCAAGCCCGAGTCTTTCCGCTCCGTTTTCGATAAGAGCGAGCCTCGATGGATAAACATCCATGGCAAGTATTTTGCCTTTACAATTTGTCGATTCGGCAAGTGTAAAGCTTTTACCGCCGGGTGCTGCACACATATCGTATACGGTATCTCCCGGCTGCGGGTCGAGCGCCATGCAGCAAAGTTGCGACGAAAGATCCTGCACATGAAAAAGTCCTTTTTTATATGCATCAAGATGCTCCACCGCGCCGCCGTTCACCAATTCAAGTGCGTTCGGGAAGCCGTCGATTTTCTTACCCTCAACACCCTGCCGGGCTAATATCTCTATAAGCTTGTCCGCTGTACATTTCTGTGTATTCACACGGACAAATATCTTCGCGCGCTCAGACATTGCTTCAAATATCTCGCAGGCGGTCTTGTCGGAATAAGCGTCCGCAAAAAGCTTGACAGTCTGCTCCGGAACGGAATATTTGACGCTCATAAATTTGAGTCTGTCCGATTCATCGGGCAGCTGCAATCCGTTTGAAGCCACCTTTCTGAGCACTGCATTCACAAGTCCAGCCGCAAACTGCGCGCGGTTGTTTTTGACGAGCTTCACGCTCTCGTTGACTGCCGCGCTCTCAGGAATCCTGTCCATAAACAGCAGCTGATAAGCGCCGATGCGCAGCGCAATGAGTACCTCCGGCTTGAGCTTTTTCAGCGGCTGACGCAAATAAAGCGAGATGTTATAATCAAGCGTTATAAGCCTTTCTAGCACGCCGTATACAAGTGCCGTCAAAAGAGCTGACTCGCCGTCGGCCCCGTCTTTCGACGAAAGCTGTGCATCGAGAGCAAGATTCGAATACGCCCCACTGCGCTCGACTTTATAAAGTATTTCAAACGCGCTCTGGCGTGCGCTCTTACTCATTAACGATACACTCCGTTCAATTTCTTCGATTTCTGCCGCTGAAGCGTATAACAAACCTCAGCAGATTTGCAAGCGCCACGAGAAGCGACGCAACATATGTCATCGCCGCCGCAGAAAGCACTTTCCTTGCGCCTGCGCGCTCGTCATCGTCCAAGACACCGGTTTCTTCAATAACTTTCAACGCTCTGCGGCTCGCGTTGAATTCAACCGGCAGAGTGACAAGCTGAAACACTGCGATAAGCGCATAGAGCAGCAGTCCGAATGTGATAAGCGGCTCAAAGCTGAGAATATATCCCAATATTGCAAGCGGCAGACCTATGGTCGAACCGATATTGCAGACAGGGATAATAGCGTTTCTGATTTTTATCGGCATATAGCCCTCTGCATGCTGCGCGGCGTGCCCTGCCTCATGGCATGCAACGCCTATGGCGGCTATCGAAGTGTTGTTGTAGACTTTATCCGAAAGCCTTATAACATTCGTCCTCGGGTCATAGTGATCTGTTAAATCACCCGCTACGTGCTCTATGCGAACATCGTTTATTCCGTAATATTTGAGCACCTGCATCGCTGCCTGCGCGCCGGTAAGTCCGCGCGAGCTGAGTCTTTTTGACTGCGAAGCGAAAGTGGTCTTTACTTTTATCTGCGCCCACAGCGCAATAAGCATCGCCGGGACAACGAGAATCAGAAAATAGTAATCATAGTAATACATCCAGCCCATAAGCCGAACCTCCTAACGGTCATTCAAAGAATGCGCCCTTTTCAATCGGATTGCCGCGCAGGAAATCCTGAGCCGGCATCGCCCGTTTTCCGGGAGCCTGAAGAACGAGTATCTCAACGGCGTTGCTGTCTCCGCAGGAAACAACAAGGCGTTTGCCGCTTTCAATTATCTCTCCCGGCTTTCCGCTGCACGCACCCGCAAGACGCGACGAATGTATCTTTATGACCTTGCCGTCGAGTTCGCCCGACGCACCCGGCCATGAATACAATCCTCTTATCTTATCATGTATATGCTGTGCGGTATCATTCCAATCTATTTTTGAAAGCTCCTTGGTAAGTATAGGAGCATATGTGCTCTTTTCGTTATCCTGCTTCACAGGATTGAGATTTCCCGCCTGAAGCTCGGCTATAGTCTCACGCATGACTTCCGAGCCGAGTGATGACAGCCTGTCATGGAGTTCTTCGGCGGTCTCGTTTTCGCCTATTTCAACGCTCTTTGAGATAAGCATATCTCCGGTATCAAGTCCCTCGTCCATCTGCATGGAGGTGACTCCGGTGCGCTTTTCTCCGGTGATTATAGACCACTGGATGGGTGCCGCGCCGCGCAGTTTTGGGAGCAGAGAGGCGTGCATATTGATGCAGCCGTACTTCGGCGCATGGATAAACTCGCCGGGAAGTATCTTTCCGTAGGCGACGACTATCGCAAGCTCTGCATTGAGCGACTTAAAAAGCTCTTTTGCTTCGTCTTTTTTCAGTGTTTTCGGCTGATATACGGGGATATCATATTTGAGTGCAAGCTCTTTGACGGGCGGCGGAGTCAGAACGCCGTGGCGTCCTTTTGGCTTGTCCGGCTGAGTGAACACGGCGCAGACATCGTGTCCGTCGTCTATAAGTGCCTGAAGGCACGGAACGGAAAAATCCGGAGTGCCCATAAAAACTATTCTCATAAATTCTCCTTATGCTCCATGGGGTCTGCAAGTCTCTGAGTGAACAGTATTCCGTCGAGATGATCTATCTCATGGCAGAAGCATCTCGCCTTGAGTCCCTCGCCCTTTAGAACCTGCCACTTGCCGTTTCTGTCCTGCGCCTTGACTTTCACCACTGCCGGGCGGATAGTCGTGCCGTACTCTCCGGGAATTGAAAGGCAACCTTCGGCTTCGCGCTGTTCGCCGTCACGGAAGATTATCTCGGGATTCACAAGCTCAATGCAGCCGTCGCCGACGTCGAGGACAACTACCCTCTTGAGAATACCGACCTGCACCGCAGCAAGACCGCAGCCGTCGTTTGCATACATTGTCTCTTTCATATCGTCAATGAGCTGAGCCAGACGGTCATCAAACTTTTCGACCGTCCTGCTGTGCTTTTTAAGCATCGGATCGCCGAGCTTAACTATGTTTCTCATCGCCATTTTATTGTCCTCCTTCGATCATACGGTTATTTCGGGGTTCATGTCGGCATAGACAGAGACATCTGAAAATTTGCTGTCGCCGTAAAAATCTTTTAGTATCTCCGATATCATGCTGCGGAATCCCTTGGTGTTTCTGCATTTTATTATGAGTCTGTATCTGTATTTTTTATTGACGCGCGGCACTCGCGCAGGCAGAGGTCCGAGAACGATAAGCTTTTCACTTTTATATTCCCCTGCTGTCAGTTCTTTTATTTTGTCGAGCGTGCGCTGAGAAGCAACGCGGGTTTTGACTTCGTCCGCGCCGGAAAACCCGACAACGCATATATCGCAAAACGGCGGATATATCATCAAGCGCCTCATGCGTATTTCCGTATCATAGAACGCATCATAGTCCTGTTTTGCCGCAAGCCTTATTATTTCATTCTCAGGCGTTAGTGTCTGAATAATAGCTTTTCCGGGGTGCTCTCCGCGTCCCGAGCGGCCGACGACCTGAGTGAGCAGCGAAAAAGTGCGTTCAAGGCTTCTGAAATCGTCGTTATAAAGCTGCTGATCGACCGAAACGACAGCCGCAAGCGTAACATTTTCAAAGTTCAAGCCCTTTGCGACCATCTGGGTGCCGACGAGTATATCATAATCGCCTCTCGCGAAAGCATTCAGGCACTCTTCGTGAGCGAATCTCGATGAAGCGGTATCAGTATCCATACGCATGATACGCGCTCCGGGTACGGCCTTTTCAAGCTCGTCTTCTATTCTCTGAGTCCCGAATCCGGCATATCTCAGCGCGGGCTTGTGGCAGGACGGGCACTCCTGCGTAAAACGCATGGAATATCCGCAGTAATGGCACATCAATCTGCCGTTTGCCGCATGATAGGTCATGGAAATACTGCAGTTCGGACAGGTCACAACCTCGCCGCACGCAGTGCACGAGACAAATGTATTATATCCGCGGCGGTTTATCAGCACTATTGACTGCTTGCCGTCCGTGCGGTTTTTGTTCAGTTCTTCTATAAGCTCGCGGCTCAGCTCGCGGTTTTCCGTCTGCTGTTCGTTGCGCATATCGACGGTAACGACCTGCGGAAGCACCGCTTTGCCATATCTGTTCTTCAGCTCATAGAGAGAATATTTGCCGCTCTTCGCCGCAGCAAAAGACTCGACGCTCGGCGTAGCGGACGCGAGCAGAGTCAAGCCTTTATGCCATGCGGCACGGTATCTCGCCACGCTTTTGGCATTGTAGCGCGGAGTCTGCTCAGATTTATATGTATGCTCCTGCTCTTCGTCGATTATTATAAGTCCGATATTTTCAAGCGGCGCAAAAACCGCAGAACGGGTGCCTATAACTATTTTTGCATCGCCGTTCTTGACACGCTTCCACTCATCAGCTCTTTCTCCGGCGGACAGCGCGCTGTGAAAAACCGCAACGCCGTCATTGTATCTCGAATGAAACACCGAAAGCGTCTGCGGGGTCAGCGATATTTCCGGCACCATAACTATAACTGTCTTATTATCTGCAAGAACCGCATCTATAAGCTTCAAATAAACTGATGTTTTGCCGCTTCCGGTAACGCCGTAAAGAAGTGCAGTCTTACCCGTACCGCTTTTGTAATCTTCGAGCAGACCGGCATAGGCTTTCTGCTGTTCATCGGTGAGATGTATCTCGCCGCTGTCATATGCGCTTTGCACGGCATATCTGCTGACGAAGCTACGAAGCTCTTCGCGCTCAAAGCATTCGACAACGCTTTTCTTTTCGAGCGCAGATATGACCGACGGCGTATAGCCCGTGAAATAGCACAGCTCTTTAACACTCACAGAGCCGACATCCTTCAAAACATTGACAACTTCACTCTGCTTCTTTGTCATCGACACATCGTCCGAACCCTCGCACAGGCGCACCATACGGATGTTATTATCCCCGATGTTACGCACAGCATCGTCGTTTGCGGCAAGAAGTCCGACTTTAAGAAGGCGTTCCGGAATATCCGAAGAAACATCAAAGCCGAGAGTTTTCAAAAAATTCTCGGACTTGACATAGCCCGAACGCGAGAGCAGATAGTCATAGACCTGCTTCTCATCGGAATCAAGCGAAGCGACAATACTCTCATCAACGCCCGGAACAGCGCAGAACGAACGTATTATTTTATGATTTATCCCGACGGGCAGCATGGCCTTGACCGCTTCATAGTATGTACAAAAAGTCTGCTCGGATATCCACCGGGCAAGCGACATCATCTCATTACTAAGAAGCGGCGCTTCATCGAGCACCGCTGAGATAGACTTTATTCTTTTTCCTTGAGTCGAATCGGTCAGCCGCGTGATAATTCCTATGCGCTTTCTGTTGCCGATGCCGAACGGTACGGCAACGCGGCAGCCGACGAGAGCTTTGCCCTCGAGCTGCTGCGGTATGCTGTAATCATAGTCCTTATCGAACGTACAGTTGACGTTCTCGACGGCGACCTGTGCGTACATTTGAGTCACACTCCGTGAAAAAGCGTCAGATGTTGCGGATCTCTTCCGGCTCGATAATGATATATTTGCCGCTGAGGATTTCATCGATAGCCATGGAGACGGGCTTCTCGGTAAGGATTATCTGCTTCTCCTCGGCATCTTCGGAGATAGCGCGTGCTCTCTTTGCGGTAGCCGTAACAAGAGAATAACGGCTCAGGTGATTTTTAAGAACGCCTCTGAGATCAGGATTAAACATTGTTGATTACCTCACTTATAATGTTTTTGCAGCGAAAAGTTTTCTGCTTTTCCGCATCAAGAATAGTGCATATATCACTCACGGCATATGAAACTATGTCGTTGATGACTATGTAGTCATATTCAACGGCGCGCTTTATCTCGTCAACTGCGATGGTAAGGCGGCGCTGGATATCTTCCTCGTCCTCGCTCTCGCGGCAGCGAAGTCTCTCTTCGAGGGCTGCCATTGACGGGGGCATGAGGAATATGCTGACGGCTTCGGGATAGAGCTTGCGGATTTTCTCCGCGCCCTGAACCTCGATTTTGAGGAACACGGTTCTGCCCTGGGCAAGAAGTTCGTCCACGGGAGCTTTGGGAGTTCCGTAATAATTTATGCCGTACTGCGCATATTCAAGAACCTGTCCCTCATCTATCTTGCGCATGAAATAATCCTTGTCAACGAAATAATAATGTATTCCGTCAACCTCCCACTCGCGCTTTTTGCGCGTCGTCATGGAAGTGGACACCTTGATATTCATGTCGCGCTTGGTAAGTTCGGTCAGAATGGTATCCTTGCCGGAGCCCGACGGACCGGAAAGGATGACCAGAAGACCGTTGTTGTTATTATTCATCGCTTTCTTCCTCCTCAATATCAAGCTCATCGCCGTCATTGTTGAGGCGGTTTGCTACTGTCTCGCTCTGCAGATAAGTAAGAATAACATGGTCGCTGTCGGTTATTATGACAGCACGTGTGCGTCTGCCGTGGGTCGCATCGATAAGTGTTCCCCTCTCCTTACAGTCCTGAATTATCCTCTTTATCGGGGCTGATTCGGGGCTGACTATAGCCACAAGACGATTAGCATTGACCATATTGCCAAAGCCAATGTTTATCAGCTTCATTATGATAATACCTCCGCAGTTATTCGATATTCTGTATCTGTTCTCTGATCTTCTCGATCTCAGCCTTGACATCGACAACGCAGCGCGCTATCTCGATATCCTGAGCCTTTGAACCGATAGTGTTTATCTCTCTGTTTATCTCCTGAACGAGGAAATCCATCTTTCTGCCGATGGCGCCGCCATCCTCTTCAAAGAGCTTTTTAAACTGATCAATATGACTGCGCAGACGAACCGTCTCCTCCGCCACAGCGACCTTGTCGGCATATATCGCCGCCTCGGTCAGCAGGCGCTGCTCGTCCACATGGACATCGCCGAGAACCTCGCGCATTCTCGTGAGGAGCTTTTCGTTATATTCTTTTACGGTCTGCGGAGAACGCTCTTCGATAAACGCGACCTTGTCGATTATGAAATCAAGGCGCGAAGTGACATCATCCTTGAGCTTTCCGCCCTCGACAGCGCGCATGGCGATGAACCTTTCGAGTGCTTCTGCCGCAACGCTGAGAACATCGGCACAAATCTTTTCTTCATCTTCGGGCTCTTTCGAGACGGTGAAGATATCATTCACTCTTGCAAGGTCTGATACTTTTATATCATTCTCAATCCCGCAGGTCTCGGAAAGTTCTTTGTAAGCCGCAAGATAACCTTTTGCGAGCGCACTGTTGAGCTTGACGACAGACGATTCTTCGCCCGCCGTGTCTATCTGAACATAGCACTCGACCTTGCCTCTTGATATTTTTCCCTGGAAAAAGCTCTTGAGCTTTTCATCAAGGAAGCCGAAATTTCTGGGTACACGCGATGAAAATTCAAAGTATCTGTGATTTACGCTCTTGAGCTCAAGAGTTATATCCATTCCGTCGAACGAGCTTGTTGCCCGTCCGTATCCGGTCATGCTTTTTATCATCGGAAGGACTCCTTTTCGTCGGTCTTTTAAATCATTTTATTTTATCAGTTTAAGCATACATTTGTCAATATGTGAAGCGCATAAAAAGGGTTATTTGGCGCAGTGACCGCAGCTACCCGTAAGAGCTGACGGTATATCGGACTCATAAAAGCCGTTTTTTTCTTCAAAACCGAGAGTTACAAACGGCTCTTTTTCAACTCTGCCTACATCCGCCCGCGCCATATAAGCGCTGCGGTTGGCGGCAAAATTCAGTGCGCTGCGTACAAGTCCCTCTGCAACAAGCCTGTCACCGTCACGGGTTTTCACACTCAGGATTTCAGCATAGGTTTCGCCGAGCGAGAATATGCATTCGCCGATATTCTCCCCGTTTTCCTCTGCGCGGTATCCGTGAGTTTTGTCATCTATATCAAACGGCTTGAATTCAAGCATTTTATCTTCTTTTCTCCTTTTTGTTCGACTTTGCGCCGGCAGCCGAAAGTATATGCGAAACCTCCTGCGGGGTCAGCTCGCGCCACTTGCCCTGGGGAAGCATGCCGAGCTTGACCCCGGCTATCGCGGTTCTCTTGAGGCGTGCGACCTCGATTCCGAGCTCATCGCACATTCTTCTTATCTGTCTGTTTCTGCCCTCGAAAAGAACTATTTCTATAACCGCTCTGTCGTCGCGCTTTTCGAGCACCGTCACCTGCGCCGGAGCGGTCATTCTGCCGTCGATCATCATTCCGTCGCTCATAGCAGCTATCTGCTCGTCGGATATGTCCGGTCTTATGGTAACTCTGTAGACTTTCGCGACGTGCTTTGACGGGTGCATTACGGCGTTTGCAAATTCTCCGTCATTAGTCAGCAAAAGCAAGCCCTCGGAGTTCCTGTCGAGCCTGCCTATCGGATAAACTCTCTCGCCTACATCTTCGACAAGCGACGCCACACATCTGCGCCCGAGCTCATCGCTCATCGTCGTGACAAAACCGCGCGGCTTGTGAAGCATAATATATTTTGCAACCGTTTTATTTTCTATTTTTTTGCCGTTGAGCGTTATTATATCGCGCTTTGGATCCACAGAGTCGCCTATCTTTGCAACAGTGTCGTTGACTTTAACAGCACCTTTTGCGATAAGCTCCTCCGATTTTCTGCGCGACGCAACGCCGCATTCGGACATATATTTCTGAAGTCTTATTCTGTCATCTGACAAATGATTCACATCCAATTTCTGAGAATGTTCTTTATTTTTTCAATAAACTTTTTTATTCGGCTTTTTTCTTTTTGGGGCTCTTTGAGAACAATCTTTCGTATCTGAACCCCGCCCGCCGTCAGAATTTCCGCCCGGTCTACTACATTGCCGTCTATTATAAGTTCGACCGAGCCAACCACCGTATTTCCTTCCATCGGTGCATATTCAAACTTTTTCAGGCTTATTTTCTGCTCTGTCCGCACTGATTCGCCTTTTCGCGAGATATACTGGAGCGGTCTTGATAGCTTCAGTGACACACTTTCACTTTCCCCGCCCGCAATTTTTAATGAAACTGCGGACATATCAGTGTCCGCTTCATGCCGTTCAACAACCGAAAAGCCGTATTCAAGCATTTTTGAATGGTCGTTCCAGTCGTCCGGCGCATTGAGCGTCACAGCAACAAGCGTAACTCCGTCACGCCGCGCCGCAGAAACAAGGCACCGCCCGCTCTTTTTTGTAAAACCGGTTTTTATTCCGACTGCGTCATCGTATATACGCAATAGACGGTTGTGGTTAGTGAGCGTGCGGCGATACGGCGGATTGCCGTAGCACACAACGGCACTTTTTTGCGAGCAAACAGCGGCAAATTCCGGATTTTTGATAGCGGTGCATCCGAGCAGAGCCATATCATATGCCGTCGAATAGTGTTCCTTTGAATCAAGCCCGGATGGAGTCTCAAAATGCGTATCATTCATGCCGATTTCCCCGGCGCGCTTGTTCATCATTGAAACGAAATTTTCAACATTGCCGCCGAGCGTTATCGCGGTAACATTCGCAGCATCATTACCGGACTGCAAAAGCATTCCGTAAACAAGACCCTCAAGGGTAACTGTGTCTCCCGGAAGAAGCCCCATCGAAGTGCCCTCGACGTTTAGCATATCAGCGCTGACAGTTATCTTCCTCTGCGGGGTCAGCGCTTCTATTGCGAGAAGCGAGGTCATTATCTTCGTTGTGCTCGCCATGGAGCGCCTGTCATGCTCATTCTTGCCGTAGATAAGCTCGCCCGTCTCGGCGACCATAAGAGCCGCGCACGAAGCCGAAACATCCGGCTGGGCAAATACCGTCAGCCCAGACAATACAAAACAGGCCACCGTAAAAACAGCAGTCACAAAAGCAACCGGTCTTAAATTCACCAAACACACCGCCATTCATCATCCGTTACTGATAATGAATATGCGGTGTGCAGGAAAAAAATCAATATAATCCTTCGAGGTTCTCCTCGGTCTTCTTGCCCTTGCCGTCAACGAACTTGTTGACAACATCTGTGACACTGTTGACAACATCGGGAATCATGCCGATGGTTCTCTCGATAGAGCCTTCCTCGGTCGAGATATGTTTGATGCTGACCTCGCCGTTGTTGACAACGATGAATGCGATAGGAGTGATGGTGATGCCTGCTCCGCCGCCGCCGCCGAAGAGCTCGGCGTTTGACTTCGACGGGAAGTCCGAGCCGCCCGACGCAAAGCCATAGGAGACCTTAGAGACGGGAATAATCTTTATGCCGTCGCCCAGATCCATGGGATCGCCGATGATCGTGCTGACATCAACAAGATCCTTTATCTTTTCGATTGAAGTTCCGAGAATTCCGGATGCTGACTGTTCTTTCATTTTAAAGTCCGCCTTTCATTGGGATTTCAAACAGATTTATTTTTCTTTTTACTGCCCTTGAGCAGCTTCAAAAGCACCTTGAACAAAAGCCTGAATGCAAGAACAACTACCGCGTTCGTAAGCTTTATAGGTCTGACGGAGAGCGAGAGCGCAAACTGAGCTTTATTCTCCTGCGAGATGAAGTCGGGAACAACATTCACCTCATATTTTTTGACCTTCATATTTGAGCATATAAAGCCCATTGAAGGATAGACCGCCGAACACACTTTGCCGTATTTTATGGCATTCTGAGCCGCATCGTCTCCGGAGCTGACTTTCAAAAGGAGCTTCAGATTTTCTATGACAAAGGCTCTGTATATTCTGCCCATAAAGCCGCCGAGCTGAGCCGCCGCGGTCTGAATGAGTTCGACCGTTGCGCCGAAGCCCTGGTTCTCATAGAACTCTTTGAAGATGTTTTTCTTGGGTTCGGAGGGTTTGTCCTCCTCTTTCTTTTCTTCCTCGGGCTTTTTCTTTTTCTTCTTTTTTTCTTCTTTCTTTGCCGTTTTTGCCTCTCTCTTCGCTTTCTGTTCCTCGGTCTGCGGGAATATATGCAGCTTTATAAAAAGCCACTGCACATCGAGAGAAAACGAATCGGCATATTCGGCAGTCACGCTGACCTTTATCGAAAACAGGATAACTATAAGCGCGATAGTGCCCAATATTATGTAAAGAGCTGTCAAACTAACACCTCCTGATTATTCATACATATTTTCAAGCTCGCCTGCATCGACATCGAACTCGTCAAAATCAAAGTCCTCGCCGTCCTCGGGCTCCGCCTGAACAGGCTGTGCGGGTTCTTCGTCAGAAACCTCAAAAGTCTTTGTCTCTTCCTTTTCCGTCTCCTGCTCTTTCTCTTCGCGCTCCGGAAGCTCCGGCAATTCGGAGAGAGATTCGATGCAGAAGCACTTGAGAAACTCCGGTGTAGTACCGTAAAGCAGCGGTCTGCCGGGAAGATCAAGTCTGCCCTTTTCTTCAACAAGACCTTTCTGGCACAATGTAGATATAACTCCCGAGCAATCCACTCCGCGCACCTGTTCGACATAGGCCTTGGTGACGGGCTGATTATAAGCCACAACCGCAAGCACCTCAAACGCCGCCGAAGAAAGCGGAACATTGCGCTTCATATCGAGCACGCTTCTGATATTCTCTGCGTATTCCTGCCGCGTGCAAAGCTGATATCTTTCGCCGAGCTTTAAAAGGCACACACCGCTTTCGCGCTCATCGAGCTGTTCGGCGCAGGAGCGCAGCACGGTTTCGGCATCCTCTATCTCTATATCGAGAGCCTGAGCTATTTTAGCCGTTTCTACCGGCTCCCCCCCCGCCGCAAAAAGTATAGCCTCCGCCGCGGCGCGCATCTGATTGAATGTCAAGCTGATTCTCCCCTCAAAATCTCATCGTCTGTCAGTTATCAAAGTGACCTCGGCATCGCCGCCGTCACCGTTTATCTCAACCTTTTTCGACTTGACGAGCGCAAGCATCGCCATAAAGGTTGCGACCATCTCCGAGCGCGAAGTTGAACGCTCAAAGAAAGATATGAATTTCTGTTTTTTGTTCCTGCCGAGTTTTCTGAGTATATAAGAAAACCTCGACGAGACGGAAACTATCTTTTTTGCGATTATTCCCGAAAAAGCTTCAACGGGCGGCGGCAATTTGCGCTTGCCTTTTCCGACTGCCGCCATATAAGCTTTGTAAAGCTCGGACGGCTCATGAAGCCTCGTGTATGTCATATCGACATCGATTTCCTGCGGTTCGCGCGAAAAGAAGTTGAATCCGTTCGCCTGCTCCGCAAGCTTGCCCGCCATAAGTTGGCAGTCGCGGTACTCCGTGAGCTCGCCGCGGAGCTCTTCTGCGAGCCTGTCCGCCTCCTCGTGGACGGGAAGAAGCGATACAGTCTTAATATACACCAAACGTGCAGCCATTTCAAGGAATTCGCTCGCGACTTCGAGATTTTCTTCTTTAAGTTTTTTCATATAATCAAGATACTGGTTGATGAGATCCATTATCGGAACATCTTCGATCCTGACCTTATGCTTGCTGATGAGGTGCAGAAGGAGATCCATCGGGCCCTCAAAAGATTCAATTTTATAAGAAAGAGTCTCCATAAAAACCTCACATTGCGGATGAAACTATCTGCATGAACATATCGCCGTATTCGCCGAACGGCTTTGAAACAAGCCATGATATGCCGTAGAGAACTTTATCGGTAAGCCACGACAGCGGAGTCGAAAGCCAGCCGAACGCAAGCAGAAGAAATACGACCATTATGATATAACGTTCATATTTCATTATCTGATAGTATACTTTGTTCGGAATAAAGAGTCCTATTATACGCGAGCCGTCAAGCGGCGGAATCGGAATAAGATTGAAAACCGCAAGACTGATATTTATCATCGCGGCATAGAAAAAGAACAGAAAAGTTACTTTCGCGACGGTAGAGTCGTTCGTATTGCAATAGACAATGAACGCGACATTCGACAGCAGGATAAAGATAATCGACATTAAAAGGTTCGAAATCGGTCCTGCCGCCGCAGTCAGCGCCATACCCGCCTTGGGATTCTTGAAATTTCGCGGGTTCACCGGCACAGCCTTTGCATAGCCGAAACCGACGAGCAATATCATTGCGGCGCCGAGAATATCAATATGCGCCATGGGATTGAGGGTCAGTCGCCCGCTGAGCCTCGGGGTGTCGTCGCCGAGCTTTGTCGCGACAAGTGCATGGGCGTACTCATGTATCGGCATAGTGCAGAACACAACAAACGCGCTTGCGCACAAGCCTATAAGCACATCTATTGAAAATCCGTTTCTCAAAAGAGAGCGTATCATTGGTCAAAATCCTTTCCGCTTCAGAATATGTCTGCAAAGACTGCGCGCTGAAGTCCGAATATGTCCGTTACTATTTTTACCCGCATCGCATACGGCATGAGCATATCTGCAATTTCAAGCGTCTGCGACGGGTCGCATTCAAAGATTATTCCGCCGTGTTTATTGACATTCGGCAGCCAGCGTGAAGCAATTATGCGGTAGAAGTCGATGCCGTCCGTCCCGCCGTCAAGCGCGGTGGCGGGCTCATGCATGACTTCTGTTGAAAGTCCGTCGAGTTCGTCCGTTCTGAGATAAGGCGGATTTGAAACTATAAGATCGGGTGTTTCAGAGATTTTGTCGTCGTAGCCGAGAGTTATATCATGCTGAACCGCCTGCACGTTTGTAAGCCCGAGCTTTTTGATATTGCGTTTGAGATAGTGAAAAGCTTCGTCGTATTTTTCAAAAAGCCACACATGGGCATCCGGCCGCTCGGCGGCAATCGTAAGCCCGACACATCCGCTTCCGGCGCAAAGATCGAACACCACCGGATATCTGACATTGCGAAGCTTCTCAAGCGCCAGCTCAACAAGCAATTCCGTCTCGGGTCGCGGGACGAGCACGCCCTCGCCGACCTCAAACGTTCTGCCGAAGAAGTCCCATTCGCCGAGGATATACTGAAGCGGTTCGCCGGATATACGGCGTAAAACCGCACGCTCAACAAGTTCAGCCTGCTCATCGGCAATATCATCGTCGCAGAGCATTATTTTCGTTCGCGAAAGCCCGGTGATATTTTCAACAAGACAAGATGCGTCAAATGATGCATTTTCTATCTGCGCCGCCCTGAGCTTCTCCGCCGCCGTTCTGAGTACCTGTTCAGCTGTCATGGCTTAATCCCCTTTCAGAATGTTTCACGAAAGCTTATATCAGTTTTCTTCGCCGTTCTCTTCGGATATGTTTTCGGTCTCGCCGACTTCTTCGATATTCTCTTTTTTCTCCTCCGGGTGAGGAACAACTGCGTTTATCGCCGCTATTCCGACCTCTATCATGCTGTCGTCGGGCTCTGCAGTGGTTATGCGCTGCATCCAAAGTCCGGGAGCCGAAAGTATCTTGACAAAAAGATTGTCGTGCCTGCCGGCGTATCTGATGAACTCATAGCCGAGTCCCATAACTATCGGCATTATGAGCACCTTGACACAGATCCACACGGGGCGAATATGCGTAAGAGCCGGGAAAGCCAACGCTACTAAAGACGAGACTAAAATGCTGAGTATTATCATGACAAAGATAAAGCTTGTACCGCAGCGCGGATGAAAACGGCTCTGTTTTCTGACATTTTCGACCGTCATCTCTTCGCCGCTCTCGTAGCAGAATATCGACTTATGTTCTGCGCCGTGATACATATAGACGCGCTTTATCTCTTTCATTTTGGAGACCGCCACCATATAGACAACAAATATGATTATTCTGAGCAAGCCTTCAAATATGGTGCGGAGCATTGAGATGTGCTCGCCGGTCCATTTGTTTATCAAATCAAACAGGAACGACGGCATCCACACAAACAGCGCAAATGCAAGCGCGAAGCCGAGTACCATTGATATCGCGCCGATGACATTCATCATCTTTTCGCCGAAGTGATCAGTTATCCAGCGGTCGAGCTTTGACATATTTTCCTCTTCCTCGCCGAGATCCATTCCGGTCTTTTCGGCGGATTCCATGAGGCATTTGTAGCCGAAAATAAGAGCCTCGACAAAATTGACTATGCCGCGTATCATCGGCAGAGCGAAGAATTTATTCTTATCTTTAATTGAATTGAATGTCTTTTTCTCGACCGAGATACTGCCGTCGGGCATTCTGAGCGCCATTGCCTTGCCCTCGGGACCGTTCATCATTATGCCCTCCATCAGCGCCTGACCGCCGACGGAGCCGTATTTAGTTTGAGTTTTTTGCTTCTTCATCGTGTACTTCCTTTTCGTCTGTGTAGGTCACCGCTTCTATCGGCAGCGTTATCGTTACGGTGGTTCCCTCATTGAGAATACTGTCAATATTGAGGGTTCCGCCGTGGAGTTTGACTATTTCATCCGCTACGGCAAGTCCGATTCCCGAACCCGCAACGGTATTGTCCGTTTTATAGAACTTTTCTTTTACTCGCGGAAGATTTTCCGGAGATATGCCCCTGCCCGTATCGCTTATAGATATTTCAAGCACAGTAGGGCTGGTTATCTGGGCGAGCACTATTACTCTGCCGCCGTGATAGTTATATTTGATGGCGTTGTCAAAAATATTGATGAACACCTGACGTATTCTGTCTTCGTCCGCCTCCATCGGCGCGGGTAATTCGGGAGCGTTGTATATTATCTCTATACCCTCTTTTATGGCACGCTCTCTGAATGTGAACACCGTCTCATCGAGTTCGGCAAGAACATCTATCTTCTTGAGTTGAAGATTCATGCGATTGCTCTGAATCTTTGAGAAATCGAGCAGCTCTTCGACCATGCCGGAAAGACGCGACGCCTCGCTGATTATAACGCTCATGCCGCGTTTTGTCAGCGCAGGATCGGTATCGCCGACCTGCATAAGCGTTTCGCCCCAACCCTTTATGGAAGTAAGCGGAGTACGGAGCTCGTGCGATATGGTCGAGATGAAGTCATTTTTAAGCCTGTCGGCATCGTTGAGCTCATCAATCATGTTATTTATCTTGCCGCAGAGCTCACCTATTTCATCATCGTATTTGTAGTTTTCGATTCGGGCGCTGAGGTCGCCGTCCGCGACCTTGCCCGCAACGTTGCCGATATTTCTCAGAGGTCTTACTATAGACCGAGTAAATACAAGTCCGAGTATCGTTGATACGGCAATGATAACCGCGGCTATCAGTCCGATTATAAGGCACGAGAAGCCTATTTGCGAATCGACATCTTCGAGTGAGACAATATATCTTATAGCGCCCGCAGCCGTGCCATCGGTATTCATGACCGACTCGGTCATTGCCATTATCTTTTCGCCGGTGCTGAGCTTTCCGACCCAGGTTGCCTTACCGGAAGCCGAATTCATCGCCTCGATAAAGTCGGGCATATTCTGCTGAGGCGAGACTTCAAAGCCGCTCGATGACAAAAGAACATTTCCGCTGTTATCGATTATCCATATCTCCATTAAATCGAGCATACCGCAGTTTTCGATAAACTCTCTGCCGGCAATCGCAAACCCGTCTTCGCTGTTTGCGCCGTAAATGTTAAAGAAAGTGGTTATAAGTTCGCCCGAATTAGTCTCGAGCACATTTTTTATCGATGTATAATAATAAGTTCTTATAAAGAGGCAGGCCGCGACCGAAACGGAGAGCACGAGCACCAAAATGACGCTGAATATATCTTTCAGCCATCGCTTTGTTATGCCGCCGATTTTCTTCACTTTGCCTGCCCCCCTCTCGTGTTTTTTAATTAATTCAGGCTATCCATTTATATCCGACACCCCACATCGTCAGCAGATGCTTGGGTGCGGACGGATTGTCTTCAACTTTCATTCTCAGTCTGCGTATGTTGACATCGACTATCTTCTCTTCGCCGAAGTAGTCGCTGCCCCAGACTTTTTCGAGAATATCCGTTCTCGAAAGCGCCGCGTCCTGGTTTGTGAAAAAGTATTCCATTATCTGGAACTCGACTTGCGTGAGTTCTATCGGGATGCCGTTCTTGGTAAGTGTCCTGTTCCTCATATTGAGTTCAAACTCGCCGGAGGTTATAACATTCGCGTGGGAGCTGTCCGCAAACCCGGCGCTCATCTCTACGCGGCGATAGAGCACATCGACGCGAGCCATGAGTTCAGAAGGCGAAAACGGCTTTGTGACATAGTCATCTGCGCCTATGAGCAGTCCTGAAACTTTGTCCATCTCCTGAGTCTTTGCAGTCAGCATTATTATGCCGAGGTTCGCGTTCATCGCGCGCAGCTGCTTGCAGACCTCAAGTCCGTCAACATACGGCATCATTATATCAAGGATGGCAACATCAATATCGCCGTTGCAGGCTTTGTATTTTTCAATAGCCTGAGCGCCGTCCGCCGCTTCGACAACATCATAGCCGTTTCTCTTGAGGTTGATAACCACAAACTCTCTGATTGAGGACTCGTCCTCGGCTACGAGAACTTTTTTCATTTTGCTACCAACTCCTTATCCTTGAATATCTTGATGTACGGTTTTATTGATTTGACGGTTATTCCTGCCTTTGCTCCTTTTTCGCGGGATTCAAAATAAACAACCGTTCCGTCATCGTTCTCTATAAGATAGTTTTCCGACTTCACGCCCTTTTGGTTCGCACTGTCTTTTGTTGTGCATATTATGGCGAAAAGGTCATCGCCGGCAGTTTCGTATTTTGCGCTGTATTCTTTAAATATCCATGTGCGTGTATTGCTGTAGGAATACACTGTGAACTCGCCCATGATATTTTCAAGCGGTTTAAAATCGAGTATATACGAATCGCTTGCGTTGACGAGTGTCTCAGTAAATTCAAAGTCCTTCGATGAACGCACTTCGATCCAGCTTGTAACATTCATCTGCTCGTACATATTCTTCGGAGATTCGTATTTTCGGCTGCCCATCAGCGGGCGCTGGCTCGGTATTTCTATTATTCCGTCTCCGTCATAATCCTGCGAAGCGAGCAGCTCAGAGCGCGCCGTAAACATATTTGACTGCGTATCAAGACTGAACATTGGGGTCACAAGCGATTTGCTCGAAGCGCTCCAGAAGAGCACTTCGGTTATCGCCTGGTCTTCGCCCTTTATCGCATCAACATATATTCTAAGCGGCGACGAGGGACTTACTTTGTCCGTCTGAATCGAGCAATATTTGCTGATTCCGCCGTCAAGTTTTGCGGTGCCGAACTCATCGAGAGTGCCCGAGGCGTTCATCTTGAAGACCTTCGCGGTCGAGCGCGGCGAATTGTTGTTTGTCAAATCCTGCTGAATGAGGAATATGTCAAGCAGACCGTCAGAATCAACATCGACGTTCTCCATAACAGAATATACCTCGGTGCAGACATTCTTGACCGTAAGCTTTTCTTCGTTTCCGGTGCAGACATAGACCGAGAGTATTTTGCTCGCGTCGTTTTCATAGAGACTCTGGGAAACAAGTATCGCAGGGCATCCCGTTTCCGTCATCTGAACGAAACTGACAAAGTTGACACCCGTGCCGGTGCCCGAGAAGTCATTTACCGAGACCCACTTGCCGTTGACATTGTCGAGCACATTCATATGCTCTTTTGACGGTTCGCTTTCAAGCTTATAAAACACAAGAGCCTCATTGACCCCATCGTTATCTATATCGTGAAGCACGAATGCGGAGCGGTGATCTCCAGAAAGCGGAGATATCAGAGAAATTTCGGACGCGGACGCCGCCTTTCCCTTGCCGGTCGCGGCAGAAAGGAATGCACTTTTAAGTTCACTGTCAACGCCCGCCGAAAGCGGAGGACGCATAAGCCCCGTGGGCGATTTCATCTTCGTGCCGCTGCACCCGGTAAAAGCCAGAGCAAGCAGGCAAAGCACGAGCATCAGCGCCGCCAGCCGTCTTTTCAAGAGACATTCTCCTTTCCGCCAAAGCCTTATTTTTCATCGTGATATTATACCATATGTTATACAAGCTTTTCAACACCCGAGCACAACAATTCACAAAAAATCCATAAACTCGGCATGCAGAACCATGTACTAATTTTTTCGATTTATCCCCCCGTATTCATATAAATTTTAGACTTTATGACGATTTTCTGATTTTTTATTGTCGTATTTCCGTTCGGCAAATTAAAAAAGCTTTTATGGTGTTAGTATCAATGGTAATATCAAACCCGGGAGGGCTAAACCATGGCAAAGAAAAAAGCAAACAAGCAACTTATCTATGTCGTTATGGCAGCACTTTTCGCGGCTATAATAACCGTCGTTACCGCATATGTTCTTCGTATTCCGACCGGTAACGGATATATACACCTCGGAGACTCGTTCATTTTCCTCGCGGCATCTCTCCTGCCCCTGCCCTACGCGATAGCAGCCGCCGCAGTCGGTGCAGGACTCGCCGACGCGCTGACCGCGCCTATATGGGTCATTGCAACGGTGATAATAAAGTCGCTCATCGTTTTGCCGTTCACTTCAAAGAAAGATAAGATAATCAACGCGCGCAATCTCATCGCACTTATCCCCGCGCTTATAGTCACCTGCGTCGGATACTATCTCGCCGACAGAATACTTTTCGGCGCATGGGGCGCATTCGCGGCGGTCATACCCAATGTTATCCAGGTCGCCGCAAACGCCGCTATATATGTAATCTTCGGTCTCGCACTCGACGCTGCGGGATTCAAGAAAAAGGTTCTCAAATAAGGAGGCTTTCATTTTGGCTGACATAGTTTATACTTACAGAGGCAAGGTTTATCTCAACATAACCAACCGCTGTCCCTGCAGATGCACTTTCTGTATCCGTTCAAACGGAGACGGACTCGGTTCGGCACACACCCTTTGGCACAAGTCAGATCCCACTGCTGAAGAAATCGCAAAGGCTATCGAAGAGTTCGACTTTTCCGATTTTCCCGAGGTCACGTTCTGCGGATACGGCGAGCCGCTTTGCGCTTTTGACAATCTTGTTATTGCGGGCAGGCTCCTCAAGAGCAAATATTCTGACATAAAGATACGCATCAACACAAACGGACTGGGAAATCTTATCAACAAAAAAGACACCGTCCCCGCAATCGCCGAATTCACCGACACTGTATCAATAAGCCTCAACGCCCCGAACGCAGAGCGCTACAACGAGATATCGAGACCGAAATTTGGCATCGACTCTTTTAAGGAGATTTTGAGATTTGCCAAAGAATGCAAGAAATACATCAAGACGGTCAAGTTCTCGGTAGTCGATGTTATCAGCCCGGAAGAGATAGCAGAATGTCAGGCACTCGCCGACAAGATGGAAATTCCACTGCGCGTAAGAGCCAAAGAAAATTAAATAAATCAAAAGCGAAAGTCCGCTGTCATATTTCAGACAGCGGACTTTTTAAATTACTTTATGAGATAGGCTCTCGACTCATAGGGGCGAAGCGTGAAAGCATTCGACTTATCTTTGCAGTCATAGTTTGAGATAAGCAGCTCCGACTTCGTGATATCGAAATCTGCGGGAGCTTTGAACTTCACGGGCTTCTCGGAGAACGAGTTGATAACAAGCATTCTCTGTCCCTCATAGCTGCGCTCGTAGACGAAAAGCTTTCTGCTGAGCTTGTTGTACATCTTGAAATCGCCGTAGATGATAATGGGATTTTCCTTACGGAGTTTGAGAAGCTTTCTGTAATAATTGAGAATAGAGTTCTCGTCCTTCTCTGCCGCCTCAACATTTATCTCTTTGTAGTTATCGTTGATATAGAACCAAGGCTTATCGGCGGTGGTGAAGCCGGCATTTTTCTCTGCGCTCCACTGGACGGGCGTTCTCGCATTGTCACGCGACGCATACTTTGCGACTTTCATGACCATGTTGTGCGTGAAGCCGAGATGGCGCATGGTGTGATAGGCGTTCTGGGTCGAAACATCCTCATACATCTCAATCTCCGGCAGACCGATATTGACCATACCGATCTCCTGACCCTGATAGATAAACGGCGTGCCGCTCTGGCAGATATACATCGTCGCGAGCATCTTGCCGCTCTCGACTCTGTATTTGAGGCTGCCGTATCTGTTTATGATACGCGGCTGATCGTGGTTCTCGATATAGAGTGTATTCCACGCCTTACCGTAGAGCTTTGTCTGCCAGTTGTTATAAACATTCTTGAGCTTTCTGAGGCTGAACGGCGCTCTTATCCAGCTGTAGAACAGGCAGTCGGCTTCCATATGCTGGAAGTGGAACATCATATTGAGCTTCTGATCCTTGTTTTCCTCGATGAATTTCATCGCGGTCTTGGGAGTCATCATGGGCGCTTCGCCGACTGTCATGCAGTCGTATTCATCGAGCACCTTTCTGAACTCGCCGAGATATTCCTGAAGATGGGGCCCGCTCTTGTAATGCTCAATGCCCGTGGCGACAGGCAGCGGGAAGCCGTTGGGCAGACCTTCGGCTTTGGATATAAATGTGATAACATCCTCTCTGAAGCCGTCAACGCCCATGTCGAGCCAGAAGCGCATGATATCCTTTATCTCCTCGCGCACCTTGGGGTTATCCATATTGAGATCGGGCTGACCCTCGGCAAAGAGATGGAGATAATACTGATTGAGATCTTCGTTATATTTCCATGCGGGACCTGAGAAAGTCGAAAGCCAGTTATTCGGGGGCTTCTTGCCGCCCTTTTTGCCGTCGCGCCAGAAATAATAGTCGTGATAAGGGTTATCCTTGCTCTTCATGCTCTCAAGGAACCACTTATGCTGATTTGAGGTATGGTTTATAACGAGATCCATTATAACCTTCATGCCTCTTGCATGAATAGCTTCGAGCAGCTCTTTGAACTCGTCAAGCGTGCCATACTCCTCAGCGATATCCTTGTAGTCGGCTATATCATAACCCATATCCTCCTGAGGAGACTTGTAGAGCGGAGAGAACCAGATAGCGTCAACACCGAGGCTCTTTATGTAATCGAGCTTTGACATAATTCCCTTGATATCGCCGATGCCGTCGCCGTTTCCGTCACAGAAGCTTCTCGGCCATATCTGATATACGGCCATTTCCTTATACCAGCACTTATTTATGCTCATATTCCGTACCTTCCTTCTTTTTTTATTTTATTTACCAGCCGAGCGTTTTGAGATACTCGCGGCTGAGCTTTGCTGAATTAATCGGCGTGTCTCCGGGTGCGGGTCTGTCCTGCTCGACGACCACCCACTCAGCGCCTGCCTTTACGGACGCGTCAAGTATAGCGGGCATATTCTGAACGCCGTAGCCGACGGGTCTGAAGCCGAAAGCTTCTTCCGACGCGCTCTCGCCGTCATCCTCTATGCCGATAAGCTCATAGAGCTTTTTAGGCTTCTCCTTGCCCTGCATATGATAATCCTTGAGATGAACAACGGGCGCTCTGCCGCTGTATTTAAGAACATATGCGGCGGGATCCTCTCCTGCGACTCCGACCCAGCAGGTGTCAATCTCTGTCTCGAGTCTGTCAGCGGAAATCTCCGAATAGAGAATGTCGAGCGCATATTTGCCGTCAAGCTTTTTGAACTCGAAATCGTGGTTGTGATAGAGCAGCCGAACCCCCTGCGCATTGCAGACATCGGCAATTTTCTTTATGTCCTCTATCGTGCGGTCAAAGCCCTCTGTTCCGGGTCGTCTGTCCTCCGGAAGATAGGGCACGACGATATATTTGCAGCCTATTTCCTTATAGGTTGCAACTACCGCCTGCGTGTCTCCGAGCAGCTCGTCGAGCGGAACATGAGCCGAAACGGGAGTAAGTCCCGCGTCGGCAAGTATCTTTCTGACCTGCTCCGCGCTCCTGCCGTAAAGTCCCGCAAATTCGACTCCGTCATAGCCGAATTTTCTGACTTTCGCTATCGTGCCCTCAAAATCTGCTTCAAGCTCGTCCCTGACGCTGTAAAGCTGAAGTGCTACCGGTAATGCCATTGTTTATACCTCCGTATAATTATTGATATATTCATCCTCTCCGCATTTTATTTGCCGGAGAGTTTCAGATCCTTTTCGTATGTTGCCGTCACAGCCTGCATAACGGCGTTTGCAAATCCGTTTTCATTGAGCGCCGCAACGCCTTCGATAGTGGTTCCGCCGGGCGAGCAGACTTTATCCACAAGAGCATAGGGGTGCTCCCCGCTCTCCGCTATCATCTTCGCGCTGCCGAGCACGGTCTGAGCCGCAACTTTCAGCGCGACCTGTTTGTTCATGCCTATTTTAACTCCGCCGCGCGCAAGCTCGTCGATGAACATATAGGCAAACGCAGGAGCTGCGCCGCCGATAACTCCGAAGGCCGAGAAGAATTTTTCGTCGAGCTCGACCGCTTCGCCGATGGATGAACAAAGCTTTGCAACAAATGCTTTCTGTTCCGCGCTGACTCGTCCGTTCGCACAGTATGCGCTCATGGATGCGCCTATCGTTGCGTTTATATTCGGCATGACGCGCACAAGTGCGGGTTCATAGCTGAGATATGATGAAATAGTATCAATGGTCTTGCCGGCAGCTATGGAAATTATAAGCGGGTCGTGATATTTGAGTTGAGCATCAAGTCCGCCGAGCAGCTTTTCAAAACCGTAAGGCTTGATTGCAACAACTATCTCGCTGCACCCACTCACAAGTTCTTCAAGGCTTGACACCGCATTTACTCCGTAATCCGCAGCCGTCTTTTCGCGCTTTTCTGGGTGGATATCATAGACTGCTATATCTTTTCCCTCTGCCGCACCGGACGACACCATGCCTTTTATAATGGCGTTTGCCATATTGCCCGCTCCGATAAAACCTGTCATATCAAAACTCCCTTTCGGTCAACAATATTTATAAGAGTCCCTCGTGGGACTGAAAATCCGGAATAAAATCTTTCTGCGCCGAACGGCGGCTCTGCACATAACCGTTGTCAAAGCCGAGGTCAATCATTGCATCGAGCGCTATTTCATATTCGTACTTGGAAATGCGCCTGTCAAGAGGCGGATGCTCCGCGGCTTTTGCGCACGGTGTATACTGACTCATCAGGCTGACTACCGTTCCCTCCGGAAGATTTTCCTTTATCCAGCGAAGCACTTTCTTCGTGTTTGAAACGGCTCCCGGGAGCACAAGGTGGCGTATGATAAGGCCGCGTTCGGCTATGCCGTCGGAGTCGAGTTTAAGCACTCCGACCTGCCTGTTCATCTCTTTGATCGCCTCGGACGCACGCTCGAAATAGTCCGGCGTATGTGAATATTCAGCCGCAAGAGCCGAGTCGGCATATTTGAAATCGGGCAGATATATATCAACAAGACCCTCGAGCATTTTGAGCGTTTCCATAGATTCATATCCGCCGCAGTTATACACAATAGGCACAGGCGAATGATATTTTTCAAGTATCCGCGCTACGGAATCCGCATAATGAGTAGGGGTAACGAGATTGAGATTATGCGCGCCCTTTTCAATGAGCCTGTCAAAAGTGCGCATAACATCTTCGTCGCTCATAGGGATGCCCGCTCCCCCGCCGCTTATCTCGCTGTTCTGGCAATACACGCACCTGAGATTGCACCCGCAGAAGAACACTGTGCCTGAGCCTTTTGTGCCACTGATGCACGGCTCCTCCCAAAAATGCAGCGCCGCCCGCGCGAGCTTTATTATATTCGGGCTCATGCAATATCCCTGCGAAACATCGCGGTCAACTCCGCAGTGTCGCGGGCACAAATTACACAGCATAACGGGTCTCATTCCTTTCTGCGGACAATTATACCATAATGCGCCGCGAAAATAAACAGTGAAATTTATTATAAGTTTGCTTTTTCCCGCGTTATAGTGTATAATCAAATCGGTTAAAACAACGCTTTTCACGAGGTGATCGGATTGCTTCTGACTATCGACATCGGCAACACCAATTTAACAATCGGCGCATACAGCGGCGAAGAGCTGAAATTCGTTTCGAGACTCGCCACCGACCGTTCGCGCACTGAGGATCAGTATGCCATTGAACTCAAGAGCATTTTCGATCTCTACGGCTACGGTTTTGACGAGTTTACCGGATGCGCGATAAGCTCCGTTGTGCCGGAGCTGACGGGTGCTATATCGCACGCCGCAAAGCGCATAACAGGCAGCGAGCCCATTGTTCTTGGTCCCGGAGTCAAGACAGGAATAAACATTCTTGCCGACGACCCGTCGCAGGCGGGCGCGGATCTTGTTGCCGCTTCTGTTGCGGCGGCGAATCTCTATGAGCTGCCGTGCTTTGTTATTGATCTCGGAACTGCAACAAAAATCAATGTTATCGACGAGAGCGGCTCTTTCTGCGGCTGCGCCATCGCCCCCGGCGTCGGGATTTCGCTTGAAGCGCTATCCGCCAAAACATCTCAGCTTCCCGCGATAAGCCTTTCGACCCCAAAGAAAGCCATCGGCACAAATTCGATAGACTGCATGCAGTCCGGTGTTGTTTTCGGCACCGCCGCCATGCTCGACGGGCTCTGCGACAGAATGGAGCAGGAGCTCGGACGCAAAGTTAAATCGTTTGTTGCAACTGGCGGACTTTCGGGCGAGATAATCAAGAGCTGCAACCACAAGATGACATACGACCCAGAGCTCATACTCAAGGGACTTCGTATAATATACGAAAAGAACAGGAAATAATAAAATTGCATATTAAAAGCAATGCTTTTGATATAGACTCAAAAAATTGCGCTGCATCCTGACGGAGCAACAGCAAGGAGGAAAAAATCATGTCAAAAACATCAGCTGCCGCATCGCGGCAAAAACTCGTGCGTCTCGTGCTCACCGCACTGCTCACCGCTTTGATAATCGTCATGGCATTCACACCGCTCGGTTATCTCAAAGCCGGAGCCATCGAAATAACTTTTATAACGATTCCGGTCATCATCGGAGCCGTTCTGCTCGGCTCTGTCGGCGGACTGTTTCTCGGCGCGGTATTCGGAATAACGAGCTTCATCCAGTGCTTCGGAATGAGCACTTTCGGCGTTGCGCTTTTCAGTGTCAGTCCCCTGCGCACTGCGATCGTCTGCATCGTACCCAGAGTTCTCATGGGCTGGCTGACGGCAGTTATTTTCAAAGCGGTATCGTCGAAAGATAAGACAAGCTTCGTGCAGTATCTTGTTGCGAGCATCGCAGGTCCTCTGCTCAACACGATTTTGTTCACCGGCACACTGCTTCTGCTGTTCAACAACGCACCGATAATCATTCAGCTCAAGGAGCAGTTCGGTTCGACAAATGTTATGGCTTTTGCCGCTGCATTCGTCGGAGTCAACGGACTCATTGAAGCCGGCGTCTGCGCCGTTCTCGGAACTGCGCTGTGCAAGGCTCTTTCGGTCGCAATGAAAAAGATGAAAATCTGAAAAAATTGAAATTATCTCGGCTGTATCTTAACCTGTTCGGGTTGCGATGCAGCCGTTTTTTTATGTCTACTTGCGCAAACATATTGTTTTTATTGTGCAATATTTACAAATTGTTTTGTGCTGATTTTACAAAATTCGACTTTTGCTATTGCACATGAATGAAAAAAGTGATATTTTCGGTATTAGTACTTTAAAGCATAAGCGGTGATCTAAGCGTGGAAAAGATAATGGGATTTATAAGGCGTTTTTGCACAGCGTCAGCAGCAATAATTTTTACATTTGTTCTTGCAATACAGGCGTTTGCGGTGTCGATAGACGGTTCCGTCTCGCCCGATGAAGTGCGCGGCACCAATGTGCAGATACAGTGCGAAAATGAGAACGGCGGCAACGGCATTTGCGCGCTCGCTACATATTACACCAAAACCGAAAAAGGCTCGCTTTATGTTGCGATAAACGGCGATATCTCATATGCTGATCTGACAAAAGAGAGCCCGGTTGTTTATGAAATATATGTTGACGGCAAAGACCCGATAAAAATCATCATTACGGGCAAGGCAGAATACGACGAGCAGCTGTTCAACGTCAAATCTTCCGCATCGTTTGCCGGAGGCGGGATAACCTGCGAGACGCTTATAGACAGGAAATATTCATTCGGCGGTGACCCGGAAATTTATGTCAGAGTCACCGATGACAAAGGCATTCCGTCAAAGATGTTTGAAATAGATACATATATTGCCCCGCCTGAGACTACCGCGGAACAGAACAACCAATCCGGCAATTCGGATTCCGATGACAGAGACACCACAAAGACTACAAAGAAATCAAATTCGACTAAATCGACAACGAAAAAAGAGAGCACAACGAAGAAAAAGAGCAAAAGCTCATCATCTAAGTCGAGCACAAAATCAAAATCAAAGACAAATAAATCAAGTTCTTCCAAAATCAACCGATCCTCTAAATCTCAAGATACCGATGAAGAATATTTAGCTGATGATGTTGATGAAATAGAGACTTATACTCTGCCGAGCGGCGAAAACACGAGAAACGCCGCGAGAGTGAAGCAGGGTGTCACCGCAGTCGGCATAACGGTTATAATTGCGACCGTGATATCAATCTCGCTGCTGATATTCAAAAAATCCGGCAAGAAATAAGGCTTTTAAAAAGTAAACAAAACCCATATTGACAATCGCGGCCTGAGCCGATAAACTTAAAGCGTCCAGGTAACCGACAAAAGGAGAAAGAGATATGAAGGACTTTTTCGAGTAGGCGGCTCATGTAAAGCCGGACGCAAATCAGCTCAGACTTAATGATAACGATGTCAAGCGGCTGAACGAGCTCGGCGAACTTATAAAAAACAGCTTCAGGACAAATCTTGCCGAGGGCAAAGAGATCACTATTGAACCGTACAACGGTAGCGAAACACAGCGTGTTATAACCATTGAACTCGGCGAGAGAATGAAGCTCAATTTCCTTGAGCTGAGCGAAAATATTGCCGAGGGTCAGCGCGTTGAAAACTTCATTGTCCAGCACAGAAATGAGGACAAAATCTGGTTCAACAGCTTTGAGGGCACAACAATAGGCACTAAAAAAATAATGAAGCTTCACGGGCTCGAAACCGACGCTGTACGCATACTGATGGTCTCATCCCGAGACACACCCGAAATCAACAAAATAGCTCTGTATTAAAAAAATGACCTCCGACGCACTTTGACGCATCGGAGGTCTGTTTATCTCAATTTTTATTTTTTCAGCAGGCTTGCCGCCGCTTCGTCAAGGAATATCGTCACATCGTCATGCTGCTGAAGTATCGACGCCGGGCAATGCGGAGTAACTTCGCCCTCAACAGTCGCCTTTATCGCCTCTGCCTTGCTTTCGCCTGTCGCGATGAGCACTATTTTTTTCGCTCTCATTATCGAGCCGATGCCCATTGTTATGGCATAGTGCGGCATGGCAATATCAGTAAAATACTGCGAATTTGCAGCTATCGTGCTATCGGTAAGCTTTACTTTGAATGCCTCGTCAGTGAACTCATCAGCCGGCTCATTGAAGCCGATGTGGCCGTTTCTGCCGATTCCGAGAAGCTGGATATCTATTCCGCCGGCATTCTTTATAGCCTGCGCATAACGTGCGCTCTCGGCAACGGGTTCAACATTTCCGTCAAGGAAATTGACATTTTCGGGCTTTATATCGACCTTCGAGAAAAGGTTCTCTTCCATAAACGAATAGAAGCTGTTGGGGTGATTCTTCGGCAGATCGCAGTATTCGTCGAGGTTGAAAGTCCTGACATCTTTGAAGCTCACCTTGCCGCTACGATACTGCTCGGTCATATACTCATATGTAGGTATCGGGGACGCTCCGGTTGCAAGTCCGAGAACCGCATTATGCTTTGCATTGACCTCATCGCAGAAAATTTTTCCAACTTCCTCGCCAACCTGTGCCGCCGAGTTCAAAACAATAACTTTCATCTGTATTCCTCTTCATTATTAAAAATCCGCGATAGATTATATCATCACTTTATAAATATTTCCATAGTTTTTATAAAAAAATAGATAATATATTAAAAAAAACTACCAAAATAGAGCAAAATGTGCTATAATACTCCCGCTCAAAAAATATGAAAAGGAGAATTCCAATGAAAGCAGCAAAACGGACGCTTTCCATTCTGCTCGCACTGCTCATGCTCGCCTCGTGCCTTGCTATCGGCACCTCGGCAGACGGAAGCAATGTGCTCACTCAGCCCGAATGGAACAGCTACTGGGAAACTGTACGAAACGACAACACGCTTATCGCACTCACCCCGGGCGCGGACGCGACTCAGCTCAACTTCTGCTGGCACTCCGACGACACGGCAAAGAGCGGCGTTGTCCGCATCGGCAAAAGCGCCGACATGACCTCGTTTAAAGAGTTCGTAGGCAAGGCCTCGACCGACAGCTATACCGGTCAGAGCATCTACAAAGTGACAGCAACCGGACTTGAGCCGAACACCGTTTACTACTATGTCTACGGCAGCAACGGAAAGTTCAGCAGTCCCGTTATGTACAGAACTCTCTCCACCGAGAAATTTAAGCTCCTCTATATCAGCGATATCCAGGTCAGCAGCGACGTTGAAGACGGACGCGAGGAAGCCTATGTGTGGCAGAAAACTCTCGGCACCGCACTCGACAAGAACAGCGACATCAGCTTTATACTCTCCGCGGGCGACCAGACCCAGCACGGAGACAGAGCAAACGAGTGGGCGGGTACGCTCTCCCCTGCGGCTCTCAGATCATATGCCATGGCTACGACGGTCGGCAATCACGACCGCAAAGGCGAAACATATCCTCTCTATGTCAACAACCCCAACGAATACCGCGGCACGACACCCGCAAACGTTGACGAGAATTACTGGTTCCGTTACGGCGATGTGCTTTTCATCGTCTATAACACCCAGATTTTCAATGTTTATGACCAGTATCAGTTCACCCTTGACGCTATCGCCAAGAATCCCGATGCCACATGGCGCGTAGCCGTTATGCATCACGATATCTACGGAACAGGACACCACGCCGCAGATGGCGACAACAAGCTGCTTGCGGCTATATACAGCGCGCTTATCGACAGATTTGAGATAGACGTCTGCCTGACCGGTCACGAGCATCTTTACGGCCGCTCCTTCTTCATGAAGGACACAAAGCCCGTCAAGGATCAGAAATACAATGCAGACGGCGCAGTTGTCGATCCCGTCGGCACCGTATACTTTACCGCGAGCTCCGCTTCCGGCAAGAACCGTATCGAGGATTACGATTACGAGTGGCTTGATTTTAAATATGTCTCCGAAGAGCCGAGCTATTCGACAATTGAGTTCACAAAGAATTCGTTCACACTCAAGACATACGGCGTTGACAGCAAGAAGCAGATAGACGAGTGCAAGATAGTCAAAACCGACACATCCTACCCCCCTGTCGATCCCAACTACAAGGGCATGGACACAAACATGCTACAGCGCTATCTCGGCAAGTGGTATGTTATAATCCAGATTGCGATTGAAGTTGCAAGATATGTTGTGAAGATAACGAGCGTTGTCGCTCCTGTCATTGCCAAGATCGTTATCAAAATTATAAAAGCTCTTATCCCGGTTATCATCAATATGTTTTAAATTTCTAACTGCATAATCGGCTTCAAGAGACACGGTTTGTTCCGTGTCTCTTTTTTTCGTCAAAAGCTTTCAATGGCAATAAGCTTTTTGTAACTCTTTTGTAATTGAATTACCAATTAAAGAGTGTATAATTAGATGTAATATAATTAGGTTTATCATACACGCAAAAAGGGGGAAATAAAGTGGTCTTTTCGAGTCTCGTGTTTCTGTTCATATTCTTTCCCGTGACTCTGTTCTTCTATTTTATCGTGAAGAACGACAAGGTAAAAAATATTGTTCTTGTCATTGCATCACTTATATTCTATTCATGGGGGGAGCCGGTCTGGGTATGCCTGCTGATTTTCAGCTCAATACTTGATTATACTGTCTCGCTCGGAATAGAAAAATACCGCGGCAAAAAGATAACCAAACTGTTTATCGCACTTTCGGTTGTTATCAATTTAGGTCTGCTTGCGGCATTCAAATACAGCGGATTTTTCATTTCCACGCTCAACGGAATCTTCCGCCTCTCGCTCCATGTTCCCGCATTTTCTTTGCCGATAGGCATTTCGTTCTATACATTCCAGACGATGTCCTATTCGCTCGATGTTTACAAAGGCGATGTCAAGGCGCAGAAGTCCTTCATAAACTTCCTGATGTTCGTCTCGCTCTTCCCGCAGCTCATAGCGGGACCGATCGTCAGATATTCCGACATCGATACGCAGATAGACCACAGGACAGTTACGATAGACGGCTTTGCAAAAGGTATGACGAGATTCATGGCGGGTCTCGGCAAAAAGGTGCTCATAGCAAACTATGCCGGTTCTCTCGCCGAGTCATTGCTCGCCAATGTTGACAATGCAGCCGTGATGAACGTGTGGGTCGGAGTTCTGTTCTATGCTTTCCAGATTTACTTCGATTTCTCCGGATACTCAGACATGGCTATCGGACTCGGTCGCATGTTCGGCTTTGATTATCCCGAAAACTTCAAGTATCCATATATCTCAACTTCGATAACCGATTTCTGGCGCAGATGGCATATCACCCTGAGCTCTTTCTTCAGAGATTATGTCTATATCCCCCTCGGCGGAAACAGAGTCAGCCTGCCGCGTCAGATACTCAATCTTTTCATCGTCTGGGGTCTCACGGGACTCTGGCACGGAGCGAGCTGGAACTTCGTCATATGGGGGCTCTACTATTTCGTGTTCCTGTGCCTTGAAAAGTTTGTGTTCAAAAAGTTCATTGATAAAATCCCGAAAATCATCCGCTGGGTGTATTCGATGTTTGTCGTGCTCGTCGGCTGGATGATATTCTACTTCGAGGATTTCTCGGCGATGAAATCGGCGTTCTCCGTGGCGTTCGGCGCATCGGGCAACGCGTTCACCGACCCGGTCATGAACGCGATGATAATCAACAACATTCCGTTTATTATTATCGCTGCCATAGCCTGCGCGCCCATTGCAAAGCTCGTCAAAGCGGGCATTGCTAAGCTCAAGCAGCGCGCACCGGTTACAGAGCCGATATTCAACACCGTTTTCAATGTCGTCATGCTCGTGCTCTGCGTGGCATCGCTGGCGGGCTCGACATATAACCCGTTCCTGTATTTCAGATTCTGAGGAGGCGCTGAGATAAAATGAAAAAAATCCAAAAAATTCTTACCGCCGTCTCATTCAGCGTTGTTTTAGCGGTTTTCACCGTTGTCGGATTTTACAGCTTCTTCGACAAGGACGAAAAGGTCTCTGAAATGGAGAACAGGAATCTCGCGCAGAAGCCATCTTTTTCCGCCAGCTCATATTTCTCCGGCGACTTCGCTTCAAAGTTTGAAGAATACTACAATGACCAGTTTCCCGGCAGAAACGGGCTCGTCAAAATAAGCAACAAGATAAAATCATTCTATTCGTTCCTGAAGATCGGCGACGGCGCGACGGTCATAAAGAACAACGGAGGAATCGGCGACGGCGAGGCGCTCTCACATGAGGACGAAAGCAATGCTGAAACAACAGGCGAGCAGACCACGACACCCTCCGAAACCGCAAAGAGCACCGAGACCACTCAGCCGATAAATGCCGCCGAAATTGACGAGACCGGAAAGGAAACCGTATATTCCAACCAGTATATAATCCTTCTTGACAACCGTCTTATGGAGCAGTATACAAACGTCTACAAGAAGATGGATGTCTATGCCACCACCCTCAACAAGCTCAAGGCCGAGATGCCAAACACCAAAGTGTACAGTCTCATGGCTCCGACTTCGATAGAGTTCTACGCTCCGAAGAAATACAACTCCGGCAAATCGCATTCGCAGTATCAGGGCATCAACTATATCTACGGCGAGCTCAAGGGAATAACCCCCGTTGACGCCTACCCGGAAATAGCCGCCCACACGAACGAATATCTGTATTTCAGAACGGATCATCACTGGACGGCACGCGGCGCATATTACGCATACCGTGCGTTTGCAAATACCGCAGGATTCACGCCCGTTGAAATAAATTCGCTCCGGACCGGAAAGCTCTCCCCGTTCCTCGGCACACTTTATAAAGCTACGCAGAGTACGGCGGTTGAAAAAGACCCGGACTATGTTGAATATTTCATTCCGCAGACCAATACAGAAGCGATTGCCTCCGACTCCGACCCGACGCTCAAGAGCAGCTACAAAGTCAAGGTCATAAACACGGAAGTGAAGTCATCGAACAAGTATCTCGCTTTCCTCGGCGGCGACCACGGCGTGACTAAGATAACCACCGACGCGCCCGGCAACCGCAGCATAGTAGTTATAAAAGAGAGCTACGCAAACGCATTTGTTCCGTGGCTCTGCAACAACTACAAGACCGTATATGTCATTGACCCGAGGCAGATAAATGTAAACCTCGCGAGTTTCGTCAAGACAAATTCGATAGATGAAGTGCTGTTCCTCAACTATATGTTCATCCCGACGAATCCGAAATATATGGCGGCGCTCGAAAAGATGGGCTAAAAACTATAAAGGCTCCCCCTGCGGGAGCCTTTTCTCGTATTTTTAAATAATAAACTAAAAAATCGTTGTATATTTTTGGTATATATGCTATAATTAACTGAAATTCAGCACAGCTGAGGGCTGATGCAACTAATGTTTAGGAGGATTTTTTAATGAGCGAGATACCCAGGACTTATCCGAGCTGGCTCAAGGGTGAGGTCAAGAGCGCGCAGAAGGAGTACACCGAGCCGACAAAGCTTCTTGCCGACGACGGAACTCTGCTTTCACCCGGCTGGGCGCGTCACATGGTTTTTGACTATGATCGCACGAAATCGACACCCACCATGCGCCGCAAGGAATGGGACTTCTATCAGATATCCGACGGAAGATATATGATTCAGATAAGCTTTGCCAACATCTCTATCGGCGGCTACGCTTCGGCGGCGCTGGTCGATCTGAGAAACCCGAAGAAGAACAAGAAGCTCGCCGCCGGCACTCTCACCGCTCCCACGGCGCTCTTCCTCGGCGGAAAAGACAAATATGTTCTCCCGCCCAAAGGCGATGTTCCGAACCATGTCAAGATGGAGGTCAACGGAATCGGCAAGGCTACATTCGATGTCCTGACCGAAGAGCATAAGCGCACTATTTATTTCAAGTCAGGCAAGGTCGAGTGCCATTTTGAAATGGACATTCCGGATGGACTCGAGAACATCACAACGGTTCTCCCCTTCAAAGACGACCCGAAGAGCTATTTCATGACCACAAAGCAGAACTGCATGCCCTGCAGCGGCACATATAAGTGGGGCGACAAGGTCTACAAATTCTCAAAGGACGACACCTTCTGCTGCCTCGACTGGGGTCGCGTCAACACCCCCTACAAGCTCGTTTGGTACTGGGGCAACGGCTCTACATATCTGACTGACGAGAACGGCAACAAGCACATTTTCGGCTTTGAGATAACCTGGGGTATCGGCGACGAGAGCAACGCGACCGAGACCTGCATATTCTATGACGGCAAGGCTCACAAGTTCGGCGCGATAGATGTCGAAACTTTCCCGAAACCCGACAAATATATGGAGCCCTGGCACTTTGTCTCCGAGGACGGCAGATTTGATTTTGTAATGACCCCGTTCTATGATCACCACTGCGACACGAACGCCCTCAATCTCCTTCGTATGCACTCGCATCAGGTTCACGGTATGTGGAACGGCACAGCCATACTTGACGACGGCACAAAGCTCGAGGTCAAGGATATGTACGCATTCTGCGAATATGTCGAGAACAAATGGTAAATAAACCGACGTGAACCCTCCAACCGGAGGGTTCGTTTTTTGATGATAAAATCCACTATCCCCTTGACTTTTTTGCCGCGAAAGGCGAAAATATCTGTGGAGAGTGATAACTATGGCAAACTTGAAAGAACACGGTCTTATAGTCTCATGCCAGGCAGTCAAGGGCGAGCCGCTCTACGGGCTGCACATGATGGGACATTTTGCGCGTGCAGCTGTACTCGGCGGCGCGGCTGGTATAAGAGCGAACTATGTTGAGGACATAAACGAGATAACGGCAGAGGTCGATGTGCCCGTAATCGGCATAATTAAAGCCGAATATCCGGACTCCGAAGTTTACATAACCCCGACGCTGAAAGAGGTCAAAGCCCTGCTGACAACGAAGTGCAGCGTTATTGCGCTCGATGCAACAAAGCGTGCACGCCCGAACGGTGAGAAGCTTGAAGATCTTATAAAATACATTCGCGAGAATGCGCCCGAAGTTGAGATAATGGCGGACTGCTCGAACTACGAAGAGGCAAAACGTGCCGACGAGCTCGGCTTCGATTATATCGGCACTACCCTGCGCGGATACACAGAATACACCAAGGGTATCGCCATCCCGGACTGCGAGCTGCTCCGCGAAATGACATCGACACTGCACGCGCACATCATCGCTGAGGGCGGAATATGGGAAGTCGGTCAGCTGAAAAATGTGCTTGACACGGGCGTATACGCCGTTGTTATCGGCAGTGCGATAACCAGACCCATGGACATTACCAAACACTTTATGAAGGCTTTCGGTGAATAAGATGAAGAATATCGGTATCGACATCGGCGGGACATCGATAAAAGGTGCGGTTATTGAAAACGGAACCGTTACGGCGAGAGCAAAGCACTCGACCGACATATCCCGCGGACTCGACAGCATCAGAGATTGTCTTTTTGCCGTTATAAAAGATCTGCTCCCGCTTGCCGGCACGGATGCGGGCATAGGCATCGGCTCTGCCGGAGACATCGACCCCTATGAAGGCAAGGTTCTCTACGCAACCGGCAACCTGCCCGGCTTCACGGGATTCGAGATAAAAAAAGATGTTGAGAATAAATTCAACCGCCGCGTTTTCGTCGTAAACGATGCGGCGGCGGCATTCATCGGAGAGGCTTATTTCGGGGCGGCTGAGAACTGCAAAAACGCCGTCATGCTGACCCTCGGAACAGGGCTCGGCAGTGCGGCTTCAATAAACGGAAAGCTGCTCACGGGCTCAAACTTCCACGCGGCGCGGATAGGTCACATTCCCCTGCACATCGGCGGGCGCGAATGCAACTGCGGCAAGGTCGGCTGCGCCGAACAGTATGTTTCGGCAACCGGGCTTATGCGAACGGCAAACGAGATTGACTGCCGCTGCTTCAACTGCAACGGAGTTTTCAAAAAAGCCGCAGACGGCGACAAAAAATGCCGCGAGGCAGTCGAAATTTTTATATCCGACCTGTGCGCGGTCGTTGACACGGTAAAATGTGTTTTTGACCCCGAATGTATCGTAATCGGCGGCGGACTGATAGAAATTCGGCAATACTGGCTTAATGATTTTCTCGCCGCTCTCCCAGACTCTGACGCTCGTCTCATTCGCCCTGCCGTGCTCGGCAATGATGCAGGTGCTATAGGTGCGGCATATCTGCTTGAAAACAGCGAAATATTATAAAAAATCAACCGCAGTGATTTTAATACTGCGGTTGTTCTGTTATTTTATAAGCTCTATATACGTGTCGTAATACTGCTCCTGAAAATACACCGCATGTTTGACCTCTTCACGGTTAAAATTCATATCGGGCGGCGCCATTATAAGCTTATCTTCAACATCGTCGGCGCGGTGGGCAATGCCGATTATTCTGCCCGTAAAACTCTCAACAGGCTCGTTGACACCGAGAAGATAAACATCAAGCTCTTCGCCGTCGCCGCCGAGAACGCCCGGAATATAGCCGTAATTGATCGGATAGACAAGCTCATAGCCGGATTTTCTGTGCACATACCCCAGTGGGCGGTCGGTTTTCATTGTAACAGTCTTGCCGAGAAATGACCACACTATTGCCTTGCGGAGAGTATGGCTTATAAACTCAGCCTTACCGTCAACATAATCGTTTCTGCTCCCCATACTCCCGAGCTTTTCAACAAGCCTTGTTTTCACATTCTCATACTGCTTCGCTATCTCCGGATAAGTGTTCAGATAGTCGCGAAAGTTTATATAATTCCGCCACTCCATGCTGTTATATTTCACAACATGGATAAAGTGCGTCTGCATATCGCCGCCCTCATAGTAACTGCCGCAGGCAAAAAGCAGCTGTGCACCGCCCATATCGTGGTTGGGACGGTAATGATAGCCTGCTTTCAGCAATTCGGCTTCATGAGATAAAATGCGATTGAAATCGTCTGTGCCGACTGCAATATCTATTATTGGCTTTGCCTTTATGCTCTTTATAGATGTGCTGCCGACATGCTGAATATCAACAGCATCCGAGCCGAGTATTTTACGAAGTTCGTTTACCGTTCTCTCGCCTTCGATTTTCCACTCTTTGTTATGCTCAAAAAGCCTGACATCTCCGCGCCTGAGTCCTATCATCCATGTTCCCTCCTCCGATTGATGCGGGCTAAAATAGTATCACAAAGCATAGGATTTTGCAAGAAATATTTATTTGCCACATAGGCGGACAAGCAAATACAAAAATTCGATATTTTTTTATTTATTAATTGTTTATTTTTCTAAATTGCCAATCATTTTATTTGCGATTTGTGATAGAATTTATTTGTTACATATGCGGCGAGCGAGCGCTTCCGCTGAAAATTTTATTGAAAGGTGGATATACATGAATTACAAAATGCACCTTACTCCCGAAGAGGAAGAAATCCTCAACGGCGGTAAAGGCGAAACCATGGCGAAGGTCATGAAGACCCTTGTCATGTACGGTGACGCTTTCGGCGCCACCAAGATGGTGCCTGTCACAAGCAAGATGGGTCACCTTGTTACAAGCTTCGGTCTCGGAGTCATGCAGCCTGTCTATGATCTTATGGATCAGCTTATAGCGGGCGGTGCTCTTTCGAGCCAGAAGTTCTCCGTTGACCCCAAGCCCCTCGATCCCAATGTACCTTCGAGCTTCCTGAAGAACATCGTTTTCAAGAAGTTCATGTACAATATGCAGGACAGCTACGATGCGCAGCTTGCAAAGCTCGGTCTTATCGACAGCAAGTCCTACACCTGCACCTGCTACATGGACGAAGTCGGCAACACTCCCAAGAAGGGCGATGTTCTCTCATGGGCTGAGTCCTCGGCTGTTGTCTATGCAAACTCCGTTCTCGGCGCACGCTGCAACAGAAACTCCGGCATAATCGAGCTCTTCGGATCCATCGTCGGCCGCGTCCCCTATTTCGGACTTGTCACCGACGAGGGCAGAAAGGCTACATGGATAGTCGAAGTCAAGACCACCAAGAAGCCCGAGGCTCAGATTCTCGGCTCCGCTATCGGCATGAAGGTCATGGAAGATGTCCCCTATGTCAAGGGTCTTGATAAGTGGATCGGCACCGAGCTTGACGGCGATGCAAAAGCATACCTCAAGGATTTCGGCGCGGCTACCGCTTCCAACGGCGCTGTCGGTCTCTATCACATTGACAAGCTGACTCCCGAAGCGGTTGAGCAGGGCGAGAGCCTTATCGCCGAGGGCGCAAAGGTTTATGTCATTGACGACGCCGAGCTCGACAGAGTCAAGAACAATTATCCCGTCATGTGGAAAGACAAGAACGCAACTCCGAAGCTCTGCTTCGTCGGATGTCCTCACCTCTCCTACGATCAGCTCGTTGAGTGGACCGAGAATGTCTGCGAGTCGCTCAAGAAGAACGGCAGAAGCAAGGTCTCCATCCCGACCGTCTTCACCGCCGCTCCGGCTGTTGTTGAGAAGTTCAACGCAACGCCCAACGCTGCAAAGCTCAAGGCTACCGGCGTCGTTCTCAGCTACATATGCCCGCTGATGTATATGAACAACCCGCTTGCAGGTAAGATGCCCGTCATCACCAACTCCAACAAGCTCAGAACATATACCACCTCGCGCTATTACACCAGCGCCGAGATTCTCGATATCATCACAAAGGAGGCAAAGTAACAATGAAACAGTTCAAAGGACGCCCTGTTGCCGCAGGCAAATGCACGGCAAAAGCTCTCGTTTCTCACAACGGATTCAATACCCTTGCTTCCTTCCAGAAGAGCCTCCAGTTCGGCGACAAGACCGCTAAGTGCGGCGATCAGAACAACCCCGATCTCTTCGGCAAGCCCATGGTCGGCACGGCTCTCTGTCTGCCCCAGACTATCGGCTCGACGACCGGCGGCATGGTTCTCTACTGCGCAAAGGTCATGGGCAGAACTCCCGCCTGCCTGCTCTTCTCGGAGCATATAGACTCGCTCGCGGCTGCCGGCGCTATTCTCTCCGCAGTTTGGACGGACAGCCCGATGCCCACAGTCGACTGCCTTGGCGAGGAGTTCCTCAACTATGTCAAGGACGGCATGACCATCACCGTTGACGAAGACGGCACAGTCACTGTCGAAGACTGATAACAGAAAATCAAAAAAGCATCCGCGCGTTAATTCGTGCGGATGCTTTTCTTTTTATTTGTAATATCCCATTTGTCTGAGCAGGTTAACAAGCTCATCACGGCATTCATGCGACGCTGCGGCGTAAATCACGGTATTGCCGCTGTAAATCTTGGTGGTATATAAATTGTCATCTTCGATTGAAAAGAAGGTGTAATTCGTGCCTTTATATGTGTATTCTTCTCCATCTTTTACCGGAAGCGTCATTCCCGAATAGATGCGCCGCGCGCTGTCGGTCGAATCCATGACACAAAAGTCTATTCTCATATCTTCGGTATGCAATGAGCGCGAATCTTCTATCAGCGAACCGACCCGCCAATCCGTACGCAGTTCGTCAGTCATGTCCGACACTGTATAGCCGTTCTCGGTCATCACGGAAGAAAAAGTTTCAATGCCCGACGGCTGAGCGCGCAGAAAGACAAGGGTCAGCGCGATAATCGCAGCCATAAGCAGCAACGCTATAATTGTTCGCTTCGGGTTTCTGCTGTTTTCTGAAGTCTCAGTATACGCTTCATCTTCGTTTTTTAGCCGTTTGCTCCGTTTTATCGCCGTCAACAGAAAGAAAATTCCTGCCGCCAAGAACAAAACTCCGCCGCCGAACGGGTATATCAGATCATCTTTATTGGGAGTGATATCCGATGTTGAATCAGACGGATTGTCGGGGTCATATTTTATTTTTATTTCGTCTCCGACGAGTCGGATGCCTGAAACGCTGCTTTTCTTGCCGGTATATGTTTTTCCGTCCGCTTCGTATTGATATGTCAGATCATAAAATGTCGTGCTTGATCTGCTGTTTCTTTTGACGCGGCTCGAAACATCGGTTATCCGGGCTTCGGTTACTATCCAGTCCGTCTTTTTAGACTCGGCAATGTAATTTGTCACGCTCGCCGCCATTAAATATATGCCGGATAATATGGCTATAACGCCGAGCAGACCGGAGATTATAAGTGATAGAGTTCTTCTTTTCATAGGCTTTATATAAGTTTGAATTTAGTCCATTTCTGATTTTTATAGCGTACAAAGAATATCGTTCCGCGGAAGAGCAGATCCATGCTCGTGCCTATCGCCACGCCTACGGCGCCCATATTGAGCCACAGACCGAACAGCGCAGAGAAGAACAGCCTCGCGGCTACAGTCAGAACGACGGAGACGGTCATGGTGAATTTTACATCCCCCGCCGCTCTCAGTCCGCTCCCGAGCGGTCCTGCGTATGTATAGGCAAAAGCGTTTATGGCGTTATTGATGAGAACCATGATGATCACAAGATGTTTGGCTTCGTCGGATATGGCAAAGAATTTCAGCAAGAGCGGAGTCATTGCGAACACAGCCGTGTTCCACGCCAATGATAGAATGAGTGTCAGTTTATTGAGCTTTTTGAAATAGTGGTTTGCCTCTTCAATATTTCCCGCGCCCATGCACTGACCGATGACAGTTGTATAGACCGGAGCCATCGCCATACCCATAAGCGCTGCGAGCGACCATATGCTCTGCGACACACCTGTTGCGGCTATCTGATATGTTCCGAACTGCGCGACCATACTGCTCAGCGCCACTTTGACGAGCTGATGGACGCCGTTTTCAACGCCATTCGGGACTGCTATTCCGAGCACTTTTTTGAGCAACGAGCCGTGCCACGCGAATATACCGGAAAGTGTATATCTCACGGGAGTTTTCCGATGCATGAAGCAATACCAAGTGACGGCAACGGCGGAAATAGCCCGCGCTATCAGCGACGGATAAGCAACTCCCGCGACCCCGGCATGAAGAACGAACACGCCGATAATATTGCCGACAACATTGACAGCGTTTGCAAAGGCGGATATATACATCGACACATCGGCTCTGCCGACACTGCGGCACATCGCCGCGCCGGCGTTATAAACCGCAAGAACCGGGAATGAATACGCGGTTATGCGCATATACTCGACGCACGCCGCCATGACATCATCCTCAACCCTGCCGAAAAGCAGATTCAGAAGTGGGCGTTCAAAGACGAGAATAAGAACGGATATAACAACCGAGCTGACAACCGAAAACATCAATAATTGACTTGCGGCTTTGCCCGCCTGCTCGTTATCTTTGCTGCCGATATACTGACTGACTATTACAGCGCCGCCGGATGCGAGGGCGGAAAATAGGAAGATCGCGACGGTGTTAAAGGAGTTTACGAGCGACACGCCGGAAACCGCCGCATCGCCGACGAAGCTGACGACAAATGTATCCGCCATGCCGACGAGCAAAAGTAAAAATTGCTCGATAAACAGCGGAATAATCATCGCCCGCAGGTCTTTGTTTGTAAACATCCTGTCGTTCATTAAAAGCCGTCAATCCTCCGGTTAGTTTATATATAGATATTTTATCATATGTTGGGAGATAAATCTACCATCTAATTGACAACAGGCGACGTCACAAAAACACTTATGGAAACTTTTTTAAATTTAAGTTGCCTTTTAGAAACCGTTGTGATATTATAAATTTATGAAAGGAGAGTTAAAAGTATATGAATATTGGAGAAATAATACGCACTCGACGCCAAGAACTTGGGTTAACTTTAGAAAATATAGGAGATTATGTTGGTGTTGGTAAAAGCACTGTAAGAAAATGGGAACACGGTGATATTGAAAATATGAAGCGAGATAAAATCGCACTTTTAAGCGAAATTCTCAAATTAAGTCCATTAACTTTTATAACCGGCAAAGTAGAATACAAGACTCCTGATAATATTATCCCTTTCCCCAAAATGAAAAAAGTTCCACTCCTTGGCACAATAGTCTGTGAAGAATCTATTCTGGCAACTGAAAATATCAAGGCTCTCATCAATGCAGACGAAAGCCTCAATGCAGATTTTGCAATCAGTTTTAGGGGTGACAGTATGATAAACGCTCGTATTTTTGACGGTGATATTGTCTATATAAAGGAACAATCTTACGTCGAGGACAGAGAAGTAGCCGCAGTTTTGATAGATGGCGAAGTTACATTAAAAAGGATATATAAATATCCATCAAAAATTGTTCTTCATCCCGAAAACCCACTCTATAACGATATAATATATATAGAAGAAGAAATGGATAAAATCCGCATAATTGGAAAAGCGGTTGCATTTCTAAGCGCAGTACGTACAATTAAATAAAGTCAACAATTACTGCAAATCATAAAACTTTTACTTATATAGTGAAAAATGAATAGTGAAGAAGTAATAAGTAAAACTCCCGCACTTTCGTGCGGGAGTTTTGGCTGGGATGGCTGGATTCGGACCAGCGAATGACGGAGTCAAAGTCCGTTGCCTTACCCCTTGGCTACACCCCAAAATATCGGTAATATATAAAAAACGCAAAACATTTCTGCTTTGCGTTGGTTTGCTGGGGTGGATAATCGGATTCGAACCGATGACCTCCAGGGCCACAACCTGGCACTCTAACCAACTGAGCTATACCCACCATTTAGTTTGCTGCGGGCACATCAAGAGATATGCCCGCAGGCTTGGCGCGCTTGAAGGGACTCGAACCCCTGACCCACTGCTTAGAAGGCAGTTGCTCTATCCACCTGAGCTACAAGCGCATATTGGAGCGGGTGATGGGAATCGAACCCACGTAACCAGCTTGGAAGGCTGGAATTCTACCATTGAACTACACCCGCAGTTAATTGCCGTTCTGTGACGACGGCAATTATTTTAACAAATAACTTTCGATATGTCAAGTGTTATGGCAAGATTTATTTAAAAAATCATTCACATTTTGTCGGCTCGTATCCGGCATCCTTGACAGCGTTCATTATAACGGCGTTATCGACATCATTTTTGAGCGTAAGCACCGCTTTTTTGTCCTCAAGGCTGACTTCAACGCTCTCAACTCCGTCGAGCGCTTCGAGTGCCTTCTGAACATGAGCTGTGCAGTGGTTGCACATCATACCTTCGATATAAACTGTCTTTTTCATAGCTGTTTCCTCCGTATTTTTTATATTCTCTTCTGCCGGCATGAGCTCAGGGAGCTTGACCGGCGGTTTTGACTTGCCTTTGAACGGGCGATCGGGCTTTAAGAAATTGAGTCTGAGCGCATTGGTGACAACGCAGAAGCTCGAAAGACTCATTGCCGCCGCACCGAACATGGGATTGAGCGCGATATTGAACACGGGTATCAGCGCGCCTGCGGCTATCGGAATACCGATGCAGTTATAGAAGAACGCCCAGAACAGATTCTCGTGAATATTCCTGAGAACCTGGCGCGAAAGGCGTATCGATGCCGCAACATCGCGGACGCTCGACTTCATCAGCACAACATCGGCCGCATCGAGCGCAACATCGGCTCCTGCACCTATAGCAATACCCGTATCCGCCTGAGTGAGCGCGGGAGCATCGTTTATGCCGTCGCCGACCATGGCGACCGTGCCGTACTTCTGGAGCTTTTTGACCACATCCGCCTTGTCACCCGGGAGCACATCTGACACGACATTTTCTACGCCTATCTGCTTTGCCACAGCGAGTGCCGTACGCCTGTTATCGCCCGTGAGCATAACGGTTCTGACACCCATGCTCTGGAGTTCGGATATTGCCTGTTTGCTGTCGTCTTTTACTACATCGGCAACCGCGATTATACCGGCAAGCTCGCCGTCAATGGCGAAATACAACGGCGTTTTACCCTCACCTGCGAGTCTCTCGCCGGCGGCTTCCATTGCAGAATCTAGAATTCCTTTTGATTTGAGCAGAGATGCATTGCCGCCTATCGCGGATTTTCCGTTTAGCTCCGCACTGACTCCGTGACCGGGCAGAGCAGAGAAGCTCTGCGCCTCATCAGCGATTATATTGCTCTCCCCTGCCTTGCGCGTTATCGCCGCGGCGAGCGGATGTTCGCTCTTGCTTTCGAGCGAAGCCGCGAGTTTCAGCAGCGAATCATTATTAAATCCGTCGGCAGGCACGATATCGGTGACCTGCGGCTTGCCCTGAGTCAGCGTTCCGGTCTTGTCGAGGACGACTATCTGAGTTTTTCCGGTCTGTTCAAGCGCGGTCGCAGTCTTGAACAGCACTCCGTGCTTTGCGCCCATACCGCTGCCGACCATTATCGCGACAGGGGTTGCAAGTCCGAGGGCGCACGGGCAGCTGATGACAAGAACGCTTATTGCGCGGGCAAGCGCAAAGCTGAACGGGCGACCGGAAATAAGCCACGCCACGCCCGCAACAAGAGCTATCGCCATAACAGTCGGGACGAATACACTGGACACTTTATCGGCGATTTTCGCTATTGGGGCTTTTGTTGCCGAGGCATTTTCGACCATATCTATTATCTGGCTGAGCGTTGTATCCTCGCCGACACGCGTCGCTTCGCAAGTAAGAAATCCGTTCTGATTGAGCGTAGCCGCGCTGACGAGACTGCCCGGCGCTTTGTCAACAGGGATGCTCTCGCCGGTAAGCGCCGATTCATCAACCGCGCTCTCGCCGCTTATAACTCTGCCGTCAACAGGGATGCTCTCGCCTGGTCTGACAACGAAAGTATCGCCTTTTACAACTTCCTCCGCGGGTATAACCTGCTCCTTGCCGTCTCTTATCACACAGGCGGTTTTCGGCGCGAGATCCATGAGGCTCTTTATCGCATCTGTTGTGCGCCCTTTGCTGACGGCTTCAAGATATTTGCCGACGGTTATAAGCGTCAGTATCATTGCCGCCGACTCAAAATAGAGTCCGTGAAGATGGTGCATCGCCATCTGAACATTGCCGTTCACCGCCGCGTTGCACATTTCAAAGAGCACCGCTGTACTGTATATATAAGCCGCAGCGCTTCCGAGCGACACTAGCGTGTCCATGTTCGGCGCACCGTGAAAAAGGCTCTTGGTTCCGCTGATGAAAAATCGCTGATTTATAACCATAACAGCTGTCGTCAACAGGAGCTGATAAAGTCCTATCGCAAGCGGATCCGAAGCAAATATCTGCGGCACGGGCCAGCCCCACATCAGATGTCCCATCGAGACATACATCAGCGGGAGGAGCAGCACGACCGATGTTATGAGCCTATGGAGTATTTTTTTCGGCTCGTTGCTTTCAAGCAATGTTTTTTTGTTTTCTTTTTTGCCGCCCTGATTCTGCGGCGATGCGCCATAACCCGCCGCAGATACAGCTGAGCATATTTTCTCGGCAGTGGCGGGTGAAGAGAAATCGACGGTCATGGAATTTGTCAGCAGACTGACCGTCACCTCTTTCACACCCTCTACCCCGCGCACCGCACGCTCGACATGAGCACTGCACGCGGCGCAGGTCATGCCGGTAACATCAAATTTTTCCATCTGTCTCACTCCGATTATTTGAGCTTTTTAATGAGTTCCACAGCCTCAGCTATGACCTCATCATCGCCGTTTTTTATCCCCTCGGCGACACAGGTCTCCATATGCTCCTCGAGTATAATATAGCCCACGTTTCGCAGCGCATTCTGTGCGGCGGCAAGCTGAATAAGAATATCGCCGCAATATCGGTTATCGTCGAGCATATTTTTTATTCCGCCGAGCTGACCGATTATCCGGCTGAGCCTGTTTTGAAGAGCTTTTACTGTATCGTCGCTCCGCGGCGTCGACTTATGCCGACAGCATTCGCAGCATTTATTTTCATTTTCCATTCTGTCATCTCCCGTTTCTGTCTTTAGCTTGATTATATACCCCCATTGGGTATTTGTCAACACCGCTTTTATATTATTTTATCCAAACCGCGCCAAAGCAAATAAAAAAAGAGCCGCCCATTTCTGAGCAGCTCCCAAAAAATTTGATTTTTTAAGCGATTATATATTCTCGAAGCCGCTGAAGCCCTTGAATATACGCTCGTCGTACTCGTTGTTCTCGTCCTTATCGTGGAGGGGATACCAAACCTGAGCAAAGAACGGATTGACCTTTGCTTCGGCGTCATATGCCCAGTGGAACTTCTTGCCTTCGCTGTCGGAGGGAAGCTCCTTCGGGCACCAATGGCCGCCCTTGAGAACAAGGTTCGGGGTCATCTCAAACTCATGGCCGTGAGCGCACTTCCACTTGAGAGGAGTGAACAGGTCGCCCTTGGTCATCTCGGTCGAGAGGCACTCGCCGCCGCGGAAAGCAGCAGCCTTCTTCATATCCTCGAGGTCAAGCTCGCTCTCGGGCTTGCTCTCATCATAACCGTGGTCAAGAAGGGTAACTTCCTCGGTGGGACGCTCGATCTTGAAGGTATCCCAGTTGCCGATAGCTTCCCAATTCTTCTTGGAGCCGTAGTAAGCGGTGATTCTGTCTTCAACGTTGTTGGAGATCCACCACATGGTGCCGTAAATCTCGGTGTTTGCAAGCTTCTTCATGAAGGTCTTCTTGAGAATACCTGCGAAGGGCTTTGCAAGGAAAGCGAGTTTATAGTAAGGTGCAACCTGAGTCATCATCTGCTTGAAGTATGCCTTCACGGGGATGTTGGCTCTGAAGTGCAGGTACTCCTCGAGCTTATCCGAGTCAGCATACCACTGACCGTGGAAGTTACGGAGGATGAACCAGTTGGCATCAAAGAGCTTCTTGGTGGAGCCGATGCCGAGAGTGCCGAGGAGCAGCTCCTCGAACTCGAAGTTGGTGAGTCTGTATTCCTTACCGCTGCCGATGTTGTAGAACTTTCTCCAGAAGTCCTCGGGAACGTCGGGCTCGCAGATGTTTGCAAGAAGGCGGCCGGAATCCTCAACAGTTGCCCACTCAAGCACGCCGTTTATCGGAACATGGAACATGATGGGGTCGATGTTCTTGAGGATGTCGGGATAAAGGATACCGGACTGACGAAGAGATACCCAATGCTTAAGACCGGACTCGGCGAAAATGCTCTCGGCGATGGTCTTGCTTATCGCATAGTGATCGTAGATGCTGATTTTAATCGGGTCACCGGTTCTTGCCCAATGGATAGGAGCGTTTCTGTCGCCCGTCTGAGCAACGGTGCCGATGTAAACGACCTTGATGTCGTCCTTGTTGGGCTGAGCCTTAACGGCGTCAACTATGTTCTTAGCAGCGGTGGTGTTTGTCTGAATGGTCTTTGTCGGATAATAGTCAGCCGAAGGCGAGACCATTCCGCCGACATGAAGAACATAATCAGAACCCTCAACGCACTTGAGGACATCGTCATATTTCTTCAGGTCGCCCCAGACGATTTTAACGCTGGGATCATTAAGGTAATTTGCGAATTTCTTTCTGTTTTTCTCACTGTCGCGAAGAAGCAGGACTATGTTAAGCTTATCTTTTTTCTTGTAAAGCTCTTTGAAGCCTGCCCAGCCCATATGGCCGGAAGCGCCTGTGAGAAACACTGTCTTTTTTTCTGCCATGAGTGTTTTCCCTCCATTTGCATTATTACAGGATGTATAATAGCACATTAAAATGCGTTTTATTTTATATTTTAGCATTATATGTCAAAAATTACACTCAAGTGCAAAAAATATAAGCGCAAATGTATCGATAAAGCCTTATCGGTGTATCTCGAGAAAGCGGGATATATTTTCAACTGTCCTTCTGTCGAGGAAGTGTTCTATAAGCTCGGTCTGGCGCAGCTCGGATTCACTCGAATTCATTCGGCGCAACAGGCTCTCTATAACATCGTGGCGGAAGATAAGATACTCCCCTATTCCCCTTCCTCGCTTGGTGAGATATATCGTTCCGTATTTTTCAAATGTCACGAGCCCTGTCTCGCTGAGCTTATGCACCATTTTAGATGCGGACGATTCGCTGACATTTATCTTTCGCGCGAGCACGCCGAGGCGAACCGAGCCGGACTGAGGACAGTTGCGGCAAATCATCTCGAGATAATCCTCCTGCGACGCCGTGAGTCCGTATTCGCCCCTGTATTCGCTGCCGTTGAAAGTAAAAAATTTTTCGCCGCCGTCCACGCTCATTCACCCTTTTCGCAGATGCCGATATTATGGTATCGGGAAACTTTCTTTCCCCGGGTAAACTTATATTAAAGGGTGAATCAAATTATGAGTCTTGTCTCTTTGAATACATTATCGGTCGGCGAACAGGCATATGTAAACAAACTCGGATTCGGCGCGAACGACCGGCGCAGAATGCAGGACATCGGTCTTATCGACGGAACGCGCGTTGAGTGTCTCGGCAAAGCTATATCCGGCGACCCGGCGGCGTATTTAATTCGCGGCGCGGTCATAGCACTCAGAAGCGAAGACGCCGCAAAAATAGCGGTCAGCAAGATATGACGGCGCGGAGGCGGTAAAATTGGGACTGACGCGCACTTCAACGGGAAAGCATAGCATAAACACAAATACGCCCGCTCTCAAATCTGATCCCGGCGATATTGTGATAGCCCTCGCCGGGAATCCGAACGTCGGCAAAAGCACGGTGTTCAACGCTCTGACCGGCATGAATCAGCACACCGGCAACTGGACGGGAAAAACAGTTGCCACCGCCTGCGGGTCGTTCAGAAAAAACGGAAAGAATCATATTCTGGTCGATCTTCCCGGCACATACTCGCTCTTCACGCACTCGGTTGAAGAGGAAGTGGCGCGGGACTTTATACTCAGCGAAAATGCCGACGCCTGCATAGTTGTTTGCGACGCAACATGCCTTGAGCGAAATCTGAATCTTGTTTTGCAAATAATTGAAATAACTCCGCGCACTGTCGTTTGCATTAATCTCATGGACGAGGCGAAGAGAAAGAAGATATCAGTTGATATTCCCGCTCTGTCGCGCGAGCTCGGTGTACCCGTAATCGGAACGAGCGCGCGCAGCGGCAAGGGGCTCGACGAGCTGATTGACGCAGTTGACTCGGTAATATCAAAAAAGTCCGCTCCCATAGAGCTTGTGCATTATGGGAGCGGAATCGAAGAAGCACTAAAAATACTCACGCCCGCTCTGAGCGAAAATTCAAGCCACCCGCGGCGCGATGCAATGCGAATACTCTCGAGAGAAATTGAAGCTCCCGACCCGGCGCAAGATGAGGCAAAGCTCGCAAATGAAGTAATTGACAGATTCGGGCTTACGCATGAAATGATACGCGACAAAGCGGCAATAGCCGCCGTTATGAGGGCTGAAGATATATTCAAAAAATGCGTCACAACAAGCGCAAAGCACTCGGCGGCAGACAGAAAGCTCGACCGCATATTCACGGGGCGTGCCGGGATTTTCGCCATGCTCCTGCTTCTCGCCACCGTGCTGTGGCTCACTGTATACGGGGCAAACTATCCGTCAAATCTGCTGTTTTCGGCTTTTGACGCGCTCGGGGCAAAACTGCGGCAATTACTATATTTGATAAACGCTCCCGATATTCTGACGAGCGCGCTCATTGACGGAGTATACAGAGTGCTCACATGGGTCGTTGCGGTCATGCTCCCGCCGATGGCGATATTCTTTCCGCTGTTCACGCTGCTCGAAGATTCAGGATATCTTCCAAGGGTAGCTTTCAATCTCGACCACAGGTTCAAGAAATCCGGCGCGTGCGGAAAACAGGCATTAACAATGTGCATGGGATTCGGCTGCAACGCGGCAGGAGTTACGGGATGCCGGATAATCGATTCGCCGCGCGAGCGCCTCATGGCGGCAGTCACGAACGGATTCGTGCCGTGCAACGGGCGATTCCCGACGCTGATATCGCTGATTTCACTGTTTATCGTCGGCGCACTGCCCGCTCCGTTTGACTCGTTTGCCGGAGCCGCTCTGCTGACGGCGCTCATAGTTCTGTCCGTCCTCATGACGTTTGCCGCCTGCTCTCTGCTCTCGAAAACAATTCTCCGCGGCGTGCCGTCGTCCTTTACGCTCGAGCTGCCGCCGTATCGCCGACCTCAGATAGGCAAAGTTATAGTGCGCTCCGTATTCGACCGCACGCTCTTTGTGCTGGGGCGCGCCGCGGCTGTTGCGGCTCCCGCCGGGCTTATAATATGGATAAGTGCGAACATAAAAATAAACGGCACAAGCATTTTTTCATACTGTTCTGATTTTCTTGACCCGCTCGCGCGGATCTTCGGCATGGACGGAGTCATTCTGACTGCGTTCATTCTCGGATTCCCGGCAAACGAGACTGTTGTGCCGATAATGCTCATGGGCTATCTCACCGACAGCGGCATCTCACAGACTGACGGCGCCGCACTGCACACACTGCTTACAGCAAACGGCTGGGACATAAAAACAGCCATATGCGTGATAATATTCATGCTTTTCCACTGGCCGTGCTCAACAACGCTGATAACGGTAAAAAAAGAGACGGGCAGCATGAAATGGGCTGTTATCGCCGCACTTCTGCCGACCGCCGCAGGGCTTATATTATGTTTTGCCGTGTCTCATATTTTCGCGCTGATCTGACGGAGAACTGCGGGTATCTCTGAAAGAGTCTTTACGGTAAAGTCGGGTTTTATGCCACCGTCATTCGAGAGCCCCTTGGGATTGAACCAGACAGTCGCTATATCGGCGTTTATTCCGCCCTTTATATCGGAGCTGAGGCTGTCGCCGACTATTACCGTCTCGGCGCGGGAGAAGTCCGGTATCTTCGCAAAGCAGATATCAAAAAATTCCCTGTCCGGCTTATTGACTCCGAGAAGCTGGGATATAAATATGCCGTCCATATATTTTGCGATTCCGGAGCTGCTTATCCTGCGCTCCTGCACCTTTGCCGTACCGTTTGAGACGATATAGAGCCTGTATTTTCCGTGCAGCTCTTCGAGCAGCTCGGGCGCGCCGGGCATAAAATAGTGGCCGATTGCGAGCATACTTTCATAATACGCAGTCGCCTTTACGGGATCGCACTCGACGCCTATCGTTTTAAACAGCTCGCGGTAGCGCCCGACTTTAACTTCTTCGCGCGAGATTTCGCCGAGTTCGAGGCGCTTCCAATGGGCTGCGTTTATTGTGCTGTAGAGAGCCAGTGTCTCCTCGGTCGGGTCGATGCCGAAATGCACAAGTGTTTTCGTGAGGGCTATTTTCTCCGCCTTATGAAAATCGAAGAGCGTATCATCCAAGTCAAAGAGCACATTTCTTATCATCATAAACCTCCGCGGACTTTTTCGACTATTATAGCACCGATTTTATTTCTATATAGTATATATCAGAATTTTTTACCGAATATTTTTCGTTGCGAGGCACTTGTTCACAATTTGTTTAAATTCGAGTGGTACGATTGTCGCGGTCATTATATGGGAACACTTGGGAGGCCGCACAAAAATGAATAATGCAGCAGAAAACAGACGAAAAAAAGCACTTCTGATAGTCAATCCCTGCGCGGGAAAGAACAGAACAAGATCAGATCTTGGTGAGATAATCAACGCCTTTCCGGACGGCGTTTTTGACTTCACCATCAAATACACCACCTGCCAGGGCGACGCAGTGAATATAGCGCGCGACTTTGCGGAGGGTCACGACCTTGTTATCTGCTGCGGCGGAGACGGCACGCTCAACGAGACTATAAACGGACTGATGAGCGCGGGAGCAAATATTCCGATAGGCTATCTGCCGATGGGTTCGACAAACGACCTCGCAGTGACGCTCGGAATACCGACAAAGCTCAACGAAGCCGCCGAGCTTATCGCCTCGGGGCACACGAACGGATACGATGTCGGCGACTACAACGGACATCAGTTTTCATATGTCGCCTGCTTCGGCCCCGGCACAAAGATATCATACAGCACCCCGCAGAAGATGAAAAACCTGCTCGGATACAGCGCATATATGATAAACGGCTTTTTCCTGCATCTTATCCCCGCTCTCGCCGATGTCAAGCCGAGACACATTAAAATAGAATATGACGGAAATGTGCTTGAGGACGATTTCTATTTCGGCTCGTTTTCAAATTCCACTTCTGTTGCGGGACTTTTCAAATTTGACAAAGATGATGTCAAGCTTGACGACGGTCTGTTTGAGCTTCTGCTCGTGCGCAAGCTCTCTAATCCGCTTGCGGCGTTCAACATGCTACACAGAATAATGAAACGCGACTTCGACGGCGACTCTCTTATATACATAAAAGCTTCCGAAGTAAAGCTCACATTTGAAAAGCCCGAGATATGGACGCTTGACGGAGAATGCGGCGGCGAAGCAACACAGGTAGACCTCAAGGTTCTCCACCGCGCCGTGAACATATTCTCGCCCGAAAATCCGATGTTCTCGCACAGAGAAAGCAAAGAAGAAGCAACCGTATAACCGCAAAAGTTTTATCCGCAGACTAAGCTCTGCGGATATTTTTTGTGTTTTTATATTGCTATTGATTTCTTGCGGATGAGCTATTATATTATAATGTTGTAGATTTTGCGGTGTATATGTGGTATTATATTTACATATATAGTGTTGCATTCAACCGCCTATCTTATCGGCGCAATCCACAGGAGGACACAGCATGAATCTTGTTCATCTGAAATACGCAGTTGAAGTGGCTGAGACCGGGTCTATAAACAAAGCTTCTGAGAAGCTCTATGTCAGCCAGCCCAACCTCAGCAGAGCGATAAAAGAGCTCGAAGCGAGCCTCGGAGTTACCATATTCGACCGAAGCGCAAAGGGAATGGTGCTGACGCCGGACGGCGAGGTTTTTGTTCGTTACGCCCGCTCGATACTCCGTCAGGTCGACGCTATCGAAGAAGTGTTCAGCAAGGGTACGACCGAGAAGAAAAAATTCTCGATATCCGTGCCGAGGGCGAGCTATGTGACCGACGCATTCGCCGAGTTTTCAAAGCTTCTCGACAAGGACACGCCGGTTGAGATATTCTACAAAGAGACTAACTCCATGCGCTCGATGAAAAACATTCTCCAGGATGAATACAAGCTCTGCATAATCCGCTACGCCGAAGGATACGACAAATATTACAAATCGACATTCGACGAAAAGGGGCTCACCTACGAGCTTATAACCGAGTTTCAATATGTTCTGCTCATGAGTAAGAACAGCACGCTCGCAGAGAAAGAGAACATCACTTTCGACGATCTCCGCGACCGCATTGAGATAGCACACGCCGATCCGTATGTGCCGTCCCTTCCGCTGTCCGAAGTCAAGAAAGAAGAACTGCCGGACAATTCGCAAAGGCGCATATTCGTGTTCGAGAGAGCGAGTCAGTTTGAGCTGCTCTCGCGCAACCCCGACACTTTCATGTGGGTCTCCCCCATTCCGCAGGAGCTGCTCGACAGATACGGGCTCATCCAGCGCGTCTGCCCGGAGAACACACGCAAATATAAAGATGTGTTGGTTCACCGCAAGGATTATGAGCTGACCGAGCTTGACAACATGTTTATAGAGCAGCTTGTCAAAGCGAAGCGAAAGACTTTCGGATAAAGGAGAAAATATAAAATGAAATGGTTTATAGCATCCGACATTCACGGCAGCGCGTACTACTGCCGAAAGATGCTTGAAAGATACAAGGCCGAAAACGCCGACCGTATGCTTCTGCTCGGCGATATACTCTATCACGGTCCGCGAAACGACCTGCCGGAGGGCTACGCTCCCAAAGAGGTCATCGAAATGCTCAACGCGATGAAAGATGAGATTCTCTGCGTGCGCGGAAACTGCGAAGCTGAAGTCGATCAGATGGTGCTGAAATTCCCGGTTCTCGCCGACTACGCGATAATAGACCTATGGAACAGCATTATTTACGCGACGCACGGACATATATACAATGAAAACAATCTTCCGCCTATGAAAAAAGGTGACATTCTTCTGCATGGACACACGCATGTTCCGAAGTGCGTTGAGCATGAAGATTATACATATATGAATCCCGGTTCGGTTTCGATACCGAAAGAGAACAGCCATCACGGCTACATGACGCTCGAAAACAAAAAATTTGTCTGGAAAGATCTCGACGGAAACGCAAAAAAAGAGTTCGTTTCAGGTTAATAACACCATAAAAAAAACTGAATATCCCCCACTATCTGTAAACTATGCCAAATAAAGGTAAAGGTATATCGATATCAATAATATCGATATATAAAAGTCGTAATTCCCTTTTGCCCCGTTATGCGATAGAATAGTATTGGTCAGAAGTCAGACTACTACTTTTCGGGAGGTGCAGCATGAAAACTACGGACGTGTCCAGAGCTGCTCTGGGGCGCATCCCTGTTTATCTCAAATTTATTGAGAGTCTGCCGCAAGATGTCGAAACGGTCTCGGCGACAACGATAGCAAAGGCATTGGGCTTCGGCGAAGTTCAGGTTCGAAAGGATCTCGGAGTGATATGCGGCTCCGGCAAGCCGAGGATAGGTTACACCGTATCCGACCTCAAAGCGAGCCTTGAATGTCTTATCGACAGCCGCAACGGCAAAACGGTGATAGTCGGCGCGGGAAAGCTCGGAAGGGCGCTGCTCGACTACGGCGGATTTTCCGACTACGGGCTTGACATTCTCGCGGCGTTCGATATGGATGTTTCGCAGAATAACGCAAGCGGAAAACCTATACTGCCGATTGACGGACTGCACGATTTCTGCAAAGAAAACAATGTCAGCATCGGAGTCATTGCCGTGCCGGCAACAGCGGCGCAGGAAGTATGCTACAAACTCTGTCAAAGCGGCATAAAAGCCATAATGAGCTTTGCGCCGTGCAAACTCACCGCACCTGAGGGCGTAGCGATCCAATACGAAAACATGGCTCTCTCGCTCGCACACCTGAAAACACAGATAAAACAGTAAACCGTTTAGGGGGATAAAATCATGAACAACGAAAGAAAAATCATCGACAGCGTTGAAACACTTGAATCAGCTCTTGCTTCGCTCAAAGATGCAGAGAAGAAGTTTTCAACTTACACACAGGAGCAGGTAGACAAAATCTTCCTCGCCGCCGCTTCCGCCGCAAACAAGGCGAGAATACCGCTTGCAAAGATGGCGGTCGAAGAGACAGGCATGGGCGTTGTTGAAGATAAGGTCATAAAGAACAACTACGCGGCAGAATATATTTACAATGCCTACAAAAACACAAAAACCTGTGGTATAATTGAAGAGGACAAGGCATACGGCATAAAGAAGATTGCCGAACCCGTCGGCGTTATCGCGGCGGTCATACCCACGACGAACCCAACCTCCACCGCCATATTCAAGTGCCTGCTTGCCCTCAAGACCAGAAACGCTATTATCATCAGCCCCCATCCCCGCGCCAAGAAATCAACCGCGGCGGCCGCAAAGGTAGTTCTCGATGCGGCAGTCAAGGCAGGTGCGCCCGAGGGCATCATTGAGTGGATCGACACTCCGAGCCTTGAGATGACGAATCTCGTCATGAAAGAGGCAGACATAATCCTCGCCACCGGCGGTCCGGGAATGGTCAAGGCGGCATATTCCTCCGGCAAGCCCGCAGTCGGCGTCGGCGCCGGCAACACGCCCGCTATAATCGATGACACCGCTGATATCATCCTCGCTGTCAACTCGATAATCCACTCCAAGACATTCGACAACGGCATGATCTGCGCATCCGAGCAGTCCGTTATAGTTCATCAGAATGTCTATGACGCAGTCAAGACAGAGTTTGCGGCTCGCGGATGCTACTTCCTTGACCCCGAGGAGACCGAGAAGGTCAGAAAGACCATTCTTATAAACGGCGCACTCAACGCCAAGATAGTCGGTCAGTCGGCTTTCAGAATCGCAGAGCTTGCGGGAGTAACCGTTCCCGAGGGCACGAAGATACTTATCGGCGAAGTCGAGAGCGTTGATCTCTCCGAGGAGTTCGCCCACGAGAAGCTCTCCCCCGTGCTTGCAATGTACAAGGCGGAAGACATTCACGACGCATTCAACAAGGCTGAACAGCTTATTGCAGACGGCGGCTACGGTCATACGTCTTCAATATATCTCAATGAAATAACCGAGCATGAGAAGCTCGACGAGTTCTCGGCGCGCATGAAGACCTGCCGTATTCTCGTCAACACCCCTTCCTCCCACGGCGGCATCGGCGATCTTTACAACTTCAAGCTCGCGCCCTCGCTCACCCTCGGCTGCGGCTCATGGGGCGGCAACAGCGTCAGCGAGAACGTTGGTGTCAAGCATCTTATCAACATCAAGACTGTGGCTGAGAGGAGAGAGAACATGCTTTGGTTCAGAGCACCTGAGAAGGTCTACATCAAGAAGGGCTGCCTGCCCGTCGCGCTCGACGAGCTCAAGAACATCATGGGCAAGAAGAGAGCGTTCATCGTCACCGATAACTTCCTTTACAAAAACGGCTACACCAAGCCGATAACCGATAAGCTCGACGAGATGGGCATTGTCCATGCGACATTTGGCGACGTTGCTCCCGACCCGACTCTCCAGTGCGCCGAAAAGGGCGTTGAGCAGATGAGAGCTTTCGAGCCCGACACAATAATCGCCCTCGGCGGCGGCTCCGCGATGGACGCGGCGAAGATCATGTGGGTTCTCTATGAGCATCCCGAAGCGGACTTCATGGACATGGCTATGCGCTTTATTGATATCCGCAAGCGTGTTTACACCTTCCCGAAGATGGGCGAAAAGGCATATTTCATCGCCATCCCGACCTCGGCAGGTACCGGCAGTGAGGTAACTCCGTTCGCCGTTATCACCGACGAGACCACCGGCATCAAGTATCCCCTTGCCGACTATCAGCTCATGCCCAACATGGCAATAGTTGACACGGATTTCCATATGAGTGCACCCAGAGGACTGACCGCCGCTTCCGGTATCGACGCAGTCACCCACGCGCTCGAGGCCTATGCCTCCGTTATGGCTACCGACTACACCGACGGACTCGCAAAGCAGGCGCTCAAGGTCATATTCGACTATCTGCCCCGCGCATACGAGAACGGTCAGACGGACGTCGAAGCCCGCGAGAAGATGGCTAACGCCGCAACAATGGCAGGTATGGCTTTTGCAAACGCTTTCCTCGGCGTCTGCCACTCCATGGCGCATAAGCTCGGCGCTTATCACCACCTCCCCCACGGCGTTGCAAACGCGCTGATGATTGAAGAGGTTCTCCGCTTCAACGCGGCGGAAGCTCCCGCCAAGATGGGCACTTTCCCGCAGTACGACCATCCGCACACCCTTGCCCGCTACGCAGAGGTTGCCGACAGCCTCGGACTCGGCGGCAAGAACGACAAGGAGAAGCTTGAGAATCTTATAAAAGCTATCAACGAGCTCAAGGAGCGCGTCGGAATAAAGAAGACAATCAAAGACTACGGCATTGACGAGAAATACTTCCTCGACACTCTCGACGAGATGACCGAGAACGCATTCGACGACCAGTGCACCGGTGCAAACCCGAGATACCCGCTCATGAGCGAGATAAAGCAGATGTATCTCAACGCATACTACGGCAAGAAGCACTTTGAAGAGAAGCCCATGCCGACCGAGGCAGATATCGCCGAGGACGACAGCGCCCACAACTTCAAGCAGGCTTACCGCAGAGCGGAGAACGGCAAGAACAAGGCATAAGGAGGGTTCACAATGAATCTTGACAGAATCATAGCAGTAAGGAACAACAAGACAGTCTACCGCGACGGCGACCGCTGCCTCAAGGTTTTCAACGAAGGCTATTCAAAGGCCGACGTGCTCAACGAGGCGCTCAACCAAGCACGTATCGAAGAGACCGGGCTCAATATTCCGAGAGTTCTCGAGGTTACGGTCATCGACGGCAAATGGACAATAGTGTCCGACTATATCAAGGGCAAGACGCTTGCGCAGCTGATGCAGGAGAATCCCGAGAAGAAGGACGAATATCTCAATCTTTTCGTCGACCTCCAGCTCGAGATGCACTCAAAGACCTGCCCCCTACTCAACAAACTAAAGGACAAGATGAACAGAAAGATCTGCCAGACCGATCTTTCCGCAACGGTCAGATATGACCTGCACACCCGCCTTGAGTCGATGCCCAAGCACAACAAGGTCTGCCACGGCGATTTCAACCCCTCGAACGTTATAATCACCGACGACGGCACGCCTTATATCATCGACTGGTCGCACGCCACCCAGGGCAACGCCTCAGCCGACGCCGCGCGCACATATCTCCTCTTCTGGCTCAACGGAGATATCGACGCCGCGAAGAAGTATCTGAATCTTTTCTGCGAGAAGAGCGACACCGCGATACAGTATGTCCAGAAATGGATGCCCATCGTTGCCGCATCACAGACGGTCAAGGGCAACGCTGCGGAGCGCGAATTCCTCCACTCGTGGATCGATGTTGTTGATTACTCGTGAAAGAGGTGAAATGAATGAAAATAACCGTTTGCATCGGTTCCTCCTGCCACATCAAGGGTTCGCGCCAGGTAGTTGAGCAGCTTCAGTACCTTATAAGAGAAAACAATCTTGACGACAAGGTAGAGCTCTCCGGCACCTTCTGCATGGGCAAATGCCAGCAGGGCGTGTGCGTCACGGTGGACGACAAGTTCTTCTCCGTGAAGCCCGATACAGTCAAAGACTTCTTCAGCGAAAACGTTCTTGCAAAGGTCTGAAACATATGATAATCCAGATTTGCGTAGGCTCTGCCTGCCACCTCAAGGGTTCGGAAAAAATTGTCGGGCTGTTTGAGGACGCTCTGAAAAAATATGACCTCGAAAACGATGTTACACTTGCCGGCAGCTTCTGCACCGGCAGGTGCAACCGCGAGGGCGTGACTATATCAGTTGACGACGATGTCTACACCGGAATAACGCCGGAGGGGTTCAACTACTTCTTTGAGGAGAAGGTACTAAAACGGATAAGGGAAGAGAGGGTGTAACGGCATGGATTGCCTGACTCTTAAAAAATCCAACTGTAAAAACTGTTATAAATGCATACGCCATTGCCCGGTGAAGTCTATTCGCTTCTCGGGCAATCAGGCATATATTATCGGCAACGAATGTATCCTCTGCGGTCAGTGCTTTGTCGTATGTCCGCAGGATGCAAAGCAGATAGTTGACGAGACCGAAAAAGTAAAAGTCCTGCTCCAGAGCAGCGACCCGGTCATTGTCAGCCTTGCTCCGTCTTTCATTGCAAACTATGAGGGCGTGGGCATAAACGCGATGCGCGAAGCGCTCAAGAAGCTCGGCTTTTTCGACGCCGAGGAGACCGCTGTCGGCGCAACAATAGTCAAGACAGAATATGAGCATATGATCGACAGCGACACGAGAGATATCATCATCTCCTCCTGTTGCCACTCTATTAACCTGCTCATTCAAAAATATTTTCCTGCGGAGCTGCCGTTTCTTGCAAACGTGCTCTCCCCCATGCAGGCTCACTGCAAGGATATAAAGCGCAGATATCCGAACGCAAAGACTGTTTTCATCGGTCCCTGCGTTGCGAAAAAAGACGAGGCGCAGTACTACGAAGGCATAGTTGACGCCGTTTTGACATTCGACGAGCTGACAAGCTGGTTCAAGTCGGCGGGCATTGAGCTTGCCCGTGAGACGGACTCGGACGAGCACAGCCGCGCGCGCTTCTTCCCGACGACCGGCGGCATACTCAAGACCATGGCGCAGGACAACCCGAAATACACCTACATGGCGATTGACGGCGTTGAAAACTGCATGGCGGCACTCAAGGACATTGAAAACGGCAAGATACATAACTGCTTTATCGAGATGTCCGCCTGCTCCGGCAGCTGCATCGGTGGTCCGGTAATGGAAAAATTCCACCGCGCGCCCGTAAAAGACTACATGGCTGTGGCGCAGTTCGCCGGCGACAAGGATTTTGAAGTTGATCAGCCGGACAGCTACGAGCTTCAGAAGAACTTCACCGTCATCGAGCGCAGACTCCAGCCCCCGTCGGAGGCAGAGATAACCGAGATTCTTCACCGCATGGGCAAGACCAAGCCCTCGGATGAGCTCAACTGCGGCTCCTGCGGATACAACACCTGCCGCGAAAAGGCTATCGCCATATATCACGGCAAGGCGGAGATATCGATGTGCCTGCCCTATCTTAAGGACAAGGCGGAGAGCTTCTCGGACAACATCGTCCGCAACACGCCCAACGGACTTATCCTGCTCAACGAAAAGCTCGAGGTTCAGCAGATAAACAAGGCGGCGCTCAAGATAATGAATCTTCGCTCCCCCTCCGACATTCTCGGAGACGGCGTTGTGCGCGTGCTCGACCCCAAGGATTTCTTAAACGTTCTTCAAACAGGCAGAAATATGCACGACAAGCGCATGTATCTCGCCGAATACGACAAGTATGTTGAGGAGACTATAATATACGATAAGGAATACCGCCTGCTCATATGCATCATGCGTGATGTTACGCAGGAGGAGACTGTGCGCGAACAGAAAGAAAACATCAGCCGCCAGACGGTCGAAATAGCCGACAAAGTCGTTGACAAGCAGATGCGTATCGTTCAGGAGATTGCGTCCCTGCTCGGCGAGACCGCGGCGGAAACCAAGATAGCGCTATCCAAGCTCAAGGAGTCGATCAGCAATGAATAACCTCTGCGCCGAGATAGGCTGGAAGAGTATAAACCACGAGGGCGAACAGCTCTGCGGCGATCACGTTGACATAATTGAACAGGACGAAAATTCAACCGTCATCGTGCTCGCGGACGGACTCGGAAGCGGCGTCAAAGCCAGCATTCTCTCCACCCTCACCTCAAAAATAATATCAACGATGATGGCTGAAGGTCTGCCGCTCGAAGAGTGCGTGGCGACCATAGCCGCCACCCTGCCGATATGCTCGGTGCGCGGAGTCGCATATTCGACCTTCACCATCATACATCTTATAAACAACGAGACTGCTGAGATAATCCAATACGACAACCCGCATGTTATAATGATACGCGACTGCGAGCCGTTTAAATATACGGAGACGGAGCTGAACATCGGCGGAAAGAACATTTTCAAGTCGCAGATAAAGCTTCAGGAGGGCGATGTTTTCGTCGCGATGAGTGACGGATGCCCGCATGCAGGAATCGGAACGGCTTTCAACTTCGGCTGGAAGCGCGACGATATCGCGGATTTCATGTCCGGGCTTGTGCCTGTCGGATACACGGCGAAAACGCTTTCGACGATGCTCGTTGACGAGTGCGACAAGCTCTACGGCGGTCATCCAGGAGACGATGCGACTGCTTGCGTTGTCAAGATACGCAAGCGCGAACCGATGAACCTTCTCTTCGGCCCGCCGCGCAATCCCGACGACTGCGACCGCATGATGTCGCTCTTCTTCTCGAAAGAGGGCAAGCACATCATCTGCGGCGGCACAACTTCGTCCATCGCCGCCAAATATCTGGGTAAGCCGCTCAAGGCGAGCCTCAATTTTGAACAGGGCGACGTTCCGCCGATTGCTGAGATCGAGGGCGTTGATCTGGTGACCGAGGGAGTCATAACGATAAACAAGGTCATTGAATATGCCAAAGATGCGTTAGGCAAGAATGAACTGTATGAGGAATGGGGCTTCAAGCGCGACGGCGCTTCGCTCATATGCCGCATGCTGTTCGAGGAGGCTACCGACATCAACTTCTATGTCGGCAGAGCCGTTAACCCGGCTCATCAGAATCCCGATCTGCCTATCAATTTCAATATAAAAATGAACCTTGTCAAGGAGCTCTGCGCCTGCCTAAAAGAGATGGGCAAGAGAGTCAAGGTCAGCTATTTCTAAGGGGGATATCAATGAGAAAATTCGACACTAAGGTACAGTATCTTAAATATAAAGTCCTGCGCGAGGTCGCGCGGCTTGCATGGAACGACACGCTGCTTGAAAATCTTTTCGAGATACCGAAAACCATCGTCCCCGGCAACACGCCGACCATGCGCTGCTGTGTCTACAAAGAAAGAGCGATACTCAGCGAGCGAGTCAAGATAGCTATCGGCAGCAACCCGAACATTATAGAGGTTATCGACATCGCCTGCGACGAGTGTCCCATGGGCGGATACGAAGTCACCAACGCCTGCCGTGGATGCCTCGCCCACCGCTGTGAGGATGTCTGCCGCTTCGGCGCACTCTCTTTTGACCGCGAGCACGTTGCGCATATCGACAAGACGAAATGCAAGGAGTGCGGCGCGTGCTCCAGAGTCTGCCCATACACTGCGATTATAAACCGCAAGCGTCCCTGCGAGATGGCGTGCAAGATAAAGGCTATCAGCATGAACGAGAACAAAGCGGCGGCGATAAACTACAACAAGTGCATATCCTGTGGCGCGTGCGTCTACCAGTGCCCGTTCGGTGCGATAACGGACAAGTCATATATGCTCGACGTTATTGATATTATAAAGAAGAGCGAGAACAACACTAAATACAAAGTGTTCGCAGTTGTTGCGCCTTCGATTTCAAGTCAGTTTACATACGCAAAGCTCGGTCAGGTCATAAAGGGACTCAAGGAGCTTGGCTTCCACACGGTTATCGAAGCCGCTCTCGGCGCGGACATGGTCGCATATGCGGAATCCGAAGAGCTGGCGGAGAAAGGCTTCTTGACAAGCTCATGCTGCCCCGCGTTTGTCAACTACATCGAAAAATCCTTCCCGAATCTCAAACCGTTCATTTCCCACAACCTCTCCCCTATGGCGACTATATCCAAATATATCAAAGAACATGAGGCGCCCTGCAAGGTTGTATTCATCGGTCCCTGCACGGCAAAGAAAGCGGAGGTTCAGAAGGACGAGGTCAAGCCCTATGTTGACGCGGCGATGACTTTTGAAGAGCTTCAGGCTCTGTTCGACAGCAGAGATATTGATATAATGACCCTCTCCGAAGATGTTCTCGACAACGCATCGTATTTCGGCAGAATATTCGCCCGCTGTGGCGGTCTTGCCGATGCGGTGGCGCAGGGTCTCAAGGAACACGGCATTGAGGACTTTGATCTCAAAGCCTGCTCCTGCGACGGAATCGAAGCTTGCCGCGCAGCTCTGCTCAGGAAGAGCAAGGGTATGCTCGATGCGAATTTCATAGAAGGCATGGCGTGCACCGGCGGATGCATCGGCGGCGCAGGCTGCCTGACCCACGGCGAGAAGAACAAGAAAGAGGTCGACAAATATGGCATGGAGGCTCACGAAAAGACCATAAGCGACGCAATATCAATACTCAACAAATAACAACACCGCCCCGTTCGTCAGATCGGGGCGTCTTATATGAATGATATGTAAAATACGGCGCGGATTTGTTGACACCGCCGCCGTAACGGGATAAAATATAATAAAACAATCTGAAAACAGGTGAAAAAACATGGACGAAGTAAGAATTCTTGAAATCAAGCAGAGCGTGTTTAAAAATAACGACGAGCAGGCGGACAAGCTGCGCCGCGAGCTCAAAGAGAAGGGCGTATTCCTGCTCAACCTCATGTCCTCGCCCGGAGCCGGCAAGACAACGACCCTCAAGGCAACTATCGCCGCGCTGAAAGACAAAGTCAAGATAGGCGTTATGGAAGCGGATATCGACAGTGATGTTGACGCGAAGAGAATTGCCGAGACGGGAGTCAAGGCAATTCAGCTGCACACCGGCGGAATGTGCCACCTCGACGCGGAGATGACAAGACAGGGTCTTGACGGACTCGAGACCGGCGATGTTGAACTCGCAATACTCGAGAATGTCGGCAACCTCGTCTGCCCCGCAGAGTTCGACACGGGAGCCGTTAAAAATGCGATGATCCTCTCCGTACCCGAGGGCGACGACAAGCCGCTCAAGTATCCTCTGATGTTCTCTATCTGCGATGTTGTTATCATCAACAAGATTGATGTTCTCCCCTATTTCGACTTTGATGTCGAGAAGTGCAAGGAATATATAAAGCGCCGCAACCCGAACGCCAAGGTATTCATGATCTGCGCCAAGACCGGCGAAGGTGTTGACGAATGGGCGAACTGGCTTCTCGGCGAAGTCAAGAGCTGGAGAGACGAGAAGTAAAAGATATAAAAATAAAGGCAACCGAGCAGTAAGATTTAAGTCTTACTGCTCGGTTTATTAATTGCTGGAATGTCTGGTCAGAGAGTTTATCAATGACTTTTCTTCGCTTTTATCACGCCTTTGACGGTCTCGAATGCGTGGAGCGAGCCGACAAGCGGATGGTAGAGCATGATACGCGGACCGGAGTAGCGCATGACGGCTCTTATCTTTTCGCGCATGGCGGGCTTATAGCAATGGCACGGGCACTGGGAGCAGAAATTCTTTTCATTCCCCCAACGGCAGTGGTCGAGCCTGTAAAGCGCATAGTCGCACAGCTCCCGGCACTCGGGGCAAAGTTCTCCCCTTTTTGTCTTGTGCACGCCGTGACAGTAGATTTTCACCATCTCCGGCAGCATCTCTTTTTCGCGGGTTATTCTGTCTTTTGTCTCTTTCTTGCTCATGATAATCTGCCTCTGTAAACCGTATAAGCCTTGTCGGCTATTCTCGAAGTTGATTTTCTGTGGGAGACGAGCACTATGCTCTTGCCCTTCTTTGCCTCGTTTATCGAGCGCAGGATATGACCCTCGTTGAGGCTGTCAAGGTTACTCGTAGGCTCGTCAAGCATAATCATCGGCGCATCGCTGAGGAACGCCCTGGCGAGACCTATTCTCTGCTTCTCGCCGTCGGAGAGCAGATCTCCGAGCTCGCCGACATTTGTGTCATAGCCCTTGGGCAGAGTCATGATGAAATCATGGATAGAAGCTTTCTTCGCCGCTTCAACGACCTGCTCATGCGTGGCGTTGTAATCGGCTATTTTTATATTGGACTCTATCGAATCGTTGAAAAGCTGCGTCTCCTGACTGACAAGGCTCTGGTTGCTTCTGAGGCACGAGGTCTTTATATCTCTGATATCCTCGCCGCTCATCTTTATGCTGCCCTGCTGAACATCCCAGAAGCGCATCATGAGCTTGAGCGCGGTGGACTTGCCCGAACCGCTCGGGCCCGTGATACTGATTATCTTGTCCGGCTCGACAGTCATATTGAAGCCGTCAAGAATTTTTTCATCGCCGTAAGCAAATCCGACATCTTCGTTTTCCATGCCGTCGAAAGCAACTGTTTTTCCGTCTGTGTTTTCTTCAACCACTGGGGTCTCATCGAGTATGCCGAGAACTCTTTCGCCCGCCGCGAGAGTGTGGGTAAGATTTCCGGCAAGACCTGAGAGCGCGGCGACGGGGCCGAACGAGCTCATCATCGAAACGGTAGAAACTATCATTCCGTCGAAACCGATAACGCCTTTTTGATAGAGGGCGATACCCGTGAGCAGCATTGCAACGGAGAAGAAGATTATTGCGATATCCGTAACGGCGCCCGTGTGTCCTTCTATCTTCTTGAGTCTGTCCTGAAGCGAGTTCAACTCGTCGGTCTTTTTATCCATCTCTTCGAGACGCTTGTCGGTGCTGTTATATCTTATCGACTCAAGCAGTCCGCGCATACTGTCGAGCACAAAGCCCGAGAGCGCGCCGGAGCCGTCTCTGTAGGTCATGCCTACATTCTTGTTGACCCTCGAGGACACCAAAGGAATCACCGCGCCGACCGTTATATAGGCGGCAAGCGCAACGAGCGAGAGCCAAATGCTGTAGCGCCCGATAAAAATAAGCATAATAAGGCAGGTCAGTATCGCAATGCAGGTCGGCGATATCGTGTGCGCATAGAACACTTCAAGCAGTTCGATGTCGCTCGTTATGACCGAGACAAGGTTGCCTTTGTCTTTACCCTCGAGCTTCGCGGGAGAAAGCCGGCGCATGGCTTTGAACACCTTGTCGCGGATAAGAGCCAAAAGCTTGAATGCTATATAATGGTTGCACGCCTGCTCGCCGTAGTGCAGAAATCCCCTGAGAACGGCAAAAATTATGATGCAGATACAGCCGGTCTTTATTGCGATTCCGCCGCTTATTTTTGCGGCGGTGAGCAGGGTCAGCGAACCCGCGACGGTTATCTGAATGGCGCAAAGGAATCCGAGCACGCCGAGCAAAACCGCAAGACACATAAAGCCGGAAAGCGGCTTGACGAGGACTATGAGTCTGCTCATTATACGCAGACCGCTCTGTTTTCTTTTCATACCGCTGCCGCCTCCTTTGAATATTTTTCAAGCTGAGCCTGAGTCGAATACATTGTATAATACTTGCCCTTTTCTTCCATGAGGTGCGAATGCGTGCCGCTCTCCGCAAGGCATCCGCCGTCGAGCAGAAGGATCATATCGGAGGTGACAACATTTTCGAGCCTGTGGGAGATAAGCAGAACCGTCTTTGTCTTTGCCATTTCGCGGATAACTTCCATGATGTCATTTTCGCTCTCGACATCGATGTTCGAAGTGACCTCATCGAAGATATACACAGGTGTGTCATGCAAAAGCGCGCGGGCTATCGCGAGGCGCTGACGCTGACCGCCGGAGAAATTGCTGCCCTGCTGAGAGAGAGCCGTATCAAGCCCATCCTGCGAGGAGAGGAACTCCCAGAGATTCACTTTTTCGAGCGCGTCTATGAGTTCGTCGTCGGAAGCATTCGGGCAAGCCATGAGCAGGTTGTCCCTAACCGTCCCGGCGAAGATATAGCTGTTGAAATTGACGGCGGTTATGTTATCCATGAGCGCTTTTTCGTCGATGTCTCTTATCTCAACGCCGTCTATCTTTATGCTCCCTTTGTAGCCTTTTGTTGTGCCGCAGATAAGAGAAGCTATTGTGCTCTTTCCGCAGCCGGACTCGCCGACGACGGACACCAGGCTGTTCCTCGGAATGTCCGCCGAGATGCCGTTGAGCACCGACTTTTCCCCGTCATAGGAGAAGGTCACGTTTTCGAGCCTTATATCGCTGTCAAAGCATGCGGGAATCTGCGTTCCGTGCTCGTCCTCGGGAGTATCGAGAATCTTGAAAAGCTTGTCGCTCGCCGCCATACCGTTCATCGCAACATGGAAGAAAGAGCCGAGCAGGCGCAGGGGCAGGAAGAAATCCGCGGCAAGCATAATGATAAGAAACGCCTGCGGCAGTGTTATCGTTCCGTTTGCCGCCTGAAATACCGCGATAACAACGCCGACGGCGCTGCCCGCATATGCGACGATATCCATGACGCTGACGGAGTTCAATTGCATGGTGAGCACCTTCATGGTGATACGCCTGAACTCCTCCGCCTTTTCGTTCATCTCAACGTTCTTTCTCTCATCGGCCTGATATACCTTGAGGGTCGTGAGTCCCTGAATATTCTCAAGGAACGTGTCGCCGAGATTGACATATACTCCCCAGTATTTGCTCAGCAGCCGTTTTGCTATCTTCTGCACCGCGACTATCGAAAGCGGAATCAACGGCACGCAGACGAGAAGCACGAGCGAGGCTTTCAGGCTGACAAAAGCGAGCACCGCGAAAAGCGTTATCGGCGCAAGCATGGCAAAGAAGAACTGCGGCAGATATTTTCCGAAATAAAGCTCAAGCTGATCGACACCCTCGACAAAAACCTGGAGCACCTCGGAGGTTGAAACCTTCTCATGATACGACGCACCCATGCGGGTAAGCTTTTTGTACATCTTCCCGCGCAGGACTTTTTTCACCTGTGCCGACGCCAAAAAAGATGTCTTTGAACTGCACACTCCGCAGATATAGCGTACCGCCATAACTGCGGCTATACCTGCGAGATAAGGCATAAGCACGCCGACCGACATTGTCGCGCCGTCGAGGATAAGTTCGAGAATATGTGCGAAAATAAACATCATCACGATGTTCGCGCAAAGCCTTATCCACTGCGCAAGCACCGTAAATGCAATGTACTTCTTTGAGGAAGGTACCTGCCCTATGAGTCTTGTTTTTATCATCCGATCACTCCCCAATGATTTTGAACTGTTTATTGAGATAGCCGTCAGCGAGACTTCCGTCCCCCTGCTCGACTATTTTTCCGCTGTCCATTATGAGCACCCTGTCGGCCATGGCGGCGGCGCATCTGCGGTCGTGCGTAACGGTGACGACCGTGCAGCCGTTTTCGCAGTTTAATTTATTGACAGCGGAAACTATGCGCTCAAGGTTACCGTGATCCTGCCCGACGGTGGGTTCGTCGAGAAACAGCACATCCGGCTCTCCCGCGCATATCGCCGCAAGACCGGCGCGGCGTTTCTGACCCTCCGAAAGGGACTGCGGATGCCTGTTTTCAAGCCCCGCAAGGCCGAACGCCTCAATCATCTCTCTCGCCTTCCGCTCCGAGGACGCTCTGAAAGAGACCTCGGAGAGCAATGTCGGCATAAAGAGCTGATAGGTCGGATTCTGATAAACAAAGCCGACTTTTTTGAACCACGCGGCGTTTGGCTTTCTGCGTCCGGGCTTTTGAACTATATTTTGTTCGAGTGTACCGGAGGTTAGCTTATTGAGCCTTGCAAGAGTCCGCATGAGTGTGGTCTTGCCGCAGCCGTTCGCGCCGAGCAGAACAAGGCGCTCGCCTTTATATACATCAATATCGAGCGAGTCGAGGATATTTTTGCCTCCCGCGCCGAAAACCAAGCTGCGCCCGCTTATAACGGGCGAGCCGACTGTGTGCGGTCTGTTCTCCGGCTCTATAACCCGTTCGCAGCGGAGGACGGCATCCTTGTCGGCGCTCATTGTGACATTTTTATCTTTTATCCACATGACCTTGTTGACATAGGGTCTGACAACATCGAGCCTGTGCTCAACGAGCAGCACCGCATAACCGCTCTTTGAAAGCGAACGAAGCGCGCCGAGCAGGATATGCGCGCCCTCTGTGTCAAGGTTTGCAAGAGGCTCATCGAGAATTATGATTTTCTGCTTCATCGCAAGCGTTGAAGCGGTAATAAGCCTCTGCTTTTGCCCGCCCGACATAGTCCGCGTCTTTGCGTCGGGCGATATCTTCATCATATTTGTGCTCGCCGCTATCCGAAAATCTATCTTTTCGACCGGGACATCTAAGTTTTCGCATCCGAAAGCTATTTCGTCGCGGACGGTATCATAGACTATCTGCTCGTCTGCATTCTGGAGCACCGTGCCTATAAGCCTTGCACGCTCGCTGACTCTGACGTCGGTAACATCCTCGGAATTTACATAAATTTTTCCCTCAAGCTTTCCGGGCGTTATAAACGGGATCATGCCGTTGATTATTGAGAGCAGCGTGCTCTTGCCCTCGCCCGACACACCGGAGAGGAGAACAAAATCTCCGTATTCAAGGGTAAAATTGACACTGTCGAATATTTTATCCGAGCCGTTATATGAGAAACTGATATTTTCAAGCCTTAGCGCATCCATACCGCCACCCCCAGACCCGCGCAGGAAATAACCGCCGCAACCGAAAATACTATATCGCGCGCACGAAGCTCGACCTTGCCGTAGACGGTTGCGGGAGAATTATCGAGCGCGAACGCCCTTGTCTCAAGCGAAAGGGAGAGCGTATCGGAGATACCGATAATGCGCATGACAAGCGGAATGAAAAAAGCTCTGTAGAGGCAGTCAGGGCGATACCATTTGACATTCGCTCCGCGCACCTTCATTGCCTCCCATATTTGCCTTATCTCGGTGACAAGTATCGGGATGAAGCGGAGGGTGACCAGCATTCCGAGCGTTATTATCCGCGGACAATGCAGCTGATTCATGCAGCGCATGAGATCCGCGGGCGGCAGCGTTATCATCGGCACGGCGCATATCCCGAGCAGGAGCGCGCGCACGACCGTCTGCCAAAAGGCATTGAAATTGCGGTTGGTCAAAAAAGCCAGCCCGCCTATCACAAGCCCGAAGGCGAGCATTGCGGCGCTCATTTTCCATGCGCCGCGAAACAGCCCGAAGCAGCAGCAGAGCAAAAACAGCACTCCGGCAAACGCAAACGTCCAAAGGCTCTTCGAAAGCAGCATTCCGCACACGAGCATACACAGCGACGAGAAGAAGGCTACAAGCGGATAAATCGGTTTTTTTACACTGAACGCATCAAGCATTTCCGTCTTCTCCGTCGGGCTTGAGCTTGCCCGCCTTTTGCAGCTCTGCGGCTATTTTCATGCCGATTGCCGCGCCTATGAACCCGAGCGCCACAGTACCGAGCGAGGTGAATATCGAAGCTGTCGGGCGCGCAAGCAGCTACTCATAGCTCTGTCCGTTGAGCCAAATGCTGAAAAGCACTGAAATCGGCAGAGAGAGCGGCATATATATTCCCGCCGTGAAAAGCACGGAGCCTTTATTTTTATAGCCTCTGAAGAACAGCAGCATCAACAGCTCCGCTATCACGGCCGCCACGAGGTTGTTGAAGAACATAACGGTTGAAAAGAACGCGAGCGGAGCGCCGGAAAACAGACCGATTACAGTCAGCGCACCTGGTTTTCTGACTTTCATCAGACCGACAGCGCAGAAGAGCGCATATATCGGAGCCGCCGCCATATTGCGAAGTCCGAACAGAGTCGTGTGCATAACAAGCGGCATGGTTATTCCGCCGCAGAGCGTCATCGCCGCCGAAAGAATTGCAAGGAAAACGAAATCCTTGACCTGAAATTTTTTGAAGCATTTGTTCATTCCGGTTACTCCTTTATTGCTTTTCTCTTTATCACCGTTGCAACTATGAGCACAACTATAACGACCGCCGCAAAGACAGATCCGATTATCGCCGCAGTCTTTTTGCTTCCGCTGTTATTTGAAGTCGTCTCGGAAACGGATTCGGCAACAGATTCAGAGACAGTTGAAGCCTCATTTTCCGAGATGCTCTCCCCTGTTACCGTCTCGCCGGCAGAATCGGTTTCGGCAGGTGCAGAAGCCGTTGTATCAACCGAAGCTTCGCCTTTTGCGCTTTCAGTCGGCTTCGCGGGAGTCACTGCATTCGGAGCAGTAACAGCGGCGGAGCCGATATCCGCAACTTTTTTAGCGCTTGCATAGTCGATATGTATTCTCGCGGAGGGCGACATCGGCATAACGGGTGCGGCGAACTTCACGCCGACGAACTCGCCGTTTCCGACTATCGGAAACTCAAACGCGGACTGATATGTCGTGCCCGCTATCTTAACGCTCCCTGCGGGCTTGACTTCGACCGTGTCGCCCTCAACTCCGCCGTTTTTGTAGTACCAGAACTGCATACCCGAGACGCTCTCGGGCGTTGCTATAGTCAAAGTCTTGCTGCCGTTTTTCACGGTCAGCAGTGCGGTATGAACAAGGTATTTGTCGCCCATAGAGGTCTTGTCCTTCTGAGCGTGGTACATCTTAACGCTGACTTCATACACGCCGTCCTGAGTCGGAGCCAAAGCCGCAAAAGCCGGCAGAGCCGCGCATATAATTACCGCAAGCATCAAAACAACTGCGGCAACAGCCGATATTTTTCTGTTCATGTTTCTCCTCCATTCGATTAGCTTTTGCTAACTGCAACACAAAAAGCAAACGCCGTTTCGGCGTCACAGTACTTTTTTTCGATTAGCATTAGCTAACTATAAATCTTAAAGTCAACCGGTTAGCCATTGCTATCCGGTTCGATAATATTCTACCAATCATTCGGCTTTATGTCAATATCATCGGCAAAATTCCATATATATGCCCTTTTTCGCGCTGAGTTCGACGCAAAAATTGGGGAAAGTGGAGATTGATTTGTGTTTGTAGTTGGTGCAGCTGGGTGTAGCAGAGTTAGTGTTTAAGTCGGTAGACAAAGTAAAACAGAGCAGAAAGATTTTAGTCTTACTGCTCTTTGGTTGCGAAGCAGTTGGCAGCTCGTCGGGCTCATGCCCCGGAGGTCGCAGATTCAAGTCCTGCCTCCTAAACTATACGGAAAGCACTTGCGTTTGCAGGTGCTTTTTTATATGAAATAGAATCGAGTGCTCGCAAGGGCTTTTCCCCGTGAGCACTCGATTTTTCTGTTTTATGTGCAGAAGTATATGCAAGCGCCTGACTTAGCCGTCAATAGTGATCCACATCGCGGGGCGGACGGCACTGACACCAATGTCGACAAAGTAGCCGTTCTCGAAGACGTCGCCGTCACTGAAGACACCGGCGGCACCATACTGACTGATGCCGGGCGACCGCAGCCACCACAAGTAGTGGCTTTGCCGCCTTCGGTATAGCTATCACTTGTCCATGCTCCGTTTGATATAGCATATTCGGTAAGTATGCACTCTCTCGCTTCAGCGGAAGTAAAATATTTTTCTGCTTCGACGATGCTCAGGAGAAATACTCTGTCTTTGGTCGCATTCCCGGGGTTGGTGTCATATTCCGGATTCTTGTCTGCCGATACCGTTACCGTAGGAATCTTAGCCCTTTCCTCGGCATAAAATGCAGCGTTAATAAAATCGTTGTTCAGCCATTTGCGAAGTGTACAAGTCTCCCAAGTTACTCTTGTTCTAGATGAATTATACGGGTGACAATCAAGTGCCTTATCACTGATAACAAGAATTCTGTTGTTTTCTTTTGCCAAAACAAGCCACTCAATATTCTCTTTGCCGTTGGAAGTATCGTTATCCTGCTCATAAGTGCCGAAAACTATGATATCTCCGACATTTGCAGTTTTTATTTTATTTATCCTTTGTTTCGGTATAATAACTGTTTTTAACAAAATAAGAAAAACCGCACAAACACAGGCAACAGATGCTATCGCTATGAAAACTTTTTTAACTTTCTTCTTCGCTTTTTCGACTGCAATGCGATGTTCTTCTTCTTTGCGTTCGCGCTCCAAACGTTCGGCTTCCGCTTTGCGCTCCGCTTCCAGTCGTTCGGCTTCCTCATTACATTTACCTCCGGGTATTTTTTCATATTTTACCCGAAAAGTATGAAAACAAAGACACCTCGCAGCCGTTATACCTGCGAGGTGTCCGTTTTTGCGCCATTTGGCAAAGCACTTTTTCAAGGCAATCTTTACTATTTCTCAAGTCCGCAGTCCGGTTACTACCGGGGACTGATATCGTAGACGCGTATCTGTATGTAATCTCATTCTGCACAATCAGCGGCCTGTTCGCCGCTTCCTTGTGCGCCTTAGACAGCCTGTTCAGATCGAATGACTTTAAATATGCCGCGATAAATACTGTGGCAAAGGACAAAATGGATGATACGATTTTTATCCAAAGCCGGTCGGCAAAATAGTGGATAGAATTCCGAGGTAGTTATCGTAGATGGTTATCATATAATTTTTTTACAATGGGAAAACGGCTGCTCCGAACATCCTCGAAACAGCCGTTTGCTTTGTTAAGTTTTGCCGTAAATCAAATAAGCACTTCTTCAACCGGACCTTTGAACGCGCTGTCATGAAGCGGGAACGGCTTTGAGAGATCTTTGATAAACGGAGTAAAAACCGTCCGTTTAAAAATTGTCGGCAACTGGTATTTTGAAAGAAGTTCGCCGACGGCCTCCTTTTTGCATGGATTTTTGCGGATTTCAAAGGCTTTTAATTCAACTTTAATATCTGCGTCTGCCGGAACCGAAGACAGAGTAATAACGGTTTTTCCGCGCTTGTATTCGGGTGAAACAGGGGTTATTCTGCCGGAGACCTTGACGGTGATTTCCTTTGCCGAGGAGATATCGTCAAAGACGAGCTTCCATTCACGTTTTGAAGGAACGACGGAAAAATCTCCCTTGGCAGCACTGATTTCAAACAACAGATTCTCCCCTGCTTCTTTAACAGAAAGTACGGTTTCCGCAAAAGCTCCGTCTTCAAAGCTCATCGTTTCGCCATCGTCCTCATAGAGGGTAAAGCTGTTTGTTCCTCTGAAAATTCTGATAGTCAGTTTTTCGGGATTCGACCAGTCGTTAGTCTTGCTGTTTTGAGAAAGAGGAATGATAGCTCCCTCTTTTGCGAGCACGGGCAACGCATTCAAATCACGGTACATGGTAACAAAGCGTTCGCCCTCATAGATTCTGCCGGTATACCAGTCTGTCCACCTACCTTTCGGCAGCCACACTTTTGCGGGTGCAAGGTAGGTGCGCTTGTCAGCGGGCTTGGTAATCGGTGATACCATGAGCTCAGTGCCGAAGAAAAACTGATTCGGCACTTCATAGGCGGCTTTTTCGCACGGATATGAGTAATACATCGGCTCGCAAAGGGCGCGCCCCTCTGTGTGGGTGAGGCGGTTGATCGAGTATATGTACGGAATGAGCGCATGACGTTCTCTGAGCGCATTCACTGCCGCTGTTTCTGCGGCAAAGCTGTATTTCCAGGGCTCTTTACCCATGAACTCGTCTTTTGTTGAATGAAGGCGCATTATCGTGCTGAATTCACCGAGCTGAACCCAGCGAACATAAAGCTCATCATTCCTTGAGCCGAGCTGATGACCTCCGATATCATGACTCCACCAGGTATAGCCGACGTTTGCGGCATTTGCAGTGAAATACGGTTGAAAATCAAGGCTCTTCCAGCTGATTATCGTGTCACCGGAAAATCCGAGAGGATAGCGGTGAGAACCGACCTCGGCGAAGCGTGAAAGAATGAGGGGTCTTTTGCCGGTTGAGGCAAGATCAAGAGTGTGATAATGATTGAGCGCCCAAAGGGAATCAAGACCTTTGATTTTTGTATCCTTTTCCTGCTGCCAATCAATCCACCAGAAATCTACGCCGTCTTTTTCATAGGGTCTGTGGAGAATGTTGAAATAGGCATCAATGAATTTCGGGTCGGTAATATCAAAGGGAATACGTTTTTTGCTCTTCGGATCAACGCCCATAAAGCGTGCAAAATCTTCGTACTGATCTTCAAACGGGCGTACTCCCTGCGCCGGATGGAGGTTGACGGTGACCTTGAAGTTCTTGTCGTGCAGCCACGAAAGCAGTTCTTTGTAATCCGGAAAAAGTTCGGTGTTCCAGCTGTAGCCGGTCCAGCCCTGAGACTGAAATGCTTCTGCAATGTTCCTGTAGGGCAGAAAACCATCACGGCGAAAGAGTGCATTTTCTTTTCTGAAACGTTTAATAACATCTACCCAATGCCAATCCATGTCAATTGTTGCAACCGAGATAGGAATATCACGTTCAAAAAATTTTTTCATCAGATCGATATATTCCTGTTGACTGTAGTCCTTGTATCTGCTCCACCAGTTGCCAAGGCAGTATCTCGGAACGAGGGGTACCGAGCCGCAGAGCTTAAAAAAGTCTTTGAGGCAACCGCGAAAATCATTGCCGAAAGCAAAATAGTATTCGTCTTTTTGAATGTGCCTGCGCTCTTTCAAGGTTCCGTCCGTGCTCATGATCACTGTTTTTGAATCGTCAACAACAGAAACGCCGTTTGTACTCATCAGCCCGTCCCCGAGCCTGACAGAGCCGTTTATCATGTCGAGAGTGCGGTAGGTACCCTTGAGGTTGCCGGCTTTGAAGTTGGTGACGCATCTTGAGTCCTTGAGCGTAATGTTCTCTGTTTTGCCTTTTGAAAGGTCAAAGCGGAATATAATATCATCTGTTTTTATCACGATTTTATTATTGTCCTGAGAAAAGCCGAATTGGGGTCTGTCGAAATCGCGGCAGATAACGGTCTGAGTCGCTTCATCGGTAAAAATCCGTTTTTCGTCTTTTTCAACGCGGATAATTCTTGACGAGAGAACGGAGAACCGATAGTCACCGCGCCGGAAAACATATTCATCGGGAGTCTTGCTTTTGTAGCTGTGAGAAAATGCGTTTGTAAAATACTGTGAAAGTTCACTCATACTGTTCTTCTCCTCATATAATTAATAAAGTAGTGGTTATTACCGTCCCCTTGCAAGGACGAAAAGTGCTGTTTTATGTGTTCCATAACGAATACTGTGCAAGCCGCAGATTCATCCGGATGCGGCAGAACGGTATTTTTGCCAATCGTTCGTCACAGTTGCGGAACAGGCCGTTTTTTTGAAAACAGATGCCCGTTGGATGTCAAGTACCCTGTTTTCAGAAAGATTGCATTCATTGTTTTCCTTCATAAGTCAAACCGAAACCCCTGTAATATGTGCATTCCTCCGGGCGCAGCGGCACATCTGTCGGGTGATTTTTCAAAATTTCCATACTCCTTGGCAGGGAATAAGGCAATATCCCCCGTTGAAGAATATTCACCGAACACAGCATCCAACAAGATTTCCGGTTTGGTGTTGAATTCCCCAAGAATACCTGCCGCCCGCTCCTTCAAACCCGAAATCACTGCAAGACGGTTCAAATTGATTACAATAATGGTGGCATAGCCTCCATCAGTCTATTTCAATGCTTTTTCTGACGATCGGTATATTCCGGCGAATCGGAATCCCAAGCCGATTTTTTCGCGCTGCCTGCTGTACCGCCTTCTGCCATTCGGCAAAAGCTATCGGCGATAATGTTCCCGCACAGCAAAAAGTGTTAATTTTGTTGCTATATATTTGCTTCACAATATCCCCGCCGAAATTAAATCCTCCACGGGTTGCAATCTTATCGGCCGGAACAACATCAATCCGGGGACTAAACATCAGTCCCGCCTTTTCTTCCACGGTCATCTGACAACGCAAGTCCTCGACCCTTCTTTCGGCAGATTCGCGTGGTTCCTCATATATGTCCATTTTCCCGTTTTGATTTAGGTCAACCCAAGAGAAGCCATCTGCCTCCCGGTGTACTTCCGGTGCCGTTTTACTGTTTATTCGGCAATTTCCGACCAACTGCATCCCCTTGTAAATTGAAAAATACAGGATGACCGACAGAATGGCAAAAAGCAGCACACACCACCAAACAGGATAAACGACATACCCTATAATTCCGGCAACAGCCAGAATTCCTAAAATTTGGCGCAGAAAAGCAAATATGATTTCACTGTTTTTCCCTCCGCGCTTTGATTTCCGCCTGCTCCTTGTCGATATTCTTTTCCACATTCAGGAAAATAAGCAGCACAGCTAAAACAACGCCGGTAATCGTCTCCAGTCCCACAAAGCCGAAGGTGATTACATTCTTTACCGCCGCGGTCTGCTCGGCCGCCACGGTAACGCCGTTCACTATCTCCGGCGCGACATAACCGCTTCCGGCAAGTAACCCGTTGAATATGCCGGTGCAGATACCCGACAGAGCCACAGCGATGATATTGTTAACGCTCATTGCTATTCCGTCGCAGCGGAAACCGTTTTTCCACTCCACATGATCAAGGACATCGGCAAACAGAGCCGAGAAAACATAGGCGCAGGGCAGACCGCCGATGTTTTAATAAACTGCCCCACCAGCATAATGGTCATATTGGTGGGGAACAGCCAGCACACGGCGCTGCCGATGGCATACAGCACAAATCCCGCAGCGGTAACATTTCGCTTGCCGAACTTCTTTGCCAGCGGCCACACGGCGAAAATACCGATGCCCATGGGAATACCGCCGATGACAGAGATTAGCGTCTGAGTTGTGCCGTCGTTATAGGAACCCAGAACATAGTTGCAGAAATAGACCAGACTGATGTTTTTGATGGTGCTGCCGGTGGAATAAATAAGGAAATAGGCGTAGATTATGAGCATATATTTGTCGATAAAGATTGCCTTGAGTTGGCTTGCGAGAGGAATGGCAGCGGTATCGCTCTCTTTATTTTCCAGCGTAACTCGCTCCTTGGTGAAATAATATTCCAGCAGCGTCAGCGGCAGAGCCAAAACGGACAAAGCGCTCATCATGGCAATCCACTTGCCCCTGTTCACGCCAATCACAGGCATGATGACCATTGGGAAAACCAAAGCCACCAGAATGCCGCTCATCATGATAGAAGCTATCTGGTTAAATACCGACAGGCCGCCTCGCTGGGTGGTATTTCGAGTAGATAGCGGGACCATCAGACCGTGGCTCATATTAAAAATGGTATAAGCAAAGGAATAGAACAGGTTGTAACTGATCATGACCCAGACAGCCTGCACGGTTTGGGAGCCGGTCGGCACCGTAAACAGGAGAACGCCAGTAATTGTCAGCAGCGGAGCAGAGATCAGAATCCACGGACGCGCCTTGCCCTCCGGAGTATGTGTGCGGTCAATGATATAGCCCATAATCACATTGGTGATAGCATCAATGATTTTTGATACGATGGGGAAAATGACAAGAAATGCGCCGCCCCAAAGAGAAGTCAGCTTCAGAACATCCGTATAGTAGATATTCAGATAGGTAGCCAGCACCGCGTTCAGCAACAGCGCACCCGAGGGACCCAACAGATACCCCAGCCATTTTTCGGATGCCCGAATCTCTTGAGACCGCACCTTACTTTTCAGCAGTGAATTTTCAAATACTTTCAGGTTTGTCATTGCCGTTCTTCCTCTTTTTATATGTTTTTTGCGGAAAAGTAAATTCGTTCTACTTATCCATTAGCTTCGCCTGCCGGAAACCCGTATCTGTGCAAAATGCAGCCTTATCACACAGCGACATTTGAGTAATCACTTCCCGGATATTCATAATTGACCCTTTCTTTATCGGTTACAAAAAACAGCACGCTGCCTCTTTAGTACATATTAATATTAAAGCCTATATTACTCTTACTATTTATATCTATTGTAACATGAGAAGCGTTGTGCGCTTTACATCGTTGTACTGTTTGTATTATAATGGTAATGAATTGAGGTGAAAATGTTGCGAGAATATGATTTTCAATATATCTGCAGAGTTATAGGAAACCTGTCGGGAATACCGATTCGAGTTTACAGGAAGGGGCTCTGTCTGTATTATCATTCCGTTGTGGATCTTCCTGTTGACCCAATCGTTGTGTGTTGGGACAGCATCAAACATATCACAGCAAATGTAGGATATTATGTAACAGAACAGTTTCACTATTATGGAATCATGAACTCCGGAAATATAAAAATAGTCATTGGGCCTTCCAAACAAATTCCGGAAGGAGAACCGGAATTACGAAAACTCGGATTCCAGGCGGATGTACACCCGGAAGACATGGAGAATTTTGTTCAAGGCATGAAGAGCATTTTCTGTATGCCGCTGGAAAGCATTTTGCAGATTCTCTGCATAGTCAATTACATTATCAATGGCGAAAAGCTGGAAGTTAAGGACATTGCCATTTATGAAAACGAACAAAACGTCTTAAAACATCTATGGGAGCTAAGACACAGTGAGCAAAACTTTGCAGATGATAATCTTCAATTTCGCGGACACAATACCTACAATCAGGAACAGCAGATACTAAGGCTGGTGAGAAAAGGAGATATACCGTCTCTTACGAAGTGGATGGCCTCTGCTCCTGCCATTAGAGGCGGTGCCTTGGCCTCAGAACAGCTTCGGCAGATCAAAAATACTTTTATTGTGACGGCGACTTTAGCTTCAAGAGCGGCAATTCAGGGCGGGTTGAGTGTAGATGAGGCGTTTTCTTTAAGCGACGCTTATATACAGAAATGTGAGCTCCTGCAAACAATGGATCAGATAACAAATTTACAGTACCATATGGTGCTGGAATTTACGGAACGTGTAAACCGGATACGGCACGGAACCGAACCGACAAAACTCGTCATTGCCGTGTCCAACTATATTCGACAGCATCTTTCCGAGTCCATTCGTGTTGAAGATATTGCAAAAGCACTTTTCCTGAGCCGCCCGTACCTTTCCGCAAAATTTAAGAAAGAAACAGGAGAAACTCTGACGGATTTCATATGGAAAGAAAAAACAGAGGAAGCCAAACGTCTCCTCCGCCACTCGGACAAATCATTCAGCTCTATAGGTGCCTATCTCGGGTTCTCATCGCCCGGACACTTTTCTCAGGTGTTCAAAAAATATACCGGTAAAACACCTTCGGAATACAGAGAAAAATACGGAGCATAGAATCAAACTGTGAAATAAATTATTATATCACACAATCAGAAAGCCACTACAAGTATTAAAATCACAACAGCGCCTCGAAATGCTGTATAAGACATTTCGAGACGCTGTTCATTATTTTTATTTTACATATTTTTGGTCGAAGGTCCCCCCTCATTTGAATTTTATTTGCATATATTTATCGCAGACGGTTATCCTGTCGACCGTCTGTTTTACGGTGAATCCATTCTGCGTGTCCGGCACTGTTCCGTTTTCGACTGCTTCTTCAAAGTTTCTGACAACTACTTCGTTGTCACGGAGTGCGCGCCTTGCTCGCAGGAAGTGCGCGCACTTTGATTTTCATGCGGTTTGACCGCACTTCATTAGCGTAGCGACTTCATTTTTCATGCACCGAAGGTGTATTGAAATCAACGACCCTTTCGGTCAGAAACATAGTCGCCTTGCTCGCTTGGAGCGCTTCGCAACGCTCGTTGTTTCTTCCTGCTCAGAGCACCGCTTCATCTGCCGCAGGCAGCACGGTGCTACGAGCCAGTTAACAGCCGTGTGGCTGTGTGTGGCAGAGTCACTGTTTGGGTCAGTAGGTAAAGTAAAACAGAGCAGAAAGATTTTAGTCTTACTGCTCTGTCAGTTAAATAGAATTCATTTAGTACAATAATTTTTTAATAAATGAAGTGTTTGCTCCGCAAACATGAAGCGACAACTTCGTTGTAATGAAGTGCTCGCTATGCTCGCACGAAGTAAAGCGCGCTTTGATTTTCATGCGGTTTGACCGCACTTCATTAGCGAAGCGACTTCATTTTTCATGCACCGAAGGTGCGCTTAATTGAAAAAGCACCTGCAAATGCAAGTGCTTTTTTTGGCTCCCCCTGTTGGACTCGAACCAACGACCCTGCGGTTAACAGCCGCATGCTCTACCGACTGAGCTAAGGAGGAATGTTTCTACCGCCCAGTATTAGTGGGCGGTAACTTGTGTCGGCGTCGACTTATCTTCCCGGGAGGCTGCCCTCCGAGTATTGTCAGCACGA